>Ga0187894_10000227_pt1 | contig 75711 bp, 70 predicted proteins | sample GBC1701081metaG_FD_136650 | JGI IMG/M metagenome (GOLD analysis project Ga0187894, IMG submission 136650) | White microbial mat communities from a lava cave in the Kipuka Kanohina Cave System on the Island of Hawaii, USA - GBC170108-1 metaG ... | reverse complement strand
GCTGGCGATCTTTGCCATCGATCCGCAGACCCGCGCGCTCACCAACGTGACGGCGGCCGACGTGCCGGCCAGCATCTTCGGCGTCGACGACGGCGAGGCCACGGCCTACGGGCTCGACGCCTATACCGGCGCCGACGGCCGCGCCTATGTGTTCGTCACCCAAGCCGGTGGCGATCACATCGCGCAGCTCCGCCTGGTGAACGACGCCGACGGCAAGGTCTCCTTCGAGCTGGTCCGCACCTTGACCTTGCCCAATCCGGACGGCGTCGATCCCGAGGACCTGCAGTCCGAGGGCATCGTCGTCGACGACATCACCGGCATCGGCTACGTGTCGCTGGAGAGCGGCGGCATCTACAGCTTCAACGCCGATCCCCACGGCGACGGCCGCTTCACCGAATTCGTGGCGCGCGACGCCGACTTCCTGGTGCCCGACCTCGAGGGGCTCTCGATCCGCTACGGCAATGATGGCTCGCGCCAGCTCTTCGTGTCGAGCCAGGGCGACTCGACGTTCTCCGTGATCGACCTCGCCACCGGCCACTTCCTGGGCCGCGTCGCCGTCGCCGACGGCCAGGGCATCGACGGTGTCGAGGAGTCCGACGGGCTCGACATCTTCTCCGGCGCGCTGGGCAGCGCCTTCCCCAACGGCCTGGTGGTGATGCAGGACGGCTCCAGCGAACCGCAAACCGTGTTCCCCGATCCCGGCAGCGGCGAAATCCAGAACTTCGACGCCAACTTCAAGTATGTCGACCTGGCCCAGGCGCTGCGCGCGATCGGTGTCGATCCGACGCCGCTGGCGCGCGACCCGCGCGATCTCGACGAGATCGGCGGCGATGGCGGCGACCTCATGCGCGGCGGCCCCGGCGACGACCGCCTGTCGGGCCAGGGCGGCGATGACCGCATCGAGGGCAAGGGCGGCAACGACCATCTGCTGGGTGGCGATGGCAACGACCGCATCGAGGGCGGCGACGGCCATGACGTGATCGACGGCGGCGCCGGCCGCGACGAGGTGGACGGCGGCCGCGGCGATGACGTCCTGATCGGCACGTTATCCTCGGGCGGCCATGGCTGGCCGCATTTCCCATGGTCGGCCAGCGACAAAATGAGCCTGGCCTGGGGCGATGACGATCGCCATGGCGGCACCGGCCGGCGCGGCGACGTCTACGACGGCGGCGACGGCAACGACACGCTCGATTTCAGCGCCGTCGACGGCGCCGTGAGGCTCGACCTCGCCGACGGCGTCAGCCGGTTCGGCTCAGCCACCATCACCGGCATCGAGAACGTCGCCGGCGGCGCCGACGACGATCGGTTGTCCGGCAACGACACGGCCAACACGCTGCGCGGCAATGCGGGTGACGACGATCTCGCCGGCGAACGCGGCAACGACCGCCTGTTCGGCGGCGACGGTGACGATACGCTCGACGGCGGCCGCGGCCGCGACGTGCTGGTCGGCGGCGCCGGCGACGACACGCTGCGCGGCGGCGACGGCATCGACTGGTTCGTGTTCGCCCGCGCGGATGACGGCATCGACCGCATCCGCGATTTCCAGACGCGCGGCGGCGAGCAGGATCACATCGTGTTCGCCGCCACGCTGTTCACCACCTTCACTGGCGACGACGGCGCCGACCTCGTCGCCGGCGGCTTCCTGCGTGCCCGCAGCGCGCACGGCCAGACCGAGATCCAGATCGATGCCGACGGCGGCGGCAATGCCTGGACCACCATCGCCGAGATATCAGGCCGCGTCGCGACCGATGCCTTGGCCCAGCAGGTGATCATCCAGCACGACCCGCTGGTCTGAACCTGAGAGCATAAGACCTTCCCTCCACCCCGGGAGGAAGGTTGTCGGAGAAGCCTTCATGGTGAGCTTGTCGAACCATGAAGGCTCGCACAGCGGTCAGTGCGAGACGCTTCTTGGTTCGACAAGCTCACCATGAAGCGTTGCAGCCTTCCGGAGTGGCCTACAGAATCCGGCCGCCCTTGGTGGTGCACTCCAAGGTCGTGGACACCGAGGTCCAGCCCTGGCCTTTGCAGGCGTTCATGCCCTTGCAGGACGAGCCGGCAGTCTTACACGCGCTGGTGCCCTTGCAGGCATTGATGCCGGCGCACTTCAGCGTGCCCTGCTGGGCCTGAGCGACGGTCGCGACCGTGCCGGCAGCGAACAGCGCGGCGGCGGCGGTGGCGAGAACGATGGTCGAACGATGAGCCATAGAGGATCTCCCGTGTTGGATCGGGCGGCGATCGGGTGTGCTGCCGCCTTCCGGGATACCCGGTGCCTACCCGGCTCGGATGCCTCACCATCGCGTGATCGCGCTTCGGGCAATTCATCCACAACTGGCCGAGGGCCCTGGCAACTACTTGCTGCCACCGCCCCCACTGCCGCCACCTCCGCCGCCAGCACCACCACCGCCTCCACCGGCACCGCCTCCACCGCCTCCTCCACCCCCGGCACCGCCTCCTCCACCACCGGCGCCACCGCCACCACCGGCACCGCCACCAGCTCCGCCACCGCCTCCTCCACCAGCACCGCCGCCGCCAGCGCCACCACCGGCACCGCCGCCTGAACCACCGCCGCCGGCACCACCGCTGCCACCAGAGCCAGCGCCGGTACCGCCTGCACCACCACCCGGGCCGCTGCCACCGCTTCCGGCACCGCTGCCACTGGCGGCGCTGCCGGTCCCCGTACCGGCGCCACTGGCGGAGGAACCATCGGCCGCCGTGCTGCTGACACCAACGCTGCTGCCGCCGCCGCCTTCACCATTGATCCCGTGGCTCTCGAACGGATCCGCGGCGCGGGAGCGTCGTCGCGGCGTTGACGCAGCCGGCGGCAGCGGCGCGGGGGGTGCCGGCATGGCAACGACCGGCGCCGGGTCCGGCGGGATCACGACCATATCGGGCGTCGGCTCCACCGGTGGCGGCGGTCGGGCGACACGCGGTTTCGGTCTCGGCGCCGGCTTCGCTGCGACGGGCGCATCGGCCTTTGCGGTCGCCGGCTTCGGCGGTGGCAGCGGTGGCAGCGCCGCCGTTTCCGGCTTGGGCGGCGCCACGGGTTTCGGCGGCGTCGGCACGGCCATCACGTCGAGCGGGATCGTGGTCCGGTTCGAGATGCCCGGCCCCGGCACGGCGCCAGATGTGGTGGTTTGCAGCATGATGTCGGGCACCACGGCCGGACGCGGTGCATCGGCCACGGGCGCGGGGACCGTATCGCTCGACGGCATCAGGGTCTGATCGACCGCGCCTGGATCGGGTGACGCCGGGCGCGGCGGCGCGGCCGTGGCGACCGGCGCGATCGGTTGCACCTTGAGCGCGGGCATGCCGGGCACTGGTGTGCGCGACGCCGCCATCGCCGCCACGGCAAGGTCGGATGCGCCGGGTTCTGCCGTGCGGGTCGTGTGCAGCGTGCGCACGACCGGCCGGGACTCGGACACACCGCCCTGCGCTGCACGCCGGACGAGCGACGGCGTGGTACCGGCGCCCGGCGGCGGCGCCTCCGACAGGCCCGGCGGCGACAGGGGCGACGGCTCTGTCGGCACGATCGTGCGGAGGGACGCACCGCGCAGGGTATCGGGCACACCCGGCGCGGCGGCCGCGGTCATGTCCGCTGCGTCATCCGGCGCCGAACGGCCCGGCTTGTGCGCGCCGCGGAAGGAGCGCAGGTCGACGGGCACCGTCGCCTCACCCTGGCTCGCGGCATCGCGCGTGGCGACCGACGCGGCCGGTTGCTCGGGCCCCGTGCGCCCGGCGACCAGCAGGCCGACCAAGACAATGTGCAGGACGAGCGACCCGATAATCGGGAGCGCCGCACCTTCTCCGAATCTTGCCGCTGCCATCGCAAGACCCTTCCCCTGACGAATCGCAAACGCATCGAGAGTCGACGGGCTGGGCCGGAAAAGGTTTCTCGCTGCGACGGCATTGCGATCACCATGACTGTGACCGTTTCGTGCCATCGATCTCCAGGCCACCGACCAGCTGGGCCGTGGCCGGAGCCACCGTGGCATCGATGCACACGCACATGCCGTCCCGGACGGGGCCCCGAAGCGGGCGCGGTCCGTGCGGCGAGACGGTCAGCAAGCCGCCGGCCTGCAGCGCCTGGATGCGGCTGCGCGACAGATCGAGTTCGTTCGCTAACAGACGATCAGTGCGCAGGCAGGTGGGCACGGGCACCGTCAACTGGATCTCGACGCGCGTCGATCCTGTCGCGCCGGTGGCCAGCAGCCGCTTCTCGACATCGACGGCGGCGAACTCTTCCACGCGGTCCGACCATCGCTTCAAGTCGCCGATGTCGAACGCCCGGCGGCGGACCCATCGCGAATCGTTGCCCTGCAGGGCATCCAGGACCGCCGGATCGATGTCGCGAACGCTTTGACGTTCGAGCAGAGGTCGCTTCCAGGTGCTATCGCAGCCGGTGCATCTGTAGATCAGCCACGCATCCAGCCGCTTGCCGTTGGCATTGACCCTGACCTTGTCGCTGCTGCGAAACGGCCTCAGGCAATCGCACCGGCAGCATGTCAGCCATGGCTGCGGGGCGACCCGGGGCATGATGGTCCATTGAACACGGGGGAGATATGACATGTCGACTTGCCCTTCCCGGCGGGAAGTTCATCAAGTCGACGGCATGAGGAGCCCCGATCAGGGCACGGCGTGGCGCAGGGATGGCGTGACGATGCGAGGGGCTGACGCGCGGCGCGGCGATGTCGGGCGGCGGATCGAGCCTGCCAAGCCGGTCTCAAGCCGCCCACTGACGAACGCACGTTCTCGATTTCGGCAGCGCGAGCGCGCTGCCATGCGCTTCTGGTGAACTGGCGAGACCGGCGTTTACGACGGCAAGGTAGAAACCTCTGGCAAAACCCGCCGCTTCCTAGCCCAGAAGGATCAGGCAGGAAAGTCCGTTTATGCGGCAAGGGCGAGCGGGCATCGGCTGCCGATCGTCACGGGGTTTGCCGCATTCCTGCAACCACGAAGTCAAGATGACGCCGGCACCACCACGATAACGCGCGCAGGTCGTCATGCGGTTTGGTGATTGCTATGAGTCTCGAATGACCTGAACATCGCGGCATGATCTGCCTCGGTTGCGGCACCGCGAACGCAGACGATAATCGCTACTGCGGCCATTGCGGTCGACCACTGACAGCGCTGCCGGCAGCGCATCTCGCTGATGCGCCGCCGCGCGACGCCGGCGAGCGGCGCAACCTCGTGCTGATGTTTGCCGACATCTCCGACTCCACGGCAATCTCGCTGCGCCTGGATCCTGAGGAATGGCAGGCGCTGCTGGCGAGCTACTACCGGACCGTGGACACCGCGATCGACCGCTTCGGCGGTCACGTCGCCAAGCACCTGGGCGACGGCATTCTGGCTTACTTCGGCTGGCCGACAGCCCATGAGAACGACGCCGAGCGCGCCGCCCGCGCCGGCCTCACGATTCTCGACGACATGGCGCGGGCGAACGCGCTCGCGCAGCGCAGCGGCCAACCGGCGCTCGGCCTCCGCATCGCGATCCATGCCGGCGAGGTTGTCGTCACGCCTGCCGGCGATGTGTTCGGCGACGCCCCCAATGTCGCGGCCCACGTCCAAGCCGCCGCCGCGCGCGATTCCATCGTCGCCACCCAGTCCGTCGCGCGCGCGATCAGCCGGCGGCTGGCCGTCAGCGACCTCGGCGCGCACGCGGTGAAAGGCCTCGCCCAGCCGCTGCGGCTGTTTCGCGTCCAGTCCCCCCATCGTGTGGACCGGCCGATCGCTCCATCACCCACGCGCGCGCCCTTCGTCGGACGCCGCGACAGCATCGCCGCCCTGCTGGAGCGCTGGGTCGCGGCGCGCGGCGGCACCGGACAGGTGGTCACCGTCACCGGCGAGCCCGGTATCGGCAAGTCGCGCCTGGTCGAGGAGTTTCACACGCGCATCGCCGGCCAACCGCACACCTGGCTAGCGTTGGGCGGCGTCGAGTTTGCCGAGAATTCACCGTTCCATCCCGTCGTGCGCCTGCTGGAGCGGCTTGTGCGACCGACGGCACCACGCGAGCGCGTCGTTGCCCGGCTGCGGCGGTTGCTGACCCGGGCCGGACTGGACGTGTCGGCCGCCCTGCCCCCGATCGCGCACATGCTCGGCCTCACGCTCGGCGGTGAGCGCGCATCGCTGGCGAACGCGCCCGGAGACACCCGCAAGGCGCTGCTGCAGGCGCTCAGCGCCTTGGCCCTCAGCACCACACGCGGACGACCGACGATCATCGTCGTCGAGGATCTTCACTGGGTCGACCCGTCGACCATGGAGCTGATCGAGGCCACGGCGCACGCCCTGCGCGCTGCACCGGTCTTGCTGATCCTGACGGCACGTACCGCGCTTCGAGCCGCCTGGCTGGCACCACTGCAGCCAACGATCGTCGCGCTGGAGCGTTTGTCCGTCGACGATATCCGCCAGATCGTGATCGGCGCCGCGCCGCGCCTGTCGGAGCGCCCCGACATGATCGAGACGATCGCGACGCGGGCCGGCGGCGTGCCGCTGTTCGCTGAGGAACTCACCCTGCTGGTCGACGCCGGGCCGCTGGAGGCGCACGGCATTCCCGAAACCCTGTCCGGTTCCCTCAATGCGCGCCTCGACCGGCTCGGCTCGGCGCGCGAGACGGCGCAGGTGGCCGCCGTCGTCGGCGACGAGTTCGCGCCCAACCTGCTGGCCGCCGTTGCCGCGCGTCACGAGGACGACCTGCGGGCCCATCTCGGGCGGCTTGTCGATGCCGACATCCTCGTGGTGACGGGAACGGCGACCAACCCGGCCTTCCGTTTCCGGCACGGGCTCATTCGCGATGCCGCCTACGGCTCGCTGCTGCGCAGCCACCGGCGCGACCTCCACGAGCGCATTGCGATGACCATCAACGCGATGTTCCGTTCACTGGCGCAGAGTCGGCCGGAGGTGATCGCGCGCCATCTGGCGGCGGCCGGCGCGCATGCGCCGGCGGTGACGGCCTGGGACCGCGCCGGACACGCTTTCGCCGAACGCGGCGCCTACCGTGAAGCGGAAGAAGCCTATCAGCAGGCGCTGACCCACCTTGCGGCGCTGACCGAGGCGCCCGACCGCGATGCCCTGCATCTGCGCCTGCAGAACGCACTGGTCGGCATCCTGCAGCTCACACGCGGCTATGCGGCAGCACCGACCACCCAGGCCACGGCGCTGGCGCGGCAGCTGTCGGAGCGCGCCGGCGATCTGACGGACTCCATGAGCCGGATCGCCGCCGAATGGGCGGCGACGTCGAGCGCCGGCCGCTACGTCGATGCCCGCGCCCTGGCCGACCAGTTCGTTGGCCTGGCGATGAAGAAGGGCAGCCGGGACAGCCGCGCCCACGCGCACATGATCCAGATGACGTCGCTTTATCGCCTGGGCGACCTCGAGGGCGCCGAGCGGCATTTCGAGCTCGGCCGGCCGCTGTTCACCGACTCCCGCTTCGCCGGCCGCCCGGGATCGATCGCACAGACCTTCGGCAACGCCGCGCGCATCGCCTGGATGATGGGCCGGCCCGACGAGGGCCGCCGCCGCATGCAACTGGCCTTGGAGCTGACGCAGACGAGCGGACGCCCCTACGACATCGCCTTCGCCCAGTACATGGCGGCGATCCTCGCCGTCCTGCTGCGCGAAGCGGAAGCCGCGCGCGATCTGGCGCAGCAATCGATCGCGCTGTCGGACGCACACGGCGTGCCGCAGTTCGCCGCCATCTCGCGCATCGCGCTGGGCCGCGCGCAGGCCGCGCTCGGACATGCGGCCGAGGGCATCGCGCTGATCCGCCAGGGCATCGCCGCCATGACCGCGACCGGCTCGCGCGTGGCGATCACGCTCTACCTGGCATGGCTGGCCGAGGCCCAGGCCGCCGCCGGATCGACGACCGAAGCACTGGAGTCGATCGAGCAGGCTTTCAGCGCCAACCCGGAGGAGCTGTTCTTTCGTCCCGAGCTGCTGCGCCTGCGCGGCGAGCTGCGCGCCGCGGTCGGCGAGACCGGTCGCGCCGAGGACGACATCCGCGCCGCCCTGGCCCTGGCCGCCGCCACCAAAGGGCGCTGGCTGCAGCTGCGCGCCGCGATGAGCCTGCATCACCTGCTGCAGCGCCATGGCGATGGCGCCGGGGCGGCCGATGTCGTCGACGACATCTACCTGCGCATCGACGAAGGCCGTCACACGGCCGACGCCCTGACCGCCGCCGAGATCGTCCGTCGTGCCCACGGCACCAGCCGACGCTAGGGCGGGCCGATCGCCGGCGGTCGTGCGTTCGAGGACGACGGTGGATGAGCGGCTCACCAGGTGGCGGGATCGACCTTGATCGATTCGCCCAGCACCAGCTCGTCGATCTTTTCCGACGTCCCCGCCACCGAGCGCGGATCGGTCGACATCAGCCGGAACCGGTCGGGCCCGGACTGGACGGCCAGGAACCTGTCGCGCATGCCTTCGAGCTCAAACGGAATGGCTTCGCCCTGGCGTCGGAACTCGATGTCGATCGCCGCTACCAGCGGCGGCCCCGCGTCGAGGATCTCGTAGGACCCCGTCAGTTCGTAGACCGAGTGCCGCAGCTTCTGGGCCGGCGTGACACCGCCGAACATCGGACTGTTCGTCGACCAGTGGCGCCCATCGCTCAGCGTCCCCGTGGTCGCGTCGCGCGCGACGAGGACGATGCGACCCAGTCCGGTCAGGTAGCGCGAGCGGGAACCGTCGCGATCGAAGCCACTGAAGTGGAATGCGTATGTGCCAGGCAACGTCAGTTTCGACGCCATGTGCACCTCCCCCGTTTTGGGCCGATGGGTCGACCATCCGCCGACGGCAGCCTAACGCAAATCGCCGCGACCGGCCACGGATGGCGATTGACCACGACTGTGGCGGCGCACAAGCTGGCAGACAGGCTCCGTCAGATGAGCCAGGGGAGGTTGAGATGGCCAAGGAAAATCAGGATCAGTTTGCGCGCGCGTTGCTGACGTCGCTGCGCCTGCGGCCGCTGTGCGATCACAGCAGCACGAAAGACCTGACACCCGAGCAGATCGCGGCGCTGCACGCCTTCCTGCACGAGGTGATGGCGTCGTTCTATCGCCTCTCGATGGTGCTGCCCGAAGAACAGACGATGAAGATCCTGGACCATCGCTTCGCCCAGGCTTTCAGCCCCAAGCCCGCGAAGTCAGGGCGCTAGGGCTCGGCGCGATCGTGGCGAGGGATCCCGCGAACGCACATCGCATTGCGGGGACAATCGACCTCATCCTGAGGAGCCGGCGCAGCCGGCGTCTCGAAGGATGGGCTGCAACCTCGTTCGATCGTCCCAGCTTTGGGTCGCACCGTTCGTGCGGTGGGTCACCCTTCGAGACGGCCGCTGCGCGGCCTCCTCAGGGTGAGGTCCGTGCGCATGCCCCGTCGCGCGACGTCAGGCCGCCGGCTTCAGGGCGTTGCCGCGGCGCTTGCGGTTGATTTCGCGCAGGTACTCGATGCCGTCGGCGGCGATGGCGTCGCCCACCATCGAGTCGCCCTCGCCCGCCAACTCGCCGAGATCGACCCAGGGGCTGTACACGTGCCTGGTGCGCTCGGTGATGATGCCGGCCTTCAGCAGGGTCTTGATCAGCACCCGGAAGATGTTGGTCTGCTCCTGCATGGAGTTGCGCCGGCTGTCGCGGCCGTAGGCCTCGCGCACCGCGTCGCGCACCCACTGCCAGTCGAGCCCGAGCTCTTCGTAGATGAAGGTGCGCTGGCTGATGCTGGTGAGGTTGAACAGCAGCGACTCGAAGACATGGGCGGCCCAGTCCTCGACCTTCTCGTGCTCCTCGGCCGTCAGCTTGGGGAGCGTGCGGTCGGCCCAGATCTTGCCGAACTTGTGGTGGAACGCCTCGTCGGTCATCACCAGCTGGGTCAGCCGTTTGAGCAGGGGATCGCGGGTGTAGGCGTAGGTGTCGGCGAAGGCGCCCATCGCCAGGCCCTCGAGCATGATCTGCATGCCGACCAGCTTCTTGTAGACGATGGGTGACAGCACGATCTCGTTGAGGAACTTGCCGAGCTCCTCGCCGCACGGATAGGCCTTGCCCCAGCGCGCCTTGATGTAGCGGCCGAAGCCCGCGACATGGCGCGCCTCCTCGCGCGCCTGGTTGGCAGCGTATTCCTGGGCCCCGGGATCGAGCAGGATGTCGCACAGCGAGGCCGACAGCGACAGCGCGCCCTGCTCGCCATGCAGGATGCCCGACATGCGGAAGCGCGTGATGTTGTTGGACAGCTGGATGCGCTGGCCCTCGTCGAGCCGGTCGGCGACGGCGCAGTTCAGCTCCGGCACCCGCTCCGGCGGCATGATGTGCTCGCGCGTCACGTCGAAGGGCTGCGCGTAGTCGAGATAGAGCGGGTTGAACGGATCCCAGAAATGATCGTGCGTCTGCCCGATGATGCCGTCGAAGGCATCCGAGCGCATCTCGTAGCGATCGACCTCGATCATCGCCGGAAAGTCGTCCGGCGCCACCACGCTGTAGGCCGGGTCATGCGTGATGTGCGCGTCGTCCGGGTGATGGGTCATGGGGTCCTCCGGGTGCGGTGTTTTCTATTTTATATCAGAAAAGCGTACCTTCGACCGCAGACTATGTCCACCGGGGAAGGTATACTTTTAGCGGAGACGACGCGTGCGCTACGTCTTCAGAAACAGTACTGAGACTGAAAAATCAGCCAGTCGTCCCATTGTTTGGCCAAGTGCCTTTGCGCCGAGTGCAAAGAGGCGCTTGCCATGAACATGGCGAATGTGCCGAGAATGAGCGAGTCACGATTGGCGCCATCCCTTTGACGTGAAGAGGACGCGCTATGCCCTACAAGACGATTCTCGTTCACTGTGATGCAGGCGGGATGGCGGCCAACCGTGCCAGGGTCGCCGCAGATCTGGCCGTGCGCTTCGGTGCCCGCCTCGTGGGCATCCACGTGTGCGCCCAATTCACCCCGCCCCCGTTCCTGGAGGGGGGCTCAGCGATGGATGCGCTGTATCACTCCTACCAGGAACAGGCCAGAACTGGCGAGGCCGCGGCGACCGCGGCGTTCCAGACGGCAGCCGCCGGCAAGGACCTGTCAACTGAATGGCGCAGCGTCTACGGGTGGACCACCGAGGAGATCTCGGTGCATGCCCGTTACGCCGACCTGATTGTGGTGGGTCAGCACGATCCCGCTGAGACACCGAAGATCACGCCGGCGGGCCTTCCCGAAACCATCGCCCTGTCCACTGGACGCCCCGTGCTGGTCACGCCGCATATTGGCGTCTCGGCGTCGCCGGGAAAGAACATCTTGTTGTGCTGGAACGCCTCTCGAGAAGCCGCACGTGCTGCCGCGGATGCGATGCCCTTTCTGACGGCTGCCGAGAAGGTGGTCGTGCTCGCGATCGACGCGAAACCCTCGGCCAAAGGCCATGGCGCAGAACCCGGCGCCGATGTCGCCGCGTGGCTTGCCCGCCACGGCGCCAGCGTAACCGTGCAGCGCGACACCGCTGTCGATTCGGACGTGGGTAATCTGATTGTGTCGCGGGCGGCTGACTTTGTGTCCGATATGATCGTCATGGGCGTGTACGGTCATTCCCGCATGCGGGAAGTCGTTCTCGGCGGTGCGAGCCGCACGCTGCTGGCGAGCCTGACAGTGCCCGCCTTGATTGCGCACTGACCGACAGGCAGCGCTCCTGCGATGGGACGGCAACGACCGGCGGTTGCCAGGCGTTTCGCGGCAGTGACATTGCTGGGGTCAGCGCATGAGTCTTGCAGCTGGAACATCAAGCCCGATTGCGCGCAGCGACCGACGTGCGGGGAGCCGGGTGCTGATGACATGCATCGCGACACGCCTGGCGCTCGGGGCTGCGGCGGTGATGCTGCCTGGTGTCGGCTGGGCGCAGGAGACCTACGTGTGCGTGAAGGAGCAGGCGACTGGCTTCATCTTCGACAAGGCCAGCCGCACATGGCAGCCCTCGGTGCTGATCGCGGAACGAAGGCTGGTGCTGCAGCTCGACCAGGGAACCCCCAGAACCTGGTTTGTCACGGAGCCCCGGCGGCGGGAATCGTCCTACTGGTGTCCCAGCGGATGGATCAACGACGAGATCACTTGCGCCGGGGCCATGGGACAGTTCTGGATGAACAGAAAGACCCGCCGTTTCATGTATGTCTACAAGTGGGGCTACCTCGATGGCGACACCCCTGACACGCCGAACCTGACGATCGGCAAGTGCAGGCCGCTCTGAACGGGCGTCGCCTTTGCCGTGATCTTGGGCCGTCGTGCGACGCGGGATCGTGGAGGGGCCACCGGCAGTACCGCAGCTCTAACGCGGCTTGACGTTACTCGTTGGCGCCTGCCACACGCCGGGGGACGGCGTTGCGTCGGGCGATCGCGACGGCAGGTCGCGGTAACCGTCTCGAGTTTGACCAACGTGTAGCCCTTGTTGCGCATGCAGAAGTGGGCGAGCCGGTTGTGGTAGAAGAGGGGCTCGCGTTCCAGCTGCGCGCGCCAGGTGCTGTAGTCGGGTTGCTGGCGAAAGCCCCAATAGGCGGGCCCCATGATCGGGAAGCCGCTGTAGAAAGCATAGGACCGGAACGCCTCGTTCCGCACCTGCTGCCGGCAGTCATCATCGTCGTTCTGCCGGACGACACCGCTCGTGCCGGGGCGTTCCCACGCGTATTCGTCGCAGCCGACAAGCGTGAGCGCGGCGGCAAAGGCGGCAAAGGCAGTGGACCGACGCATGACGGGTTCCGACGGTCGGGGATGAATGGCAAATGATCGTGAACGAACGCTGCCGCGCGCGTTCCGACTGATCGGAATATATCATCCAAATGTGGCCCCGATTGTGGCGTTCAACATGCCTCCGGGACCAGCGCTGCGCAGTCACTTGCCGCCTGCGCTGACAGGCCCGCAGCTTGATGCGCTGCGGCCATGGGAGGAAGGATGTCCAGCCACGCCACGCTCGTCCGCGCCACGCAATTCGGTGCGCGGCCACTTGGCGTGCGGGGCGAACCGCTGCACAACACGCACGCCCAGATCCGCGACCTGGTGCGCCGCCGCCTGGGTGACCGGCATTTCCACCTGCTGGCGGAACCGCAGGCTTATCCAGCCACGGGTCGCATCGACTGGTATGCCGACGGCAAGCCGGTCCATGCCGCCGAAGACCTGCCGCAGCCCGAGCGCGATGCGTTGCGGGCCGAGATCGACGAGATGCTGGCGGACATCGACCGGCTCGGCATGCAGCTGGAGACATCAACCAGCGAAGACGCAAAGCTGGCCGGCCGCGCGCTGCAACTTGCCGCCCGGCGGCCCGATGATGACAAGTATCTGTTCCGGGTGGGCAAACAGCCGATCCTGATCTGCTGGGGCTACGACAAGGACACGGCAGGCGCGATCCTGCCACCGGCGTTCCTCGCCGGCGCAACACCGGCCGCGACGTCAGCGGCGCCTGTCGCCATGGCGACACCGGCGATTTCGACCACCGTGATCGCGGCGGCGCCCGCCGGGCGCAGCCGCTTTCCATGGCCAGTGGCGCTGCTGGTGGGCCTGCTCGGCGTGCTCCTGATCCTCGGTGTGTCCTATGGGCTGCGCCTGTTCCTGCCGGTGCCGCCCGAGCTGCAGGTCACCGCGTTGCCGCCGGAACCGCCGTCGCCACCGCTGGTGCCGCACGACGTGACCATCGACATGAAGAGCGCGATCGACACCGAGCGTGACCGCGAGAGCAAGCTGAAGGCAGCGCTGGCCGCGTTGCACGACGATTTCCAGCAGCGCCAGGCGTTGTGCAAGCGGGAAGCGCCGCCGCCACCCGAACCGCCGAAACCACCGCCGGTCGCCGAGCGCAAGGCGGCGCCGAAACCCGAGGAGAAGCCCGCCGAGCCAAAGCCCGTGGCGAAGCCCGAACCGAAGCCCGAGGCGCCCAAGCCCGTGCCCAAGCCGAAAGTGGCGGAAACACCAAAGCCGCAGCCACCACCGGCACCGCCACCGCCGCCGGCACCACCCGTCACGCAACCGCCGCCGGGCATGCTGCCGTGCAACGAAGATGCGTCCAGCGGCGGCGAAGGCGTCACGCGCAACCGCCATTATCTCGGCAGCCAAGCGGGTCCGGTCACGATCCTCTACAACATGAGGCAAATCCCGGACCAGATGAACGTCTACTATCGCGGCCGTCTGGTCGCGAGCACGAACCAGCCAGTCAGCTACAATGGCAGACTGTCCTTCGACTATCAGCCCGAAGCCGGCGACTACTCGGTCGTCATCGAGGTCGTCGGCCCCCGGTCGGGGACGGAGTGGAACTACCGGGTGATATGCCCAACGTAAAATCAGAGGACGAGAGACAGGTTACAATCGACTCGACAAAGGCGGGCACCTGCCGCCTCTGCGGCCAAGATACCAACCATCCCGTTTTTATCTTCTGTGCAGAGGTACTAGCTCCACCCAGGCAAGGGCTGTAGGCTGAATGACTGCGCCCGCCGATAACGACCCATTGATGATCGACGCCGTGATCGCCAACACGGACCACACGCTGGCTCGGATGTCCGCCGACAGCGGCTACTGCTCGAAGCACACAAGGTCGCTGCCGCGTCGGCAATGCTGTCGGTTCCAGTTGGGTGCCGCCGAACACGGCCTATAGGAGGAGTGCGCACAATGGGCAAGAAGGACAGGCAGACCGAGGCGGCGCCGAATGGCGGCGAGGTTCGCGAGAATGCGATCGAGGGTGTCGAGCGCGAGGCAGCGTGGCAACTCGACAGCGACGGGTCCGGCAAAAAGAAGAAGAACAAGAAGAACAAGAAGAAAAAGAAGGAAAAGCCTGACCAGGAACGCAAACCCTACAAATACACCGATGAGCTGGTGAAGCTGCAGTTCGAATTGATCAAGCTGCAGGACTGGGTGCAGAACGAGGGACTGAAGGTCGTCGTCATTTTCGAAGGGCGCGATGCGGCCGGCAAGGGCGGCGTCATCAAGCGCATCACCGAAAGCCTCAATCCGCGCGTATGTCGAATCGTGGCGCTCGGCACGCCCACCGAACGCGAGCGCGGTCAGTGGTATTTCCAGCGCTATGCGGCACATCTGCCGGGCAACGGCGAAATCGTGCTGTTCGACCGCTCCTGGTACAATCGCGCCGGCGTCGAGCGAGTCATGGGTTTCTGCACCAAGGCCGAGTACAAGGAATTCCTGCGTGCCTGCCCGCTGTTCGAGGAGATGCTGATCCGATCGGACATCATCCTCGTCAAATACTGGTTCTCGGTCAGCGACGAGGAGCAGGAGCTGCGTTTCGAGGAACGCATCAAAAACCCGATCAAGCGCTGGAAGCTCTCGCCGATGGACCTCAAGTCACGCGAGCACTGGGTCGAATATTCCCGCACCAAGGACATGATGCAGAAACACACCGACACCGAGCTCAGCCCGTGGAACGTGGTCGACGCGAACAACAAGAAGAAGGCGCGACTCAACTGCATCAGCCACCTTCTGTCGGTGATCCCGTACAAGGAAGTCGAGCCGCCGAAGATCAAGCTCGCGCCACGCCAGAAGGACGACGGCTACGTACGACCGCCCAAGTCCGGCCAGCGCTGGGTGCCGGAAGTCTACTGACGCATCAGCGTGCCACCGGGACGGACCAGGCGCGCTGACTCAGGGGTTGGAGGCGTGCTGATGCGAGCCGCGTTGTGAGCGTCCCATGAACCGCAAGGCAACCTTCACGCTCGAGCCGCTCGATCTTCGCCGCGCGGTGCGTCTGCACGCCTTCGGTGCGATCCGCGAGGCGCGCACCATCATCCGCCTGTTGGTCATCTGGGTGATCACGGCGGCGGCATTCGCGGGCTTCTTCCACGCCAGCGGCATGCCCTGGCCCGAGCTGCGCGACAGCCTGCCGCCGTTCGCGCTGCTCGCCGCGGCCGTGATCCTCGGCGTCGATCTCGGCTTTCCGCTGATGTTCAGCCCGTCCCTCATCCGCCGCCGGTTCGCGCAGGACAAGCTGCTGCGCCAACCCGTCACGGTCAGCTGGGACGCGGACGTCTATGAGGCCGAGCAGCCCGGCGCGCACAATCGCATTCCATGGCGCGACTACGTGAAGCGGCGCGAGGATCGTCACCTCTTCCTGTTTTTCTTGTCGGACTACAATTACCAGATACTGCCCAAGCGCGCGCTCAGCCAGGAGCAGATCGAGGATCTCCAGCGCACGTTGTCCGCGCTCTGAACGGGCGTCCAAGGGCTCGTATCCGACCTTTGACGCCGGCGCGGCTCGCTATATAGGATCGGCTACATCGACCGCGGGACGCTGTGGCGCGAGGGTGCGATGGACGAAAAGAAGATCGCCGTGGTGCAGGGCCTGCCGGGCGCGCAGGTCCAGGACCTGTTCGGTGTCCTGGCGCGGCGCTGGCAGGAGTCCGCCCGCTTGGCGGGCGTAATCGCCGAGGATCACGGTCTGCCGGATCGTGCCTGCAGCGCCGGCTACCTGCGCAGCCTGAGCACCGGGGAGCGCTTCCCGATCGTCCAGGATCTCAGACGCGGCACCGCAGGCTGCCATCTGGCGGGCGACGGCGCGATCGCCGCCGCCGCTGCCATCCGGCGCGACATCGCGGGCGGCTGCGACCTGGTGGTGCTGAGCAAGTTCGGCAAGCTCGAGGCCGGCGGCGGCGGGCTGCGCGATGCGTTCGCCGCGGCGATCGAGGCCGGCGTTCCCGTGCTGACATCCGTCTCCGCCGCCCACGGGGCGGCATGGGAGGCGTTCGCCGCGCCGCTGTTCACCGTCGTTGCCGCCGACGTCGATCGCATCGACGCGTGGTGGCAGCACTGGCGTCCGCCCGCTGAGCGCCGGGCGCCGGGATCCGCCACAGCGCACGCGTAGCCGAAACCGCAACGCACGCGGCGCTACCGGCACCTGCATCATGCGCGGGCCGGGCGGACTTCAGCCGTCCTCCAGCTCCTGCCAGGTCTTTGGTTTCTGATCGGAATAGGACCACCAAAGTCCGCCTTTGCCGGGGTTCGGCACGTCGATGCGCATCCACCAGTTGATTTCCGCCAGCGTCGTCAGACTGGAATCTTTTTTGACGACGCGAGTCCTGAACTGGAAGTAGCCCGGGCCGCCTAAGATATCGCCCATGTACAGGTCGCCCTCCGCGCCGTGAAATCCTGGGTCGTCCTCGAAGGTGGCAACCAATCCGGCAGAATCCCACTCGCCGTAGCCGGCCGACGACATCTTGTCGCCATTCCACCAGTACGCACTTTCAGGACCATCTGCTTCCCAGTCGGAAAACTTGTCGACGCTTGATCCGTTCGACATGCGCCCGCGTTTCCACTGTCCGACCATGCAGTCGCGCTTGGAACTACCCGATGCCAGCACAAGACGAAACGTCACCGGCAGGGAGATGGACGACTTTCCACCGGCAGACCATCGCCAACTGGTCTTCCAGTTCGACCAGTATGCCCTGAAGCTCTTCACCTGGACGTTGGCCATGTGCACCTCCCAAGGGGACGTTTCCTGACGGAACGTCCGGAGAGATCGAAACGACATGGCCATGTATGAGCTCATCCTTTCTGACCGACATCGGCCGTTCAGATGAGACGAAGATCAATCCGGCAGTCGTCGCCTGCCGCCGTCTGAAATGCCACGGCGGCTCGTTTCCCCCTTGGCCGTCGACTTTGATTTCCTGGAGCGAGCGGCGGCTGGCTTGGCCCGCTTCTTTGGCGTCGCACGGTCAACGCCGGGAGCGCCACGCTTCGCCTTCGGCTTCCGTGCGGGACCTGCGTCGCGCGTCCTCGACGATGTCGGCGATGCAGATTTCTTGCTCGCCCGTCGGCGCCGGATGGCCACGGCGACATCCTTGATTTGCTTCACCGCGGCGGCGGCGACGGACGTGGGCAATGCGGCGCGTTTCGACCGCGATCGACTGTTACCGCCGCGCCCAGAAGACCCGGCGGTTCGATCAGCCGCCATCGCGTCGGGGAGAAGCGCATAGCCCGCCGGCCGGGCCTGCGCGCCGGCTCCGATCGCCGCGCCCGCCTCGGCCAGGCTCGCCCGACCCGCCGGTGTCAGCGAGACGGCGCCGCTCGCCTTGTCGATCGTCACCAACCCGCGCCGGGCGAGACCGCCGATCGTGCGGACAAGCGCATGGCGGTCCATCCCAGTCGCCTTAAGCAGGGCGGCCGGCTGGGCCGTGCCGGCGGCGTCGGCGACATCACGGATGGTTTGCGTGAGACGAGAGACCCTGGTCATGGTGCCACGTCACTCCGTGCGCTGGAGAGGCCTCAAAGCAAGACCGCCGCACGGGGGAGACTGTGCGGCGGTCAAGACCTACGAGAGGTGGCGTCGCTTGGGGATTGACACCAATGAGATAACGCAGAACAACGTGCATGGTTGCAGCGAATGGGCTCGTGGCCTTCCGACCAGCGATTGACAATGGCCGGCGCTATACCCACGTTCACTGTACCGGCTTGTGAGTCGGCAGACTCCCCCGATCCTCCGGCCAGCGAGCGCAACAATGTCAGTGCGGACATTCAAGACGCCCGCGCCATGGGGCGTCGGACCCGGCCCGGCCCAGCTGTATTCGATCGACGGCGCGTTGAGCGCTGCGGAGATGTGGCTCGAGCTGACACCCTCGCGGCCGGAGACGGCGCGCGAGCGGCATCTGATGATCACGTTGCGCGACCTGCTCGAGGACATTCCCGCCGCCGCCAGCGAGGCCGATCTCAAGTCGGCGAAGCACGCCATCAAGGGCATGGTGAAGTATGCGCGCAGCCGGGATGCCGGCGACGCGCGCATTTCGTCCTACGCCGCCCCCATCCGTCTGATACCCAGGCGTTCGCCGGCAAAGTCGGGATAGATCGTCCCTCACGAGACGGACCGGTTGCCGGCCGATCACCCATCGGGCCGAGGCCCTGGAGTTGCGACATGATCGAGCCTGCCGTCACCGATCGCCAGGTCGACGCCGCGTCCGTGGCAATCCTGAGTCGGACCTTCAAAGCACCCGTCCTGTGGGGATTCGTCCCGGGACCCGCGTTCCTGGAATCGGTCGGCGGCGCGCTGGCCGCGGCTGATCTGCGGCTCGGGCACACGACGGACGACCTTAGCGTGGCGTCCGAGCGCATGATGATGATGAGTCTGCGGACGCGGTTGGCCGCGGTGCCGCAGGATCCCACGTCGGTCCAGGTCCGCGAGGTCATGGAGTCCATCAAGACCATGGTCGACTTTGCGTCAGGACGGAACGTCGTTCGTCTGTCCGACAACGCCGCGGGTTAGCGCGGCACCGCGCCCAGCCGCGCGTCACGGCCCCGGCAGCAGCCTGCCGATCAGTGCTTCGACATCGGCGAGATCATAAGGCTTCGGAATCACCCCTTCCTCGGCGCTGAGGTAGACGCCAGATGTGAGAAGGACGGGCACATCCGGGTGGTGCGCACCGAGCCAGCGGGCGAGATCGAGGCCGTCGGCATCGCCTGGCATCTGCACGTCGGAGAAGACCAGATCGACCTCGTTGGATTGCTCGAAGCTCGACATCGCCTCGGCGGCGGAGCGCGCCTCGATGACCGTGTATCCCGCGTCGCGCAGGAAGTCCGCCACCGCCAGTCGAAGCAGCGCATCGTCTTCGACCACCAGGATGGTGGGGGTACGACCACCCGACTCAAGCTTTGACATGACGGCATGTTCCTGTACCGCAGCCGAAACACCAACGAGCATCGGCAAGCCGGAGTTCCGGGTCATCCGCGGGTCTGCAAGCGTGGCAGCCGCTTTATTTTCGCGTTCGTGATGTTTTGCGCCCGCGCGTGACCATATCCACGAGGATACGCATCCTCTGCAGGACCGCCGCGGGCCGGATCGAATGGCGATCCCGGGCAGGTGAAGAACGCAAGCCGCGAAGGGCCCGATTTCCAACGGCGCACGCTTCGAACGGCTTCGTGAGGGTGATGTCCGCGTTCCTTGTCGCGAAGATCGCGCGTTACCCGAACCTGCATCATTCTGCCCAAGAAACCGCTTTTCTGCCGGAGGAACATTCATGCGGCTCTCACCCCCACTCACGGTCCTGGGAATACTGGCGGTTGTTGTCGTCGGCCTGGGTCTGACGGCAACGACGGCGACGAAGGACCATCCGGTGTCGGCGCAGGCGCCGAACCGCATCACCGTCGACCTTCCGGCAAAGACCTACAACGCCCTGGCCTTGCAGGTGAAAGACCAGAAGACGACACGCGGCGACACGCTGACCATGGCGCAGTGGATTGCCGATCTGACCGAAAGAACGCTGGCCGTCCCGCGCGAGGCGATGCAACCCCGGGATGCAGGTCCGACGCGGGATGGACGGAATTAACGGCAGCGATACCGAATTGAGTCGCTACCGCGCCGCAAACCTGCGCTAGTGGGGCATCACCGACAGCGAACGCACGCCGGGCATCGGTGGCTGAGAGACCAGTCGTGCTTGCTCTGCTATCCACGGGAACAGCACACATGAGACTTGCTCTCGGCATCACCCCGATTCGTCCGGTCTGCCCGTCATGCGGCGGCAGCACGATGTACGCCGGCCGGCAGGCCGATCCCAGCCGCGGCTTGCCGTGGGAGCTGCAGACGTTCGTCTGCACGCACTGTTCCGTCGTGACCGTGCGGCACCCCGGCGGCGACACGGCAACGGCGGCGGGCCTGCTGCCTGTGACCACGTGGTCCGACGACTACGGCACCCATAGCGCCGAGATCGACGGTCTTGCCTATCGCATTGTCGCCTATCCACAAGGCTCACCACTGGCCGGCAAATATGGCTGCTACAGCGGCAGGCGATATACCGGCCTGAAGTCCAATCTCATGGAGGCCAAGGCCTGGTGCTGCAGCCTGTCGGTGACCAGCACGCCCGCCAGCGCCCCTTCCGCTTCATGGTGAGCTTGTCGAACCATGAAGCCGTGAGTCAGGAGCCCCCATTCAGCAGGCGCTTGAGCGTGTCGAGATCCACGAGCTCCTGACGCAGCTGATCGAGTCTCGCCTCGGAAATTTCGCGGATCATCTGGTCCGGGCTGGCCAGGCGGCGGTCATAGAGCTGCATGTTCTGCAGGGCTGCCTGAATCGCATCCTCGATGACCGCCTTGGACTGGACGGGGTCGTCGGGGTCGAGCGCCGGCAGCATGGCCTTCATCTTGGCAAAGAGATCAGCCATCGCGACACCGCTCCCGTACGCTGACCATGCGCGCCCACAGAGCCACGTCCACGCCATAGAGGAAGACCGCCACGCTCACGCTTTGAGCCGGTCCAGGGGAACGGAGAGCCGGACCACCAGGCCCTCCGGTTTCCAGTCGCGGATGAAATGGCCGCCGAACTGCTGCGTGACGATCCGGCGCGTGAGAATGCTGCCAAACCCTTCGGTCCGCGGCTCGCCGTCGAGCGGTGGCCCGCCGCTCCCGCCACTTCACCCGGACCTCGTTGTTCTCCAGGGAGCACTCGATGTGAACGCCGCCTTCCGCAGAGGAGAGCGCGCCGTACTTCGCCGCGTTGGTGGCAAGCTCATGCAGGACCAGCGCGATGTTGGTGATCGCGCTCGGACCGATCGGCGCGTCAATCCCGCTGACGGTGGTGCTCCCGTCCTCCTGGGATGATCTCGTATCGACATAGGGCGCCAGGATCGTTCGGATGAGTGCCTGCAGTGTCGTGTTGCGGCTGGGCGTGCCGCCGGGATTGATCAGGCCGGGACGCGTCAATTCGTGGGCGCGCGTGAGGGCCGCCAGCCGGGCCTGAACCGCCGCGGCCATCTCCTGCGGCGAGCGGGCGGACCGCGCGCTCAGCGCCACCAGGCCACTCGTGACGGCGAACAGATTGTTGATGCGATGACCCATCTCCCTGAGAAGAAGGATCTGCTGTTCCTGGGCCAGCCTGCGCTCGGTGATGTCGCGCGCCACCTTCGAGGCGCCGACGATCACGCCCCGGGCATTCTTGACGGGCGACACCGTGAGGGAAATGTCGACCAGGCTGCCATCCTTGCGGCGGCGCTTGGTTTCGAACTGGTGGATACGCTCGCCGCGACGGATGCGCTCGATAATGCTTCGCTCTTCGTCATCCTGGCCGAATGGAATCAGCATGCTGATGTTCTGGCCGATGGCCTCGGCGGCCGTGTAGCGAAAGATCCGCTCGGCGCCCGAGTTCCAGCTCGTGATGACGCCATCAAGGTCCTTCGTCACGATGGCATCGCCGGCCGACTGGACGATCGAACTGAAGAGCTGCATGGCGATGGCGGCTTCCACCAGTTCCTGGTTGCCCTTGATCGTCAGGTTCAGGGACAGCAGGGTCTGGTACGCCGCGCCGGCGAACGTGGCCAGGTTGGTCATCACGCGCAGGTCTTCCGTATCGAAACGCCGGCCCTCGGTGTGCGCGATCACCCAGATCGTGCCGATGGCCTCGCCACCGACATAGAAGGGGATCAGAAGCCCGTCCTCGACATAGGGCGTGACCTCCGCGAAGTAGGGAAAGTCCCGCTCGGGATGTGAAAACACCTGCGAGGCGTTGCGGTCCAGCACCGTGCCACAGGGGCCGAAATCGCGCGGCGTCCCTCCCCCCAGGTGCGGCGCCCACGCGCCGGCGATCGCACGCCAGTGGAAATTCCGCTTCTGGTCTGCTTCCTCCAACAGACTGAGGCCGGCCGAGTCCGCACCGCACAGGTCAAGAGCGGCATCCGCGAGCCTGTGCAGAATGGCGTCCGGCGAGACCGCCATCACTTGCGCCAAGCCGACCAGTGCGCGATTCTCAGCGGCATGGTCCGCAGGACGCGACGGCCGGCGGCTCAGTTCGGCGATTGAAACGATCGATTCAAGGTCGGACGGCGCAGGCGGCTCTACGGCCCGCCAGTGCGCTGGATCTGGCGACATGTCGCCCCTCCTGCAGCGGATAACGACGCGTCTTCGCTGCTCTGATCACGATAGTATTATTGCTGGGTGGAGCGCACGAGTCTTTAATGGGTTAGAGTCAATTGCCGACTGTTCAAAAGAGAACAGTGCGTACGTCGCACAGTGTTCACAATTGAACATTGCGACATGTTCACTACTGAACATGCGATGATGGGAACCGAGCCCCATGCCGCGAAAGAAAAACCACCGCTCTCCACCGCCGGCGCCTGCCGCAAAGCCGCAGGCCTCGAGGCAAGCGTCGCGGGGAGCATCCGCCGTGGACCGCGTCGACCCGCAGGTGTTTCTGAATGCCATCGGTGCCGGGCGCTCGAGTACACATTACAAGGCCAAGACCGTCATTTTCCGCCAGAGGGAGCCGGCTGACGCGGTCTACTACGTGCAAAAGGGCAAGATCCAGATCTCGGTTGTTTCGGCTCAAGGCAAACGCGCGGTGATCGCCATGCTGGGACCGGAAGACTTTTTCGGTGAAGGGTGCCTTGCCGGTCAGCCGCTCCACGTCGCGTCAGCCACCGCCATGGCCGCGTCAACGGTGATGAAGATCGACAAGGCGACAATGATCCGCGCCCTGCACGAGCAGCCGGGGCTCGGCGAGTTCTTCATGGCTTATCTCCTCACGCGCACGGCGCAGGTCGAAGCCGATCTCATCGATCAGCTCTTCGACTCGAGCGAACAGCGGCTGGCCCGGCTGCTTCTCCTGCTGGCCAATATCGGCAAGGAAGGCATGCTCGAGACCGTGATCCCCAAGGTCAGCCAGGACCTCCTCGCATCGCGCGTGGGAACAACCCGCTCGCGCATCAACCATTTCATGAACAAGTTCCGCAAGCTCGGCTTCATCGAATACAACGGAACGCTGAAGGTGCATTCATCCCTGCTGCAGGTGATCGTCAGCAGCGTAGATTAATCGGACTCTGCATTGTGCCGGGCGTATGGTGCCCCATCGCCTGCAACGTCTTCGGGCGCAGGCGGCTGAGAGAGATGCGTGCTCTTGCCCTCATTCGAGCGGGGCGAGACCATGGCGAGGCGCAATCCGATCCATCTCAACAGGCTTCTGGCAGGATTGTCGGCGCGTGATCGCGCCCTGCTGGCGCCCGATCTGGCGCCTGCCGAGCTGGCGCTGCGCCAGGTCCTCGAAGCACCGGGCAAGGCGATCTCGACGATCTACTTCATCGAGCACGGCATTGCGTCCGTCGTCGCCGGCGATCCGGGCCGCGACATTGAAGTGGGCATCATCGGGCGGGAGGGCATGACGGGCGCCGCGATCCTCCTGGGCAACAGGTCATCGCCGCTATCGACCTACATGCAGATTGCCGGCGCGGGGCAGCGCATTCGCACGCCGGCGCTTCGTCGCGCGCTGCGGCAGAGCCCGAGCCTGCACGCTGCCTTCTTGAAGTATGTGCCGGTCTTCCTGACCCAGACCGCCCACACGGCGCTGGTCAACGGCCGCTTCCGGCTCGACGCCCGCCTGGCCCGATGGCTTCTGATGGCGCATGACCGCATGGACGGCAGACGATTGCCGCTGACGCATGAGTTCCTGGGCGTGATGCTGGGCGTCGGCCGGCCGATCGTCACCGTGACGCTGAGCGCCCTCGAACGGCAGGGACTGATCAAGGTGGAACGGGGCAGCATCACCTTGCTCGATCGCAGGGGGATCAGAGCGATCGCCGGCCGATCCTACGCGGGGCCGGAACCGGCGCTGCGCCGCCAACGACGTTGAGGCCTTCGCGGCCAGCACATTCCACTTCCATCAAAATCGGGACACGCGCTAGGCGCATCCATCGACCAGGACGAGCCGGCTGGTCGTCGTCGCGTGACGGACCTTGAACAAGTCCTGAATATCCGGGTCGTTCAGAAATGCTTCGGCATTGTCGCGGCTGGGGAACTCGATGATGACCATGCGCTGTGGCGTCCAGTCACCCTCGACCGGTGTCGGCACCGCGCCCTGGACGATGTACTGCCCGCCGTGTCGCGATATGTGCGCGGGGATTTCGGCGATGTACGGGCTGAACCCGGCAAAGTCGTTGATCGACAAATCGAGAACCAGATAGGCCTTCACGGTCCCGTCCCTCGCCGTCACAGTCAAAGCGGCGCCCGCCGCGCCTGACGTCGTGCCACGCACACGCGGCAGACGTCAATGCCGTGCGATCCCGGCAGCGCGGCGCTGCGGTCGGAGCCCTTCCGTTTCGCCTGATCATCACTGTGCTTGATGACGTCCTCAAGCTCTGCTCGCATGCGGTGAGGCTCGCGTCAGAAAGGGAGACCATGGCCGATCATCCGCCGAACGCCGAGGTGCGCGACGTACCGACGGGCGACGATCTTGCCGTGCTGATGCGCTGCTACGGCTACCGGTTGAATCGTTCCGGCGTGCCTGCCGCCGATCCGGCGCCGCCCACGGCGGCGGAGATCGGGGAGGCCGGGCGCCGCGGCTGGCGGTTGCGGCACGCGGAGAGTCTGCCGGCCCGCACCTTCATCGCGCGCGCGGTGGCGGCGGCGCAGGCACTTCAACGCGACGATGTCGCCGCCGCCTTTGTCGCCGGTGCCGGCGGCAGCGCACCGCGTGGACGCCAGACGCTGATCTCCTACGCCTGGGCCATTCACCTGCCGCAGGCGCTGGCAGACTCCGACCCCGCCCTGCCCGATTGCGGCCTGTCCGATCCTGTCCGCTTCGACCCGACCGAGACCCTCGTGCGGCTCGCGCTCGGCTGGGCGTGGAACGAGCTGCCGGAAAACTACCTTGCCGATCTCGAGGCCGCGGCGCGCCACGGCCTGCCGACGCCCACCGCGGACGACGTGGCGCGCTTCCGTGGGCTCATCGCCCGCATTGCCGAGCAGCCGCCGCAGACGACACCGGGAGAACTGGAGAAGGTGCTCGCCCGCGAGAAGGTCGTACCCCGCAGCGACAAGTACCAGCGCTATGGCATCCTGCAGGCGCTCGCCGAAGCCGGCGTGATGCCCAATCCTCATGTGCCGCCGGCGCTGGTAGTGAATTTTCGTTCGAGCGTCAGGACCGTCCGCAAGGGACAGCTTCTCGCCGGCATTTCCGGCACCGCGCTCGCCATCGCCTGCTGGCTCCCGCCACCGGCATCGGCAGCGGACTTCGCCGTCAGCAACGATGCCGAGCTGCGCGCCGCCATCACCACGGCGAATGCATCTTCGGATGCCAGCTCCACGATTACGCTGACCGCCAGTTTCACATCGACGAACGCCGAGCTGCCGGCGGCCGCCAAGCCCATCACGATCAACACGAACGGCTTCACGATCACGGGCACCTACACAACCCAGGCCATTATCGGCGCGCTGACGATCGGGGGCACGCCCACCACAGGCGTGGTGACATTGGTGGGCACGATCGTGGGCGCCAATGCGCCCGCGGCGGCCACGACCCAGGGTCAGACAGGTGTCGCCCTGGCGTCGCAGAGAACCGTCATCAACAACAGAACGATCCGCGGCGGCGACGGCAGCACTGCCGGAAGTGCCGGCGGCGGTGGCGTCAATATGTCCGGCCGCGCCATCCTGTTGAACAACGGCACGATCAGCGCCGGGACCAACACCGCCGCCAGCAGTCCGACGTCAGGGTATGGCGTTCGGATCATTGCCGGGTCGTCGGTGACCAACAGCAGCACGGGCATTATTCAAGGGGCGAACGGCCAAGGGGTGACCGGCGGCATTGGCGCCGACATCGGGACCAGCCCCGCCTCCCCAGGCAGCGAGCTGATCAACCACGGCACGATCCGTGGCGGATCCGACCTGACCGGCGTCAATGCGGGCGGGGTTGGTGTCAATGTGCGACCGGGGTCGGCGCCGGTCGTCAACACTGGCACGATCGAGGGCGGCAATCGCGCCGCCGGGATCTTCGGGGTTGGCGGCGTGACGCTCACCATCATCAACAGCGGCACCATCCGCGCCGGCACCGGCGGCACCGATGCGATCGTGGCGACCGCCGGGACGACCGCCGGGACGACCATCCTGGAACTGCAGAGCGGATCGGCCATCATCGGCAACGTGATCGCGAACGCCGCGGGCACCAACGACACGCTGCGGCTGGGTGGCACGGTCAACAGCGTGTTCGACGTCTCGGCGGTCGGCACGCAGTACCAGAACTTTGACCGCTTCGAGAAGACCGGCACCAGCACCTGGATCCTGGTCGGCAACGCCACCGTCGCCACGCCCTGGCAGATCCAGGCGGGCACCCTGCAGATCGGCAACGGCGGCACCGATGGCAGCATTATCGGCGACGTGGCCAACGATGGTACGCTCGCCTTCAATCGCAGCGACACGCTGACCTACGCCGGCATCATCAGCGGTAGCGGGTCGGTGATCCAGGGCGGCCCCGGCACGACAGTGCTCACCGGCAACAGCACCTACACCGGTGGCACGACGATCAGCTCAGGCCGTCTGCAGCTCGGCGACGGCGGCACCACGGGCGCAATCGCGGGCGACGTCCTCAACAACAGCATTCTCGCGTTCAACCGCTCCGACGTCGTGACGTTCGCTGGCGTGATCTCCGGCAGCGGTGCTGTCGAGCACAACGGCACCGGCACCACCACGCTCACCGGCACCAACACCTATGCCGGCGGCACCGTGTTCAACGCCGGCACGCTCGCCGTCGCCGCCGATGCCAACCTCGGCGCTGCCAGCGGCGGACTCGCGTTCAACGGCGGCACCCTGCAGACCACGGCCGCGTTTGCCAGCGCGCGCAACGCCGCGCTGGGCAGCGTCGGCGGCACCGTGCAGACCGATGCCGACCTCGCCATGAGCGGCGTCATCGCGGGCGCCGGCGGCCTCACCAAGACCGGCACCGGCACGCTCACTCTGACCGGCAACAACACCTACACCGGTACCACCACGATCACATCCGGCATCCTGCAACTGGGCAACGGTGGCACCACGGGATCGATCGCAGGCGATGTCGCCAACAACGCCACGCTCGCCATCAACCGCAGCGATACGTTGGTGCTGGCCGGGACCATCAGCGGCAGCGGCGCGCTGCAGCAGAACGGCACCGGCACCACGGTGCTCACGGCCACCAACACCTACAGCGGCGGCACCACCATCAATGCCGGCACGCTGCAGCTGGGCAACGGCGGCACCACGGGATCGGTCGCGGGTGCCATCGCCAACAACGGTACGCTCGCCTTCAACCGCAGCGATGTCGCCACGGTCGGCAACGTGATCTCCGGCAGCGGCGGCGTGCGCCAGATCGGCGGCGGCACCACCGTGCTCACCGGTACCAGTACCTACAGCGGCGCGACCACCGTCGAAGACAGCCGGCTGGCGGTGAACGGCAGCATCGCGTCCATCGTCAGCGTCACCGGCGGCACCTTGGCCGGCACCGGCACCGTGGGCGGCATCGTGGGCGGCAGCGGCGGTACCGTGGCGCCGGGTAATTCCATCGGCACCCTGAACGTGGCGGGCAACGTCAGCTTTGCGCCGGGCTCGACCTACGAGGTCGAGATCGAACCTTCTGGCACGGGCGACTTGCTGCACGCGACGGGCACCGCGACCTTGACCGGCGGCACCGTCTCCGTGGTCAAGGCCGGCGGCAGCTATGCCATCGGCAGCCGTTACACCATCGTCACCGCCGATGCCGGTGTCACCGGCACGTTCTCCGGCTTCACGCAGAACCTGCCCTTCATCAACCTGGCGCTGGCCTACGATCCCACCAACGTCTACCTCGACGTCACGCGCAACGCCGTTGCCTTCTGCGACGTCGCCGCCACGCGCAACCAGTGCGCCGCCGGCCGCGGCACCGAGAGCCTGGGCGCCGGCAATGCGGTCTACGACGCCATCGCCTCCCTGCCCGACGCCAGCTCGGCGCGGCAGGCGTTCAACGCGCTGTCCGGCGAGATCCACGCCTCGACCCGCAGCGTGCTGATCGACGAAAGCCGCTACCTGCGCGACGCCGTCCTCGCGCGCACGCAGCAGGCCGGCAGCACGGCGGGCGCCGCGCCGCAGTTCGCGGCGCCGCTGGCGCAGATGAGCGACCAGGCCCAGCGTCCGCAGGACGGCACCGCGATCACGGCGTGGACGCAGGCCTTCGGCGCCTGGGGCCATGTCGGCGGCGACGGCAATGCCGCGCGCGCCAACCGTAACACCGGCGGCGTCTTCGTCGGCGCCGACACGACGATCGACGGCACGTGGACGATCGGTCTCGCCGCCGGTTACAGCCGCACCTCGCTCGACGTCGATGGCCGTGCCTCGCACGCCGCGATCGACAGCTACCACCTCGCGCTCTATGGCGGCGCCCGCTTCGGGGCGCTGGGCCTGCGCGCCGGCGTAGCCCACACCTGGCACAGCATCGACACCAACCGCGGCATCGCCTTCCCCGGCTTCGCCGACAGCGCCAAGGCCGACTACGATGCGCGCTCCACGCAGCTCTTCGGCGAGGCGGGCTATGCGTTCGCTGTGGGTGCGGCCGCCATCGAGCCGTTCGCCAACCTCGCCTGGGTCCATCTCGATACCGACCGCTTCGGCGAAGCCGGCGGCGGCGGCGCCTTGCGCGGCCGCGGCGGCCGCGACAGCAATCTGTTCACCACCTTGGGTGTGCGCGCGGCGGCGCAGGTGTGGAACGACGACAGCAGGAGCCTGACCGTGCGCGGCAAGCTCGGCTGGCGCCACACCTTTGGCGACGTGACGCCCGCGGCGCGCATGGCCTTCGCCGGCGGCTCGTCGTTCGGCATCGAGGGCGTGGCCATCGCGCGCGACGCCGTGGTCGTCGAAGCGGGCTTCGACCTCAAGATCGGCAAGGCGCTCACGCTGGGCGCCATCTATGCCGGCCTCCTCGGTGGCGACACCGCCGACCACAGCCTCAAGGGCACCCTCACCTACCGGTTCTGATATCGCGAGCGGCCTCACCCGGGATAAGAGAGCAACGTGTCCGTGTCTGCACTCAGGAGCGATCGATGCCAGCGTATGTCGTTGCCGCACACACGATCACCGATCCCGGCAAGTTCGAGGAATACAGAGCCAAGGTCGGGCCGACAGTGGCCGCGTATGGCGGGCGCTACCTGACAAGAGGCGACAACCTCAAGATGCTCGAAGGCGGTCGATGGACCCCGGAGCGTCTCGTGGTGATCGAGTTCCCCGATATGGCGTCGCTCAATGCCTGGTGGACGTCGCCCGAGTACCAGCCTCTTGCCGCGCTGCGCACGGCCTGGACCAGCGATCAGGACATGACCCTCTCCATGGAGGGCTTATCTGAGTCGACGCCCTAGCTGCATGCTGACCGGATCGCTATCGCGCATCAGTGCTCACAGGTTCATCGCATCACGGAGTGGTTGTCGTGGGTCCGAGTATCGCTTGCCTCGCGCCGGACATCCCACTGACGAGCGATAGTCTAGGCGAAAAGAAACAGACTGGCAACGCCTCGCACATTGCAATAGATGAGATCCCCTTCGCGCATGGAGGGGGAGACTCATGATCGCCTGCGGATTGGATTTCGGAACGTCGAACTCGGCCATCGGCGTCAGGCGCGGCGATGCCGCCACGCTGGTGCCGCTGGAAGACGACAGCACACTGATGCCGAGCGCGGTGTTCTTCGACCACGAAACGAAGGACCAGGTGTTGTTCGGCAGCGCGGCCATCGCGGCCTATGTCAGCCAGACCGAGGGCCGGCTGATGCGGGCGCTGAAGTCGATCCTGGGCTCGCCCCTGATCGACGAGGAGACCAGCCTGGGCGACCGCAAGGTGCCGCTCTCGGCCGTCGTCGAGCTGTTCGTGCGGCATCTGAAGCACAAGGCGGAGGCCTTCGCCGGACAGGAGATCACGTCAGTCGTCCACGGCCGGCCGGTGCACTTCGTCGACGGTGACGACCGAGCCGATGCACGGGCGCAGAGCGTGCTCGAGGCCATCGCCCGGCGCGCCGGCTTTCGCGATGTGCGGTTCGTCTACGAGCCGATCGCCGCCGCCCATCACTACGAACAGAGCGTGGCGCGCGAGGAACTGGTGCTGATCGCCGACATCGGCGGCGGCACGAGCGACTTCTCCATCGTCCGCATCGGCCCGCACCGGCAGGCACGCGCCGATCGCAGCAGCGACGTGCTGGCGAGCGCCGGCGTACGCGTGGGCGGTACGGATTTCGACACCGCACTCAACCTCGCGACGGTGATGCCACTGTTGGGACTGGGCTCGCGGCTGGTCAAAAAGAACCTGCCGATGCCCAAGGCGCTCTACCATGAGCTCGCGACCTGGGGGACGATCAACTTCGCCTACACCTACAAGAACACGCGTGACGTCGCCGCGCTGGCGGCCGATGCGCGTGAACCGGAGAAAGTCGGACGCTTGCTGGCCGTGTTGCACCAACGGCTGGGCCACCGCCTGGCCTTCGCCACCGAGGCGGCCAAGATCGCGCTCAGCGCGACCAGCGACGTCGCGCTGTCCCTCGCCTTTCTCGAGGACGGCCTGGCCACGCGGGCGACACGCGCCCAGTTCGAGCGCGCCATCGCGGCGAGGACCGAGCGGCTGTACCACACGGTGGGCCAGTGCATCGCGGCGGCCGGCGTGAGCGGCGATGCCATCGACACGATCTTCCTCACCGGCGGCTCAAGCCGCGTGCCGGCCGTGCGCGCCGCGATCGCCCGCGCCGCGCCATCAGCCCGGGTGGCGACCGGTTCGGATCTTCTCTCCGTCGCGCTGGGCTTGACGCAGTTGGCCGCGCGGGGATAGCGACGCTGAGGTAAGTTGGTTGCCCAGGGCGACGGCCAGGCGCGAAACGGACCCTCCTGGGTGGAGAAATGCGCTTGGGCTACCTAACTCAGTGACAGCGGCCGGGATATCAGGTCGGAATTTGCCTCAAAGTGGAAAGGACGCATCATGGCAAAGAACACGATTTGCCTCTGGTACGATAAGGACGCCGAGGCTGCTGCCCGCTTCTACGCCGAGACCTTTCCCGACAGCGCGGTGAGTGCCGTCCACCGTGCACCCAGTGACTACCCATCCGGCAAGGAGGGCGACGTGCTGACGGTCGAGTTCACGGTTGCCGGCGTCGCTTGCCTTGGCCTCAACGGCGGTCCCATGTTCAAACACAACGAAGCCTTCTCGTTCCAGATCGCTACCGACGATCAGCAGGAGACCGACCGCTACTGGAACGCCATCGTCGGCAATGGCGGCCAGGAGAGTGCGTGCGGCTGGTGCAAGGACAAGTGGGGCATCTCCTGGCAGATCACGCCGCGCGTGCTGACCGAAGCGATGGCGGCCGGTGGCGCTGAAGCAAAGCGCGCGTTCGATGCGATGATGGACATGAAGAAGATCGACGTCGCCGCGATCGAAGCGGCGCGGCGCGGCTGACGTCCCCGACGATCATGCTGCACCTCGACCACATCACGGTAATCGCGCCGAGCCTGGCCGCGGGCGCAGCGCACGTTCGCGCCTGCCTCGATCTCGACGTCCCATTCGGTCAACGCCATGACTACATGGGAACCTACAACCACCTGCTGCGGCTGGGAGATGCGATCTATCTGGAGATTGTCGCACTCGACCCCGATGCGCCCGCTCCGGGCCGCCGGCGCTGGTTTGGCCTTGATGACCAGGCGGGCGTGAGGGCGGCATGGGATGCGGGCCGGCGCCTGCGCGGCTGGGTCGCGAGGACCGACGGTATCGATGCCGTCCTCGCCGGCCGCGACGCCATCTTTGGCCGGAAGGTCGCGCTGCCCGCCGTCGGTTCGTCGTTCGACTTCTCGATCCCGGACGACGGCTCCCTGCCCCTCGACGGCGCCGCGCCCTCCATCATCGACCGGCGCGGCAAGCCGCGGTCGATGGCGACCATCGCCGACCTCGGCGCGCGATTGCTATCCTTCGTCCTCGAGCATCCGGATCCGGTCGCTGTCTCGGCCCTCTATCGAGACTTGGACATCGACCACCCGCCTGCCATCGTGAAGGGCGATAGCGTGCGGTATCGCGCGCAGATCGCAACAGCGGCCGGCCTGAAGGAACTGACGTGAAGGCTGCGCTTGCGTCTGCCACGGCGCGCCCGGCTTCGTACCATGAGTTCTTCGGTGTACGGCCGAGTCGGCGCCATCACGCGGTCAGCCATGCGAACGCGCGGCGCAGGAAGGCGCGGGCATCCTTTTCTACAGGCGTGCCATGGGCCATCAGCACCTTTTCGACGGGCCATGCGAGAATGCGTTCCAGGGAGTTCCGCGCGGCGCGGCGGTTGATGAAGGCGACACGAAACTTGCGCGGTACCGACGGCTCGGGGCCCACCATGAGGTCCAGTTTCGCCACCAGTGCCCGCCAGCCGGATGCCGCGCCGGCGGGAAGCTGCTGGATCAGATCCGTAAAAAGGACGGTGCCGCTCTTCTCGTGGAAGAAGACCACCTCTGTCGTGATCAGGTTGCCCTGCATGTGGACCTGATCGACATCCGTGGCCCAATCAGGACTCGGCACGTTGCCGAGGTCGGCATCAAAGACAATGTCCTGGCGCTTCTTGCGCAATCCCGGCGGGGCGTAGACCTTGGCGCCGGGGTAGGCGCTCTTCCACGCTGGAAGAAACAGGTGATGAAGTGAATTGGGCGCAATGATGTGCCGCACGTGACCGAGGGCATCCACCTCTGCCCGCAGCATGCCCGTGAGCCGTATCGGTGAGCAGATGAAGAGACGCTCGTCTGACAGTCGTATGACGGCCATCCGCGTCGGATAATGAAATCCGAGTACGACGACGTCGGTGCCATCCGCGGTCCAGATCTCGTGACCGAATTGCTTCAACACCGCCGCTTCCCACGCCATGGGTGCCCGACGGATAGCTAACCGTTGAGAGCCGCACTCACAAGCCCGCTGGCGTCCTTGTCACGACCGTGCGCCGCACGGTCACATGGCGCCGGTCTGCTGCAAGGTGTCGAAGTCATGGATGCGATGGGCAACCATGGCGAAGCACGCGACCGGTTTGGCGCCGGGCTCCTCGATCGCATCATATTGCTGGACCCGGATGTCGCCGAAGCCGACCACTTCCAGCGCACGCCGCACCCAGCTGGGCTCGATGTACCACCACGTACCGGGATTGGTCCTGTCGGCGACGGAGGGCCGGAAGGGCAAGGACGGCGCGCCGTCCAAGGTCAGCGGCGGTATCAGCGTCTCGGAGACGATGATGGTCTCGCGCACACGCGGTGCGATGTTGTAGAGCGCGGCGAGCGGTTCGCGCAGATGCAGCAGGATGTTGCCGAACAGGGCGACGTCGGCTTCCTCCGGCACCGCGTGCGTCATGATGTTGCCGATCATCAACCGCGCCTTGGACTGATGGGCCTGGTGGGACAGGATGAAGGAGTTGCGCAGGCGCCTCTGCACCTTGCGGCGCTCACTGACGGCAAACGCCTTAGTGTAGCCGAACCGCTCCTGATAGTCGGTGAACGGGATCAGCCCCATGGTGGGGTCGGCTTCTTCATCAAGATCGAGTCCGACGACCGTGGCGCCGCGCCGCTCCATCTCGAATGACATGAAGCCGCTGGCGACGCCGCAGTCGAAGACCTTCTTGCCGCGCACGTCGTAGCCGCCCAGGTACTCGTTGACGCACCCGCGCAGATCCCAGGTGCCCGGAATGAGGCCCCGGCCGGGCAAGTCGCTGGTGTGGTAGAACCAGCACTCGGTGTGATCGATCGGCCTGTCGAAGCCGCCGAATTCCTTGAAGATCGGTCTACTGCCGCTGCTCAGCAGCTGCGTCCCATCGTGCATTGTCTGCTCCCCTCATGCGCTTGGTGAGCCCGTTCGGTGCGGGTCGTATGATCGGCGCCTACGCAGTCACCCGGGGGACAGCTCGCGGGTGACGCCGGCGGATTACTGCAGGCGTGAACTGCCCTGTGCTTCAACTGCGCTGCGCCACAAAAAAACACGCTGGTCCATTGGGATGATCGGGATTGTCGACGCCCATCGTGATCCGGCCAAAGCCCAGCGCTTCGAGGGTGGCGAACAGATCGCTGCGCGACAGCCAGAACGAATGGTCGGAAGCACCACCGGAGAACACATCACCCACCGTGTGCCGATAGGCGCGGCAGTGCAGCTGGACGCGCAGGGAACCCAGGTCTTCCCACCGGTTGCGCTCGGGGTCGAAGAAATGCTGGTCGCCCGGGTTTGCCGCGATCTTTTGATCGTCGAAATAGTGGGTCCAGATGAACAGGCTATCGGTGGCGCGCGCACACGCGCGCAGCATGCCGACCGGATCGAGCTGATGATAGATGACACCCGACAGCCAGATGATATCTGGCTGCAGCTGGGCGTTGTTCTCGACGTGCTGTCGCGCGTCTCCCAGCAGAAAACGAGCCTTGAGGTTGTACAGGTTCTTAACAATCAGGCAGCGGACGAAGTTGATGCGTGACGCCTCGATCGCCGTGACATGGGCGCCGGCCTTTTCCATCTGCCATGTGTTGTAGGCTTCGTAAGGGCCGATCTCGAGGACCTGACGCCCCTGCAATCCGCCCAGCACCGCGGCGGCCCATGTGACGCGGACGTCCTCGAACAGCGGCATCTCACCCGCGGTAAGGTCGCCATCGGGCATGCGCGCGAGCCATCCCGGCGCGACATCGAGTTCATTCTGCGGGTGCGGCGCATTGACACAAAAACCTTCGATCAGCATCCGGCCCGCCCCGCGTCCCGACGAACAACTTGTAAGACTCTGGAAAAACAATTTGCACACTTTACCCGGCTCTTACCAAGTCAGGTAGCAAGATCACTACCGGGAGCGGTAACACTCGGCGCCGGATTTGCCAGTAGCCGGCCTATTTCTTCACCAGATTCCAGAACATGGTGCGCGATGCGCCGATTCAAGCGACGGCTTGCCGATAGCGGACGCACACACGGCGGATGCAATAATCTGCTCTCTGCGTGATCGGCAATTATTTGCGCCTGGAGCGACCGGGCGGCGGTGGCGGTTCATCGTCCATGCGCTGGTCCCGGTGCTCGACCTCCCGTTCGACGCTGGCACTGAGGCGCTGATAAACACCCAGGCCGAGAACGATCAGGATACCGGTCACCAGCAGCAATGTCGGATAGATCATCTCCGACACCTGATCCTTGCTGACCCGGAATACCGTCACGAGGCCCTCGAGGAACACCGCGATTGCGATGGTCGAGACGAACTTGGTCAGACTGCGCCGTGCCTCCGAGGCGGCGCGCAGCTCGCGGCCGCGCACGACCTCCTCCTCGATGAGATACTTCGATACGTCGAACACCGCGATGGCGACGACGAGGTAGCCGATGGCCCGCAACAGCCCTTCACCACCTGCCGCCAGCGAACCGCTGGCGCTGACCACGAAGTCATAGACGCCGTATGCAGCCAGCACCGCCGACAGCAGCATCAGCAGCGCACCGGACAGACCAAAGGCGATTCGCGCGATCAGTTCCATGCGGTCTGCACACAACACGGCCGAACGGGCCGCTTCCCTGTCGATCCAAAGGAGGAACCCAACGCATGGGCTTCAGGGTCGTACGCCCTGCGCCGTTGCTTTCTTCGCGCGGTTCAAAACGCCGCGCGGCGTCCTGGGTTCCCGCAGGGATTGCGCACCACGCTTGGAGTGACGGCAGCAGGATCCCGGCTACCGCTCCAGCGGCGCGTTCAAGGGGTCGAGTTTGACCGGTGCGTCACCCCTGGCCGCCTCGACGAGATAGTCGCGGTAGCGTTCATCGCCGGCAAAGATGATCGATTTCAGATCGGGAGTCAGGCCATGGTAGAATAGCGGCCCTCCGCGATAGCTGTCGGCGTGCCCGGGCGGCAGGTTCCGCTTCATCCAGTTGATCACCGCGTCGTGGCTGTCCGCCTTGACCTCCACCGTCATTTTGGTTTCATCGATGATCTTGTAGTATAGGCCGAAGCGCTGTGGCGGCTGTCCCAGAAGCGTGGCGCCCGGGTGGGCCTTGATCCACGCGTCCCAATCCGCTGAAGGATTCTTCACCTTGCCGGGAAAGGCAATGGTGACGGCACCATACACGTCGGAGGCCTTGGGCGCACAGCACACAGCGCAATTGAAGAACGCCTGCAGTTGCTGCAGGACATCGACCGCCTTGCCGACGTTGCAGGCACGTAAGTCGACGCGGTTCAATTTCAGATCCTGCACTCTTTTGATGAGCCCTTTGAGCTGGGTCCACGACTTGGCGTTATCGAGCATCAGTCGCTGGGTGACGTCGGCATCGTCGAGCCGCCCTTCCAGCCCGGCACGGATGACACGCAATGCGGCAGCCTGAAGGAGGACACCCTTTCTGCTGATCACGACGTGCAAGCCGTTTGGCGTGCCGTGGCTGATGATCAGCAGATCGCCACCGGGCTTGACGCTGTTGATGATGCCGTCGAGCAACGTGGTGAGCTTATCGTCCTTGAGTTCCTTGACCTTCTGGACAGTGATGAAGTCGCCCGAGGATTTCGGGATCGGCTCTTTGGGAAATTGCGCGAAATACGGTGGCGCTGCGGGATGGGCCGCTTTGACCATCAAGGCAATCGAACTCATCAATCCCCCACGCCATGAAGAGGTCGGCGACCGAACCTCTAGCGCCGGCGGCGATGCACCTCTAGGACTCGAGAGAAACCCGCCACGCCCGAGGTGAACAGAGGGCGCCGTGCCGAGGCGGCGGCCGGTCAGGGCTTCTCCGCGTCGGCCGGCGTGGCGCGCAGCAGGTTGTCGCGCAGCCGGGCCACGGTCTTCTGCACGGTGGCAAAGTCCTCGCCGAGCCCGGTGGCCTCGACCAGCGACGCGCCGAGATCTTTGTCCAGCAGGCGGCGTCCGGCGGATGTCAGGCTTAGCCGCACCTGCCGCTCGTCGGCGGGATCGCGCCGCCGCTGAATGTAGCCCATCGACTCGAGCTTCTTGAGGATGGGCGTCAGCGTGTTGGATTCCAGGAACAGTTTTTCGCCCAGCGCGCTCACGGTCTGGTCGTCCGCCTCTTCGAGCGCCACCATGGCGATGTACTGGGTGTAGGTCAGGCCAACCGCGTCCAGGATCGGCTTGTAGGCACGACCAAAGGCCAGATTCGCCGAATAGATCGCAAAGCACAGAAAATTCGACAGTTTGCGGGCCGGTTTGGTGGGCTGCGGAGAACGGGGCATGGGACTTGTCCGGGTTTGTCACTGTTCGATCCAGATATAGATCGCATCCGATTAAATCGGAAGGGGGTTGACATGCTTGTGGCATTGAGCTGTTTAGATCGCATCAGATCTAATCGGATGCGATTTGAAAGGAACACGCCATGACCGAAAAAACGCTCTTTGCCGGCAAGACCCACATCACGGCCGGCCGCGACGGCGCCGCGCGCAGCAGCGACGGCCATCTCGACATCAAGCTGCCGCAGCCGCACCCGGCGGCCGAGAACCTCTTTGGCGCCGCCTGGGGTGCCTGCTTCATCGGGGCGATCCAGCTCGCCGCGTCGCAGAAAAAGGTGAAGCTTCCGGCCGAACCGGCGGTCGATGCCGAGATCGATCTGAACACCGAGGGCGGCGCCTTCTTTCTGCGGGCACGCCTTAACGTCAGCATGCCGGGTGTCGATCGCAACGTTGCCCAGGAACTGGTCGAGGCGGCGCACGGGATCTGCCCGTACTCCAAGGCGACGCGCGGCAACATCGACGTCGCGACCAACCTGCTTTGACGGCGGCTGATCGGGCCTGACGGCTGTCCGGGCAGGCCCGACCGCGCCGCTACCTGCCTGACCCAGGCAGAGAGCCGTGTGAACTACTTCTTCGTCACATTCCAGAACACGGTGACCGGCGCATTGATCCAGCCCGAGAGGTTGCCGCGCAGGCCGGCGACGGGAAACGATTCGCCCAGCGGTACATGCGTGATGATCGTCATGGCGCGGGTCTGCACCTCGTCGGCGATCGTGCGTTTTTTCGCCGGGTCGGTCGCCAGCGCGTATGTCTCGCGCAGGCGTTCCATCGCCTCATCACAGGGCCAGCCGGCGCGCGCCTTCTCGCAATTGGACTGGAGGAAGGGCGTCATCAGCGGGTCGAGCAGGTCGGCCTGCGACCAGTAGGTCAGGAACGCGCTCCAGCCGCCTTCCGAGACCGGCCCCTTCTTGGTCAGCAGACGGTTCACCAGCGACTGCCAGTCGCTGGATTGCATGTCGACCTTGAAGCCGGCGCGCTCGAACAGGCTCTTGGCCACCGGTGACAACGGGGCAAGCGGCGGCGAGTCGCTGGCATGCAGCAACACAACCGGCGTGCCGTCATAGCCGCCTTCCTTCAACAGCGCCCGCGCCGCAGCGACGTTGGACTCGGTCTTGCCCTGCGTGCCAGCCGTCGATTCCAGCGGCGTGCCGCAGGTGAACATCGCCTTGCAGACGCGATAGAAACGCGGATCGCCGTTCACCGCCTTCAGGAAGTCTTCCTGGTTCAATGCCATCATGGCCGCCTGGCGCACCTTCTCGTTGTTGAACGGCGGATGCAGCCAGTTGGGTCGGAACACGTACTGGTTCGGACTCACACTCTTGACCAGCACGATGCCCTTTTCCTTCTCCACCAGCGGCAGCAGGTCGTACGGTACCTGCTCGATGACGTCGATCTCGCCGGCCAGCAGCGCGTTGACCATTGTCTGCGAATCGGGCATCGCCAGCCACTCGACGCGGTCGACCTTCACCACCTTGCCGCCGGCCAGGCCCGAGGCCGGCTCGGTGCGCGGCTTGTACTTCGGGTTCTTGACGTAGACGATGCGCTCACCCGGCTTCCATTCGTCGCGCTTCAGGATGAACGGACCGGAGCCGGTATAGTCGTCGATCTGCTTGAAGGGATCGGTCTCGGCGACACGCCGGGGCATCATGAAGGGCGTATTGACGCTGGGTTTGGCCAGCGACTCGACGACCAGCCCGTAAGGCACCTTCATCACCAGCTCGAAGGTGCGGGCATCGAGCGCCTTCATCTCCTGCGTGAACTGCAGGAGCTTCTGGCCCATCGGATCGCGCGCACCCCAACGCTTGATCGAAGCGATGCAGTCTTCCGCCGTCACCGGCTGGCCATCGTGCCAGAGAAGGCCCTCGCGCAAGGTGAAGCGGTAGATCTTGCGGTCTTCGCTGGCGGCCCAGGACTCGACCATCTGCGGCTTGGGCTGCAGCGTCTCATCGAGCGCGAACAGCGTGTCGTAGACCAGGTAGCCGTGGTTGCGCACGATATAGGCGCCGCTCCATACCGGATCGAGCACCTTGATGTCGGAGTGCATCACTACCCGCAGGGTCTGCGCCGGCGCCGCCGTGCCCAGACATGCCGCAGCCAATGCGGACGCCACGGAAATCAGGCTGTGCCGGAACCGCCTCACCATGGCTGACCTCCGTCTCGGGGGTGGACACTGCGGTGCTTGAGCCAGTCGACGCTTGATACGGTGCAGACCAATCAGCCTAGACGGTGTCGCGCGCGAAGGGAACTCCGCGCGTTGACCGGCGATAGCGCCTGCCCCCTAATGGCAGCAAGTCAACGACAACAACGATTGAGGGGAGTCATGGTGGGGCGGCGGGCGTACGGGCTGCTGATGGCGCTGGTCCTTCTCGGGCCACCAGTGGCGGCGCAGGACGGACGCTACGACGTCGACCACGCGCCCGCGACGCTGAAGGACCTGCAGTCGCGCTGTGGCCTCATCAAGGTGCTCACGGCATGCCCGCTGCCGGCCGACGATATGCGGCTGCTGGAACGCGCCGTGCACGGCGACCGCTTGGCGCAACACCTGCTGGCGAGCCGTCTTGCCTCGGGCAACGGATTTCCCGGCGGCAACGGCGCGCGCAGCGCCATCGGCTGGTTCGGCCGCTCGGCCGAGCAGGGCAACCCCGAGGCGGCGCTGCGCTACAACGACCTGCGCACCGACGGATTGGAGCCGGCGGCTGACGAAGCCCGCATCGCGGCCGGACTACAGAAATCGGCGCACGCCGGCAGCGCCGTGGCGCGGATCGCATTATCGGAGATGATGCTCTACGGCCGCGGCGTCACACGCGATGTCGCCGGTTCGATGCAGCTGCTGCGCCAGGCCGCCGACTCGGGCGATATGCGTGCGCGCCAGCGGCTCGAGCGACGGCTGCTGGTGGGCGCCCCCGGCGTGCCCCCCGACCGCGCGGGCGTGATCGAGATGCATCGGCGCGCCGCTGCCGGCGGCGATCCCCAGGCCATGGCGACGCTGGGTCGGATGCTGCTGGATGGCACGGGCAACGCGTTCGACCCGGCGGACGGCTATCGCTGGCTGATGCGGGCGGCGCACCTGGCGCACGCCTCGGCGCTGGAACGCGTGATCCGGCTGTTCGACGAAGGACTGGTGCGCGACAGCCGCACCATCGTCGCGCCGGATCCGGTGCAGGCCTATATGTGGATTCTGATCGCGGCACGCCGACCGGAGACGCAGGCGCCATCGAGCACGCAGGCCCGCCTGCAGGGCGCGATGTCGAGCGCCGACCTGGCGGAGGCCCGCCGCCGCGCCGCCGCCTGGCGGCCGATGACCGCAGCCGAGGCGCTGGCTGCCGCCTTCGATCTGCCGCCGGTGACCGCCAACGGCGAGACGCGGCGATCGTGGCATCGCTGTCCGGCGATGCGCGCCGGCATTCGAACTGCCGCCCGGCGTGGCCGCACAGCCCTGGCAACGCGTGCCGGATTTCAATCGAGCGGCCGAGGTCGCCGCCGCGATCGGCGCCATCGCCGGCTACTGCGAGGCGCAGGGACATTCGCTGTGCGTGAGCGCCTGCCGTTTCGATCCCTATGTCGAGCGCACCGGCGATGACCCGGCCGGCCGCCAGCGCCGCATCGATGCCTGGCGGACGTGCGCGTCGGGCGTGGGCATGCCGCGGTTCCGCTAAATCGGACCTATGGTCCCTCTTGATTGAGGGGTGCCTGGACCGCCGCCGGCAGAAAGGCCGTGGCCTCGATCTCGACCTTGGCGCGGTCCTCGACCAGGGCGGAGACGATGATCACGGACATCGCCGGGAAGTGGCGGCCGAACACGTCGCGATAGGCGGCGCCCAGGTCACGGCCGGCGGCCACGTATTCGTCCTTGCGCGTGACGAACCAGGTCAGCTTCAGCACGTGCTCGGGCCCAGCGCCCGCCTCGCGCAACAGGCGCGCGATGTTGCGGAAGGCTTGGTGGCATTGGCCGGCGAAGTCATCGGTCTCGAACACGCCGGCATCGTTCCAGCCGATCTGGCCGGCCAGCACGATCAACTGCCCGGGGCCGATCGCAGTCATGCCGTTGGCATAGCCCTTGGGACGCGGCCATTCAGCGGGCGCGAGCGTGGTGATCATGCAGACTCCTTCTGGGCTGTCATTCTGAGCGAAGCCGGAAGCGCTGGACCTTGCCGGTTTCGGTGCGCGGCAGCACGTCGACGAAGGCCACGGCGCGCGGATATTTGTAGGGCGCCAGGGTGGCCTTCACATGCGTCTGCAAGGCCGCGACCAGGTCGGGGCCGGCGGCGGCGGGATCGCGCGGTACTACAAACGCCTTCACGATCATGCCGCGTTCGGGATCGGGCGCGCCGATCACGGCGCACTCGCGCACGGCGGGATGCTCCAGCAGCACGTCCTCGATCTCGAGACCGGAGATGTTGTAGCCGGCCGACACGATCATGTCGTCGGTGCGTGCCTGGTACCAGAAGTAGCCGTCGCCATCCTTGACGTAGGAATCGCCGGTGTAGTTCCAGCCGTCCTGCACGTAGCCCTGCTGGCGCCCGACATCGTCGAGATAGCGGCAGCCGGTCGGTCCCTGCACCGCCAGCCGCCCCACCGTGCCCGCGGCCACGTCGCAGCCTTGGGCATCGACGACGCGGGCGTGATAGCCCGGCACTGCGCGCCCGGTGGCGCCGGGGCGGATGTCATCGCCGCTGCAGGCGATGAAGATGTGCAGCATCTCGGTGGCACCGATGCCATCGATGATGCGCAGGCCGGTGAGGTGCCGCCAGGCCTCGAACACCGCCAGCGGCAGATGCTCGCCGGCCGACAGGCACTGCCGCAGGCTGGCGAAATCGGCGGCGCGGCCCTGGTCGGCCATCACGCGATAGGCGGTCGGCGCCGACCAACATACGGTGGCGCCGAAGTGCGGGATGGCTTCCAGCAGCCGCGGCGGCGTCACGGCCTCGGGCAGCGCCGTCGAGGCCCCGACCCGCATGGGAAACAGGATCAGCGCACCCAGGCCGAAGGTGAAGGCAAACGGCGGCGAGCCGATGAAGATGTCGTCGGGGCTGGCCTTCAGCACGTGGCGGCCGAAGGTGTCGCAGGATGCCAGCAGGTCGCGATGGAAATGCACCGTGCCCTTGGCCGGACCGGTGGTGCCCGAGGTGAAGGCGATGAGGGCGACATCGTCGGCCGCAGTGTCGATGTTGGCGAACGTGCCGTCGCGACGCGCCATCTGCGCTTCCAGACCGCCCGGTGCATCGGTCTCGAAAGCCAGCACGCGATCAAGCGCCGGCATCGTGGCGCGCATCTGATCGAGCTCGGCCAGCAGCGGCGCGGCGCAGAGCGCATGGCGGACCCGGGCCTTGGTGGCGACATGCGCCAGCTCGCGAGCCCGCAGCAGCGGCATGGTGGCGACGGCGATGCCGCCGGCCTTCAGTACGCCGAACCAGCATGCCGCCATCATCGCCGTGTTGGCGCCACGCAGCAGCACGCGGTTGCCGGGCACCAGACCCAACTCGTCGCGCAGCACGGCGGCGATGCGGTTGGCCTTGTCGAGCAGCTGATCGTAGGTCCAGTCGCCCTGCGCCGTACGAAAGACGATGCGCGTGCCGTGGCCCGTGGCGACGGTGCGGTCAAGCAGTTCGACGGCCGCGTTCAGGCGCGGAACGTCCAAGTGAGGGACGGAAGACAGGTCGAGGTGCGGCCACAACGCCGCCGGCGGCAGATGATCGCGCGCGAAGGTGTCGATGTGGGCGGACACGGCCGACATAAGCACTCCTTCGTTTCTTCCCTCCCCCACGCAGTGGGGGAGGTGGCCGAAGGCCGGAGGGGGACGCCGGCGAGGTCTTCGTTACCGAGACCACGTCGGGTCCCCTCCGCCCCTTCGGGGCACCTCCCCCACTACGTGGGGGAGGAAACTTCTACATCACCTCGCCGCCGGCGACGGCGAGCGCCTGGCCGGTGATGCCGATGGCGAGCGGGCCGCACAGGAAGGCGACGGTTTCCGCGATCTCCTCCGGCGCCATCAGGCGGCCCTGCGGAATGCCCGCCACCAGCATGGCGCGCGCTTCGGCGTCGCTCTTGTTCAGCGCCTTGGCGATGCCGGCGGCGGCCTGGGTCGAGAGGTCGGTGTCGGTATAACCGGGGCAGACGGCATTGACGGTAATGCCGCTGCGCGCCGTCTCCAGCGCCAGCGCGCGCGTGAGGCCGATGACGCCGTGCTTGGCCGCGCAATAGGCGGACACCTGCTTGTAGCCGCGCAGACCCGAGGTCGAGGCGATGTTGACGATGCGGCCGGCCTTGGCGGTCAGCATGTCGGGCAGCGCCTGCTGCGTGCACAGGAAGACGCCGGTGAGGTTGACCGCGATCATGCTGTCCCACAGCGCCCGCTTCATGCCGGCGAAACTAGCCGGCCGCGCCTGGCCGGCGTTGTTCACCAGCACCGCGATCGGACCGAAGCGCTCACGCGCCGCAGCGAACGCCGCCGCCACCGAGGCTTCGTCGGTGACGTCGCACACGGCGGCGGCGGTTTCGACCTGGGGACTGCGGCGCAACCGGGTCGCGGTGGCCTCGAGCTTGTCCATGTCGCGGCCAAGCAAGGTAAGCCGCGTGCCGTCAACCGCCAACCGTTCGGCGATCGCAGCCCCGATACCCCGTCCGCCACCGGTGATCACGACATGCCGTTGGGTTGGCTCACGCGTCTCGCTCATCAGGTCCTCTCTCCACTACCTTTCCCCGCAAGCGGGCAAGGTAAAAACCTACACCCCATCACGGCTGGGCGGTTCGACACCGCGGGCGTGCTCGCGCACGGCCTGGGCCCAGCCGGCCTGGTATTGCACCGGCACCGCCATCGCGATGCCCTGCGCCACGGCAGCGCGCTGCGTCCAGTAGGGATCGGCCAAGTGCGGGCGGGCCAGCGCCACCAGGTCGGCACGGCCGGCGGCGATGATGCCGTTGGCTTGGTCGAAATCGACGATGTTGCCCACCGCCATGGTGGCGATGCCGACCTCGTTGCGGATGCGGTCGCTGAACGGAGTCTGGAACATGCGGCCGTAGACCGGCTTCTGATCTGCTACGACCTGGCCGGCCGAGACATCGATCAGGTCGGCGCCGGCGGCCTTGAAGGCGTGCGCGATCGCGACCGACTGGCCACCGTCGATGCCGCCCGCCACCCAGTCGGTGGCCGACAGCCGTACCGACATCGGCCGGTCGGCCGGCCACGCCGCGCGCATGGCGGCGAACACCTCGAGCGGAAAGCGCAGCCGGTTTTCGAGACTGCCGCCGTAGGCGTCGTCGCGCTGGTTGGTGAGCGGCGAGAGGAAGCTCGACAGCAGGTAGCCGTGGGCGGCGTGCAGCTCGACCATGTCGAAGCCGCAGCGCAGGCCGCGCGCGACGGCGGCGGCATGATCGTCGCGCACGTGGTCCATGTCGGCGCGCGTCATGGCGCGCGGCGCCGGCATGGCAGCGCACCACGCCAGTGGCGACGGCGCGATCGTGGGCCAAGCGTCGGCCGCCGCCAGCGGCTGGTCGTCGCCGCCGGCGCTTTCCCAGGGTAGCCGGGTCGACCCTTTGCGGCCGGCATGGCCCAGCTGCAGGCAGAACCTGGCTGCGCTGTGCGTGTGTACGAAATCGACAATGCGCCGCCACGCCACCTCGTGCGCGTCGGTGTAGAGCCCGGCACAGCCCGGCGTGATACGCGCATCGGCCGACACGCAGGTCATCTCGGTGAAGATCAATCCGGCGCCGCCCTGCGCGCGCGTGCCCAGGTGGACCAGATGGAAATCGCCCGGCGTGCCGTCGGCAGAGGAATACATCGCCATCGGCGACACGACGATGCGGTTGGCGAGCGTGAGGTCGCGCAACCGCATCGGCGTGAACATCGGCGGCGCCTGGCGTACCGTTGCCGCGGTCATCTCCTCCTGTCGTCCTGAGCGAAGCGAAGGACCCGTTGTACCGTCGGCACGCACAGACACATCGTTTGGCGCAGGTGCGCTATCGCCACCGCCCGTGCGACGCGACGGTTCAACAGGTCCTTCGCTGCGCTCAGGACGACACACTGCCGTCTCAGCCCGTGCTGCGAGCCAGCGTTCGACATTCTCGACATACGCGGCGTCGCGCAGGCGCAGGTTGGCGTGGCTGACGCGCTGGCTGCGGGTCAACAGGCTGTAGGCAAACTGCTCGGGCTCCTGATGCCAGTAACGCTTGACGTTCTCGAACCACTCCATGGAGTTGCGCGCCGCATTCTGCAGCCGCAGCGCCTCGGTCATGCGCTCGCGCTCATAGCGCGCCAGCGCCGCATCGCGATCAGGCTCGGCGTCGAGTGCTTCGGCGAGCCCGATCGCATCCTCCAGCGCCAGCTTGGTGCCTGAGCCGATCGAGAAATGCGCGGTGTGCGCCGCGTCACCCATCAGCACCAGCTTGCCGTGGGTCCAGCGCTGGCAGGCGATGCGCGGGAATTGGATCCAGGCCGAGCCGCGCAGATGGCGCGCGTTGCTCATCAGCTCATGGCCATCGAGCCAGGGGCCGAACTCGTGCTCGCACCAGGCCACCGCCTCCTCGCGTGACATGCGGTCGATGCCAGCGGCGCGGTAGCTGGCATCGTCGCACTCGACGATGAAGGTCGAGAGGGCGCGGTCGAACTGGTAGGCGTGAACCTGGAACAGGCCGTACGCATTTTCCTTGAAGATGAAGGTGAAGGCGCCAAACGGCCGCGTCGTGCCGAGCCACACGAAATGGGCCGAGCGCATGTCGATGTCGGGCACGAAGGCGTCGGCATACTTGGTGCGCAGGCGGCTGTTGGCGCCGTCGGCGGCCACGATCAGGTCGGCGTCGGCGAAATCGGCATCGTCAACGATCTCGCTCTGGAAGTGCAATTCGACACCCAGCGCCTCGGCGCGCCGGCGCAGGAGGTCGAGCAGGCGCTGACGGCCGATGCCGCAGAAGCCGTGGCCCGACGACGTGATCTTGCGGTCGCGGACCAGGATGTCGATGTCGTCCCAGTGCGCGAAGCTCGCCTCCATGGCGGCATAACTCTCGGGATCGGCGCTGCGCAGGCGGCCCAAGGTCTGGTCGGAGAACACCACGCCCCAGCCGAACGTGTCATCGGCGCGGTTGCGTTCATATACCTCGATGCGACGGCGCGGGTCGGCCTTCTTGGCAAGCGCGGCGAAATACAAGCCCGCCGGTCCGCCACCAATCACCACGACCCGCATCGCGGCCTCGCATCCTGTTCCACCAGCCAAAATGCTAGAGGACGAACCGGGAGGCCGCAAGGCGGCCCTTTCCTGTGCCGATACGAGCCATGATAGAGCGTGGCGATGCGTGATGAGTTGCAGTTCGTGCTGCCGGCGGCCTTGCGGGAGGCTCTCCAGGTCATTGCAAACGGTTTGACCGCCGGCCAGGTCTCACAATCCGATCTGCGTGTTGCGGTGTCCTCTCTGGGTGCCCTGCCGCCGGATGCCATCGGGCGGGCAGACTACGAGATCGCCTACGTGACCGAGCTCTTTCACCACCAGCCGCCGCAGGGGATTCTGTCCTGGTGGCAACGACCGCGCAGCCATCACGACCTGCTGCGCGACGTCCCGGGACTCGCGTATCTCTTTTTGTTTCACCGCGATGGGCGGCTGCGCGAGGTCGCCCTGAACCGGATCAATGATGGCCTGAATAGCGCCTTCTTTTTTGCGGCGATCGCCTACCGCTTGAATGATTGGGCGGCTCCCGTCCGCGCTGCGGCCGTCTCATGCGCCGAGCGCGTGTTTCCCAAGACGGACTCTTCCGTCATTACGGCCGCCGCCGTCTTCCTGCTGGACCGCCGGCAACAGTGGAAGCGATGGCAGAGTGAAGTCTCGGTTCTGAGCGCCGCGCTCTGTCGATCGGACGTGGCCGAACAGCGTGCCGACATCATCCACACAGCCAAGGACGGCCCGATGGGAACCGTGCTTCGGCGCGCGCTCCAAGATCCAGGGTTGGATCATCATCTCGACAGGCTGTCGACAGCCGCCCTCCTGCCGCATGTGCGCGCCGTTGCCCTGCAAGCCCTGATCGAGGGTCGCGCCGCCTGGCCGATCGGCCGCGACCGTCTATGGGTCGACAAGCGCTACGGCTTGTATCGCCTGGTGCCGGTTTTCGACGAACGCACGATTTCCCGACCCTGCTCACTCGAGGTGTTGATCGATCGCGGCGCGCGCGACCGTTCCGCTCTCGTCCGCAAGGTGGCAGCCGCCGGCCTCATCCAGTACCGCGCGTCGCTCACCAATCTCGATTCCATCATTCAGCGGCTCGCCAACGATCGGAACCGGACCTTGCGCGAGCGGATCGAATTCATTCTCAGCGAACGGTCTGCGGATCGAGCCTGAGAGCAACCAGGCCCGCGCGCACCCCTTCCAACGCAGTTGGGAGGGGAATCGCCTACTTCTTCTCGACGCCCCAGAACGCGGTGACCGGCGGCGGCACGGCGGGCGTGGTCACGTTCTTGCGCACGGCCGTGACGCCGAACCACTCGCCCAGGTTCACGCCGGTCACGATCTCGCGGTTGTAGGTTTGGACCTCCTCGGCGATCGCCTTCTTCTTCGCCGGGTCGGTCTCGCGGGCGAAGGCGTCACGCAACTTTTCCATCTTCTCGTCGCACGGCCAGCCGGCACGCGCCTTCTCGCAGGTCGACACCAGCGACGGCGTCATCAGCGGATCGAGGATATCGACGTGGCTCCAGCTGGTGAGGTAGGCGGTCCAGCCGCCTTCCGAGGGCGGCCCCTTCTTGCTGATCAGGCGGTTGACCATGCTCTGCCAGTCGCTGGGCTGAACCTCGACCTTGAAGCCGGCGCGCTCCAGCAGCGACTTGGCGATCGGTCCCATGTTGCCGATCACCTGCAGGTCGGTCGGGTACGGGATCACGACCGTGGTGCCGTCATAACCGGCCTCCTGCAGCATCTGCCTGGCCTTGGCGGCGTTGCCCTCGATCCAGCCGGCCATGCCGGTATCGGTGGCCAGCGGCGAGCCGCAGGGGAACAGCGACTTGCAGGTGCGCCAATAGCGCGGATCGCCGATGATGCCCTTCAGGAAATCCTCCTGGTTCAGCGCCATCATGGCAGCCTGGCGGATCTTGGGATTATTGAATGGCGCGACCAGCCAGTTGGGCCGGAAGGTGTACTGGTTGCCGACGGTGTTCTTGATCAGGGTGACGTCCTTCTCCTTCTCCAGCAGCGGCACCAGGTCGTTGGCCACGCTCTCGATCATGTCGATCTCGCCGGCGATCAGCGCGTTGACCTGCGTCTGCGAGTCGGGGATCCAGACCCACTCGACACGGTCGAGCTTCACCACCTTGCCACCGGCCAGTCCCGACGCGGGTTCGGCGCGCGGCTTGTATTTCGGGTTCTTGACGTAGACCACCTTCTCACCCGGTTTCCATTCGTCATTCTTGAAGATGAAGGGGCCGGAGCCGATGACCTCGTCGATGGCCTTGAACGCATCGGTCTCGGCGATGCGCTTGGGCATCATGAACGGCACCACGACACTGGGCTTGCCCAGCGCATCGATCACCTGGCCGAACTGGTCCTTGAGCACGAGGCGGAAGGTCTTGGCGTCGACCACCTGCCATTCTTTCACCGACAGCGCCAGCTTCTGACCCATCGAGTCGCGCGCTGCCCAACGCTTGAGCGAGGCGATGCAATCCTCGGCGGTGACCGGCGTGCCGTCATGCCATTCCAGGCCGTCGCGCAGGGTGAATGTCCAGGTCAGGCCGTCGTCGCTGGGTGCGTACTTGTCGACCATCTGCGGCTTGATCTGGAACTTCTCGTCCATTGCGAACAAGGTGTCCCACACCAGGTAGCCGTGATTGCGCACGATATAGGCACCGCTCCACACCGGATCGAAGCTCTTGAGGTCCGAGTGCATCACCACGCGCAAGGTCGACTGCGCCAACGCCGACGCCGACAGCGCCAGTCCCGCCGCCACGCCGGCAGCCATTGCCATCATCCGCCCGAATGCCGTCATTTTCCCCCTCCTCCGCTCTCTTCCTCTAGGACGGAAAAGAGGGAAGCAATTTGTGCACCATGCGCCCGAGGGCGCAAGAATGATCAAATGCGGCCCGCGGGAACGGCCTACAGCAGACATCGCTTCGAGAGCGAGGACGGATGACACCGGCACGCAAGGCCATCTGGTACGTCGAGAGCCACTTCGCGGCGCCCATCACGCTTGAGGATGTCGCCGCGAATTGCGGTGTGTCGCCGTATCACCTGACCCGCGCGTTCGCATCGCTGACCGGCTGGCCGGTGATGCGCTACGCCCGCGGCCGCCGCCTGACGGAGGCGGCCCGGGCGCTGGCGAACGGCGCGCCGAACATCCTGAACGTCGCTCTCGATGCGGGCTACGCCTCCCACGAGGCGTTCACCCGGGCCTTCCGTGACCAGTTCGGGCGCACGCCCGAGGAGGTGCGCACGCAAGGCCATGTCGCCAACATCACGCTGATGGAGCCGTTCAACATGAGGTATGCCACCGCCAAGACACTCGAGGCGCCGCGCATCGAGACCACCACCAGGCCGCTGCTGATCGTCGGCCTCAGCCAGCGCTACACTTGCGAGACCGCCATGGGCATGCCGGCGCAATGGCAGCGGTTCCACCCTTATATCGGCCATGTCGGCGGCCAGGTCGGCGCCGTGGCCTACGGTGTCGTCTGCAACGGCGATGACGATGGCAACGTCGACTATGTCTGCGGCGTGGAGGTGTCGGGCTTCTCCGACCAGCCGGCGGAGCTGGCGCGCCTGCGCCTGCCGGCCGGGCGCTATGCCGTATTCCGGCATGACGATCACATCGCCACCATCCGCAGCACCTTCACCGCGATCTGGGACACGTGGCTGCCGCAGTCCGGGTACAAAGCGGCCGACGCACCCTTCTTCGAGCGCTACGGCGAGACGTTCAGCCCCGACACCGGCCTGGGCGGCGTCGATCTGTGGATCCCGATCGCGGATTAGCATCCTCCGCACGAAGTGGGGGAGGTCTTGATTTCAAAGATCTCGTGCGCTCCCCCTCCGGCTTTCGGCCACCTCCCCAACTGCGTTGGGGGAGGGAGGAAAGTCGGCTACAGTGAGCCGCGAACGGGGGCGCGAGCCTCGAGCTGACAGGAGCGGGTTTCGCTGGTGTCGACTGATGTAGCCGCGTACGCGAGTCCCGCCCGTCTGTTGCCGCTGTTCCTGGTGTCGATGGCCGCCATCGGCTTCGAGATCGCGCTGACACGCTTTTTCGCGATCGCGAGCTGGTCGGAGTACGGCTACTGGGTCATTTCGATGACCATGGTCGGCCTGGCGGCCAGCGGCATTGTCGCCGCCCTCTTCCAGCGCCCGATCCTGCGCCATGCCGGCGTGCTGCTGCCGGCGATCCCGCCGCTCCTGATCGTGGCGGCAGCGCTGGGCTGGCACTGGACCACCATCGTGCCGTTCAATCCGCTGGAGCTGCAGAACAAGCAGCTGTGGGCCGACCAGCTCACCAACATCGCGCAGTACTACGCCGCGCTGTTCCCGTTCTTCTTCCTGGTCGGGCTCTACATCTCGCTCTATTTCATGATCCACAGCGCCGCGATCGGGCGCGTCTATGCCTATGACCTCGCCGGCGCCGGCATGGGCGCAGCGCTGGTGCTGGGCCTGATGTTCGTGGTCCATCCGTTCTACCTGATCGCGGGCCTCCTGGTGCCGCTGGCGCTGGCCGGCTGGCTGGCACCGGCGCGAGGCCGGACGCGGCTGAGGGCCGGCGTCGCGACCCTGGTGGCCCTGGCGGCGGCAGAGGCGCTGGTGTGCCTGTACAACCAGGCGCACATCAACGAGTACAAGGAGATCTTCGGGCCGATGAACACGGCCGACAACCGTGTCGTGGCCACCCGCACCTCGCCCAAGGGTCTCTACCAGCTGCTCGACAATTTCACCGAGCGGCTGGACCTCGACATGTCGAACAACACCGGCGTGGTCGAGGACGCCACCCTGCCGCGCGCCTTTGGCCTCTACGCCGACGGCAACCGGCTGGCGTCGCTGCCCAAGTCGACGACGATCGACACCGGCTATTTCGGCGCCGCGCTCGATGCGCTGCCCTACCAGCTGCGCCCGGCGCAGCGCGTGCTGCTGTTGGGCAGTGCCGGCGGCTTTCGCATCCACGAGGCACTGGGCATCGGTGCCGGCCACGTCACCGTGCTGGAACCCGACCGCACCTTGCGCGACGCCCTGCTGGAGGGGCTGGGCCCGGCACCGGCCTTTCCGGCCCGACCGGGCGTCACGATCCGCGACCTGAGCCCGACCGCAGTCGATGCCGTCGGTGCCGACGGCCCCTTCGACGTCATCGACATCGGCCGCGATTTCCTCACCCAGTCCGACACCAACCGGGCAGCGCTGTCGGTCGAGGTGCTGGCCGGCTACATCCGACACCTGGCGCCCGAGGGCGTGCTCTCGATCCCGGTCTCGATCCGCGAATTCACGGTCTATGCCGTCAAGATGATGCGTACCGCGCGCTACGCGCTGGCCGCCGCCGGCGTCGCCCAGCCCGAGCGCCACCTGGTGATCTACCGTTCGGCGTGGAACGTGCGCATCCTGATGTCGCGCGCGCCGTGGACGGCGGACGCCATCGAGGCCGTGCGCCAGTTCTGCGATCAGCGCTCGTTCGATCCGGTCTATTATCCCGGCATCGATCCAGCCGGCGTGCGCATCTTCAACGAGCTGCCGGTGGTGTCGTTCGATACCATCGAGGCGCCGGCCGGCGACGCACGTGATGCCATGATGGAGGAAGCCGCGGCGAGCCTGGCCGGGGGCGCCTCGCCCTACCACGCCTTCTTTCGCCTGGTGCCGCCGACCTTGGACCGACCGTTCCTGAACGCCGTGCTGCCGCTGCGCCAGATCGAGACCATCCTCGATCGCATCGAACTGGTGCCGCGCGAGGAGCTGGTCACCCTGATCGCCATCGCAGTGCTGGCGCAGGCCGTCGTCATCGCGCTGATCGTGCTGCTGCTGCCGCTGGTGCGCCCGTCGGGGCGCCGCCTGCCGGCCGGCCAGTTCCTGCGCGCGATGGCCTACTTCGCCGGCCTGGGGCTGGGCTTCCTGTTCCTCGAGATCTACCTCATCGAGAAAGCCGCGCAGTACCTGCACGACCGCGTGCTGGCCTTCGGCCTGGTGCTGGCCACCATGCTGGTGTGCTCGGGCGCCGGCAGCTACCTGGCCGAGCGCTTCCGCGTCAGGCCGATGGTGGGGCTGGGCTACGCCGTGGCGGTGATCGTCGGCTGGACGGAGCTGCTGTTCGTGGGCCTCGACCCGCTGTTGACGGCAACGGCGGCAGCGCCGACGGTGCTGCAGATCCTGATCGTGATCGCGCTCGCGATGCCCTTGTCGGTGGCGCTGGGCATGCCGATGGCGTTGGGGTTGAGCCAATTCCAGGGCGCGCGGCTGGCGTTCCTGCCCTGGGCGTGGGCGGTGAATGGCGCCTGCTCCATCGTCTCCACGCCGCTGGCCAACCTGCTGGCGGCGACAGTCGGCTTCAAGATCCTGCCACTGGCCGGCATCCTGCTGTACATCATGGTGCTGCTGACGATGCCGATCACCCGGCATCGTCCGACATGACAGGGAGCCCGCGATGCGCCTGTCCCGCCGCGCCGCGCTCGCCGGTACGGCCTGCCTGCCGTTGATCGGATCCGGCGCCGCCGCCCACGGCACCGCCGACTGGACGTTCACGGCCTATGCCGATGCCATGCGCGCCAGCGAGCGGCGCACCGACCTCACCGAGGCGAGCTTCGCCCAGGTCCGCCAGCGGCGCGCGCATGTGCTGCAGCAGTTGGAAACCTGGCTGCAGGGCGAGCTGGGCCGCGCCGATCCCGCGGTGACGCGGGCCATCGCCGAGGTGCCGCGCGAGTACTTCCACTACGACTATGCCAGCCGCGCCTCGTTCGCCCGCGATGCCTATGACTGGTATCCGCGCGCCTGGCCGATCGGCTTCGGCTCGACGCTGTCGCAGCTGCTGGTGCAGGCCTACATGACCCAGCTGGTGCAGCCCCAGGCCGGCGGCACGGCGCTCGAGATCGGCACCGGCTCGGGCTACCAGATTGCGCTGTTATCACGCCTCGTGCGTAAAGCCTGCTCGGTCGAGATCATCGAGCCGCTGGGCCGGGCGGTGAGCAAGATCTTCACGCCGCTGGGGTTCGACAACATCGAGACCCGCGTCGGCGACGGTTATCACGGCTGGCCCGAAGAGGCGGACGGCTTCGACGTCATCATGGTGACCTGCGCCGCCCAGCACGTGCCGCCCGACCTGCTGCGCCAGCTCAAGCCCGGCACCGGCCGGTTGGTGGTGCCGGTCGGCCAGCCCTTCAAGGGCGAGCAATTCCTCTACCTGTTCACCAAGGACGCCGATGGTCGAGTGCGCTCGCGGCGCGACATCGGCGTGATCTTCATCCCCATAACTGGCCGTATCGGCCGCGGGGGCTAGACTCTGGGCGCGCGCAGCTCGTTCGCAGGGGCCTGCACCTATCCACCCGCTTCAAGGTTTTGGCTCTTGCTGGTATAATGCGCGCCGTCATGGTGGTCCCAACAATGCCGGTAACACGGCGCAGCGTATGATGATGCGGGCTCGTAGCGTCCCCATCGCCCTGTCACGGCGTTCGGTCATGGCAGGGGCCGCCTCTTTGTCGCTGCTTCCCGGGACCGCCACCGCCCACCAGGACACCCACTGGACCTTCGACGCCTATGGCCGGGCCATGCAAGCCAGCGGCCGGCGTACCGACCTGACCGAGCGGACATTTGACGTGGTACGCCAGAAGCGTGCGTACGCGCTGCAGCAACTCGAGGTTTACCTTGCCGGCAAGTTCGGCAGCGCCGATCCCGATGTGCTGCGCGCCTTCGGCGCCGTCCCGCGCGAGTACTATCACTTCAACTACAGCAGCAACGGCTCGTTCGCCCGCGACGCCTATGACTGGTATCCCAGGCCGTGGGCGATCGGCTTCGGCTCGGCCCTCTCGGACTTCCTGGGGCAGGCCTACATGACCCAGCTGGCGCGACCCAAGGCCGGCGAGGCGGCACTGGAGATCGGCACCGGGTCGGGCTATCAGATCTCGATCCTGTCGCGCATCGTCTCCCAGGCACGCTCGATCGAGATCATCGAGCCGCTGGGCCGGGCCGTCGCCCGGATCTTCGCACCGCTGGGCTTCGACAATATCCAGAGCCGGGTTGGCGACGGCTATTTCGGCTGGCCGGAAGAGAAGGACGGCTTTGACATCATCATGGTGACCTGCGTGGCGCAGCACGTGCCGCCTGATCTGCTGAAGCAGCTCAAGCCGGGCAGCGGCCGCCTGATCATCCCGGTCGGCCAGCCCTTCAAGCGCGAGCAGGTGCTCTACGTGTTCAGCAAGGACAGTGACGGGCGCATCCAGTCGCGCCGCGACGTCGGCGTCTACTTCATTCCCATGACCGGCCGCATCGCGCGCGGCCGTTCGGCTTAAAACGGTATAACAAAGGGGAACCCATGCTTCGACGCTCCTTCATGCTTTCTTCCCTGGCCGCCGGCGGCACTGTGCTGCCCGGCATGGCGGCAGCGACTCCCACGCCGCAGGCCGGCGGCTGGGGCTACGACTCCTACGTGTCAGCGATGAAGGCCTGTGATCGGCCCACTACGCTCACGCGCGAGCAGTTCGACATCGTGCGCGGCCGCCGCAAGGGCGCACTGGCCACGATCGAGAGCGTGCTCAAGGCCCATTTCACCGAGGCCGACCCCAACGTGTTGCGCGCCTTCAACGAGGTGCCGCGCGAGTTCTACCACTACGATTTCGCCGCCCGCTCGGCGTTCGCCACGGTGGCCTACGAGGAGAAGTCCAAACCCTGGCGCATCGGCTTCGGCTCGGCGCTGTCGGACTATCGCGGCCAGGCCTACATGACGCAGCTCTGCAAGCCGGCGGCCGACAGCGTGGCGCTGGAGGTCGGTACCGGCTCGGGCTTCCAGATCTCGGTGCTGTCGCGCATCGTGAAGAAGGCGTACTCGATCGAGATCGTCGAGCCGCTGGGCAAGGAAGTCGGGCGCATCTTCGCGCCGTTGGGCTACGGCAACGTGCAGACCCGCATCGGCGACGGCTTCTTCGGCTGGCCGGAGGAAAAGGACGGCTTCGACCTGATCATGGTCACGTGCGCTGCCCAGTTCGTGCCGCCGCCGCTCTTGGCCCAACTCAAGCCCGGCGGCCGCATGGTGATCCCCATGGGCCAGCCCTTCAAGCGCGAGCAGTTCCTCTACGTCTTCACCAAGGACGAGGACGGCAAGGTCCACTCGCGCAAGGATCTCGGTGTCTATTTCGTGCCGATGACCGGCAAGATGCTGGCCGACGCCAAGAAGCCGGCCGGCGAGAAAGGCGCCGCGGCCGACAAGCCCGGCACCGAAAAGCCCGCCGCCACGCAGTAGAGCTGGGCCTTCATGGTGAGCCTGTCGAACCATGAAGGCGACGCACGAGCAGGAGTGCGAACGCTTCATGGTTCGACAAGCTCACGATGAAGCTAACTGCTAGGCCCGAGTGTTCTGATGCCCATCTGGGTCTACATGGTGCGGTGTGTTGACGCGAGCTACTACGTCGGCGTTGCGCAAATCGATCTCGATCAGCGCATCGCCGAGCACAACGCGGGGAAGTACGAGGGCTACACCTACAAGCGACGGCCCGTCGAACTCGTCTGGTCGGAAGAATTCCAGAGAGTGACCGACGCTATCGCATTCGAGCGTCAGATCAAGAAGTGGTCACGCGCCAAGAAGGAGGCGCTCATTGCGCGTGACTGGGAGAAGCTTAAGCAGCTCGCACGTTCCAAAAGCGCCCTTTAGCCTTCATGGCTAGCCCTTCATCCCGAGCTTGTCGAGGGGCGAACCATGAAGACGACGCACGAGCAGTCGTTCGAACGCTTCATGGTTCGACAGGCTCACCATGAAGCTGTTCTGACATCACCGGTTTGGTAGGTAGCCTTCATGGTTCGACAGGCTCACCATGAAGGCTAAGCATCAGCGGCTGTAGAACTCGACCACCATCGAGGGTTCCATCTGCACCGGGTAGGGCACATCGGCCAGTGCCGGGGCACGCAGGAACTTGCCCTTCATGTCCTTATGGTCGACTTCCATGTAGCCCGGCACTTCGCGCTCGGCGAGCTGCGTGGCTTCCAGCACCACGGCGAGCTGTTTGGCCGACGGGCTGAGCTCGATCAGGTCGTTGTCGCGCACCTGATAGGAGGGAATGTTGACGCGCCGGCCATTGACCTTCACGTGCCGATGGCTGACCAGCTGGCGCGCGGCGAACACGGTGGCGGCGAACTTCATGCGGTAGACGATCGCATCGAGGCGGCGCTCGAGCAGGCCGATCAGGTTCTCGCCGGTGTCGCCCTTGCGACGGATGGCTTCCTGATAGTAGCGCCGCATCTGGCGCTCGCTGACGTTGCCGTAGTAGCCCTTGATGCGCTGCTTGGCCATCAGCTGCTTGCCGAAATCGGTCGGCTTGGTGCGCTTGGCACCGTGCTGGCCGGGGCGGGTCTCACGCTTGTTGATGGGGCTCTTGGGCCGGCCCCACAGGTTCACGCCCAGGCGGCGATTGATCTTGTACTTCGAATTCTCGCGCTTGCTCACGCTCGGTTTTCCTTCGCTCGCGTTTGTCCGGATAGGCCGTGATCGGGCGGTGACGCCCGGGCGGGAACAGCGCCCAAGGGCACAGTTCCACGTTCTCCGGAAGAAGGGCCGGAATATACGGATCGCCGCGGCTGAGTCAAACGGCGATATTCGTGGCAGATCAACGGGTTAGGCGCGAGGCCATCGGCTTTCTGCCGCCTTGCACCGTAAAAAGAGGTCAATCCACCTTGGCGCCGGCCTTGCGGATGATCTCGGCCAGCCGCGCCTCCTCGCTGGTGCGGTAGGCGGTAACGTCCTGCGGCGTCGACCACCAGGCGGTGGCGCCGAGATCGAGGTAGGCCTTGACCAAGTCTGGACTCTCGAGCGCCTTCCGGCTGAAGGTGGACATGCGCTCGACGATCGGCGGCGGCAGCTTCGCCGGCCCCACCAGGCAGGTCCACGAGCGGATGTCGAAGCCGGGCAGGAACTCGGCCAGCGCCGGGATGTCGGGCGCCGCCTGGCTGCGCTGGACGCTGGTCACGGCAAAGCCGCGCACCTTGCCTGGCCGGTACTGCGCCAGCGCGCCAGGGATGTTGTCGAAGATCATGTGCACCTGGCCCGCCAGCAGGTCGACCATGGCGGGCGCCGCGCCGCGATACGGCACGTGCAGCATGTCGACCCCGGTCAGCTGCTTGAACAGCTCGCCCGAGAGATGCAGCGTCGTGCCGTTGCCGGCCGAGGCATAGGAATACTTGCCGGGGTTCTTCTTCAGAAGCGCGATCAGCTCCGGCACAGTCTTGGCCGGCAGGTCCATGTTGGCCACCAGCATGTTGGGCAGCCACCACAGGTTGGTGACGAAGGTGAAGTCCTTCTCCGGATCGAAGGTGAGCTGGCCCTTTTTGAGCGTCGGCGAGATCGCGTGCGAGGCGATGCCGCCCAGCCCGACGGTGTAGCCGTCGGGCGCCGCCTTGGCGACGACGTCGACGCCGACATCGCCACCCGAGCCGCCGCGATTCTCGACGATGAATTGCTGTCCCGTCACCTCGCTCATCTTCTGGCAGTAGAGCCGCGAGAGCGTGTCGGTGGCGCCACCGGCCGGGAACGGGTTGATGTAGCGCACCGGTCGGCTCGGCCATGGCTCCTGCGCGCGCGCCACCATCGGCATCGCCACGGCACCGCCCAGCACGCCTAGTACCGACCGCCGGTGCAGACCGGATTTGGATTCGGTTTTCATTGCCGCCCTCCCCAACGTTTCTCTTTCGTGCCGCACGGTCAAGCCGACGGGCGCAAGAGTCAATGCCGGCTGGCGCGCGCTTTCGCACTATGACATCGCCCCGGCCGGTGGCATCGTCGGCTCATGCGGATGATCAAGCTCACCTTCTGCCTGCGCCGGTTGCCGCCTCTCACCCTGGCCCAGTTCCACGACTACTGGCGCAACAAACACGGACCGCTGGTGCGCAGCCACGCTTCGGCGTTGGGCATCAGTCGCTACGTGCAGACGCATACGCTTGCGACGCCGTTCAATGACGGGCTGCGCCAATCGCGCCAGGCGCCGGAGCCCTTCGACGGCATCGCCGAGTTGTGGTGGGCGGACATGGCGGCCTTCGAGCGCGCGATGACCGATCCCGCCGCGCGTGCCGCCGGCAAGGCATTGCTGGCCGACGAGCAGACCTTCATCGATTTGCCGCGCTCGCCGCTGTGGCTCAACCACGAGCATGAGATTGTCGGCGCGTGAGACGTCGAGGAGTCAATCGATGCTGTCGAAGCTGAAGCAGTTGCTGGGCCTGCAGCGCCCCGTCCGGTGGATCGACTGCGCCGGCCTCACCAGCAGCGGCGCTGCAGCACGGCCGGTCATGATCGATGTTCGCGGTGCCGACGAGTTCGACGGGCCGCCCGGCCACATCGACGGCGCCGTGAATGTGCCGGTCGATGTCATTGTCGCTGGAACCGCCGACCTCGCACGCTGGCGCGACAGCGAGATCGTGCTGGTGTGCCGCACCGACAAGCGCTCGGCACGCGCCGCCGATAGTCTTGCGGCGGCGGGCTTCCCGCGCATCGCCGTCCTGCGCGGCGGCATGCAAAGCTGGAATGCGCTCGGCCTGCCGGTGACCCGCGCCGGCGGCTAGCTCGTCCCCGGCGGTGCGAAGAAGCAGCGCCGCACACCATTGGGCTGATGGCAGCGCCAGAACCGTCCGTCCTTGCTGCGCAAGGTCTCGCGGTCGGGAATCCACTCGCCGGTGCTGAGGATCTTCCAGCCGTCCGGTACGACCTCGACATCCGAGCCGGGAACGACAGCGCAATCATTCTCGCCGCAGCAATGTTCGCCCGTGACCGGATTGCGGAAACTGTCGGCCCGCATCCAATCGTGATCGCCGTGCGCCAACACCGTGCCGGCGGCCCCGATCGCCATGATCCCGATTGCCAGCAACAGGACGCGCGTCCCGGCGGAAGACCGCGCGTCACTCATGGGCGCGCTCCCCGATCGCCGAACGCGACGTTTCGATCGACAGGCCGCAGGCAGCGCCCACGATCGTCAACCACATGAACGGAGCAAGGTAGGCAAGGACGAGGGGTGCGAGAGGCATCAGTGACCTCCTCGGCCGCCACGACGCAGACACGGGGGCCGTTGGTGCACCATGAACGAACGTAACGGCAGCACGTTCCTCGGCTCGACCCGCATCATTCAAGCCGACAACGCAGACACGCACGCCGCTCATGCCGCGCGCGGCACCCGTGTCGGAATTGTGGCGGTGTATATTTGCCGGCGACGGCGCTATCGCGTAATGCGCAACTTCGGTGATGCCTTGCGGGCCGCGTCGACACCAGCCTCGGTGATCTTCGCCTTGCGCACGCTGATGGCGACCAACGTCGGAATGCGGCTCAGCGCCGCCAGGCCGGCGTCGCCGACCTGGGTTTCGTCGATGGTAATGCGGCTCAGCGGCAGGTCAACCAGGGCCGCCATGCCGGCATCGCCCACCGCCGTCTCGCTGACCCACAGGATCTTGAGGTGCGTCAGGTTGCGCAGCGCCTCCAATCCGACGTCCGTGACCTTGGTGCGGTTGAGGTAAAGCGTCTCGAGGTTCTCCAGCCCGCCGATCGCCTTCATCGACTCATCGGTGATCGCCGTGCCCCAAATGAAGAGCCGCCGCAGCGAGGTCATGCCGGCCAGATGCGTGGCGCCGCGATCATCGACGGCGGTGTTCATCAGGCTGAGCTGCTGCAAGGTGCGCGATGCCGCGAGGTACGACAGGCCGGTGTTGATGCGCGTAAAGTTGAGGCCCAGCGTGCGCAGACTGGCGAGTGCGGCGACATGCTTGAGCCCCTCGTCAGTCACATTGGGCATCTGCTGTAGCGACAGCGTCTCGAGGGTCTTGGACGAGGCCAGTGCCGCGAGGCCGGCATCGGTGATCTCGGCACGGTCCAGGGTCAGCGACCGCAGGTTCCGGATCTTCGCGACATGCGTCAGGCCCGCGTCGGTCCAACCGCGCGTGCTGCCGAGGTTCAGCACGGCGAGTTTCGGCGCCGCCGCCAGGGCCTCCAGCAGCTTGTCGTCGATCACGAGGCCATAGAGCCCCAGGCTGTGCAGCTCAGGCAGCCGCGCCAGCTGCGCGATGCCCGCCGCCGTGACCTTGCCGCGACCGATATCGATGTTGGCGAGCCGTGGCAGCAGCACGAACGCCGCCAGGTCCTCGTCGGCCAGGTGCTGCCAGGCGCGGGCGTCGATGTTGAGCGTCGTGGCGCGAAGGGCGTTGTCGAGCGTGAAGGACTGGTTGCCGTTCTTGATCCCCAGGTCGTTCAACCGCTTCACCAACGCATCGAGCTGCGCGTTGTGGGATTGCGCGCTCTCGACCGCCGGCGGCCGGCTCCACGCCGGCACGACAGGCAGCACGATCACGGCCAGGACCACGGTTGCCGCCCGCACGCCGCGCAACATCAAGCGTTCAACCAACACAGGCATTATCGACCCTTGAACTGAGGTGCCCGCTTTTCCATGAAGGCGGCAATGCCTTCCTTCATGTCCTCGGTCGCGAACAGCGGCAGCAATTGCAGGAACACGTGGTGCACGTGCTCGGTGAACGGCTCGTTCCAGCCCATGCGCATCATGCGTTTGGCGGCCTGGACGGCCAGCGGTGCGTTGGCGGCGATCTCGTCCGCGATCTGACGCGCCACCGCCAACGCCGTACCATCATCGGCCACGCGCGATATCAGCCCCAGGCTCAAACTCTCCTCCGCCGACAACGTGCGGCCGGTGAAAATCAGCTCCGCCGCCTTCGACCAGCCCAGCAGGCGCGGCAAATACCAGGTACCGCCCGACTCCGGCAACACGCCACGCTTGGCGTAGCTCGCCGCCAGCTTGGCCGAGCGCGCCATGACACGGATATCAGCGCCCAGTGCGATATCGAGGCCATAGCCGGCCGCCGCCCCGTTGAGCGCGCAGACCACGGGCTTGTCGATATTATGCAGCACCGTGGGCGGCGTGTTGCGCAGGTCGATGGTGGTGCGCACGAAGGCCTGGCCCAGGCCGATGCTGTCGGTGCCGCTCTTCTGCGCCTCCAGGTTGAGGCCGGCGCAGAACGCCTTGTCGCCGGCGCCGGTGAGGATGATGACGCGGATCGCCGCATCGTCACCGGCACGCACCAGGGCCGCCGACAGGGCATCCAGCATCGGCCGCGAGATCGTGTTCATGCGCTGCGGTGCGTTGAGCGTGATGGTGGCGACCGGACCATCGGCGGCATACAGCACCTCGTCGGCGGCCGAGGTTACAGTCGCATTGCGCGCATCGTGGGGGGCCATGCGGAACTCCTATGGAAGCAAGCCGGTTCTGTCTATTGTTCGCCCGCCGCCGACGATATTCAATGGCGCCGCCATTCCCTCTCGAGGCTCGGGTCCATCATGCAGAACCGTTTCATCGACCTTTACAGCGACACCAAGAGCAAGCCGACGCCTGCTATGCGCAAGGCGATGGCCGAGGCCGAGGTGGGCGACGAGCAGAAGTTCGAGGATCCCACGGTCAACCGGTTGCGCGAGAAGGTGAGCGCGCTCCTGGGCAAGGAGGACGCCGTCTTCCTGCCGTCAGGCACCATGTGCAACCAGATCGCGATCCGCGTGCATTGCCGGCCCGGCGAGGAGATCATCTGCGACCGCCAGGCGCACATCATCACCTCCGAGGGCGGCGGGCCCGGTGCCAATGCGGGTGTGATGTTCAATCCGCTCGACGGGCCGCGCGGGACCTTCACCGGCGCCATGGTCGATGCCGCGGTCAGGGACCCCAACAACCGCTATGCGCCACGCTCGCGGCTGGTCGAGGTCGAGCAGACGTCCAATCGCGGTGGCGGTGCCGTGTGGACGTTGTCGGCGCTGGAGGATGTCGGTGCCGCCGCGCACCGGCACGGGCTGAAGCTGCACATGGACGGCGCCCGCCTGCCCAACGCCTGCGTCGCCTCCGGCGTGCCGGCGGCGAAGTTCGCGGCGCCGTGCGACACGCTGTGGCTCGACTTCACCAAGGGCCTGGGCGCGCCGGTCGGCGCCATTCTCGCCGGGCCCAAGGACTTCATCCATGAGGCATGGCGCGTGAAGCAGCAGCTCGGCGGCTCGATGCGCCAGTCCGGTATCATCGCCGCCGGCGCGCTGCACGCGCTGGAAAACCACTGGGACCGGCTGGCCGAGGACCATAGCAACGCCAAGCGCCTGGCCGAGGGCCTCGCCGACATCAAGGGCATTCGCGTCGATGCCGCCGGCATCGAGACGAACATCGTCTATTTCGACGTCACCAAGCCGGGCTGGACGGCGCCGAAGCTGATGCAGGCGATGAAGGCCGAGAATGTCGGCATCGGCGCCTTCTCGCAGAGCATGATCCGCGTGGTCACCCATCTCGACGTCACGCGCGAGGACATCGACGTGGCGCTTGGCGCTTTCCGCCGCGCACTGGCGGCGTAGGACCACTTCATGGTGAGCCTGTCGAACCATGAAGTGGCAGGCACGGCGGTGCGAGGCTTCATGGTTCGACAGGCTCACCATGAAGCTTTTCACTTCGAGCCAAATCCTTAGCCTTGAAAGACTCGACCGCCATGCCCGATACACCCCTTATCGGACTCGGCGCTCCGGTGAAACGCCTGGAGGACGCGCGCCTGCTCACCGGGCGTGGCCGGTTCACCGAAAACCTCGTCGGGCGCGACGCCTTGCATGTGTACTTCCTGCGCTCGCCCTACGCCCATGCGCAGCTGACGCGGATCGACACCGAGACAGCCCGCGCCGCACCGGGCGTCGTGGCCGTGCTCACCGGCGCCGACGCGGCCGGCGAAGTCGGCCACCTGCCGGCCATCAGCGAGATCAAGGGCATCGACGGCAAGCGGCACCACGAACCGGAGCGGCCGTCGATCGCCGTCGACCGCGTGCGCTTTGCCGGCGAGATCGTCGCCATGGTGGTGGCACAGTCGCTCGATCAGGCGCGCGACGCCGCCGAGCTGATCGCGGTCGACTACGAGGCACTGCCCGCCGTCGTCACCGGCGACGATGCGTTGAAACCCGACGCGCCGCTGCTGCACGACAGCGTGCCCTCCAACCTGATGTGCACCTGGCGCAAGGGCGACAAGGCGGCGGTTGACGCCGCGTTCGCGCGCGCAGCGCGCGTCGTCAGCGTCTCCCAGCGCTTCAATCGCATCCTGGCAAACTATCTGGAACCGCGCGCCGTGGTGGCGACACACGACGCGGCGTCCGATGTGACGACCGTGACGTTCGCCTCGCAGGGTGCCCATATCCCGCACAAGCTGCTGTGCGATCGCGTGCTGAAGCGGCCGCGCGACAAGCTGCGGCTGGTGACGCCCGACGTTGGCGGCGGCTTCGGGCCCAAGTTCACGCTCTATCCCGAGACCGCCCTGATGCCGTGGGCTGCGCGCCGGCTCGACCACCCGCTGCGCTGGACATGCGAACGCGCCGAGAGCTTCCTGACGGACAACCACGCGCGCGACCTGGTCGCCACCATGGAACTGGCGCTGGACGACAACGGCCGCTTCCTGGCGCTGCGGGTCGATGCGGTCGCCAATTTCGGCGCCTATGTCTCGATGTTCGCGCCGACCATTCCCACTACCGGCATGGCCAAGGTGGCGTCGGGTCTCTACCGCATTGGCGCGATGCAGATCGACATGCGCTGCGCCTTCTCCAACACGGTGCCGGTGGACGCCTTGCGCGGCGCCGGCAAGCCGGAGACCCTGGCGCTGCTCGAACACCTGGTCGACGCAGCCGGCAGCGAGACCGGCCTCGGTCCGGTCGAGATCCGCCGGCGCAACCTCGTCGAGGCGTTCCCCTACACCACGCCGCTGGGCTACACCTACGAAAGCGGTGACTATGAACGCCTGCTCAACGAGGCGCTGGCGCTGGCGGATGCCGACGGGTTCGCGGCGCGACGGTCGGCCAGCGAAGCCGCGGGCCTGAGACGCGGCCTGGGGATCGCCTGTCACCTGCATGGCAGCGGCGGCGTAGCGGACGAGGTCGCGTCCGTGCGTGTGCAAGGCGACGGCAGCATCGCGGCCACGGCCGGCACCCAGTCGCAGGGCCAGGGGCACGAAACCGTCTTCGCGCAGGTCGTGGGCGCGGCGCTGGGCGTGTCCTACGACCGCGTCCGCGTGGCGCAGGGCGACACCGCCCATATCGCGCGCGGCGGCGGCACCGGAGGCTCGTCGTCGACCATCATCAGCGGCACCACGCTCAAGCGTGCCGCCGACATCGTGATCCTCAAGGGCCGCGATCTGGCCGCCGAGTTCCTCGAGACCGCACCGGTCGACATCGCCTATCGAGACGGCACCTTCGAGGTGGTTGGCACCGACCGCCGCATCGGCCTGTTCGACGTGGCGGCGCGCGCCGAGGCCAGCGGCCGTTCGCTCGACGCCTCCGGCGACTTTGTCGACAAGATCGAAAGCTGGCCTACGGGTGTGATGGCCTGCGAGGTCGAGGTCGATCCCGAAACGGGTGCGGCGCGGGTTGATCGCTTCACCGCGGTCGCCGACGTCGGCACGATCATCAATCCCCTGCTGCTGGCCGGCCAGATCCACGGCGGCATCGCGCCGGGTGTCGGCCAGGCCCTGTTCGAGGATGCCGTCTACGACCGCGACAGCGGCCAGCTGCTGGCTGGCTCCTGGATGGATTACGGCATGCCGCGGGCGGACGACCTGCCCGCCCTGCAGGTGGCGACGTTCAACACGCCCTCGACCAACAATGCGCTGGGTATCAAGGGCGTCGGCGAGCTGCCCACCAATGGCGCGCCCGCCGCCGTCGCCAACGCGATCGTCGATGCGCTGCGGCCGTATGGCGTGCAGCACGTCGAATCGCCGGCAACGCCGCAACGCATCTGGAACGCGATCATGCAGGGCAGTAAGTGACGCACCTCCAGGGAGCACGGGCCTCCGGCCCGCTCATGTCAGGCGAAAGCAAAGCTTTCGTCTTGATGCGGGCGAGACGCCCGCGCTCCCAGGCGGTCTCAGAGACTCCGTGGTTTAACGCAATAACGGTCGTAGGCGATGATCGAACCTGACACCATCTTCGACGTCATCATCATCGGCGCCGGCTCGGCAGGCGCGACGCTGGCGGCACGATTGAGTGAAGACGGCCGCCGACGGGTGCTGCTGCTGGAGGCCGGCCGCGATTTCCGCTCGGCCGAGACGCCGCCCGAGATGGCGAGCATCAATCCCCTGCGCATCATCATGCCGCCGCGCCTGCAGGCGCTCTACCAATGGCCCGACCTGATGGCGCGCCGCACCCGGGTTCAGCAGCCGCGGCTCTATTGGCGCGGCCGCGGCATGGGCGGCTCGTCGTCGGTCTATGCCCTGATCGCCATTCGTGGCGTGTTGGCGGCATTCGATCACTGGGCGGCGCTGGGCTGCACAGGCTGGTCGGCGGCCGACGTGCTGCCCTTCTTCTGCCGGCAGGAGGCTGACGAGCATTTCAGCGGTGCTTCCTACCACGGCGCCGACGGGCCGCTGCCGGTGTGGCGCGCGCCACGCTCACAGTGGGGCGCCATCGACCGCGCCGTCGCCACGGCGGCCCTGGCCGAGGGCTATCCCTGGAACAACGATCTCAACGCGCCCGACAGCAGCGGCGTGGCGCACTATCCCATCACCTGCCGCGACGGCCGGCGCGTGTCGACCAACGATGCCTACCTGGAGCCGGCGCGCGGCCGCAACAATCTCGCCATCGTCGGCGATGCGCTGGCCGACCGCATCGTGATCGACAACGAGGGCCGCGCGGTCGGCATCGAGGCGCTGCACGGCGCGCGACGTATGACTTATCGCGGGCGTGAGATCGTGGTCAGTGCCGGCGCCGTGCATTCGCCGGCGCTGCTGATGCGCTCGGGCATTGGCGATGCAACGACGTTGAAGGAGCACGGCATTGCGGTCCGCCATCACCTGCCCGCCGTCGGCCGGAATTTCTTCGACCATCCCGTGGTGCGCGCCGAAGTTCGCCTGACGCCAGCGCATCAGCCCACGCATGTCGATGCGCGCCATACCAATGTCTGCGTCACCTACAGTTCCGGCCTGGCCGGCGGCGGCTTCAACGACATGATCTTCCTGGCCATGAACCACCGCGGCTTCGCCGACGACGATGTCTCGCAGCCATCGCCCGGCAGCGTGTCGGTCTCGGTTTTCGAGGCCCTGTCGCGCGGCGAAGTGGTCCTGCGATCAGCCGACCCGCGCGTCGATCCCTTCGTCGAGGAGAACATGCTGTCCGATGCGCGCGACCTGGTGCGCATGCGCGATGGTGCGCGGCGCCTGTTTCGTATCCTGGCGCAGCCGGCGGTTGGCGACATCGCCCAGTCCATCGCCATGGGCATGACGGGAACCCCCGTCGCGCAGGCCGCCGCCCTGGACGACGACGCTCTCGACACGCTGCTGCTGGCCGAGGCGACCGATGCGCAGCACGCCGCCGGCACCTGCCGCATGGCCGGCGCCGATGACAGCGAGGGTGTCGTAGACGTCCATTGCCGCGTGCGCGGCTTGCAGAGCCTGCGCGTGGTCGATGCCTCGGTCATGCCGGCCGACTGCCGCGCCAATACCCATCTCACCACTGTAATGATTGGGGAAAAAATGGCTGACATCTTAAAAACTGAATTATTACAATAGCTTATACGACATCTCAATCTGAGGCGGCGCTCGATAGTCTTTGACCCGACCGACGGGCCACCTATATATATTCGTGTCAATCCATTCATTTTCGGACGGGGGCCGTGCGGCGGGTGCAAGCGGCTTCCGGGTCGGAACCGCAGGAGAAGAGCCATGGCCACGCCGCTGATGCCGAAGGCCACCGCCGTCTGGTTGGTCGAAAACACAACCCTGAGCTTCGAGCAGATCGCCACCTTCTGTGGGCTTCATCTGCTGGAGATCCAGGCCATCGCCGATGGAGAGGTCGCCGCCGGCATGGTGGGCCGCGACCCGATCGTGAACGGCGAACTGACCAAGGAAGAGATCGCCCGCTGCGAGGCCGATTCCACGGCCCACCTGCGGCTGCTGACGCACGACCGGCCGCAGCCGGCGCCGCGTGCCGGCGGCCCGCGCTACACGCCGGTCGCCAAGCGCCAGGACCGGCCCGACGCCATCGCCTGGTTGCTGAAGAGCCACCCCGAACTGCAGGACGCGCAGATCGCCAAGCTGGTCGGCTCGACCAAGAGCACCATCCAGGCGGTGCGCGATCGCACGCACTGGAACACGCCCAACATCAAGCCGCGCGATCCGATCACGCTGGGCCTGTGCTCGCTGCGCGACCTCAATGCGGCGTTGGACAAGGCCCGCCGCAAGGCGGCCCGCGAGGAGTCGGCCAAGAAGAAGGCCGCAGCCATGTCGACGGTTGACCACGCGCCGACCGACATCGACCCCAGCGAAGCCGAGCAGCCGGCGATCAAGGAGTAGTCCGGGAGCGCGGGCCGGAAGCCCGCCCGCCAGGATTCACGTCACCCGTGCCGATGGTACCAGCTGATTGCCGCCGACGATGGTGAGCACCTTGTCGGTGCTGGTGAGGCATGCTTTGCGCACCGCGCGGATCAATCGGGCGGCCACCGTGTGATCCCAGAACCAGTCCAGCACCTGCTGGCTGCTGGGCGCCGCACCGGGTGCGACGGCGGCCTCGGTGTACAGCGCCTTCAGGTCGTCGACGACGTAGCGTGCCGCCTGGATGGCGCGCAAATCGGGTACCGGACTCGGGCCTGCCGCGTGACCGCCGAGGAAACTGCACAACAGGCTCGCCCACGTTGTCACCGGCAGGCGGCCGACACCGACGGTCGTGCGCCCGCGCGCCGCCTGCGCGCGGTCCCATGTCGGCAGCACCATGGCGAGTTCAGCCTCCAGGGCGCGTGCCCAATCCCATGCCGACGCATCGTCGGCGGGCGCCTCGACGGGGGGCAACGTTACGGCCGGGGTCCAACCGGCATCCGGCAAGCGGCCGGGTGCTTCCTCGGGATAGTCGTCCAGGATCACCGGCCCGCCGGGGCGCTCCAGCAGCCGTAGCGCCGTCAGCAGCACGCGGCGCTGGAAATCCGCGTTCTCCGGCTCGCCCAGCGGCCGACCCAATTCGAACGGCACCCAAAGGCCACGCGGCACGCAGGTCTTTTCCATGTGCGGGCGGATCAGGCCGATTGCCGTCGTGGCGATGCCGCGCTGCTCGATCAGATGGCCCAGCGCGCTCACGGCGCGCGTGCAGAACGGTCAGACCGGACTGAGCACCACCGCATCGACACGGTCGTCTTTCAGACGCCCCACCATGCGGTCGGCCAGTTCGCCCCACGCCTGGGGATCGTTGGAGCCCATCACCGCGTAGTGCCGGTCGGCGACCGACCCGATCACCCCGTCCGCTGCCAATTCGCGCAGCCGGTCGATGGGATAGGCGACATTGATATCGCGCTGAAATCCGGTGCGGTCGTAATTCACGGACACGTGCGTCATGAGGGCATCACCGACCGCCAGCGATGTCGGCAGCTCGCGGAATACATTCTCACCCGGCAGCATCGGACGCTCGCCCCTCGGCGTCAGCGCCGCCGAGGTCACGATGGCCACACGGCGCCCGGCCAACGGCTCGCCGGTCACGAAGGGGCTTGTGTCATATTTCGGACAATCCAGCTCTGTCAGCCGCTGGCGCATGGCCGGCGTCAGGTCTTCAAGGCGCGCCATGTGGCTGTACTCCGGTGGCCAAAACCGCTAGAGCATAGCCCGGTTCACGGTACGGCAGGGCTACGGACGCACTAGTTTTGCTCGCCGCGTCATGAACTTTCATGATTGCCGAAGCGTCGGCGCCCACTGCCGCTTCGCTCCGCCGCCGTTCGGCGCCGCGGCGGAAACGCCCCTGATAAAACGCCGCAGACAAGGTTTGCCCATGGCCAAAGAAGAAATGGTCCCGTTTGAAGGTCTTGTGACCGAGATTTTGCCGGACGCACGCTACCGTGTTCAGCTCGACAACGGCCGGATGATCATTGCCTACACCGCCGGCAAGATGAAAAAGAACCGCATCAGAACGCTGGCCGGCGACCGGGTTACGGTCGAGATGTCGCCCTACGATCTCGACAAAGGGCGGCTGATCTTCCGCCACAAGGACGAGCGCAGCAGCATGTCCACGGGCGGCCCGCCGCGCGGCCAGTACCGCCGCCGCTAGGGTTTTCACCTCTCCCGCAGGCGGGAGGGGACATAAAGGCTGCTACTTCCGAGCGTAGCCCACCGGTTTCAGTGCCTCGCCGATCTCGTTGAGGATCACCGGATCGTCGATGGTGGCGGGCGTCGTGAATGCCTGCGAATCAGCGATCTTCTGCATGGTGCCGCGCAGGATCTTGCCGGAGCGCGTCTTGGGCAGCCGCGCCACCACCACCGCGGTCTTGAAGAACGCCACCGGCCCGATGCGATCGCGCACCATGCGCACGACATCGGCGACGATCTCGCCGTCCGGCCGCTCGACACCGGCTTTCAGCACCAGGAACCCCAGCGGCACCTGTCCCTTCAGCTCATCGGCGACGCCGATCACGGCGCACTCGGCAACCGCATCGTGCGCGGCCAGCACTTCTTCCATCTGTCCGGTCGACAGGCGGTGGCCGGCGACGTTGATGACATCATCGACGCGCGTCATCACCGACACGTAGCCGTCGGCATCGATGAAACCGGCATCCCCCGTCTTGTAGTAGCCGGGATACTCCGCCAGGTAGGCTTGGCGGAAACGCTCATCGGCGTTCCACAGCGTCGGAAACGCGCCCGGCGGCATGGGCAGCTTGCCGACAATGGCGCCGATCTCGCCGCGCGGAACAGGTGTGCCCGCGGCATCCAGCACCTGGATGTCCCAGCCCGGCGCCGGCACCGAGGCCGACCCCGGCTTCACGGGCATCGGCTCCAGCCCGACAAAGTTGCCGCAGATCACCCAGCCGGTCTCGGTCTGCCACCAGTGATCGACGACCGGCACACCCAGCATGCGCTGCGCCCATTCGATGGTCGGCGGATCGCCGCGTTCGCCGGCGAGGAACAGCGTGCGGAAGTGCGCGAGGTCATACTGCTTCAGCAGCTTGCCTTCGGGGTCCTCTTTCTTGATGGCGCGGAAGGCGGTCGGCGCGGTGAATAGCGCTACCGCCTTGTGCTCGGCGATCACGCGCCAGAAGGCGCCGGCATCCGGCGTACCGACCGGCTTGCCCTCGTAGAGGATGCTGGTGGCGCCGTAGATCAGCGGCCCATAGACGATGTAGCTGTGGCCGACGACCCAGCCCACGTCCGAGGCCGTCCACCACACCTCACCCGGCGCGATGCCGTAGAGGTTCTTCATCGACCAGTGCAGCGCCACGCAGTAGCCGCCGTTGTCGCGCACCACGCCCTTGGGCTGCCCCGTCGTGCCGGACGTATAGAGGATGTAGAGCGGATCGGTCGCCTTCACCGGCACGCACGGCGCGGGCGGCTTGCCTGCTACGAACGTCGTCCAATCCAGGTCACGCCCCGCCATCATCGTCGCCGGGCATTGCGGTCGCTGCAGGACCAGGCAATGCGCCGGCTTGTGCTCGGCCAGGGCGAGCGCCTGGTCGAGCAGCGGCTTGTATTCAACGATGCGGCCCGGCTCGATGCCGCACGAGGCGGCCAGCACCAGCTTGGGCGCGCAATCGTCGATGCGCGAGACGAGCTCCTTGGCGGCGAAACCGCCGAACACCACCGAGTGGACGGCACCCAGCCGCGCGCAGGCCAGCATGGCCATTGCCGCCTCGGGAATCATCGGCATGTAGATGATGACGCGATCGCCCTTGCCGACACCCAGCGCCGCGATGGCACCCGCCAGCTCGGCCGTGGCATCGCGGAATTCGCGATAGGTGTAGCGGCGCTGGCTGCCGGTGACGGGCGAATCGTAGATCAGCGCCAGCCGATCGCCGTGACCGGCATCGACATGGCGATCGAGCGCGTTATGACAGGTGTTGAGTTCGCCGCCCGGGAACCAGCGGTAGAAGGGCGGCGCGCTGTCGTCGAGCGCGCGGTCCGGCCGGCGATACCAGTCGATCGCGGCGGCCTGCTCCACCCAGAAGCCCTCGCGATCGCTGAGCGAGCGGGCGTGCAGCGCACGGTAGATGTCACCCACGGCCATGGTGGCGTTCCTCTTTGGCATTCCTTGTCTTCACGCTTAGCGGCCCTGGCACCGATCGGCAATGGTACCTTGCCAGCGCCAAATGCCGCGATGGGAGGGACTGCGTGCTCAAAATTGCCGCCAGTGTTGCCGCCATTCTGTTTGCCGCCCTGGCACCCGCCGCCGCACAGCAGAATTTTCCCAACAAGCCGGTCCGCATCGTCGTGCCGTATGGACCGGGCGGGTCGGCCGACCAGGTGGCACGGCTCTACGCCGAGAAGCTGTCGCCGGTGCTGGGGCAGCAGATCATCGTCGAGAACAAGCCGGGTGCCTCGGGCGGCGTCGGCGCCCAGATGGTGGGCAACGCACCGCCCGACGGCTACACGCTGCTGCTGGCGCCGACCGCCGTGCTCGCGATTACGCCGGTTGTGCGCAAGACCAGCTACGATCCCGCTGACCTCGCCCCGATCGCGCGCCTGTCGACGCCGCTGCTGGTGGTCACCCTCACCAACGAACTGGGCGTCAAGACATGGCCCGAGTTCGTCACGCTCGCCAAAGCCAATCCCGGCAAATACTGGTTCGGCTCCTCCGGCCTGGGCACCATTACGCACCTGACCGGCGAGGTGCTGACGCGTGCCGCCGGCATCCAGATGCAGCACGCACCCTACAAGACGATCGTCGATGCCGTCGGCGACGTCATGAGCGGCCGCATCCACATGGTGTTCGATCCCTCCTTCCTGCCGCAGGCCAAGGCCGGCAAGGTGCGCGCCATGCTGGTGGCCGACAAGGAGCGCATGGCCGATATCCCCGATACGCCCACGGCCGACGAACTGGGTCTCGACCTCAAGGGCTTCCGCGCCCGCAGCTGGTTCGGCCTGTTCGGCCCCAAGGGCATGCCGAAAGATGTCGTCGAGCGCCTATCGACCGAGTTGGGCAAGATCGCGCAGACGCCTGATCTGCAGCAGAAGCTGCTGCTGGTGGCGCAACGTGCCGAGCATCAACCGCACGATGCGTTCGCGCGCCAGATCATCGACGACACGGCATTCTTCACGGCACTGGTGCGCGAGCTGAACGTGAGGCTGGACTAGCATCTCGTCGTCCGAGCGTGGCGAGGGATGACCGTTTCTCCACGGAAAAGAGCAAAGGCGCTTCCCTCGTGTGGCAGCAACGACACAGCAAGCCGGGGTTGCGACTGCCAACAGGGCCGTCACCTGCCTTCGGAACCGCACGGCGCCTTCGGGCGTTCTCTCCTTGCGCCACCCTGCGCCGGCGCCGGACGAAGGAAATGCTGGTCGATTTCATCATTGCGGAGCTGATGATCTGGGCGGTGATGATCGCTCTGCTTCCCATTGTCGTCGCCTCGATCAGTGCTCTGACCCGGCGCATGTCGCTACCCCGGCCCCGCCCCGCACGCAAGCGGCGCCGCACGATACGCGTGCGGTCAGGCGTGCATGCTGATGCCGTTTCTGTCGTCGTCAGCCAACACCGTCGACCGACCTCAGCAGCCACTCTGCGCCCGTAGACAGGCCGCCTCGACGTCACCGTGTGTCAGCGGCTGGCCGACGTGGTGACTTTGTGCAAGATTGCCGCCCGGTCGAGTTCGTGTGGGGATCGGCGGGGATGGCCAGGGGCAAGGCGAGCGGCAAGAGCGGACGCGGCAAGGCGTCGAAAAAAAGCACTGGTGCGGCACGTAAGGCGCCGGCCGGCAAGTCAGCCAAGGCAGCGGTGAAAAAGAAGGCAACGGCCAAGCGCGCCGTCGCCAAGGCGCCGGCATCGTTGCGCAAGTCGGCCGTGCCGGCGACGCGGCCGACGGCATCACGCCGGCCGGTGAAAGCGCGCCCCGCCGTGGGCCGCGTGCCATCGCCGCGGCCAGCCTCGGGCAAGCACCCACCCGCGATGCCGCGCAGCATCTACGAGCGCGACCTCGATCGCAATCCGGCCAACTTCGCGCCGCTGACGCCGCTGCAGTTCATCGAACGCTCGGCCAGCGTCTATCCCGACCAGCTCTCGATCATTCACGGGCCACGCCACTACACCTGGAGCCAGACCTACGCGCGCTGCCGGCAACTGGCTTCGGCCCTGGAGAAAAGCGGCATCGGGCTGGGCGATACGGTCACCATCATGGCGCCCAACGTGCCCGAGATGTACGAGGCGCACTTCGGCGTGCCGATGGTGGGCGCCGTGCTGAACTCGCTCAACACGCGGCTCGACGCGGCGATGCTGGCGTTCATCCTCGATCACAGCGAGACCAAGCTGCTGATCGTCGACCGCGAATACCATCGCGTGATGAACGACGCCCTGGCGCAGGCCAAGGTCAAGCCGCTGGTGGTCGACATCGACGACGACCAGTGCGACGACCGCGCGCCGATCGGCACCACGACGTACGAGGCGTTCATCGCCGAGGGCGACGCCGACTTCTCCTGGTCGTATCCGGCGCACGAGTGGAACGCCATCACGCTGAACTACACGTCGGGCACCACGGGTGATCCCAAAGGCGTCGTCTTCAGTCACCGGGGTGCCACCCTGTCGGCCTATGGCAACGCCACGCAGTGGGCCATGGGCATCCATCCGCGCTATCTGTGGACCCTGCCGATGTTCCACTGCAACGGCTGGTGCTTCCCGTGGACCCTGGCGCTGGTTGCCGGCACCAGCGTCTGCCTGCGCCGCATCAACGCGAAGACCATCTTCGATGCCATCGCCGACAGCGACGTCACACACATGTGCGGCGCGCCGGTTATCCTCGGCTTCATCATCAATGCCACCGACGAGGAGCGCCGGCCGCTGGAGCGTACGGTCGAGTTCATGACAGCGGCCGCGCCACCGCCGGCCGCGGTACTGGAAGCCGTCGAAAAGCGCGGCTTCCACATCACGCATGTCTACGGCCTGACGGAGGTCTATGGACCGGCGACGGTATGCGCCTGGCACGATGACTGGGACGACCTCGCCAGTGCCGACCGTGCCCGGCTGAAGGCGCGCCAGGGCGTGCGCTACGCAGCCGAGGATGCTGTGACGGTGATGGATCCGGCCACCCTGGCGCCCGTGCCGTGCGACGGCGCCACCATGGGCGAGGTCTTCTTCCGCGGCAATCTGGTGATGAAGGGGTATCTCAAGAACCCCAGCGCGACGCAGGCCGCGTTCGCCGGCGGCTGGTTCCACTCCGGCGACCTCGGCGTGATACATCCCGACGGCTATATCGAGCTGCGCGACCGCTCGAAGGACATCATCATCTCGGGCGGCGAGAACATCTCGACCATCGAGGTTGAGGGTGTCCTCTTCAAGCATCCGGCGGTGCTGGATGCAGCGGTAGTGGCGCGGCCAGACACGAAATGGGGCGAAACGCCATGCGCCTTCATCGTGCTGAAGCCGGGCATGGCAGCGACCGAAGACGACATCATCGCTTATTGCCGCGCCAACATGGCGGGCTTCAAGATCCCACGCACCGTGGTCTTCCGCGAGCTGCCCAAGACCTCGACCGGCAAAGTTCAAAAATTCGTGTTGCGGGAGTGGGCGAAAAAGCTGTGACCGCTTGTCATCCCTTGCTGCGCTCGGGATGACAGACTCACCGTTGCCCGACCGACGCCATAATTCGCCGCCTACAATCGCATGCAGCGGGGATGTGCCGTCGCGTTGAGGCGTAGACTGATACGAGCGCCCTGCGATGGAGGAACCGCGCCGTGCCCGGCACGACATTGGTCCGCACGACGCTGACGGGGGTGAGGCCGCTGGGCGTGCGCGGCGAG
>Ga0187894_10000226_pt1 | contig 75742 bp, 66 predicted proteins | sample GBC1701081metaG_FD_136650 | JGI IMG/M metagenome (GOLD analysis project Ga0187894, IMG submission 136650) | White microbial mat communities from a lava cave in the Kipuka Kanohina Cave System on the Island of Hawaii, USA - GBC170108-1 metaG ... | reverse complement strand
TGTTTGCGCGCTGGTTTTTGTGCTCATGTTTTCATCGGGCGCGCGCGCTGCCGGCGACGAGCCGATGCTCACGCCGCTCGCTGCCGAGATCATCGCCCCGCCCTATGTCGTTCCAGGCTCCGACGGCAAGCGTCACATGGTCTACGAGCTCGCGCTCACCAACATCACGAGCGGGGATGTTCGTTTCGAGAAGCTTGCGGTCGTCGATCCCGACAGCGGAAAAGTCCTTGCGATCCTCGGCCCGGATGAGCTGGCGAAACGCGTCACGCCGGGCGCCAGCCGCGGCAAGGAGACGCGCGTGCTCTCCGCCTATCAATTCGCGGTCATATTCCTGCATGTCCCGCTGGCTGACGGTGCGGCGGCGCCGGCGCGCATCACGCACGAGATCACGGCACGTTTGGCCGTCATCGACGCCGAGGTGACGATGACGATGGGCGAGAGCGCGGTTGTCTCGACACCGCCTGTCGTGCTCGGACCGCCCTTGCGCGGCAAGGGCTATGCCGCCGGCGACGGCTGCTGCAATTCCATCCGCCACGTGACGGCAAAATGTGATTGCAAAGACGTTGTATCAGGCCGAATTCGAGCGGTTCAAAAAAAATCGGCTGACAATGCTCCCAGGTAAAAAATCGGGACCAGAGCTGGCCGTTATCCGCGCGCTCGATTTGCGGATTGATCGGATCAACAATTCCAACGCCGTCAACAACAAACTTGTAAAAGAACACTTCACGCCGCGGTACCGATGCCGTCAGCGCGAAAAATGCGGTGTCCTCATCTAGGAAGCGGACGCGCCGCAGGGGAAATCGTTCGTATAGCGGTGCAAAGGAGCCCACCACCTCTACTCTGGCTGGAGGGTCCTTGAAGTCCGCATATACGAAGGTCACGTCGTTCATATCCGAGTCGACGGCTCCGGAAGGCGGAATCGCACAAGTATCAATGATGGGAAATCGCCACGCTTCACGGACTCTTCCCCGCCGATCATCGTCGGCATAATGTCCATAACCAAAATTGTGGCGGCTATCTTCGTTCGTGCGCGCGAGGTAAGGTGAGCAGTGATTCAAAACATACTGATCGTCGCGCACGGACTCCCCCTCTACCGCGGGTATCATCGCACGTAGGAGCGAAAAAAACAGGTCGATCGCAGTTTTACAACTACTTGCGTTTCGATTTTGCTTTGAGGGTTGGCGCCGCTCTAAGATTCCCCTGAACATCGGCGTTCAGGACAGTCGCCGCCGTCTTCTTGTTGATTTCTTTATTCAACTCGCTTGGAGCCTGGCGCCAGTGCTCAATGTCTCTCCCGTGCGGGCGCCCCTCACGTTCCCAAATTTGGTAGGCTCTTGTTCTTATGTCGTCATCTCTCCCCATGTGCTCCTCCCGTCCACAGGGAAACCTACTTTAGCGAGTATGCATTTGACCTTCCCTCAAGTCAATCAGCATTCGATGACAGTCTCACTACTGAAACCTCATGCACGAGGGAAAAGCATGTGGCTGGGCGATCCACCGGTTTTCCGAAAAGATCATGCGCAACCAAAACCGTGAAGCCCTCGCGCCCTAGACGAAATTGAGCAGCCACCACCAGGCCGGCAGCGTCAGGAATGAGAGCGGGATGCCGACACCGACCATCAGCGTGAGGAGCGGCGGGTCGAGTTCATGATCCATGGCCACGATGCTTGCACCGATCATCGGTGCCATCGCGGATTCGAACACGGTCACCCGCATGGCCTGTCCCTCGGCGCCGAAAAGACCTGCGAAGAGGAGAAGAATCAGCGCCGGGCCGAGCACGAGCTTGAAGGCGAGACCGAGGCTGAGCGGTACCGCTTTGCCCCGCACCTGGCTGAGCCGGATCTGGTAGCCGACCGAAACGAGGGCGAGCGGGACCGTCGTCGTGCCGAGGCGCCTCAGAAGATCGTCGAGCCAGGTCGGATATTCGACCGGCATCAGGATGAGCGCCAGCACGAAGGCCTGGAACGGCGCGAAGAGAGCGATCTTGCGGGCCACCGCCTTCGCATCGATGGCTTGGCCGGACGAGTAGATCGAGGCGACGAGGATGCCGAGCGTCGAGAGCACGAAATAGGACCCGACCTGATCGATCAGGATGCCGAGGCCGAGAAACTCGGCGCCGTAGAAGGTCTCGATCATCGGCAAGCCGATGAAGGCCGTGTTGGCGAGCCCGCCCGTCAGCATGAGCCCGCCGGTGGTGGCTCGCGAGAAGCCGAAAATCCGTCCCGCCACCCAGAAGAAGGCGCAGCCGATGCCGAACAGGATCCAGGCCATCAGCGCCGGAAGGATCAGGCTGGTGCCGAGATCGAGGTCATGCACATAGCTGAGTGTCAGCGCCGGCAGCGAGATATTGAGAATGAAGCCGTTCAGCGCGGCAGCGGCATTGTCGGGCAAACGTCCGGAGCGGCGGAGCGCCATTCCAAGAAGGAAGCAAACCGCCAAGAGAAGGTAGTTGTTCATCCGCTGCCCCGCCGCCTGAAGGTGAAAGAATATATGACCACAGGAAGGTCCGAAAAGCGAATTGATACGACGGCGGTCCTCGCGGTAGTCTCTTGTCCATGAGCATGACCGACCTCGACACGGCAATCGCCGGCTTCCGCGCCGACTCCTCGGCATCCGGCGACCAGCTGTCGCCGCGCAACTGGAACGACGAGGATTGGCGGGAGCTTTTTCGCTTCACCAGCGTCCGTCGCATAAAGGCCGGGGAACTGCTGATCCAGCGGGGCGATCCCGACCGGACGCTCTATTTCGTCCTCGCTGGCAAGCTCGAGGTCGTGGTCCGTTCCGGCGACGGCATGAGCATGGGCCCGCTCACCCGGATCGGCGCTGGATCGGTGCTCGGAGAGCAGTCTTTTTTTGACGGCCACCCCCGCTCGGCCAGTGTCTGGGCGACGGACCAGTGCGAAGTCGCGGCGATGAGCCCCGAGCAGTATGCCGCCTTCGAGGAGGCGAACCCTGCCCGCGCCCATGAATTGATTTTCGCTCTTGCCCGGGTTCTTGCGTTCCGGCTCCGCCGGACGACGGCGAAAGTCCTGGGCTAAGGCAGGCGGTCTTCCGGGAGTCTTCTATTGTTCAAAGAATCACCCAGAAGACAAAGGTGCGATCGGCTCGGTGGCTGGCGGGTTTCCAGCCAGCATGATTGGTTGATCACCCCCCTTTTGCTTACGTGGCGGAAGATAAAGTCCTGACGGGTAAACCACTGGGTTCTCGCCGGCAATCCGGCATCGCGACGAGGATGGAAATCTCGTCCAAGTAGAATAGCTTCGCCGAAAGGGTTCGCGCCGATCAATATGCTGGAGCAAAGCCTTAACGCCAAAGCCGGGAGACCCGGATCAGGTCGTGTCCGGGGAGGCCTTTGGCGGGATTTGCTTTGGGCTGTTCCAATCAGGAACGCCGGAACGAAAGGTCTCCGGCCCCGCGGTCGATAGGCGATCATGATACCCTTGTTGTGCTGGAAAGACAGAAGCGGCCCCGTGTCGCGACGGCGAGACGCTGCGCCCGTGCCTTTGCGGTTTGAGCGCAAGCCGAGCTTCAGAATCGAAACGCCCACGGGTTTGAGCCGCGGGCGCAATATCTTCGATCCTGATATTTCCCAAATCATGTTTTGGCCCGCAAGGTCAAGCGAAATTTTCGCCAGATGGCGACTTTCATGCAAGCCCTTGTAACTCAAGGCGCATGGCGAGGCGGAATCGATCTTTCGGTCAGCCTCTCAGGTGCATTCTGTTACCCGAGTCTGCGGGCCGGACATCTGGGAAACTGGAGCGGTGATTCGAACCGGAGCTGGCTCCATGGCTCACACCTCATTCGAAGTACCAGGGTCGGCGCTGTTATTTGGCTATCGTGCCCAGCGTGCCGGCACCCGTCAGGTTCATGCTGCCGCCAAACAGGAGGAGTTCGGGGGGATTCTTCAGGTACACGGCTGCCTTGACGCGGGTTATACCCCATACGTTGATTCTATAGCGAAAATCGTTGATTGAGCTTTCGACAATCTTCGTCGCCGGTTCAAACCATCGCTCATCGAATCCATATTCAACCTTTTCCACTTGCGCCATGATTTGTGTCTTGGATTTGTTGCCGGTGCCGGTATCGACATCAAGCGAGAAGGTAAGCTCCACGATCTTTCGCCCATCGGGTGTCGTCTCACCGGTGTCGCGCGGGGATTGGCGGATGATGATGGCGCGCTTGTCTGTTTCGGTAAGAGCGCCATTGCTGGACACTGAAGTCAGGGCCTGGTCCGTGATGGCCGTATCTTTGAGGACGCCAGTGTCCCGGTCGAATGGCTTTGATAAATCTATGGTCCAACGCTGGGTGATCTCTATGGCGCGCTGATTCGCGGCCTCCATGGTTGCGCGCACCTTCTCCAGGGTTTCCTGGGCTTCCGTGCTTGCCTCTTCGACTTTCGCAAGGGTCGCCTTGGCCTGCGCACCAACAGCGGCTGCCTCCTTGAGGGAGTCCGTCACCAGCGAACGGAACCTCCCAATGTTCTCCTTTTCGCTTTCGATGGCTTGTCTGACCTCACTGGTTACGGTTTGTTGGATGATGACGTTCGCTCCGGCAAAACCCAACCCGGCCACCAGCGTGCCGAGTATGCCAATACCCCAGCTCGCACGGGCAGTCAGCTTGTCGATCAGCTCAACTTCGAGCCGGTTCCGGATGCCGATATATTCATCTTCGGAAAGTTTGGCCGAGCTCGGTTGGATCGGGTCGGTGACGGTTTCTGTCCTGGCGCCTTTGGACATTTTTGGCACCTCGCACCAAAGGTCGCACTATCGCCGCCGCGACGGTGGGACCGGCGACTGTTTTCCTGGTCACCGCAGAACTCTACATAATTTGAAAAGCCTTCGTCGGTGGGAAATATCACACGTGGTGCGCGTCGCCCTCAAGCGAGCATCACTACGAATGTGTGGAAGCATGGCTAGATCGAGGGGCCTCTGGGTTGATAGAATGAGTTAGTTCTCACTCGCTGCTGCAGCGGTTCGCTTGCGATCCGACAATGGCCTGCCCTTCGCTTCCCCCAACGGCCTCTACAACCTCTCGAAGCTATCGGTATGGTGGCTGAGGCTCGGCATCGCCATCGAGCGCATCGAGCCGGGTCATCCTCAGCAAAATGGCCGCCATGAGCGCATGCACCTGACCTTGAAGCAGGAGACCACCCGCCCGCCGGGATCGAACAGCCTGCAGCAGCAAGATCGCTTCGATGCCTTCCTGAGCGAATTCAATAAGGAACGCCCGCATGAGGCCCTGGCCATGAAGGGCCCGGCCGAGCTCTACGTCCCGTCTTCAAGAGCCTATGACGGGCTGCCTGAGGTGGATTACCCATTCCATGACCGCGATGTCCTGGTCACCGCCTGCGGGCGCATTTGCATGCATCGCAAGAAAATCAACGTCTCAACCGTGCTCGCCGGCCAGAAACTCGGCATCAAGGAAGTCGACGAGGGCATTTGGCTCGTCTCCTTCATGAGCTACGATCTCGGATATATCGACTTGGAACAGAGGACCTTGCAAACCATCGACAACCCGTTCGGCTCGAGGTTGTCACCCATGTCTTAGGTACGTTCTGTTACCTATGTGTCCGGGCTGGACAAATATATAAACTGGAGCGGGCGAAGGGATTCGAACCCTCGACCCCAACCTTGGCAAGGGTGGGGTTGCGACCATATGTCGCTATAGACGTCCACATAAGATGCTGAATTTGTTGAGTTTTGTAGGATATTTTCGCATATATAGGGATACCCGGCAATAATATTTCTTGCTGCCAAGGCGCTGCCAAGCGAGGATGTGGCCATGAAAGCCAGTCTGACGGACTCAATTGCTGCCCGAGCGGCCAAGCCGGTCGAAGTACCGAATTACATAATCTGGGATTCGAAGGTGCCAGGCTTCGGACTACGGGTTGGCGCCACGTCGCGAAAATGGATCGTCTACTATCGCAATGCCTCCGGTACCCAGCGCAAAATGGTGCTCGGGTCCTTCCCGACCATAGGCACCGACAAAGCCCGCAAGCTGGCCAGGGGTATCATAGGAGGGGTGGCCGGCGGGTCGGATCCTGCTCAGGAGAGGATCGAAGAGCGCCGGAAGGCCGTGGCGAAGGTCGGCACTCTCCTCGATCGATATTTAGAGGAACGAACCGGCCGCGGTCTTGTCGCCGCCGATCAGGAGGATGAGGCCCTTCGCTACGGCTTCGGTGAGAAACTTTTAGGCGCCGATATTGCATCAATCGATCGGCGGCAGCTTTCCCAACTGATCGAAAACCTTCGACGCTCAAGGATCGAACATTGGATGGACGATTCTGGTAAGGCCCGAAAGCGTCGCCGCGGCGGCGCGGGCGCCGCAGGATACTTCCGAAAATCCGCCCGAACGTTTCTCGACTGGTGCGTCAACAACGGCATGTGCCAGGGCAACCCCCTGGCCGGCTACAGGCTTCCCAAACGCACCAAGGCCGAACGGCTAGCTGAGGAAGAAAAAGGTCGAGCCCTCCCATCTGCCGAGCTGGCCAGGATATGGATTGCCGCCGGCGACGATAAGGTCTTCCATCGCTTGGTGCGCTTCACCATCCTCACAGGCTGCCGGCGCGACGAAGGCGCGAGCCTTCAGCGCGATTGGATCGATCGAAAGGCGCGGACCATCACGGTGCCGGCGTGGCTCACTAAAATGGGCCGCGATCACGTCATCCCAATAACGACGCAGCTCTCCCAATTACTCGACCAGTGCCCGAAAACCGCCTCCCCCTTCGTATTCCCGGCCTCGCGGATCGGTCGCCGCGGCCGCAAGCCGGGCGAAGAACAACAGCTCGGCAAGATCAAAGGATGGTCGAAGCTCAAGCCCAAGATCGTCAAGCGCGCCGGTGTGAGCTTTACGCTCCACGACTTTCGCCGGTCGCTAAAAACCCATGTCCGCGAGCTCGGCTTTGATCAGGATATCGCCAGCCTTGTGGTCGGCCACGCCCGCGACAGCTTCGAGGCGCGCTACGACAAATCGGAACTCCTGGCGTTCCGGCGGAAGGCGTCGGAGGCATATGCCGGCATGATCACTGAGACAGTGCGCAAGGAAATGGGGAAGGTTGTGGTGCTGAAACCCGGCGCGGCTTGAAGGCGGCGCGGTATTAAAAAGCAAGAGTATTGCATGCATAAAAGCAAGAGTATTTGCATATATCTATACGTCATGCTATAGGCGTCGCTTCGCTTTGCGGCGTAGTCCTATAGCCCTCTAGAAATCAGCAAAAACCGAAAAGCACGTGTCCGCGTATCTGGCTTGTCGCGGGAAGCTGATTATTTGTGCTCGAGGCGATTGCATGTCGATAGAGAACTCACAGCCCGTCACGGAGCCGGCGCGGAAACGCGCGCCGTGGCAACGCAAGCCGATTCCGCGATGGTTCGAACCCCCGGCAGCCGATGATGTGCTTCTGCGCGCCGAGGAAGTCGCCTCGTGGGCCGATATTGAGCCGTACGGCAACAAGAGTGACCTTCGCATGATCCGCCCGCCGGCGAAACGGGTGCCGCATCGGAAACCTCGCATGTTGGGAATGGTCGATCAGAGCATGAAAACGCCCGGCAGCTCGTGGCTCCGGGCGCAGTTCTGATCTTGATATATCCCAAATCTCATCGAATGGCCCACGATGTCAATAGCTATCATCCTTTCGGGCACGCGCTGGAACGCGCGCGCCACAGTGCCGCCCCAATCCTGGACAAGTGAGCGTGTGAAGAAGACTCGATCGATGGAGGGGTTCGGTTGTCGAGGGAGCTCTGGGATAACAGCTATCGCGAGATTAGAATTTTTGTCGCCGTGGCAATTGTTTGCGTATTTGGCGGCGTTGCAATCGAGCACGGTTTAAATGGGCCGATTCAGCAGTCTGACATTTATGCTGACCTATCATCTATCGGAAAACCCTTCAGCTTATGCAACGAAAGCTATCAAGCAGATTGTGTGGTCGATGGCGACACTATCAGCTATGGCGGTCACCTAATTCGGATGGTGGACTATGACGTTCCCGAAATTGGTGAGCCAACCTGTACTTCTGCGTTGAAGCTAAGGCGCAAGGTGACACTTCGACTACTAAAGATTTTAAACAGCGGCCCTGTGGCATTGAAACGCGTGACAGATCGGGACACCGATCGATATGGGCGCGAATTGCGCTTGGTGACCGTCAATGGTCGCTCGGTCGGGGAAACGCTTATCGCGGAACACTTGGCGAAGCCGGGAGATAGGCGGACACATTTCTGGTGCGGGTAAGCAAGGTTACACAACACTGAGGGTCAAGCCGCAAATGGTTTGGATCCGAATGTCAATTCAAACCCCGATCCGTCCCATTGGGCGTAAGCGGTGTTTTGGGGCCGCCTTCCGAATGATGTGCTGATCTGCGAGTCTGCGGCTTGGTTTTTACCGTTAGGCTCAGGATGGACACAGTGGATAGTGCTATCACGGAACCGGTCCGCCGATTGGAAATCTTCACCGGCGCTGGTCGTCGGCGGACGTGGAGCAAGGCAGACAAGGCGCGGATTGTTGCAGAGATCGCAGCGAGCGGGGACTCGGTCTGTGCGGTGGCTCGACGACATGGGTTGTCGCCGCAGCAGTTGTTTGGCTGGCGCCGCCGACTGAGAGAGGCTGCGGCCGGGTATTCTGAAGCGGAAGAATTGAAGTTCGTGCCGGCGGTGGTGGATATGGGCGCACCAGCACCTGCTGTTGGCCGGGAGCGCACGGCGCCGCGGTGCAAGTCGACACCCGACGTCGGGATGATCGAGGTTGAGGTCGATGGCGTCACGATCCGGATCGGCCGCGGTGCGGATGCGATGATGATTGCGGCGATCGTTCGGGCGCTGAAGGCGAGCCGGTGATCGGTCCGTCCGGATCGGTTCGGGTTATGGTGGCGGCCAAGCCGGTCGACTTCCGCAAAGGAGCCGAGGGACTGGCAACACTGGTGCGCGAGAGTATGACTGCCGATCCGTTCTCGGGTGTGGTCTACGTGTTCCGAGCCAAACGCGCGGACCGGATTAAGCTGATTTTCTGGGATGGGACGGGTCTGTGCCTGTTTGCCAAGCGGCTGGAGGATGGCATCTTCCGATGGCCGAAGATCGAAGACGGCATCATGCGTTTGTCGGCTGCGCAATTGTCGGCGCTGCTGGAAGGGCTTGACTGGCGGCGCGTTCATGAGGCGCGCGAGACAGTGACGCCGACGCAGCCAGGCTGACGATCCATTGCTGCGGCGAAGTGAATCAGAACCGCGGAGATCGTCGCAAAGTCCGGCCGAATATGCTCTTCTTTGATCATGCCGAGCGACGCACTGCCTGACGACCCAGAGACGCTGAAGGCGATGCTGCTGGCCGAGCGGTGCGAGAGCGAGCGGCTGGACATGGTGCCGGCGCAGTTCCGGGTGCTCGTTACCATCAGGCCCAAATATGCCTGCCGATCGTGCGAGGACGGCGTCATGCAGGCTCCGGCTCCGGCCCGGCTGATCGAGGGCGGACTACCGACCGAGGCCACCGTTGCCCAAGTCCTGGTGTCCAAATATGCCGATCATCTGCCGCTGTACCGGCAAGCCCAGATTTATGGCCGCCAGGGCATCGAGCTGGATCGGTCGACCCTGGCGGACTGGGTCGGTCATGCAGCTTGGCATCTGCGTCCGCTGCACGAGCGCCTCCTCGTCAAGCTCAGGCAACGGCCAAAACTGTTCGCCGACGAGACGACGGTGCCGGTGCTCGATCCCGGCCGTGGCCACACCAAAACCGGCCAGCTCTGGGCCTACGCGGCCGACGACCGGCCTTGGGGTGGATCCGATCCACCGGGCGTTGCCTATGTCTATGCACCCGATCGCAAGGCCGAGCGGCCAATCGCCCACCTCACAGGCTTCAAGGGGATTCTGCAGGTCGATGGCTATGCCGGTTACCGCAAACTCGCCGAGCACGGCGACGTCGAGCTTGCGTTCTGTTGGGCACATATGCGCCGCAACTTCTACGAACTCGCAACCCCTGGCCCAGCGCCTATCGCCAGCGAAGCGCTCAAGCACATTGCCGAGTTCTACGCTATCGAAAAGGATATCCGCGGCCACAGCGCCGAGCAGCGGTGCCTCATCCGTCAGCAGAAAAGCCGGCCGCTCGCCGATACATTCGAGCAGTGGCTGCGTGCAAAACTCGGTCTGATCAGCCAGAAGGGCAAGCTCGCCGATGCCATCCGCTATGGGCTCTCGCGCTGGGAGGGCCTGACGCGCTTCATCGATGATGGCCGTATCGAGCTCGACAACAACGCCGTCGAACGCTCGATCCGTCCGATCGCACTCAATCGGAAAAATGCGCTGTTCGCAGGATCAGACGGCGGCGCCGAGCACTGGGCCATCATCGCTTCCTTGATCGAAACCTGCAAGTTGAACGACGTTGACCCGCTCGCCTGCCTGGCCGACGTCATCACCAGGATCGTCAAGGGGCATCCGAATAGCGAGATCGACCAGTTGCTCCCCTGGGCTTACCGGCGTCAAGAACTCAAAGCCGTGGCCTGAAAACGACGCTTACGGTACAAACGCCTCAAGCAGAACGCTGCCGCCGACTGTGTGTCGCCACCGATGCTAGTCCGGTGGAGGCTCAGTAATCAGCGGCGCCGGGTTCCCGTCGTCACAAACGCAACTGCCGTTGGTTGTTACCAACACGGGCTTGCCGTTTCGACAAATATGGCCGTCACATTCTTTCAGGATGTCAACGCAAGTGCACTGGCCGTCAATGACTTTCGGCGGCGCGCCGTCCGTGCAATGCCCCGCGCATATGCCCTCCCCCGGGGCAATCTTACATGTACATTGTCCCCCACTCGGGGTTGATGGCGATGGCGGCTCCGGTAAAGCCGGCGAGCCGTCAGGGCAAATTATACCGCCACAGAAGCCTGGATCCGGGGGAGGGTCTGGCGGGGGCGGTTCTGGTGACGGTTCGGGAATGCACTCGCATTGCCATTCGAGCGCTCCGACAAAACCCGGCCCAAGATTGCAGCGGTACACGCTGGGCTCCCCACAACTGTTAGGAGCTGGACAAGAGCAATTTGGTATCAAGTCCCCTGTTGGCACAGCCCCGTCATCAGGGCAGAGCGGTGCGGCTGAGCAACTCTCTTGCGCAGCTGCTGCGACCGAACCGAGCGCCAAGCTCAATGCAAAGGCAATGGCGAAGACAATGCGCATGCTGCGAAGCGCCCCCAAGCTCAGAAGGTCGGCCCGACCCGACCGCACGGGAGTGTAGCACTGCAACTCGATGCTTGTCGCTGGGTCAAAAATTTGAGATGGTGGCCCTACACGGCGCTTGGATCCGCCCCCGGACGAGCGCCGTTCCTGGAAGCCCTGGGCCAAGTGGTCCGGGGCTTTCATGCATCGGGAAGGACGATGAGCCTTTCAAGCGCTCACGCCTCTACCGCGGGACCCAGAGAATCCGCCTTATCGTCATCAGATTTTTCAGGCAAGCTCTGGGCGTGCTTCTGAGGGGCGGGTAGTTCCCAGAGGCCGGGGGCTCGCCTCCTCCTGTCGCCGTCCCGAGGGGCGGGCCCCTAATCCCTTGCTCCGTCAAGCTGCTGGCTGGCCTGACCGACGAGGAATGCGGTGCCTGTCTAAGGGCGTTACCGGCGCCGGACTCCTGCAAACGACTCGCCAGCGGCTGATCTTGTCGGGGGTTATGTGGGTAGCCAAATTCGGCAAATCGCCGTCCTGGCTCTGACGTGACAGCGGGAAATGCCATCCCAGTGCTGACCGGCGGCTTCTTCGAATCGCGCAAAGCCGGTCCGGCCGACAAGCAGCCTTTCGCCTTCGCGATGGGAAATCGTGAAATCATGACGATGGCCGGCCTGTGGGAGCCATGTCAGGCGAAGGGGGCGGGGCAATCCCATATTGAAACAATGCCGCGTCAGGCGACCACGTCGCGATTGGCGCGAAAAGCCAAGACATCCTCCCCGATTACGGACAAAATAGCAGGTGAAGCCATTTTCGGGTGCTGCCAGCTCATCAGATAATATTAGGAGTATGACAATGTTGACGAAGCGAGATCTACTTCGCTCAGCCGCGGCCATCGCCGTTGGCGCCGCGATTGCGAAGCCGGGCCTCCTGATGGCACAGGAGTATCCCGGCATCATCGAGGCCAAGGACATCGCCGAGGCAGGGTTCGTCTACGGCCTGCCTATCGTGATGAACTATGCCATCATGTACGAGTACGCGGTAGATCGTAAGTCGGGGCAATTCAAGGCTCCGTTCAATCAGATCAAGAACGAACCCAACGTCTTCACCTACAAAGATACGGCTATTGTCACGCCCAACAGCGACACGCCTTATTCCTTCGTCTGGATGGACCTGCGGGCAGAACCGATCATCCTGTCGGTGCCGGCAATCGACCCGAAGCGCTACTACTCGGTCATGCTCTGCGACGGCAATACCTACAATTACGGCTATATCGGCACCCGTGCCACAGGGAGCGAGGCTGGCGACTACATGGTGGTCGGACCCGACTGGAAGGGCGACACCCCGGCGCGCATCAAGCACGTGTTTCGTTCGAGCACACAGTTTTCCCTCGCGGGCTATCGCACCCAGCTTTTCGGCCCGGATGATCTCGACAACGTCGAGAAGGTGCAGGCTGGCTACAAGGTGCAGATGCTCTCGGCCTATCTGAAGCAGACGCCGCCGCCGGCCGCGCCAAGCATCGACTTCCCCAAGATCGACAAGGATCTCGTGAAGACCAACTTCTTCGATTATCTCGACTTCGCGCTGCAATTCGCCCCGGCGCAGGATAATGAGAAGGAGATACGCGCCAAGCTGGCACGCATCGGCATTGGGCCTGGCAAGACCTTCAACTTCAAGGACCTTTCGCTGGAGCACAAGCTTGAGATCGGTCTCGGCATGAAGGAGGGCCAGCGGAAGGTCGACGAGGCCGTCGCCAATGTCGGCAAGACGATCAATGGCTGGCGGGTCAGCGGTCTTCCAGGCGATAGCGCCCACTACAATGGCGACTGGATGAAGCGTGCCATCGCCGCTCAGGCCGGCATTTATGGTAATGATCCGGCGGAAGCGACCTATCCGTTCACGCGCGTTGACGGCGACGGCCAAACGCTCGACGGCAGCAAGCACAATTACACCATCACCTTTCCCGCCGGGCAGCTCCCGCCTGTGAACTCCTTCTGGTCGGTGACGATGTATGACGGCAAGAGCCAGCTCCTGATCAAGAACCCGATCAATCGCTACCTCATCAACTCGCCGATGTTGCCGGGTATGAAGAAGAACGAGGATGGCTCGCTCACTCTCTATATCCAGAATGACAGCCCCGGCGCGGACAAGGAAGCAAATTGGCTGCCTGCGCCCGATGATACGATCTATCTCGTTATGCGCTTGTACTGGCCGAAGAGCGAAGCGCCTTCGATCTTGCCGGCCGGCGAAGGCACCTGGCAGCCGCCGGCGGTTGTGGCGCAATAATTTATCCCCGCCCCCACTTTTTGCGCCAGTTAATTGCAGAGAGCAGAAGCCCGAGCAATCAGCCGGCCGTACTGGTCCATCTCGTGGCCGGCGCACTTGACTTCCCTGCCTTCGACCATGGCCCGCAGGACATTGACCGCCGCGGCGGAGCAATCCCAAGTGCCCTTGGGAAGCTGGCACACCTGGGAGGCTTCTGGGGCGTCTATGCCGTGAAGGCGGATCGCCTGGGTGCCGATCTCCAATGTATCGCCATCGACGACTCGGGCCGGGCCAGCGACCTCCGTTGCATGCCCCGCGCCCATCTGTAGACAAAACACCATTGCAAAGAGAAATGATAGCCGAAGCATAGTTGGGGTCCCGTCGCGGCGAGCATCATGCCAGTGACGCGAAAGAAACGCAAAGCCCACCCGGATTTCTTGGCGCCGCTCCGAGGCGCGACTATATGGCATAATGCGGCAACCGAAGTGGGAGTGCCATCATGACCGACGCGACACCGGGCAAGACCATCCTTTCCAGGCAGGAGCTCTACGATCGCGTGTGGTCCGTGCCGATCCAGGAGCTCGCCACCGCGTTCGGCATCTCATATCGAGGACTTGCAAAAATCTGCCGGCAACACAAAGTTCCGCACCCGACTCCTGGCTATTGGGCGCGGAAGGCGGCTGGCAAGAGGATAGTGGTCCCGCGATTGCCCGAGCCAAAGAACAACGCCCCGATCATAATCAGCCCGAGGCAGCAGCACAGCTTTAAGCTGCAAATTTCGCCGGAGAAAGAAAGCTGGCTAAATCAGGTTCGGCTTGCCGTGAAGAATCTACGCGTCGCTGATGAACTACGCCGCCCTCATACGGTCGTTGCGAAGATGATTGCACGAGAGGGCACTGGAGACGATATCGACAATCGTCGACACCGGATATTGGATGCACTTCTGAAGGTTCTCGAAAGCCACGGTGGGCAAATCGAAGAGAAAGACGCCCGTATCATCATTTTGAAGGCTGAGGGAACCGAAGTCGAGTTTCGAATCGAACGGTACGAGCAGCCTCCTACCTTGCTTAAAGGCAGGCCGCGGGCAGTTACAGATCAGGCGGAATTGAAATCGACGAGCTATCTCGCCGTCGCAATCGGACGGCATCTGCCCCTTGGGTTGCCGAGCGGGTGGCGAGATAAGGAAAACCGTCCCCTTGAAGAATCGCTGCCAGCCATCGTTGAAACGTTATTCGTTATCGCAGCAGATAGGTCCGAGCGGCGCCGGAAACTACAGGCGGAACTCGAGCGGGAGGAAATGGCTCGACGCATTCAGCACGAACAAGAGAAATTTGCGCAAGAAGAGAATGAAGCTTGGCGGCGCCTAATCGAGATTGCGCGCGAATGGCGCGATGCCCAGCGCGTTCTTCGCTTCCTTGACACCATCGAGGCGAGAGGATTTGACGTCGAAAAGACCATCGGAGAAAGGACGCTCTCACAGTGGATGGCGTGGGCCAGGGATCGCGCGGAACGCGTTGGGACGCCAGAGCCCGACGCAGAGAGCACATTTACCAAAGTTCAAGCTCGCCAAGAAAAGAATGCGTGGCGCTTCTAGGCTGGCGTGACCAGTTTATCAGTCTTCGTCCTCCGAGCTTGCGCGGCCCGCCTCAGCCCAGCCCATCAGCCGATTCAGCTTCTTGTTCCACCGGGGCGTGGTCACGGCTTTCGGAGTCGCGGACAGAATGTGCTTCGCGAGCTCCGGATCGAAAGACATGCGCAGAATTAGATCGCGCGCCGCCGCGGTGCTGTCCGGCATTTGCTCCGCCATCAGGCGCGCGGACCTGGTATAGCCGCCGCCCTGAAGCTGGCCAAAAGCCAGCTTGGCGATGATCTCGGCCGGCTTAAGGAGCATCTGAGCCGCGCGATCGGCGCCCGTTCGCTCGACGGTCGTCGAGCCGGGGTTGGCCTGGCCGGCCCGCCTGGACAGCGCCTCCAGGCGCCGGCGCGCCCGATTGAGATACTGCACGTCGTTGCCAAAGACCTCTTTGAGAAGCCGTTCGTTGCGGCGGAATGTGCTCTCTATCTTGGCCAGGGATATTGGTGAGGCGTCGCCGGTTACGCCGGCCTTGCCGGACGTCTTGACCTGATCGATGATATGATCGGCGACCATCGCGCGGAGTCCCGCGTCGGCTTCCCTGTTTCCCGCAAACCTCGATCGCAACTGCCGGACCGCGCTCACCGGATCGTCGGCCGAGAACAGCGCCGCCACCGCATTTACCGGCTCCTTGCCGGCGAAGATGGCGAAGCCCGATTTGGCCAGGTCTTTTTCGGTCTGGACCTTGCCTTCCTGCGCTGCCTTGAGCTCGGACTCGAGTTGCGAACTTCGCGTCCCGCGGCCGCGCACATTGCCGAGCAAGTCGACAACTTCCCTCTTGAAATCCGGATAGGCGTCGAGCGTCGATTTGTTATTCGCGATCCACGCCGCCAACCGGGTTTCGGATACTTTGCCGCCGCGAACCACATTTCGGAGGTCTGCGAGGAAATAATTGCGGATCGCTTCTCGGCTCGCCTGCTGCGCTTGCGGCGTGCCCCTGCCTATTGCCGCGTTGACGTTGGCACCGGCCTCCGGGGCACCGTCCCCTTTCACGATGAGCTTGCCGGCGGTCGCGCTCGGAGGCGTGCGCTGGCGCTGCGGATCGCGCGCGATGTCCTTCATGCGTTCGCCCACCGGTCCTTCGCGGAATGGGCGGTAGTCCTCTTTGTAGAAACGGTTCGCTTCGGCGGCGCGCTCACCGGCCGGACTGCCGGATTCGGCCAATGCTCCCGCTTCGGCGCCGATCTGCTTCCGAATTTTCATGATCGCGTCAGCGATGCCGAACTGGCGGGCCAGACGCGCCTGGTTTTCCATTTCCGAAAGCGGCTTGCGCCATTCGCTCAAGCTCTTAAAGCTTACTACCCCGGACCGCCGACATTCTGGCCGGTCTTCGGATCGATCTTCGGCTCATATGCTTTGATATCCGAAATGATGCCCTGCGGCACCGTTTGGTCGCGAAGCGACGGCGGCAGAGTCCTGGCATAAGCGTCCAGGTCCTCGGCCAGGGCAACGAGCTCCGCCGTGTCTATCATCTCGGTGCCCTCCGGATCGATCGCATCGTAAAGATCGCGCTTCGTATTGCGCATCGGCATACCGGTTTGGCCGATCAGCGCCTTGTCGAGCGCAACGCTCGCTTCCTCGCGATTCATTGGAGGCTGCGAATAGATGTCACCGAGTTCGTAATCACCCTTTTCCGCCGCGCTCCGCCCGCTTTCCGCTGCCTTGACAGCTGCATCCGCCGCGCCGGTGCGGTCGGCGATATAATCCTCCGATACTTGGCGCGGCTTAAATGTATCAGCATTGTCGGGTCGCAGGTTCTCGACATCTTGGGAGGCCGAATCCCGTACTGCCTTGTCGCGCTCCATGAACGGCTTCGGATTCTGGTCGCGCATCTTGCGATCGAGAAGCTGAAGGCCGGTGTCGTCGGTCATCAAGCCCGTTGTCGGCATCGCGCCGCCGGCGTCCTGGTAGAAATTCACTTCGTCCATAAGCTGCGCCAGCGCCGATTTCGGATCGGTCGCGTTACCGTGGACGTAGTCGATGGCCTGGTCGACCGTGCGCTGAGACACCGGCACAGTGGCGTTCGGGTCTTGAAATGCCGCCGGCGCGGGCAGCATGTCAGCAAGAGGCTTCAGTGGATCACCCTTAGCGATGCTCGTGCCGACGTTCAGCGTCGTGGCGCCGGCACCGCCGCCCAGCATCGATGCAAGGAAGCGCACGATTGGGTTCTTCGCCACGGATTCCGGCAGGTATTCGTCCGCCGCCTCCAGAGCGGCACCCGAACCGACGCCGCCCGCAACGTCGCCGGCGAGCATCCGGCCGGGCGCGACTTTGTAGGGGTTCGTTATATAGTTCGGCACCGAGTTGGCCAGCATTCTCCCGAGCGACGACGTTCCTTCAGCGGTCTTCGCTGCAGCCGCCTTCGTGAGGCCGGCCGCGCCGGTGGCAGCCTGCGTCCCGAAGTCGATCAATTTGCTGCCGAGTTGCTGGCCCGGCGTCATTTCCTCTTCGCGGATCGTATGGCCGCCTGCCGCTTCGAAAGCTTGGGAGGCCATGTCAGCGATCTGCTCGCCGCCAATCACAGAGCGGAAACGCGGGATGTCGGGGATCTCGAAATCGCGCCCGGCCCAACCGGCGAGCGCCTCGAGCGCATCGCCACTCACGTTCACTCCGCCGGCCAGGCCGTTCAAAATGAGCGTTGCAAGATCGTTTGGCATACCGGCCACATTGGCCAGGCCCTTACCGACGCTCTGCGTCCCTATTGCGAGGCCGCGGCCGAAACTGCGATCCGTCGGCGGGGCCGGCGCCGCATCTGGGAGAGATAAGAACGGATTGTGATCGACCGGTACAAGCTTCGGCGCGGCGCGCAACTGCTCGGCCGTCACGCCCTCAGACGCAACATAGGCGTCAATGTCGGCCTCGGGCGCATTCTGGTCGATCATGCGCTGGACGTTGCGTTTGATCTTGGCGAAGTCTGGCGTCACTCCTTGACGATCGCTTTTTGCCCCGACGTTGGAGCCGGCCGTCGGCTGCGCAGCAAATGGATCATGGTCCACCGGAAGGAGCTTCGGCGATCGGCCAGGGGGGATTTGCCCCGGTGCGGTCTTGGCAAGCTCGCCCGCGATCTCATCGACCGTCGCGTCCTGCTGTTCCGGCGTCATCGAAAGAAAATTATCGCTGACCTCGACAAGGCGGCCGTTAATCTTGAGGCGCACTGTACCCGGGGGCCGAGGCTTCGCCTCGGCATTCGATTGCGCGGGCTGCGCGCCCTGATGTTTAGCGTGCGCTTCCTGCATCACGCGCTTGATCGTTTCCTTGTCAGTCCCGTCCGGAAAATTGACCGCGAACCCAGGACCATTGACGCGTATTGTCATTGCTACGCCTTCCGCCAAGGGCGGCGCGCGGATGAAATCTGTGGGGTTTCCGAGCGTTGCCGTATTGGCTCTATAAGGATTGAGCCGTCGGCGAGGCGGCATTACGCTCGAGGCTGTTCTATACACTAACGGCGGCGCGATAGCTATGGGGGCTGCGCTAACCCAAGCGCTTGCACGAGGTCGCAAATACGCGGGTCATAGCCTCGCCGCCATTGACTGAAATATCCGCGCGCGTAGCAAAGCCAAATCCGGGAAAGACTGCGTAAAGAAAAGTTGTGCAGGACACTGTCCCACAATTTCTCGCCACTGCGTGGATCTGTGCCGCATCGCGGTAAGTTACGATCGCATCAATGACCTTTGCGCCTTCAAGAATACTGTCGGGCACTCCCGCGGGGCGCGTATTGCCCCACGCCACGGAGAGCTTCGTAGGGGTATCCTCTCGCCATACAAACAGCGGGTACATGCCCGAAAATCCGTCGTCGTCCCACTTTATTCCGTGCTCGGTTTCAACGACCTTGCCTGCTACCACATCGATAGATGTCCCGTAGGTGACACGTTTGCCCTGCGGGGGCTCGCAACTCAGTACAAAATCAGCCGCGTTTGCCGGGCCGGGGAGCACCGACACAATAACAGCCGCCATGATGAGAGCCGTCCGGGGCATGGCCTGTGAGTACACCCGGCCCGGCGCCGCTGTGTCAAGCGCACCGAAATCCATTTTGAAACCGGAAATTTTAGCCGGAGCTTGCCCAGAGCCCCGCGCGCCGGCGCCGCGGCCCCTCCCCCGGGGGTGCCGCGGCGCCTCGCGGGTCGAGGATCTCCGATCGGGGAATGCGAACGGGGCCCGCTAGGCCTTACCAGCCGAGCGGGCCTCAAACTTTGCTAGGCGAGTTTCGACCTTTCGACCCCGACAACAATCGATCGGAGGAGATTTGCGGGGTATTCCGTGTCCGCGTATTCTTCGATAATTGACAATCGAGCTCTGAGAACCGCAAGCCAGGCCGCGTCAATGTTTGCGGGCACGGCGAGGGACCGCAGCAGCGGGCCTAAACATTCGGTGCCGGCACCCACCTCGAGGCAGCCGGCCGCCTCTTTCAGCTTGAGTACGACGTCAGCCCGGCACTTAACCGGAGTGTGCTCAAAGGCGTCAGAGTATCGCAGCACGTCCCGGCGGGCCTTCCAAAAGCCCCGGGCGTCGCCCGCCTTCAGAAAGCGGTCTGCGATCCGCTCAGATCGCCGCATCTTCTTGAACAGCAACATGGCATTTCCCCTTGCTCGCGGCCTCGAAATTGAGCCCGTAAGACATGACAACACGGAAGGCCCGCGCTGCCAAGGCGCTGCCAAATTGGCACAAGCGCGGTCGCGGCACAGACCGCAACACATCAAATCATTGATTTATTTGGCTATTTGGAGCGGGCGAAGGGATTCGAACCCTCGACCCCAACCTTGGCAAGGTTGTGCTCTACCCCTGAGCTACGCCCGCATTAGGTAAGGCGCCGGGCTTGAGTTCCGGCGCGCCGGTCTTATTGCTTAAGCCCGGCACAAATGCAATAGGAACCTCGCTTTTCCGGTAAACCCTTCCTTCAGATGGTGAAAATGCCTTCCAGCCGCGCCGATCTCATGGCCCGATTCTCGGAGCTGGGTATAAGGACCCAGACCCGCGAGCACCCAGCCGTCTTCACGGTCGAGGAAGCCCGGGAGCTGCGCGGCCAGATCCCCGGCGGCCATTGCAAGAACCTCTTCCTCAAGGACGAGAAAGGCGTCGTCTGGCTGATCGTCTGCCTGGAGGATGCCCGCATCGACCTCAAGGCCGCCCCGGCCAGGATCGGCTCGCGCCGGCTCTCATTCGGCAAGCCGCCGCTCCTCATGGAGCTTTTGGGCGTCGAGCCCGGCTCCGTCACGCCTTTCGGCCTCATCAACGACACCGAGAACCGCATCACCGTCATCCTCGAGGAGCGCATGATGCGGGAGCCCCTTCTCAACTATCACCCGCTCAGCAATGACGCGACGACGACCATCGCCGCGGCCGATCTTTTGACCTTCATCCGCTCCTGCGGGCATGAGCCCCGCATCGTGGCGCTCGCCGATTGAGTCATTCCGGCTTGCGCTTTCCGCCGGCCTGGCGATGATCGGCGCATCATGGAAGCCGCACCTATTGCTCATGATGCGTTCATCCACATCCGCATCATTCTCGGCATCGTCCTGGGCTTGAGCCTGACGCGTCTCGTCTCGGGCTTGACGCGCTTCGTGCAGCATCCAGAGCGCGAGCAGATCTACCCGATCCATTTGGGCTGGGTCCTGTTCCTGCTTCTCGCCATCACGCATTTCTGGTGGTTCGAGTTCGGGCTTGCCTCACTCAGCCACTGGACCTTCGAGATCTATCTCTTCCTGATCTTCTATGCCGCGATCTTCGCGGTGCTCGCCGCCCTTCTGTTTCCCGACCGCATGGACGAGTACAAAGGATTCGAGGACTATTTCCAGTCGCGCCGCCAATGGTTCTATGGCTTCCTGGCGCTCATCTTTGTGCTCGACCTCATCGACACCTGGATCAAGGGGACTGACTATTTCCGCTCCTTCGGCATCGAATATCCCCTGCGCCAGGCGGCCTTCGCCTTGTGCTCGATCATCGCCATGTTCGTGCCGAGCCGGCGCTATCAGGCTGCCTTCGTCACCGTCGGGCTCATCTACCAGCTGTTCTGGATCCTCAGGCAGTTCGAGGTCCTGGCCTGAGGATTCGCTCTTGCTATCGCGGGCCAGACCGTGAGATTTGGAGAATCTCAGCATGGGCCTATGCATCTCGAGCGCCTCGGCGTCCTACCCGGCCGGATAATTCCCTGCTTCCTTCAGCCGGAATTCCCTGCTCGGAACGCTAAGCCCTTGATTTTGTTGAAGGCGGCAATTTTTTGCAGAAAATCCCCGATAATCCCTGAATTTGCGGGCGCCTGACCGCAAAATCCGGCCCGGTTGCAATCACTTGCCCGATCCGCCATCTAAGGGGTGAAAATCCCGCTTCCGAAAGGTCCCTCCATGGCTATCTCCTCGCAAGCCGTCCCGAAAACGAATGGCTCCGGCAGCCCGCCCGCGGGCGCGCTGATCAAGGATTCCGACACCCGCAATTTCATGGCGGATGTGGTCGAGACCTCGCGCAAGGTGCCGGTCATCGTCGATTTCTGGGCCCCCTGGTGCGGCCCCTGCAAGCAGCTGGGGCCCATGCTCGAGAAGCAGGTGCAGCAGGCGGGCGGCAAGGTCCGCCTGGTCAAGATCAATGTCGATGAGAACCAGCAGCTCGCCGCCCAGATGCGGGTGCAGTCGATCCCGGCCGTCTTCGCCTTTGTCGACGGCCAGCCGGTCGACGGCTTCATGGGGGCGCTGCCCGAAAGCCAGATCAAGCAGTTCATCGACCGTCTGGGGTCGCAGGGCAGCATGGCCGAGGAGATCGAGGCCGCGGTCACCGCCGGCCGCGAGGCGCTGGCGCAGAACAACCTCGCCGAAGCGGCGCAGATCTTCGCCCATGTCTTGAGCGTCGACCGCGAGCATGCGGGCGCCATCGCCGGCCTCGCCAAGTGCCAGATCGCGTCGGGCGATCTCGACCAGGCCAAGGCGACGCTCGCTCTGGTGCCGCCGGCCAAGGCGAACGACCCCGAGGTGGTGAGCGCCAAGGCGGCGCTCGAGCTCGCGGCAACCCCGGTCGATCACGGCGAGATCGCCAAGCTGACGCGCGCCATCGAGGCCAATGCCGATGACCACCAGGCCCGCTTCGATCTGGCGCTGGCGCTCAACGCCGCCGGCAAGAAGGAAGAAGCGCTCGACAACCTCCTCTACATCGTCCGGCGCAAGCGCGACTGGAACGACGAGGCGGCGCGCAAGCAGCTCGTCAAGTTCTTCGAAGCCTGGGGCCCCAAGGACGAGTTCACCCTGCAGGGCCGCCGTAAATTGTCCTCTATTCTGTTCTCTTGATGGGCGATGGGTTTTCTCGACCAGTATAGGGCTCCGGCCGACCTGCCGCGCCGCCTGAAAGTGTTTCCGCTGCCGGGCGCGCTGCTCTTGCCGCATGCCGAACTGCCGCTCAACATCTTCGAGCCGCGCTATCTCGCGATGATCGAGGATGCGCTCGCCGGCGACCGGCTCATCGGCATGATCCAGCCCGACAAGGACGAAGCCGACCTGGCGGGCGCTCCCGCTTTGAAGCATATCGGCTGCGCCGGGCGCATCACCTCTTTCGCCGAGACGCCGGACGGCCGCATCCTGATCACCCTCTCCGGCATCTGCCGTTTCGCCATCGCCAGGGAACTTTCGACCGACAAGCCCTATCGCGAGATCGAGCCGGATTTCTCAGGTTTCGCCGACGACCTCGCCGAGACCGAAGGCGATGACGGCGTCGACCGCACCTCGCTCCTCAAGGTGTTCCGCGAATATCTCGCCGCCAATGACATGAGCGCCGACTGGGACCAGGTCAGGGCCGCCTCGACCGAGGCGCTGGTCAACACGCTGGCGGTGCTGGCGCCGCATGCGCCGCGCGACAAGCAGGCGCTGCTCGAGGCGAAGGACCTGAAATCCCGCGCCGACGTGCTGATCGCGCTCACCGAGATGGCGCTGGCGCGGCAGGGTGCTGGGCCCACTTCCGGCCTCCAGTGAGGCAGAGATGAGCCGCGCCACCGATCCCAAGCTGCTCGAGATCCTGGTCTGCCCGATGACCAAGACCAGGCTCGAATATGACCGCGAGAAGCAGGAGCTGATCTCGCGCGCGGCGCGCCTCGCTTACCCGATCCGCGACGGCATCCCGATCATGCTGGCGGATGAGGCGCGCGAGCTCGGCGAAAGCGAATGACGAGCGACCCGCCGGAGGAGATTCGGCTCAAGGACCATGGTCGGACGCTCGAGATCACCTATGGCCCGAGCGAGACCTATGCGCTCTCGGCAGAATATCTCCGGGTCGAAAGCCCGAGCGCCGAGGTGAAGGGCCATGGCCCCGGCCAGGAAGTGACGGTCCCCGGCAAGAAGAATGTGCGCATCCTGCGCCTCGCCCCCGTCGGCCATTATGCGCTGCGCATCGTCTTCGACGATCGCCACGACACCGGCCTCTATACCTGGGGCTATCTGCGCGAGCTCGGCCGCGACGAGAAGAAGCGCTGGCCGGCCTATTTGCAAAAGCTCGCTGACGCGAAGCTGACGCGGTGAGGTTGGCACTTGCTGACAACCCTCACCCTGAGAGCATGTGAATTTATCCGTTTCTCGCGATTTTCCTGTCTGTAAGTCCTTGATTTGACTCATGCCAAAATTGCCAAAATCGAAAGATTCACACACTCTGAGGTGCTCGCGCAGCGAGCCTCGAAGGGTCCCTCAGGATGAATCTCTCGCCCTTCCGCCGCGCCTTTTCGACAAGACCTGAATCAGTTTCCAGTCACCCTTGATCAGCGCTTCCTTCTTTGCGCGTGACCAGCCCTTGATCTTGCGCTCCGCCGCGATCGCATCAGCCACGAGATCGAAATATTCCGAGTAGACCAAATGAACAGGAAGCCGCGATGCCGTGAAAGCACTTGGCGAGAGTCTCATCTGATGTTCGGAGAGGCGTTGTTCAGGCTCTTCACCGCGTGTCAGGCCGGTGTAGTAGCTGCCATCGGCACAATGAAGAATGTACACCCACGCCATTCCCAATCAATCCTGCGGGACCCTTCGAGGCCCGCCTGCGGCGGGCGCCTCAGGGTGAGGTACGGATAGAGGCGACTGCAAGCAATTTCTCTAATCCCGTCGGAACGTCAGATAGCTCGGTACGCGGCCTTCGCGCCTGGCCTTTGCTTCATAGCGTGTCTCGATCCAGTCGGGGAAAGGCTCCCGCCAGTCGGCTGCCTCTTCGGCGAGCCAAGTGAAGCCTTGCGCTTTGCGCGTCTCGAACAAGGTCCATTGCACATAATGGGCGATGTCGCTGGCGAACAGGAACAGGCCGCCCGGCCTGAGCAGCCGGTGGAAGTGGCGCAGATTCTCCTGCGAGACGAGGCGGCGGCGGTGATGGCGCGTCTTGGGCCAGGGATCGGGATAGAGCAGATAGATGCGCTCGAGTGAGCCGTCGGGCAGGCCCGCGAAGAGCTCGCGCGCATCGCCCGCATGGACGGAGATGTTGCGCAACGCCTTCGCTTCGATGAGCGCCAGCAGCTTCGCCACGCCGTTGACGAAAGGCTCGGCGCCGATGAAGGCGATGTCGGGATGGAGCGCTGCCTGATGCGCCAGATGCTCGCCGCCGCCGAAGCCGATCTCGAGCCTCGCGGGCTTGCTGCGATCGAGGCGCCCCGGATCGAAAGCGAGCTTGGGCAGAAGCTCGGCGATCAGCCTCGCATGATGCGGGCGCAAGGCCTTGCCCTTGCGCCGCCCATAGAGCTGGAAGCGCTGGGCCTCGTCCGTCACTTCACCGCGGCTTTGAGCGCCTTGACGAGGTCGGTCTTCTCCCACGAGAAGCCGCCGTCCTTTTCCGACCGCCGGCCGAAATGGCCATAGGAGGAGGTGCGCGCATAGATCGGCTTGTTGAGGCCGAGATGGGTGCGGATGCCGCGCGGCGTCAGGTCCATGACCTTGGCCAAGGCCTTTTCGAGCTTCTTCTCGTCGACCTTGCCGGTGCCGTGGGTGTCGACATAGATCGACAAGGGCTGTGCCACGCCGATGGCATAGGAGAGCTGGATGGTGCAGCGCTTGGCGAGACCTGCGGCGACCACGTTCTTGGCGAGATAGCGCGCCGCATAGGCCGCCGAGCGGTCGACCTTGGTCGGGTCTTTGCCCGAGAAGGCGCCGCCGCCATGGGGTGCGGCACCGCCATAGGTGTCGACGATGATCTTGCGCCCGGTGAGGCCGCAATCGCCGTCGGGGCCGCCGATGAAGAATTTACCGGTCGGGTTGATGTGCCAGACCGTGTGCCCGTTGATCCAGCCCTTGGGCAGCGCCTTCTTCACATAGGGCTCGACCAGCTTGCGCATGTCCTGGGAGGACAGGCTCTCATCGATATGCTGCTGCGAGACCACGATCTGGGTGACGCCGACCGGCTTGCCGTTCTTGTACTGGACGGTGACCTGGCTCTTGGCGTCGGGCCCCAGCACCTTCTCCTTGCCGGAGCGGCGGGCCTCGGACAGCTCCTGCAGGATGCGGTGGGCATAATAGATGGGGGCCGGCATCTGCTCCGGCGTCTCATCGCATGCATAGCCGAACATGATGCCCTGGTCGCCCGCACCCTCGTCCTTCTTCTCGGCGGCATCGACGCCCTGCGCGATGTCGGCCGACTGGCTGTGCAGGAGGATCTCGATCTTGGCGTTCTTCCAGTGGAAGCCGTCCTGCTCGTAGCCGATATCCTTGATGGCGTTGCGCGCGGCGGCCTCGATCTTGTCATGGGTGACGCTGACGGGTCCGCGATATTCGCCGGCGATAATGGCGCGGTTGGTCGTGCACATGGTCTCGCAGGCGACGCGCACATGCCCCGGATTCATGCCCTGGGCCAGGGCCTCGCGATAGAACAGGTCGACCACCTCGTCCGAGATGCGGTCGCACACCTTGTCCGGATGTCCTTCGGAAACCGATTCGCTGGTGAAAAGATAGTTCTTCCGAGCCATAGTCATCCTTTATCCAATCCCCGTCCACTCCCCCGCGAGAGGCCGCGGAAAGCCGGGCGTTTTCTGACAGGCTTGCCAAATCAGGTCAAGCGGTCGGCGCCTTTGCCGCAGGCGGGCTTTGACGCGAGGGAGTCTTGAGCAGTTCCGCCGCAGTTCGCGATATGCGCTCGCAAAGCCATGAATCCAGGGGCTTTTCCGAACATGTGGTCGGCCAGGCATGCTTTCCGGGCAGGACCGTCACTCCAGGCGGATCCGCCTGGAATGACCGTCTTCCTGTTGCGCGTAAAGGTCTTACGGGCCTTTATAGTCGGCGAGCAGCTTCACCGCATTGAGGATAAGCTTGCGCTTGTCCGGATCGGTGGTCTCGCTGAAGATTCGGGCGATCTGCACACCGTCGGGCGACTGGAGGGCGCCCGCGATCGCATCAGCCCCTGCCGACTCGGCAAAGCCGGAAGGGCCGTCATCTTCCTTCAGCTCGTCATAGAAAAACTGGACCGGCACGCCAAGGACGCGCGAGATCTGATAAAGGCGGCTAGCGCTGACGCGGTTCGAGCCTTTTTCGTATTTCTGGACTTGCTGGAATGTGATGCCGAGTAATTCGCCAAGCTTCTCCTGGCTCATACCGACAAGTAGCCGCCGCATGCGCACCCGATTGCCCACATGGCGGTCGACGAAGTTCGGGTCTCTTTTTGTCATTAAAGTACGTTTGTCCGACCACTGTTGATCCCCCGGTCTGACCAAATGTTACTTACCGAATGAACCTGAACCGACGCTTGAGCCCCTGTCATTTCGGCGGCGTAATGCTTAAACCACCCGTCCGATTTTGACAAATGGATTTATAGTGAGGTGCAACAATATTGAATTGGCAGGGCTCACATTTTCGACAGTGTACTACGTTGATTGTCGTAGGACAATTCCAGCCAGAACGAGGAGGATGATGAGGCCAGCCAGGATGAAGTCGCCGGCACGCGCATAGAGTGTCGGCGGCAGGCTCAGGGGCAGCTTGCCATCGAGCACGCCCTCGACGCCGAGCGGCAGGCTCCCTTCGCTCCGTCCATAGGCATCGATGATCGTCGATATGCCGGTATTGGCGGCGCGGACGAGCGGCAGGCCTTGCTCGATCGTGCGCAATCGCGCTTGCGCCAGGTGCTGATAGGGTCCGCTCGAACGCCCGAACCATCCGTCATTCGTCACATTGACGATGGCGGACGGGCGCTCTTTCGGATCGATGAGATCATGCGGGAAGATCGCCTCATAGCAGATGAGGACGGCGGCGGGTGGAAGACCCGGCAGCGTGATGTTGCGGGGGCCGGGGCCTGCGGCGAAGCTCTCCGGCACGGTCACGACTTTGCGGAATCCGAGCGGCTTGAGGATCTCCTCGAAAGGCAGGAATTCGCCGCCCGGCACGAGCCGCCACTTGTCGTAATGCGCCACGAGGCTCGCATCACCGTCAAAGGCCAGAACGCTGTTGTAGACGCGCCGCTCGCTTTGCCCTTCCGCGTCGCGCCGGAGCGCGCCCATGACAAGCGTGGTCTGCTGCGGCAGCAGTTCGGCGAGTTCGGCCAATCCTTGCGCGCTCTCGTCGATGAAGAAGGAGACCGAGCTTTCCGGCCAGATCACCAGCGAGACGTCGTCGATGCCGCGCGGATAGTGCGGGCTCGGTTGCGCCGAGAGCCGCTTCAGCCTGTCGAAATTCTCCCTGGCGCTCTCGGGCCGCCATTTGGCTTCCTGCGCGATATTGGGCTGGACGATGCGCAAGGCGACACCGTCGACGGTCTCGCCATCGGCACCGGCCAGGCGATGATTGCCCCACAGCCACAGCCCCGGCAGGACGATGAGGAGCACCGCGGCCGCGAGCCACTCGCGCCGGCGCACCGACGCGAAGCCGAGCAAGGCGGGAAGCGCCGCCCACAGCACGATGAAGAGAGTGAGGCCCGGCATGCCGATGATAGAGGCCGCTTGCGCGAAGCCGCCCATGCCGTCGACGGCGAGGCCCGGCGCCGTCCAGGGAAAGCCGGTGAGGAGATGGCCGCGCAGCCATTCCGCGACGGCGATGAGGACGGCAAAGGTGATGATGCGCGCGAGCCCCTTTTGCCCAAGGATGACGGTCGCCATGGCGGCGAGCCCCCAATAGAGCGCCATGCCGCCGGCGAGCGCCCCCACCATGAAGGGCATCATCCACAGATAGGTCGCGGCATCGACCAGGAAGGCGATGCCGATCCAGTAGAAGCAGGTGGTGAAATAGCCGAGGCCGAACAGCCAGCCCTGGGCGAAGGCCTGACGCCACGATGCCTTGTCGAGCGACCAGACGAGGATCGGAAAGCTGAGGAACAGGAGCGGCCACAAATCGAAGGGCGGCATGGCGAGGCCCGCCACGGCGCCGGCGAGGAACAGGAGCCCCGCTTTGCGCCAGAAGCCGAGCACGCCTACGCTTTGGGCAATTCCCTCCAGCCGACTCATGCCGCTACTATAGGTACACGATCCGGACCCTGATACACTGCCCATATGCGGCCAAAGGAGGCATCGATGGACCAGAAGAGCAAGGACGGCATGATCCTCCTCGAGCATCTGCCTTTCGCAACCGATCGCGGCATCGCGGAGAAGGCGCGCATCGGCCTCATCGTGCTCGCGACCGACTACACGATCGAGCATGAGTGGCGCCGGATCATGACCGATCTCAAGGGTGTGGCGCTCTATCAGAGCCGCATCTTCAATGACGCGCAGATCACGCCCGAGACCTTGCGCGCCATGGAGCCGCGCATCGCCCAATCGGCCGACGTCATCCTGCCCGGCGCCGATTTCGACGTGATCGCCTATGGCTGCACCTCGGCCTCGATGGCGATCGGCGAGGAGAAGGTGTTCGAGCACATCAGGGAGGCGCGCCCTCATGTCGAATGCACCACGCCGATCACCGCCGCCTTCGCCGCCTTCCGCAGTTTTGGCGCCCGCCGCATCGGCGTGCTCACTCCCTATCGCGCCGACGTGAATCGCATCGTGGCGGATTACATCTCGGCGCGCGGCTTCACCGTCCCGGTCTTCGGCTCCTTCAACGAGGAAGACGACAATATCGTCGCGCGCATCACGCCGAAGTCGATCAAGGACGGCATCCTCGCCATCAAGAAGCGGGCCGAGATCGACGCCGTCTTCGTCTCCTGCACCTCGGTGCGCCTCGCCGAAGCCGCCGCCGACATCGAGCGCGAGATCGGCCTGCCGGTCACCTCGTCCAATCACGCGATGGCCTGGCATGCGCTGCGCCTTGCGCGCTACGAAGAGAAGCTGCCGCAATGGGGCAAGCTGTTCACGCTGCCGCTGACGGTGTAATCCCTCGCCGTTACTTCCCCTTCTCCCGTTGCGAAGCAATGGGAGAAGGTGCCCGAAGGGCGGATGAGGGCTCTTCTGAAGTAGCGACCAATCTCAGGCAAAGAGCCCTCACCCGGCCTCTCGCCTTCGCGAAGCGGAGCTTCGTTTCGGCGGAGCAAGGTTGCTTCGCTTCGGCGGAGCAGGTCGGCCACCCTCTCCCATCCTGCGGACGGGAGAGGGGGAAACCTGGAGAGGACTTGCTACCTCACCGCCACCAATATGATCCCCACAGTGCACAGCACGACGCCGAGCCAGTTCACCGCCGACAGTTTCTCGCCCAGGAAGAGGCTTGCGAACACCGCCACCAGCACGATGCTGAGCTTGTCGACCGGCGCCACGCGCGCCGCATCGCCGAGCTTGAGGGCGCGGAAATAGCATAGCCAGGAGGCACCGGTGGCGAGCCCTGAGAGCAGCAGGAACAGGTAGGTTCGTCCTGAGATGCTGCCGGGCGACTGGAATTGCCCGCTCGCCGCCAGGATCAAGGCGAGCACGCCCGCGATGATCAGCGCGCGGATGAAAGTGGCGAGATCGGGCGGGATGGCCTCGACGCCGACCTTGGCGAAAAGCGCCGTCAGCGCCGCGAAGACAGCCGACAGCAACGCCCAGAACTGCCAGGACGACAGCATTTCTACCTCCGCTTGGCCACGTCTTCCGCCATCGAGCACAGGATTTCGAACATCATGGTGGCGCCGGCATAGGCGGTGACGCCCGATGGATCGAAGGGCGGGGAGACCTCGACCACGTCGGCGCCGACGATATGGAGGCCGCGCAAGGCCCGGAGCATCTGTTGCGCCTGGAAGGTGGTGAAGCCGCCGATCTCGGGCGTGCCGGTGCCCGGCGCATAGACCGGGTCCAGCATGTCGATATCGAAGCTCACATAGATGGGGCTGTCACCCACGATGCGCCGGGCTTCCTCCATGATCGCCTTGGTTCCCTTCTCCATCGCCTCTTCGATGCGGATGACGCGTACTCCCACTTTCTCGGCATAGTTGATGTCTTCGGCGTCATACATCGTGCCCCTGATGCCGATCTGCACCGTGCGTTCGGGATCGAGCACGCCCTCCTCGATGGCGCGGCGGAACGGCGTGCCATGGGTGTATTTGAAGCCGCCGAAATACTGGTCGTAAAGATCGGTATGGGCGTCGAAATGGATCATGCCGACGGGACGCTTTTCACCGACCGCGCGCAGGATCGGCAGCGAGCAGAGATGATCGCCGCCTGCCGCCAGCGGCCTGATGCCTTTGCCGACAAGCGCCTTGAACCAGGTCTCGACCCGCTTGAGCCCGTCCTGCACATCGGCCGGGTTGACCGGGCAATCGCCGAGATCGGCGCAGTTCACGAGGTCGTAAGGCACCGTGTGGGTGACCTGATGCATCCGCCGGATCATGGCGGAATTGTCGCGGATCTGCCGCGGCCCATGGCGCGGGCCCGGGCGGTTGGTGGTTCCCGCATCCCAGGGGATTCCGGCAAGCCCGATCTCGATGCCTTTTGCCTCGTCCAGCGGCACATGCGGCAGGCGCATGAAGGTGGCGATGCCGCCGAAACGCGGCGTGACCATGCCGGATACGGGCTGGTTGAATTTCTCATTTCCTCTGTTCGGCATTACCGGCTCCTTGTTAAGCTGACGCAGTCTAGCCAATTGGGAGAGAGAGGCCCATGGCATCGATCGAAGTGGTGACAGGCGACATTACCGAGCTCGCCGTCGACGCCATCGTGAATGCCGCGAATTCATCGCTCCTGGGCGGCGGTGGCGTGGACGGCACCATCCACCGCAAGGCGGGACCTGAGCTCGTCGCCGAATGCCGCATGCTCCACGGCTGCAAGACCGGCGATGCGAAAATGACAAAGGGTTACCGGCTCCCGGCGCGCTTCGTTATCCATACGGCAGGCCCGGTGTGGCAAGGCGGCGGCTCGGGCGAAGCCGACCTGCTCGCGAGCTGCTACCGCAAATCCCTCGAGCTTGCCGTCCGGCACGGGCTCTCCTCTGTCGCCTTCCCGGCCATCTCGACCGGCATTTATGGCTATCCGAAGGCTGAAGCCGCGGCCATCGCCGTGTCGGCGGTCAGGCGGCATCTCGCCGCCGCACCTTACCCGGCGCGCGTGATCTTCTGCTGCTTCGACGATGATACCGCCGCCCTCTACCGCGACCTTCTTGCGCCGGAAAAACCCGGCCTGCCGTGACGTGCAACCCCGGCAAGGCAGCCTCCAAAGGTAAGGGGTTCACTCACGCGCCCACATAAGCTATGGGCATTTTTCCACATCCCGCGATGGTTCCCCGATGACCGACAGACTGCCCATTTTTGACGGCCATAATGATGTGCTCTTGCGTCTCTTCAACAAGAAGAACGACGCGGCGCATGAGCAATTCCTCGCCGGCGACGGCGAAGGCCACATCGACCTGCCGCGCGCCATCAAGGGCGGCTTCGGCGGCGGCATGTTCGCCGTCTATATTTCGTCCAGGGACGATATCGGCGATGTCGAGGAGATGATGAAGGGCTCGTCCTATGACGTGCCCTTGCCGCGCATCATCTCGTCCGCCGAGGCGCTGCCGACGGCTGTGGCGATGATGGCGATCCTGTTCCGCATCGAGCGTGCGTCCGAAGGCCGCGTGAAGGTCTGCCGCACCGCGCGCGAGATCCGCGACTGCCTCAAACGCGGCGTGCTGGCGACCGTGCTCCATATCGAGGGTGCGGAAGCGATCGATGAAAAGCTCGATTCGCTCGAGGTCTTCTATCAGGCGGGCCTGCGCTCGATCGGCCCGGTCTGGAGCCGGCCCACCATCTTCGGCCATGGCGTGCCCTTCCGCTACCCGGCCGGTCCCGATACCGGCCCCGGCCTCACCGATGCCGGCAAGGCGCTGGTCAAGGGCTGCAACGAGCTCGGCATCGCCATCGACCTCTCGCATCTCAATGAGAAGGGCTTCTGGGACGTGGCGCGCCTCTCCACGGCGCCCTTGATCGCCACCCATTCCAATGTCCATGCCATTTGCCAGCACACGCGCAACCTGACCGATCGCCAGCTCGCCGCCATCCGCGAGTCGGGCGGCATGGTCGGGCTCAATTTCGCGACCTGCTTCTTGAGGGCCGACGGCCAGGTGAACCCCAATACCTCGCTCGATCAGATGCTGCGCCACATCGATTATCTGATTCAGCATCTCGGCATCGAAGGCGTGGGCTTCGGCTCGGATTTCGACGGCGCGGTCGTGCCCCAGGAGATCGGCGATGTGTCGGGCCTCGGCAGGCTGAGCGATGCCTTGCGCAAGCGCGGCTTCAGCGACGATGTGTTGCGCAAGCTCTGCCATGAGAACTGGATCAACGTGCTCGAGCGCAGCTGGGGCGAGTGACGGTGTCGCGCAGTGTGGATGTCATCGTCATCGGCGGCGGCATTGCCGGCGCTTCGGTCGCAGCACGTCTCGCCCGCGATCACAAGCTCGTGGTGCTCGAGATGGAGGACCGTCCGGGCTATCACTCGACCGGCCGGTCGGCGGCGACCTACGAGCCGAATTACGGCCCGCCTTCCATTCGCAGCCTGACCCGCGCCAGCGGTGATTTCTTCATCGCACCGCCCGAAGGCTTTGCCGCATCGCCTCTGGTCTCGCCGCGCCCCACCATCTTCGTGATACCGGAGCATCAGCAGGGTGAGGCCGAGGCGCTGCTCAAGACCGGCGTCGACTTCAGCGCGATATCCGTCGCCGAGGCGTGCCGCCAGTTCCCGCCGCTGCGCGCGGCCTATGTCAAGGAGGCCCTGCTCGACGCGACGACCGCCGATATCGATGTCGATCTGCTGCATCAGGGCTTCCTGCGGATGATCAAGGCGGATGGCGGCGAGATCGTCTGCAAGGCCGAGGTGCGGGCGATCACGCGCCGCGGCGGCGCCTGGGAAGTGTCGACGCCGTCGGGGTCCTTCACTTCCGCCATTCTCATCAATGCCGCCGGCGCTTGGGGCGACGAGATCGCCAAGCTGGCGGGCCTCGCCGGCGTGGGGCTGCAGCCGAAGCGGCGCAGCATGGCGGTCGTGCCGGTCGAGGCTCAAATGAATGTGATGGCCTGGTCCTTTGTCGGTGACGTGGGGGAGACTTGGTATGCCAAGCCGTCGGGGGGCAGGCTTCTGGTCTCTCCCGCCGAGGCCGAGCCCGTCGCTCCCCATGACGCCTATGCCGATGACATGATGCTCGCCGAGGGCATTGCCCGGTTCCAGGAGGCCGTCGATATCGAGGTCACCCGCCTCGCCGGGAGCTGGGGCGGCCTCAGATCCTTCGCGCCCGACGGCAATCCGGTTTGCGGCTTCGACAGCCGCGCTCACGGATTCTTCTGGCTGATCGGCCAGGGGGGCTATGGCATCCAGACCTCCCCGGCGCTCGGCGAGCTCGCCTCAGCCCTGGTCCGGCAGAAGGCCGTGCCGGCCTATATAGAAAGAGAAGGCCTCAGGCTCGAGGACCTTTCGCCGGCTCGTTTCCATTAGCCAACGGACCGGCCACAATCGGTAATTATCCGAAAGTATGAGACGATTCTTTGGAATAACCGCGTTTCGCCTCTCAGTTCACTTCCATCGAAAAAGCTGCTTATATGCCGCCACGCCTTGAATGAATAAGGCGCTAAACGGACCTACCAGGGAGGACTACATGAAACGAATAACAATGCTGGCATCGGCATTGCTCGTCGGCACGATGCTGGCGGCAGGCGGTGCCCAGGCCAAATCTTTGGTCTATTGCTCGGAGGGCTCGCCGGAGAATTTCACGCCGGCGGTCAACACCACGGGCACCAGCTTCGATGCGGCGCGCCCGATCTACAACCAGCTCGTCGAATTCGAGCGCGGCACCACCAACGTCGTGCCGGGCCTTGCCGAATCCTACGAAGTTTCGCCGGACGGGCTCACCGTCACCTTCAAGCTGCGCAAAGGCGTCAAGTTCCATTCCGGCGTCAACGGCTTCACCCCGACACGGGACTTCAATGCCGACGACGTCATCTGGTCCTTTGAACGTCAGTGGAAGGCGGATCATCCGTATCACAAGGTTTCGGGCGGCGCTTATGACTACTTCAACGACATGGACATGCCCAACCTGTTGAAGGCGATCGAGAAGGTCGACGACCTGACGGTGAAGATGACGCTCAGCGAGCCGAATGCGCCGATCATCGCCAATCTGGGAATGGATTTCGCCAGCATCGGCTCGGCCGAATATGCGAAGTTCCTGCAGGACAAGGGAGCGCTCGAGCAGTTCGACCAACTCCCGGTCGGCACCGGTCCCTTCCAGTTCGTCGACTATCAGAAGGACGCCGTGATCCGCTACAAGGCTTTCGACGCCTATTGGGGCGGCAAGGCCAAGATCGACGACCTCGTCTATGCCATCACGCCGGATGCGACCGCGCGCTATGCCAAGATGAAGGCCGGCGAATGCCATGTGATGGGCTATCCCAACCCGGCCGATCTCGAGGCCATGGGCAAGGATGAGGGCATCAACCTCATGAACCAGGCCGGCCTCAATATCGGCTACCTCGCCATGAACGTTAAGAAGCCACCCTTCGACAAGAAGGAAGTGCGCCAGGCCATCAACATGGCGATCGACCGCGACTCGATCCTGAAGGAGGTCTATCAGGGCGCCGGACAGAAAGCCAAGAACTTCATCCCGCCGACCATCTGGTCGTATAATGACGCGGTGAAGGACTATGAGTACAACCCGGACAAGGCCAAGGAGATGCTGAAGGCCGCCGGCGTCGAGAATCTGCAGAGCGATCTGTGGTGGATGCCGGTGCAGCGCCCGTATAATCCGAACGCCAAGCGCATGGCGGAGATGATGCAGGCGGACTTGGCCAAGGTCGGCATCAATGCCGAGCTCAAATCCTATGAATGGGGCGAATACCGCAAGCGTCTGCAGGCGGGCGAGCACCAAATGGGCTTGCTGGGCTGGACCGGTGACAATGGCGATCCGGACAACTTCTTCTTCCTGTTGGGCTGCACGGGCGCCCGCGAGGGCGGCCAGAACATCTCGAAGTGGTGCGACAAGTCCTTCGAGGACAAGCTGCAGCAGGCCAAGAAGCTGTCGGAGAAGGCCGACCGCGTGAAGCTCTACGAGGAGATGCAGGTCATTTCCAAGGAAGAGGCGCCGGTCGTGACCATCGCTCACTCGACCGTGTTCGAGCCGGTCAGCAAGAAGGTGTCTGACTACAAGGTCAGCCCCTTGGGCCGCCATGAATTCTACGGCGTAGATATCGCCGAATAACGATGCAGGAGCGGGGCGGCACTTCAACCGCCCCGCCCCGCTTATAGCCAGAAGCCATGTTTCGATTTCTCTTGCGCCGGCTGGCGCTGACAGTGCCGACTTTCCTGGCGCTGATGTTCGTTACGTTCATGATGATCCGCCTCGTGCCGGGCGATCCGATCGAGGTACGGCGCGGTGAGCGTGGGATTTCGCCCGAGCGCTTGGCCGAATTGCGTCATGAGATGGGTCTCGACCAGCCGATCTGGAAGCAGTTCGCTGACTATGTCTGGAGCCTTCTGCACGGCGATTTCGGCGTCTCGATCATCACCAAGAAGCCGGTATTCGAGGAATTCCTGACCCTCTTTCCCGCCACCGTCGAGCTGTCCTTCTGCGCGCTTCTCTTCGCCATCCTCATCGGCATTCCGGCCGGCGTCATCGCCGCCTCGCGCCGCGGCGGCATCTACGACCAGACTTTGATGGGTTTGGCCCTCACCGGCTATTCCATGCCGATCTTCTGGTGGGGCCTCATCCTCATCCTCATCATGTCGAACACATTGCACCTCACTCCGGTGTCGGGCCGCGTCGACCTCATCAAATACTATTACCCGCAAGTCACCGGCTTCATGCTCATCGATAGCCTGCTTTCGGGCAAGAGCGGCGCCTTCATGGATGCGGTGCGTCATCTCATCTTGCCGACCATCGTGCTCGGCACCATCCCGCTCGCCATCATCGCGCGCATGACGAGATCGTCCATGCTCGAGGTGCTTGAGGAGGATTACGTTCGCACCGCCCGCGCCAAGGGCCTGCCGCCACTTCGTGTCATCGGCATCCACGCCTTGCGCAATGCGCTGATCCCGGTCGTCACCGTGATCGGCCTCTCCGTCGGCTCGCTGCTCGCGGGCGCCGTCCTCACCGAGACCATCTTCTCCTGGCCAGGCGTAGGCAAATGGCTGATCGAATCGATCGGCCGGCGCGACTATCCCGCCCTGCAAGGCGGCATCATGCTGATCTCGAGCATCGTCATCGTGGTCAACCTGCTCGTCGATCTCACCTATGGTCTCATCAATCCGAGGATTCGCCATGCCCGTTGACGTGACCTTGCCTTCGGCCGCGGCGCGCCCGCAAAGCCCGCCGGGTCCCCTTCTGGCTTTCTGGCGCTCTTTCCGCGAGAACCGGGGTGCCGTCCTGGGTCTCGCCATCGTGTCGATCATCATCTTCATCGCGCTCTTCGCCAATGTGCTGGCGCCATATGATCCCATCGAGCAGTTTCGCGGATTCACCAAATTGCCCCCCGTTTGGGCCGAGGGTGGCTCATGGACCTATCCGCTCGGCACCGACGCCTTGGGCCGCGACATGCTCTCGCGGCTCATGTACGGCAGCCGAATTTCCCTCTTCATCGGCCTCTCGGTGATGGTGGTCTCGATGATCACCGGCGTGGCATTGGGCCTCGCTTCCGCCTGGTTCGGCGGCTTCGTCGATGTGATCATCCTGCGCATCATGGACCTGATCATGTCGATCCCGAGCCTGGTGCTCGCCATCCTCATCGTCGCCATCATCGGCCCCAACCTCACCAACACGATCGTCGCGGTCACGGTCGTCTATTTGCCGCGCTATGTGCGCCTGGTGCGCGCCTCCGCCCTGACCGAGCTGTCGAAGGATTATGTCACCGCCGCCAAGGTCTCGGGCGTCGGCCCCTGGCGGCTGATGTTCGTGACGGTTCTGCCCAATTGCCTGCCGCCGCTCATCGTGCAGTCGGCCTTGGGCGTCTCCGATGCCATTCTCGAAGCGGCAGCCTTGGGCTTCCTCGGCCTCGGCGCGCAACCGCCGACGCCTGAATGGGGAACGATGCTCGCCGATTCGCGCGATCTCATCACGTCCCATCCCTGGGTCATGGCGCTGCCCGGCATCGCCATCCTGATCACCGTGCTATCCATCAATCTCATGGGCGACGGCTTGCGCGACGCGCTCGATCCCCGCCTCAAGAAGAGCTGAGAAAGCGCGATCATGGCTCTCCTCGACATCCAGAACCTCACCGTCGAATTCAAGACCGCCAGCGGCTGGTTCCGCGCCGTGGACGGCGTCTCGCTCAAGGTCGACGCGCGCGAGGTGCTCGCCATTGTCGGTGAATCGGGCTCCGGCAAATCGGTGTCCATGCTGGCGGTGATGGGGCTCCTGCCCTGGACGGCGAAAGTCACCGCCGACCGCATGCAGTTTGCCGGCCGCGAGCTTCTGGGCCTGAGCAAGCGCGAGCGCCGCCAGATCATCGGCAAGGACATTGCCATGATCTTCCAGGAGCCGATGTCGAGCCTCAATCCCTGCTTCAAGGTCGGCTATCAGCTCACCGAGGCGCTGAAGACCCATCTCAACATGGACAAGGCCAAGCGCCGCGAACGTGCCATCGAGCTTTTGCGTCTGGTCGGCATCCCCGCGCCTGAAACCCGGCTCAATTCCTTCCCGCATCAACTGTCGGGCGGCATGAACCAGCGCGTGATGATCGCCATGGCGATCGCCTGCAACCCGAAGCTCCTGATCGCGGACGAGCCGACCACGGCGCTCGATGTGACCATCCAGGCGCAGATCCTCGATCTCCTGCTCAAATTGCAGCGCGAAACCGGCATGGGGCTCGTCCTCATCACCCATTCCATGGGCGTCGTCGCCGAGACCGCCGAGCGCGTCTCGGTGCAGTATGCCGGCCAGAAGGTCGAGGAGCAACCGGTCAAGGGCCTGTTCCGCGATCCGCACCATCCCTATACGGCGGCCCTTCTCGCCGCTCTGCCCGAGCGCGCCCATATGAAGCGCCTGCCGTCGATCCCCGGGGTCGTGCCCGGCCAGTTCGACCGTCCGGTGGGCTGCCTGTTCTCGCCGCGCTGCACCTTCGCCACCGATCTGTGCCGCACCGAGGTCCCGCCGCAGCAGAAGGAGCTGGGCGACGCCCTTTGCCACTATCCCCTGAAGAACGGCGTGGCGCTCGGCCATCCCGGCAAGGAGAAGGCCGCATGAGCGATGAAACCGTCGTCATTGCCCGCGATCTCGCCCGCTATTACGAGGTCTCGCGCGGCGCCTTCCGTGAGTCGGCGACGCTCAAGGCGCTCGACGGTACGAGCTTCACCGTCAAACGCGGCCAGACGCTCGCCGTCGTCGGCGAATCGGGTTGCGGCAAATCCACCCTCGCCCGTCTCGTCACCATGATCGAGACGCCGACCTCGGGCTCGCTCCAGATATCGGGCAACGAGATCGTCGGCGCTTCTCCTGAGACCCTGCGCAGCCTGCGCTCGAAGGTGCAGATCGTCTTCCAGAACCCTTACGGCTCGCTCAATCCGCGCCAGAAGATCGGCCACACGCTGGAAGAGCCCCTGCTCGTCAACACCACGCTTTCGGCCAAGGAGCGCACCGAGAAAGCGCGCGCCATGATGACCAATGTCGGCCTGCGGCCCGAGCATTATGAGCGCTATCCGCACATGTTCTCGGGCGGCCAGCGCCAGCGCATCGCCATCGCCCGCGCTTTGATGCTCGATCCCGACATCCTCGTCCTCGACGAGCCGGTCTCGGCGCTCGACGTGTCGATCCAGGCGCAGGTGCTGAACCTCATCGCCGACATCCAGGAGCGGCTCAATCTCGCTTATCTCTTCATCAGCCACGACCTCTCGGTGGTGCGCCATATCGCCAATGACGTGATGGTGATGTATCTCGGCCGCGTCGTCGAATACGGCACGCGCGACAACATCTTTAACAACCCGCAGCATCCCTATACCCGCGCTCTGCTCTCGGCGACGCCGATGGCGGACCCCGAGCGCAAGCGCGAACGCATCGTGCTCAAGGGCGAATTGCCCTCGCCGCTCAACCCGCCGACGGGCTGCTCCTTCAATCCGCGTTGTCCGCTCGCTTTCGATCTCTGTCCGATTGAGCGTCCCGCACTCCTTGCGCATGAGGCGAGCCTTGTGGCATGCCATGCCGTGAACAAGCCCGAGGCCCGAACCAAAGCGGCCTGACGACGCAATCGGAGAAGTTGAAATGTCCCGCGCTGAACACTCGACCGGCGAAGCTCTTGTCGGCCTGCTCGAATCCTATGGCACCGACACCATCTTCGGTATCCCGGGCGTCCACAATGTGGAGATGTATCGCGCGCTGCCACGCTCGAAGATCAAGCATGTGCTGGTGCGCCACGAGCAGGGTGCGGGCTTCATGGCCGACGGCTATGCCCGTGCTTCCGGCAAGCCCGGCGTGTGCTTCACCATCACCGGCCCCGGCCTCACCAATATCATGACGCCCTTGGGTCAGGCCTGGTCCGATTCGAGCCCGGTGCTCTGCATATCCTCCGCCCTCGACATCGCCGACAGCGCGCAAGGCCGCGGCCGCCTGCATGAGATGCAGAACCAGCTCGGCGCCGCAGCGACCATCACCAATCTCGCGGTGCGCGCCTATACGCCTCAGGACGTGCGCGACGGCGTGGCCCGCGCCTTCTCGGCCTTCGCTTCCATGCGCCCGCGCCCGGCCTATCTCGAGCTGCCGCTCGACCTCCTCAAGGTCCCGGCGGGCAAGGGCTGGACCACCCACAGGACACCGAAGCTGCCGCAGGCCCCGGCCGACCAGATCAGGGAAGCCGCGGAGCGCCTCGCCAAGGCGAAGTCGCCGGTGATCCTGCTCGGCGGCGGTGCGCTCGGTTCAGGCTCGGCGGCGCTTGCGATCGCCGAGAAGCTGGGGGCGCCGATCATCACAACGACCGCCGGCAAGGGCGCCGTTCCGGGCACCCATCCTTTGTGCCTCGGCTACCGCCTGGCGCAGCCCTCGGGCCAAAAACTCCTGCGCGAGGCCGATGTGGTCCTGTGCGCCGGCTCGGAACTGTCCGAGACTGATTTCTGGGATTCGGGCTTCATCCTCGATCAGGGCCTCATCCGCATCGACCTCGACCCGATGACCCTCGCACGCCCGCATGCGGCCGACATCGCCATCCTTGCCGACGCCGCGGAAGCGCTCGCAGCCATCGCGCGGAGCCTTCCCGCCGCCGATCACGCGGGGCGCCGCAAGGCGGCCGAGAAGTCCATTGCCGCGACGCTCGCGGCCGAAGCGGCGGAGGACGGCGAACTGCGCAAGATGTTGCGCAAGGTGCTTGCCGTCATCCGCGACGCGCTGCCGCCCGAGACGGTGATCGCCTCCGACATGACGCAGATCGCCTATGCCGCCAACGAGATCTTCCCGGTTTTCGAGCCGCGGAGCTGGCTCCACCCGGTCGGCTTCGGCACGCTGGGCTTCGCGCTTCCCGCCGGCATCGGCGCCAAATTCGGCTGCCCCGACAAGCCGGTCGCGGTGATGATCGGCGATTACGGCATCCAATACACGATCAACGAGCTCGGCACCGCGGCCGAGCACAAATTGCCGCTCGTCATCTTGATGTGGAACAACGACGCTCTGGGCCAGATCCGAGACGACATGGTGAACAAGGGCATCCAGCCCAATGCCGTCACTTTGGTCAATCCCGACTTCCAGGCGCTCGCCAAGGCCTATCGCTGCGGCGCCGAGAAGCCGGAGTCCCTCAAGGGCTTGAGCCAGGCGATCGGTCGCGCCCTCAAGGCCGACGGCCCGACACTGATCGAAATGACGCCGCGCATGCTGAATGGTTAGAGCATCGGCCCGAAGAGCTTGTGGCCGGGTTAAGCCCGGCCATCCCGCGGTTTTCGGACAAGCCGATGCCCGATAATGCAGCAGTCATCTTCGATGTCGATGGCGTCCTGCTCGAGCTGACGCCTGCGGAAGAGGACGCTTTTTTCTGGCCCTTCGCCAAGCTCCATGGTCTTGAAGGCCTGTCGCGCGACTGGGACAGCTACCTGATCCGCAATGACGAGGACATCATCACCGAGATCCTCGGCAAGCATTTCGGCCGCAAGCCGTCGCGTGGCGAGCATCAGGCGATCGTCACCACCTATCTCAACCATCTGGCGAGCGACATCGATCTCAAGCGGCTCACGCCGTCGGCGATCGAAGGCGCAGCCTGGCTCCTTGGGCGTCTGGGCGGACGTGCGAAGCTCGGCATCGCCACGGCCAATCTTCTCGAAGCCGCGCAGCTGCGCCTTTGCCGCCTGCCAATTGTGGACGCCGGTCCAGGACCATGCCTTCGGCGCCAAGCGCGAGATCCTTGCCCGCGCCGTCGCCGCCACGGGCTTGCCGCGCGAGCGCATCGTCTTCATTGGCGACAACCTCAACGATGTCGAAGCGGGCCTCGCCCATGGCGTCCATTTCATCGGCTTTTCGCGCGATCAGGTGAAAGGCCGCCGCTTGGCCGAGGCCGGCGCAGAGCGGGTTTGCAATCGCCACCAGGATACGCTGAAACATATAGAAGACGCACTTCGACTTTGATTCGGAAGGAACCGGCGCCCCGATGGATAATGGCCATCCCAACCAATTCGCGCTGCTGGCTACCCGGCGCTTTTGGCCGCTTTTCGTCACCCAGGCGATCGGCGCCTTCAATGACAATGCCTTTCGCTATGCCCTGTCGATCCTGCTCATCTACGACCTGGGACCCAGGCTCGGCTTCAATGCGCCCCTCCTCAACACCGTTTCCGCCGGCCTCCTGATCCTGCCCTTCTTCGTCTTCTCGGCGACCGCCGGCCAGATCGCCGACAAGTTCGACAAGGCGATGCTGGCGCGCCGCATCAAGCTCATCGAGATCGCGATCGTGGCGCTCGCCTCTTTCAGCCTGTTCACCGACCTGGTCTGGCTGCAGCTCTCGATCGTGCTCCTGACCGGCATCCAGTCGGCTTTCTTCGGCCCGATCAAATATTCGATCCTGCCGCAGCATCTCGAGCGCCACGAGCTCCTCGGCGGCAACGGCCTCATCGAGATGGGCACTTTCCTGTCGATCCTGCTCGGCACGCTGTTCGGCAGCTTCGCCATCCAGTCCGAGATGGGCCGCCATGCGGTGAGCGTCGTGATGATCGGGCTTGCCCTCATCGCCTATATGAGCGCCCGCCAGATTCCGGCAGCGCCGCCGCCCCAGCCCGATCTCAAGATCAATCCCAATATCGTGGCCGAGACCTGGCGCATGATCGGCATCGCGCGCGAGCGCCATGACGTCTTTCTCGCCATACTCGGGATTTCCTGGTTCTGGTTCTTGGGGGTCGTCTTCCTCACCCAGATTCCGCTCTTCGCCCAGACCGAGCTCGGCGCCAATGAGACGGTGGCGAGCCTCATCATCGCCACCTTCACGGTCGCGATCGGCCTCGGCTCCCTCGTCACCAACCGCCTGCTCAAGGGCGACGTGTCGGTCAAATATGTGCCGGTCGCCTCGATCCTGATCACGCTCTTCATCATCGACCTCTATTTTGCCACCAGCAGCTTGCGGACGAGCGACTCGAGCACCCTCCTCGGCCCCGCCGACATCCTCTCCAGCTTCTCCGGCTGGCGCGCGCTGATCGATCTCGGCCTGATCGCTTTTTGCGCAGGCCTATTTGCCGTGCCGCTCTATGCCTTGGTGCAGCAACGCTCGTCGCCGCAAAAGCGCGCGCGCGTGATCGCCGCCAACAACATCATCAACGCCATCTTCATGACGGCGGCGACGATCATCTCCGTCATTCTTCTCGGCGCCGGCCTTTCGGTGCGCGACCTGTTCCTGGTGGTAGGCCTTGCCAATGCCATCGCCGCTTTTTGGATCTGCCAGCTCTTGCCGCAGGAGCTTGCCGCCTATGTGGCGCGCCGTCTTTTCCGTCTCCTCTACCGCGTCGAGATCAAAGGCTTCGATAATTACATCAGAGCCGGCCGCAAGGTGCTGATCATCGCCAATCACACCTCCTTCCTCGACGGGCCATTGATCTCGGCCTTCCTGCCCGAGCGCTGCCATTTCGCCATCAACACCCATATCGCCAACCGCTGGTGGGTCAAGCCCGCCTTCCATCTTTTCGATCTCCTGCCGATCGATCCCGCCAATCCAATGGCGCTCAAGACCCTGGCCAACGGCCTGAAGCGCGGCCGCAAGGTCGTCATCTTCCCGGAAGGCCGCATCACCCGCACCGGCTCGCTGATGAAGGTCTATGAGGGGCCTGGCGTCATCGCCCATCTCGCCGACGCCAAGATCCTGCCCATCCGCATCGACGGCGCGCTGTACACGCCCTTCTCACTGATGAAGGGCAAGCTCAGGCTGCGCTGGTTCCCCAAGATCACGCTGACCTTCCTGCCCCCGGTCAAGCCCGAGGCGCCGGCCCATCTCAAGAGCGCCGAATTGCGTGAATATCTCGCCGCCAGGCTCTACGACATCATGACCGACATGATGTTCCGAACGAGCTTCGTCGATGAGACCTTGTTCAAATCGCTGCTCACCGCGCGCCATATTCACGGCCGCAACCATCAGATCCTCGAGGACATCCAGCGCACGCCCTTGACCTATGGCCGCATCGTGCTGGGAAGCTTCATCCTCGGCCGCCGCCTCGCACAGCTTACGCCGGGCGAGAAGACCGTTGGCGTGCTGTTGCCGACCGCCGCCGGCTGCTTGGTGACCCTCTTCGGCCTCCACGCTTCGGGCCGCGTGCCGGCTCTGCTCAACTATTCGACCGGCATCAACAACATGATCGCCGCCTGCCGGACGGCGGAGGTCAGGACCATCATCACCTCGCGCCGCTTCGTCGAGGCCGGCAATTTCGCCGACGACGTGGCGCTCCTCGAGAAGGAAGCGCGGATCATCTGGATCGAGGACGTGCGCGAGAAGATCGGCCTCGCCGACAAGCTCTATGGGCTCATCGCCGGGTATTTCCCGAAATCCGCTCTGGCGCGGCTCGGCTACAATGACGATGCCCATGCGCCCGCCGTTATCCTCTTCACCTCGGGCTCGGAGGGAACGCCCAAGGGCGTCGTCCTCTCGCATCACAATCTCCAGGCCAACCGGCATCAGGCGGCGGCGCGCATCGATTTCACGCCCAAGGACATCGTCTTCAACGCCATGCCGATGTTCCACACTTTCGGCCTCAATGCCGGCACGTTCTTGCCGGTGCTCGCTGGGGTCAGGACCTTCCTCTATCCCTCGCCGCTCCATTACAAGATCGTGCCCGAGATGGCCTATGACATCAATGCGACGATCCTCTTCGGCACCGATACCTTCCTGACCGGCTATGCCCGCAATGCCCATCCTTATGATTTCTATGCGGTGCGTTTCGTCGTGGCGGGGGCGGAGCGGGTAAAGCCGGAAACGCGCCAGACCTGGATGGACAAGTTCGGCCTGCGCATTCTCGAAGGCTATGGCGTCACCGAATGCTCGCCGGTGCTGGCGGTCAACACGCCCATCTACTATCGCGCCGGGACGGTCGGCCGCCTGCTCGACGGCATCGAGCATCGTCTCGATCCGGTCGAAGGCATCGAAGAAGGCGGCCGCCTCGTCGTCAAGGGTCCCAATATCATGATGGGCTATCTGCGCGCCGCGACGCCGGGCAAGATCGAGCCGCCGGAAGACGGCTGGTATGACACGGGCGACATCGTGAAGATCGACGACAAGGGCTTCGTCACCATTCTGGGGCGGGCCAAGCGCTTCTCCAAGATCGCCGGCGAAATGGTCTCGCTCGCCGCCGTGGAGATCAAGCTGCAGCAGGCCTTCCCGGACCATGTCCATGCGGTTGCCGCCGTTCCCGATCCGAAGAAGGGCGAGCAGCTCGTGCTCTTCACCACCGACCCCAAGCTCGACCGCAGCCGGCTTGCCGAGGGGATGAAGGCCGAGGGCGCGATGGAGCTGATGATCCCGCGCATCATCATGCCTTTGGAGACCATGCCGCTCCTCGGCACCGGCAAGATCGATTATGTGACCTTGAACAAGATGGCGCGCGTGAAACAAATCACATGATCGCGCTCGACGACAAGGAACGCGGCTTTCTCGACGGCGCCCACGGTCCCGCGATGCAGCTCGCCATGCGGCTGGTGCTGCGCGCCGCCGAAATCCTCGGCGCCCGCTCCCTCGTGCCGGTAAGCTTCGCCCATATCGATGCCTGCTTCTATAGCGGCCAGGCACATGTCGATTTCGCCCAATATCTCATCGACCACGGCGCCAGGCTCGCCGTCCCCGCCTGGACGAACAATGGCGTCGTGAGCCTTGCCAATCCCGACATCCGCCCCGAGGCGAGCGATCCGGAAATGGTCAAGGGCGCACGCAAGTTGATGCAGCTCTATGAGCAGCTCGGCTGCAAGCCGGTCTGGACCTGTGCGCCCTATCAGCTTCCCGGCGGACCGAAATTCGGCGATCACATCGTGGCGGGCGAATCCAATGCGGTCTCCTTCTACAATTCCGTGGTCGGCGCCCGTACCAATAAATATGGCGACTATCTCGACGTCGCCTGCGCGCTCATCGGCAAGGCGCCCAAGGCCGGCCTGCATCGGGACAAGGAGCGCCGCGGCGACATCCTCATCCGCACCGAGGACATCCCCGAGGCGTGGAAGAACGAGAATATCTTCTATCATCTGCTGGGCCATCAGGCCGGCAAGCTCGCAGGGCAACGCATTCCGGTGATCTCGGGGCTGCCGCCGCAACAGACGCTGGACGGGCTGAAGGCCTTGTCCGCCGCGGCCGCGGCAGCGGGCGGCGTCGAATTGTGGCACGCCATTGGTGTGACGCCCGAAGCGAAAACCCAGGAAGAAGCTTTCGGCGACAGCGTGCCCGAGCGGGTCATTGATCTCACGCCTGAATTGCTACTGGAAGCGCGCCAGGACCTGACGACGGCACAGGACGGGCCGCTCGACATGGTGGCGCTCGGCACGCCGCATTTCTCGCTGAGCGAATTCGAGCGGCTGGTGCCGCTCGTCACGGGCCGCAGGATCAAGCCGGGCCTCGCCTTCTATGTCTCGACCAGCCGCTATGTCCGCGATGGCGCCGCGGCAAAGGGATGGATCGCGGAGCTCGAGAGATTCGGCGCCACGGTCATCGCCGACACCTGCACTTACTACTCGCCGGCGGTGCGCCATTGCCGCGGCCGCATCATGACCAATGCCGCCAAATGGGCCTATTACGCGCCCGGCATGCTGGGCGTCGAAGTGGCATTCGGCAGCCTTGCCGAATGCGTCGAAAGCGCCGTCAAGGGCGAGGTTTGGCGCGATCCGCAACTGTGGACGAATGGGCTCGCATGACGACACGCATTCTCAATAAGGGTGCTGCCCAGGGCGATGTCTTGGCGCTCGATGCCCCCTTGAGCTTCTGGGGCGCCTTCGATCCGCGCTCCGGCCGGATCATCGACGTCCATCATCCGCAGAAGGGCAAGAGCCTTTCCGGCACCATCCTCATGATGCGCGAAACGCGGGGTTCCGGCACCGCCCCTGGCGGCATGGCCGAGGCCATCAGGCTCGGCACCGCGCCCGCCGCCGTCATCCTGGTGAAGCCCGACATCAATCTGGCGGTCGGCGCGATGGTGGCGGAAGCACTGTATGGGCGCAGCTGCCCGATCGTCGCGGTCGGCGAGGCGGACTACCGCCGGCTCTCCCGCCATCGCGCCTTGGCGATCGATGCCGAGGGCAACATCACTCCGCTGCCGCGAGACGTTCCTTAGGATTGGCGCCGTTCTGATCGCCGAAGACCGGCTCAGCCTCTTCCGGGATGCGGAACACGTTCCAGCGCCAGGCGCGCTCGCCCGAAGAGACGAGGCCCGTCCACCAGGAGACGACCGCCGACAGGCCGAGGCCGAGCACGATCGGCGACAGCCACAGGAAGGTCTTGGTCGTGATCAGGAAGGCCAGCACGCCGATGAGGACGCCGGCCACGATGTGCCAGGCATGCTTGTAGAGAAGCTCGCTGAACGGCGGCGCCTCCTCGGTGCGCTTCTGCGCCTTCCAGCCGGAGTCGCGGCCGAGAAACACATCGAGCACGAACCCCGATTGGATGAGCATCATGATCGGCGAGAGCAGTGCCGAGAGCAGCGATTCGGCGAACAGGCTCTTGATGAGGCCGCTGACGCCGCCGCAACCGCGCCGGAGCACCGGGTCGATGATCGCCGCCAGGATGCCGAGGATCTTCGGCACGAACAGGACCGCCATGGTCAAGGTGAACAGCCTTAGCGCGCGCTCGGGGTCGAAGACCGGCCAGGCGGGGAAGAGCGTGAAGCCTTCCGGGAAATAATTGGGCTCGGTGTATTTGGCGACGGTCGAGAGCACGAGGCCGGTGAGCAGCAGGAACAGCCACAGCGGCGAGGCCAGATACGACATGATGCCCTGCAGGAAATGGATGCGGCTCACCCAATGCAGGCCTTTGACGCGCAAAAGCTTCATATGCTGCAGGTTGCCCTGGCTCCAGCGGCGGTCGCGCGCCGCGAGCTCGATGAGATTGGGCGGGGTCTCCTCATAGGAGCCGCCGAGCCCGGGCAGCATATAGACGGCCCAGCCGGCGCGCCTTATGAGCGCCGCCTCGACGAAATCATGGCTCATGATGTGGCCGCCGAACGGCTTGCGCCCGTGGAGCTCGGGCAGGCCCGCGGCCTCGGCGAAGGCCTTGACGCGGATGATCGCGTTGTGTCCCCAGTAATTGCCGTCGCGCCCATGCCAGGCGGCAAGGCCATTGGCCACGATCGGTCCATAGACGCGGCCGGCGAATTGCTGCATGCGCGCATAGAGCGTCCAGCGGTTGTGCAACATCGGCAGGCTCTGGATGATCCCCGCTTTGTCGTCGGCCGCCATGGCGCGCGCCAGCGTGACCAGCGTCGATCCGGCCATCATGCTGTCGGCATCGAGCACGATCATATAGTCATAGGCACCGCCCCAGCGGGTGACGAAATCGGCGATATTGCCGGCCTTCTTGTGGTGATTGTCGACGCGCCTTCGGTAATAGACCTGGATCTGGTCGCCGAGGTCGTGGCGCAGCTTGCCGAAGACCTGCGCTTCCTGGCGGATATGGGCGGGCTCGCGGCTGTCGCTCAAGACGAAGATGTCGAACTTGTCGTTGGCTTTCTCGGCAGCGATGGCGCGGCCCATGCGCGCCAGCGCTTCTGCGACGGTGTCAGGATCCTCGTGATAGACCGGCATGAGGAGCGCGGTGCGCCCGATCTTGTCCTGATCGGCGAGCACATAGCGCTGCCGTCTGAGGCACAGGAAGCCGAGGACGGCGCTGGCGCAGGCGAAGGAGATCCAGGCGAAGGTGATGGCGAAGAGTGCCGCGAAGATGACCTGCAGCCAGGTGATGTCGGCCGGGCTGATCACCTGGTAGATTTCATAGGTGCCGAGGCCCGTCAAGGCGAGTGTCGCCGAGAACACGAACCAACGGCACAGATGGATCGAGGGATGCGAGCGACCGGCGGAATAGGGCCGCCCCGAGGGCCAGTGTTCGAGATCCTGGACGGGCATCTCGAGCCGGGATTCCGGCGGCAGAATATCGTCCTTTGCTGGTGCGATATCTACGATTTTGTCCACCGATAGAGCCATGTCTCGCTTACCCTGTCCTGGCCGCGCTTGAGTACGGCCCGGAGCTCGGACATTTCAGCGTTTCCGACATCGATCTCGAAAGACAATCTGACGCCGCCGCTTTGCGGATTGGGCTGAGTGACCACATTGCTGATCGTACCCTGGCTCGCCGTCACGTCGGCGACGACATCGCCGGTCAATGAGCCGCCCTCGAAATCGATGACATAGAGGCGTTTATTCTGGTCGAAATTGAGACCGCCGCCGGAGAATCTCGCCATCGCCTTGAAGTCCTTGCGGTCGAGAGGCCATTCGTCGCACCAATAGAGCCGGTAGACGAAGGAGACCGAGCTGTCCTTGGCCGGCCTCTGCTTGGGCTGCCAGAAGACCGCGATATTGTCGTTGATCTCACGCTGCGAGGGGATCTCATAAAGCTCGACCGCGCCCTGGCCCCAATCGCCGATCGGTTCCACCCACAGGCTCGGGCGCTTCTCGTATTTGGCTTCGAGATCGAGGAAATCGTCATAGCGCCGCTTGCGCTGCATCAGGCCGAAGCCGCCGGGGCTGTTGTCGACGAAGGCCGAGACTTGCAGCGTCTTCGGATTGGCGAGGGCCCGCCACAGATACTCGCCCGCACCCGTCAGCATCATCAGCCCGTCCGTATCGCACACTGCCGGCCGGTAGTCATCGAAGGCGATGCGCTCCATCGCATCGAAGAGAAACATGCTGGTGAGCGGCGCTATGCCGACATGCTCGATGTCGCGGCGCGGGAAGATGGTCATCTCGACATCCATCTGCGTGGCGGCGCCCGGCTTGATGGTGAAGCGATAAGCGCCCGTGGCCGACGGACTGTCGAGCAGCGCCCATACCACGATCGAGACCGCATCGGGCGTCGGCGTGCGGATCCAGAAGGAACGGAAGAACGGAAACTCCTCGCCATTGGGCTGGCCGGTGTCGATCGCAAGACCGCGCGCCGAGAGGCCGTAGAGATGCCCCTTGCCTATGGCGCGGAAATAGGAAGCCCCCTGGAACACGCAGAACTCGTCATTGTAGTCCTTGCTGTTGATCGGGTAGCGCAGCCTGAAGCCGGCATAATGGAGATCCATATCGCCCTTGGGCTTCGCCACCAGCGGACCGAAGGTGAAGAGATCGGGCACATAGTTGAGCTTCGCCTGCTCGCCGTCGTTGACGACGAAGATATCGACCGGCGATGTGTAATAGAAGCCCGAATGAAACAGGTCGAAGGAGAAGCCATGCGGCTGTCCTCTCCAGATCGACTTCTCCGGGTTGAAGCGGATGTCGCGATACTGATCATAGGTGAGGTTGTCGAGGCCGGACGGCATCGCGATCTTTTCTTCGGCGAAGGGTTTCTTGGCGCGCGCCCGCGCCAGCTCCAGCACGTAATCGTCGCTGAAGGGCTCCGCCTTGGCGAAAAGCTCGACATTCTGAGCCGCTGCTTCCAGGAGACCCGTTCTGGCAGCGACGCCCAATATCGCCAGCCCTTGCAGCGTGTTCAGCACGCCACGCCGTGTAACGCTCATTCAACATAACTCCTCGCCCGGCTTAACATGATGCCGGATCATGGTTTTTTGCCAGTCGCTGGAACCTGGGAGCACCCCAAAGTGCGCCGCAACATGAAGCTCCGGGAACGATTTGTAAAGGCCCGGGAACCGGCATTAGCCGCGCATGATGGTGAGACTTTGTTCGCGCATGTAGCGAGGAATGGTAAATGGCCCGAGCCCTCCTTTGCCGTCGATTCCCGACCCTTTCCAGCCGCAGAAGCTCTGGACCCCGGGCCAAGCCCCCGTGGTGGCACCACTGCGCCTGTTGACATAGAGAACGCCTGCTTTCGCGCGCTCGAGAAACCTCTCGATCTCCTGGGGATTCTCCGAATAGAGTCCCGCGCAAAGCCCATAAACATTGCGATTTCCCCAAGCGATGCCCTCGTCGAGCGAGGTACAGACCTGAACCGAGAGGAACGGCAGGAAAAGTTCCTCTTTGTTAATCCAGTGGTCGCGGGGAAGTTCCGCGACCACCGTCGGGGCGACGAAATGCCCTTTGTCGAAGAGGGCGCCGGCCAGCTTCTCGCCGCCATGGACGATGCGGCCTTTTGCCCGAGCCGCCTTCACCGCCTTGTGAAAACGCTCGACCGCGGTCTCGCTGATCACCGGACCCATGAAGGTCTGGCGCTCTTCCGGATTGCCGATGGCGATCGCCTCGGCACGCGTCTTGAGGCGCTGCAGCAACTCTTGGGCCACGGCTTCCTCGACATAGACGACCGAGCAGGCCGAGCATTTCTCGCCCGAGAGGCCGAAAGCCGAGCGGATGAGGCCTTCCGCGGCGCGGTCGAGGTCGGCCTTGGCGGTCACATAGGCCGGATTCTTGCCGCCCATTTCGCTGATCACCGGCTTGGCATAGGGGCCGGAGGCCATCTTGCGGAAGATGCGCATGCCGGCCTGGTGGCTGCCGGTGAAGGCGATGCCGTCGATGTCATCCGCATCGACCAGCAAGGGGCCCGCCTCCTCGCCATTGATCAGATTGACCACGCCGGGCGGCAGTCCCGCGGCCTCCACGGTCTCCATCAGAAGGGCCGCCGTCAGACCCGATTGCGGAGCCGGCTTGAACACCGCCGTGTTGCCGGCGACGAGGCAGGCTCCTAGCATGTTACAAGGCAGGGCCACCGGGAAGTTGAAGGGCGCGATGACCGCGAAGACGCCGACCGGCTTGAGGACCGAGCTGGTTTCCTCCCGCGGGACGGCGCGGTCCAGCGGCCGCACAAAGCCGCGGTTGCGCTCCATCTCGTCGCAATACCAGCGGATGAGGTCGACCGCCTCTTCCGCCTCGCCCATGGCTTCGAGCCGCGATTTGCCGACCTCGTAGAGGGCGGCCATGCCGAGATCATATTTGCGCCGGTCGAGCTCCCTGGCCCATTTGCGCAAGGCCTTCACCCGCGCCTTCCAGCCCAGGCCCGACCAGGCTCCGAAGGCCTGGCGGGCCGCAGCGACGGCGTCCTTCACCGCCTTGCGGTCGCCCGAGACCAAGCGCGCCACCAGGAGGTCGCGATCGAAGGGGCAATAGACCTCGTAAGCGCGTCCGCTCACATCGTGCCGGCCTTCCACCACGTTGGGCCAGGCCTGGCCCAGCAGCGATTTGCGGAAGCGCGGCAGGGCTCCATCCAGCCAATCGTGGAGGGCTGAAAAATCAGCGGCGATGTTGGAATAGGTGACGCGCGGCAGGGCCCTGGCCATATAGGAATTACTTTCTCAAAAGTGCTGGAAAGTAAACAGTCACAATGCCGCCGGACGCTCTTCCAGGGAACCTTGCTCTTCTCCCAAACGTTAATGTGAACTTTGAGGGAGTTGAGGACGCCAGATGGATGTGAGCCCGGTCGACGCAAAAACGGCGAATGCGCGGCTCCACCTCTCAAAGCCGGTATCGTTCGCCATCATCGGGATATTCGTGATCCTGCTGATCGGCGCTTTCTATTTCGCCCGCGCCTTTTTCCTGCCGGTCATGCTTTCGCTGCTCGTCACCCTGACCTTTTCGCCTATGGTCCGCTATTTGCGCCGTCACGGCGTTCCGTCGGTCATTTCCGCCATTCTCCTGGTCCTCGCCCTGTTCGGGGCCTTCGGATTGGCCACGTACTACCTTGCCGACCCGGTGAGCCAGGTGATTGCCGACGCACCAGCCATCGCCCAGCGCATGGAAGAGCGTTTCGCCCCCTTGCGCGAGCCCTTGCGCAAGATGATGAGCGCTTCGGCTCAGCTCGAGGAAATGGCCGGGGCGGTACTGCCTACGACCGAGAAAGTGGTCGTGGCCCAGCCGGGCCTTGCCGCCTGGGCCGCCGACACGCTCGGCGGCTTGAGCACCACGCTGGGCGCGACCCTGGTGCTCGTCGTCTTCCTGCTTTCTTCCGGCGACCTCTTTCTGCACAAGCTGGTGCGCATGCTGCCGACCTTCAGCGACAAGAAGCGCTCGGTACGCGTCGTCCATGACGTCGAGTTCGAGGTCTCGCGCTATCTTCTCACCATCACCGCGATCAATATCTGCTTCGGCGTCGCGGTCGCCTTCGCCATGGTGGTGCTCGGCATGCCCAATGCCCTTCTTTGGGGTGCCGCCGCGACGGTGCTCAACTTCATTCCCTATGTCGGCGCCGCCATCGGCACGGGTGCGGCCCTGATCGCCGGCTTGATCACCTATGGCTCGATCGGCCTGGCACTGCTGCCGCCCGCCGCCTATCTGCTTTTTCACACGATCGAGAGCGCCTTCATCACACCCCTGGTCGTCGGCCGCCGTCTCGAGCTCAATGTCGTGGCGATCTTCATCTCGCTCGCCTTCTGGAGCTGGATGTGGGGCATTGTCGGGGCGCTCATCGCGGTGCCCATCCTGGTCGTCGTCAAGGTGTTCTGCGACCATTTCGAGAGCCTCTCGAAGTTCGGCGAGTTCCTGTCCGGCGATAATTTCACGGGCGAACCGGTGAGCGGCACGGACGCGCAACCGGCCGAAGACTGACCACCGCGCCGTTGTCGCATCATCTTGACGCAGCGGCCGGCCTTCCTACCTTTAATCGTCAGAGCACTCGGTTCCTGCGCCATGGGTAGTGGGAACGCTCCTTCCCGCTCTCTCCCCAGGAACAGAGAACGAGCAACCGGCATTGCGGGTCTCGTTGGCACTGCTCGCGCAATGCCAGAACGCTTTCCGCCAAAGTCTCCCGACTTTGGCGACAAGGAAGCGCTCAGAAGTATGGAGTTGTGCATGGTGGATATTGGCAAAAGGCTGACGGACCAGTGGAAGGATGCCGTCAATCTTATCCTTGGCCTCTGGCTGGTCGTTTCGCCCTGGGCCCTGGGCTTCGTTGCCGATCGGACCCCGGCCTGGAACGCCTGGGCCGTCGGCGTGATCATCGCCATCGCGGCGCTGGCCGCTCTGATCTCCTTCCATAAATGGGAGGAATGGATCGAGGCGGCGCTCGGCCTCTGGCTGATCGTGTCGCCCTATCTCCTGGGCTTCGCCACGCAGATGAATGCCACATGGAACCACGTCATTGTCGGCATCATCGTGGCCGCCTTGGCGGTCTGGGCGGCGGTCGGGCCTGAGACGGCCGGCCGGGCGATGAGGTAAGAAACCGGAATGCCGCGGCGACGCGACATTCCCTGACATGTTTGCATGCGCATGACCTCGACGGCGCTTGGGCTTTGCTCTAAAAAGCCGGCCTCATCGAGGATCCATCATGCGCTATGCGAAGATCACGGAGCGGCTCGAGGGCCTGGGCTCCCACAAATGGGCTGTTCACATCGAAGGCAAGGACCGCGAGGCCCGCGGCGAAGAGCTGATTTTTCTGTCCATCGGCGAGCCTGATGCCGCCGTCCCCGAGGCGATCATGGATGTCGCCGACCGGCAGATGCGCGCCGGACGTACCCGCTATTCCAATGGTCGCGGCGAGCCCGGGATCCTGCGCGCGCTATCCAGCATGTATTCGCAGCGTACCGGCCGGCATGTCGGCCCGAGCCAGTTCCTGTTCCTGCCCGGCACCCAGACCGCGCTCTATGTCGCTTTCATGGGCATCATCGATATCGGCGATGAAGTGCTGCTGCCCGATCCTTATTACGCGACCTATGAAGGCGTCATCGCTGCGGCGGGCGGTGTTGCCGTGCCGGTGCTCGCCGATCCCGATCGTGGCTTCCATCTGAAGGCCGACGACCTCGCGAAGAAGATAACGCCCAGGACCCGCGCGCTCCTTCTCAACACGCCCGGCAATCCGACCGGGACCGTCTTCACGGCCGACGAGATCGCCGAGATCGGCGCGCTCTGCCGCGAGCATGATCTGTGGATCGTCTCGGACGAAGTCTATGCGACGCTGACTTACGGCAACACGGTCTTCGTCTCGCCTTTCGACGATGAAGAGCTCGAGGAACGCACCATCGTGGTCTCGTCCGTCTCCAAATCGCATGCCATGCCGGGCTTCCGCTGCGGCTGGATCGCGGCGTCGGAGGAATTCTGCGACCGCGTCCTTCCGCTGTCGGAGACCATCCTCTTCGGCTCGCAGCCCTTCCTCGAGGATGCGGCCGCTTTCGCGCTGCAGAATCATTTTCCGGAAGTCGATGCGATGAAGGTGAGCTATGAAGAGCGCGCCAAGGCGCTCATTTCCGGCCTGAACGGGGCCAAGACCGTTTCCGCGCGCATGCCCGAGGGTGGCATGTTCGTGATGGTCGATATACGCAAGACCGGCCTCTCGGGCGATCAGTTCGCCCGCCGGCTCCTCGCCGAGGAAGCCGTCGTCACCATGCCCGGCGAAAGCTTCGGCACCGGCGGCGCCGGGCATTTGCGCGTCGCTCTGACGGTGGATGAGGGGCAGATCGCGGAGGCCGCGAAGCGGATCAAGCGCCTCGCCGAACGGATCTAGTCACATGGCGGTGACCCTGACGAAGAGAGCGGACATCAACCTCGACTCTGTTCTCGCCGTCGCGTGGAAGACCAACAGCGTGCGGATCAGCGAGGTAGCACTCGACCGGATCGCGCGCTGCCGCGCTTCCTTCCTCGAGCTCATCGACAGCGATCCGCCTCCGGTCATCTATGGCGTGACCACCGCCATGGGCGAATTGGCGAGCACGAAGCTCGAAAGGGAAGAACGCGATCGCCATGCCCGGATCAAGGCCTTCGCCGCGGCGACGTCGTTCGGCGATCCTTATCCCGAGCGTGTCGTCAGAGGGATCGTGCTGGCGCGCCTAGCCAATTTCCTCGAAGGCAATGCCGCGACGACGCCACGCATCGCCCTTGCCGTCGCCGAGATGCTCGACGGACGGCCGATGCCGCAAGTGCCCTCTTCCGGACAAGGCGGCGCCGGCGAGATCCTGGCGCTCTATCCGCTCTTCGCCGGGCTTACGGCGCGCTTCGATCTCGCGGTCAAGGAACGCGGATCACTGATCAACGGCTCGCCCTGTGCCGCGGCCCTGCTTGCGGATTCGGCGCTCGCGGGAAGGCGCCGCCTTCTGCTGATCGAGCAAGTCTTCGCCTTGTCGATCGAGGCGTTCCGCGCCCCGCTCGAACATTATGATGCGGCCCTCGAAGAGCTGTGGGGCGATCCGCATGAGGCAGCGGCCCTCGACGGCCTGCGTCGTCTTCTCGACGGCGCGGGCGACGGCCGGCGCAACTACCAGGCGCCGGTCAGCTATCGCATCGTGCCCCGCATCCTGGGCCATGCGCATCGCGCACTCGCGGCCGCGGAGCGCGCGGCCACAGTGTCGCTCAGCTCCGCTTCCGACAACCCGGTCTATATACCGCCGGACGAGAAGCATCCGTTGGGACGGTGCATCAGCACCGGTGGCTATCACAATGCCATGGCCGCCCCCGCACTCGATGATCTTGCCGCGATCTGGGCCGATATCTGCCTGCTCTGCGATCGCCATGGCTCAAAGCTCCTGAACGGCAAGGTATCGGGGCTTCCCGATCTGCTGCTCATCGACCGGCATCCGAGCGACAGCGACGGGCATGGCAATCTGGGCTATGTGCCCATGGCGACCACCGGTTATCTCGAACAGGCCAAGCACGCCGCACAGCGCACCTTCATCCCGGGGACGGAATCGGCCGGCGCCGGTCAGGACGATGTCGCGGCGACGGCTTTCCTGGCCTGGGCCAAGGAGGAAAAGGCCGGGCGCTGCCTCGATGCCTGCCTCGCGACGCTGGCCGTGATCGCATCGCAAGCGCTCCATGTGACGAACCGGCAGGCCCCGCCGCCGCTGCGCGATTTTCTCGCAGAGGTGCGGAGCATCGTCTCTCCGGTCGAGAAGGATCGCGTTCTCGGGCCGGAGCTTCTCGGCCTGACCGAGCTCTTCACGAAAAAGGTCTTTACCCCATAAGCGCCTGCGCGATCGCGCGCCTCGCGATGGCGACAAGGACGGGATTGGTGTCGAGATAATAGGGCAGCGCGATCAGTCCCATCGACAGCGCCCAGCCGCGGCCGCGCGCCCAGGCGGCATCGTCCACGGGATGCACTGCGCGAAAAGTTTCGCGCGCCGGCGCATCGAGAACGGTCCAGGCCGGCATGAGGTCGCAAGCCGGATCGCCGGTACCGAGGCAGCCGAAGTCGATGACGGCGGCGAGCCGGCCGTTCTCGGTGATGAGGTTGCCCGGGTGGAGATCGCCATGCAGCCATATGGGCTCGCCCTCATAGACCTGAGCCGCGAGCGCTGTTTCCCAGACCTGTGTCGCCTTGCCGGTATCGATCATGCCGGCGAGCTCAGCGATCGCCATCCGCGTTTCGGCATCGCGTCTGGCGAGCGGCTCGCCGCGCCCCGAATTATGCGTGCCGGGGCCGGGCCCCTTCGTGCAATCGATCCGTTGCAGGGCCGAGACGAAGCTCGCCAGATCCTTTGCCGCCTGGCCGAGATCGGCGATCGGCGCCGCAAGCGCGGTCTCGCCCTTGAGCCATCGGCAGATCGACCACCGGAAAGGAAAGGCCTCGCCGGGTTCGCCCATGCCGATGGGCGCCGGCACGGGCAGCGGCAAATGCTTGGCAAGCTCGGGCAGCCAGCGCTGCTCCTTGGCGATCTGTCCCGCCGCTGACGGACGGCGCGGCAGGCGCACTGCCATGTCCGTGCCGAGCCTGAAGATCACATTGTCGGTGCCGCCGGAGGGTGCCCGCCGCAACGGCAGATTTGACCAGCGCGGAAACTGCGCCGCGATCAGGCGGCTGACCTGGCCTTGATCGACATCGACCTCATCCTCATGCATGGCGAGCGCATATCGCATGGCAAGCGGCAAGGCTACACTTCCCTGTATAGGGGCCATGCGGAACTGCGCCTTGGACGCGAACCAACCTCATCTAACTATCTGCGGATGGAAAAGCTCGTGACCGAGGAAACACTGGCGGCAGCGCCGGCGGCGCCCGCGACCATCACCGACTGGCGCGCCGTCCTGGTTGTCGTGGCCTCGGGTGTCGTTGCCGCTCTCCAGGTCGGCAAGGGCATCATCACCTTGCCGGCCCTGCGTGCCGATTTCGCCCTCGGGCTCGAAGCCGCGGGCTGGATCATCTCGGTCTTTGCCTTTCTGGGCGTGGTGGGCGGCATCCCTGCCGGCGTGGCGGTGAACCGCTTCGGCGACAGGTTCATCTCGCTCTCGGGCCTTCTCATTCTCGCCGTCGGCGCCCTCATCAGCGCGCTCAGCACGAGCTTCGCCCTTCTGCTCACAGCCCGCATCATCGAAGGAACGGGCTTTCTTCTGATCACGGTCGCGGCCCCGTCGCTGCTGCATCGCATGGTAGCGACCCGCGACCGCGATCTGGCCTTCGGCATGTGGAGCGCTTTCATGCCGGGCGGCATGGCGATCGCTTTGCTCTGCGGTGCTGCTCTGGAGGGCTGGCGCACCTTCTGGCTCATCAATGCCGCACTTGCCGTCCTTGCCGCCTTGCTCGTCGCCGTGATCGTGCCGCGCAAGGAACGTGTCCGCCTCCACCCGGCCTGGGGCGCCCTCGCCCGCGACGCCTGGACCACCATCGTCTCGCCGGGACCGTTGCTCATAGCGTTCACCTTCGCCCTCTACAGCATGCTCTATTTCGCGCTGGCGAGCTTCCTGCCCATCCTGCTCACCGAACGCCTGGGCTTTTCCTCAGGAGTGGCGGGCATCCTCAGCGCCCTGGTGGTCGCGGCGAACATCCTGGGCAATCTCGCGGCCGGCCTGCTGCTGGGGCGCGGCATCGCGCGTTGGCGGCCCATGGCACTCGCCAGCATCGTCATGGGTCTCGCCGGCATCGCGATCTTCCTCGCACCGCTCCCCGCCTTTCTCATCCTGCTGCTTTGTCTGATCTTTTCCGGCGTCGGCGGCCTCTTGCCGGCCACCGCGCTCGCCTCGGCACCGCTGCTCGCTCATGCACCGCGGCTTGCGCCCATGGGACTCGGCCTTCTGATGCAAGGCAGCAATCTCGGACAGGTCGTGGCGCCCGTGGCGGTAGGTGCCGCCGTCGACGCGGCGGGCTGGCCGGCAGCTGCCTGGCCCGTCGCCATCGCCGCAGCAGCAGCACTGCTGCTCACTTTCCTGCTGCGCCGCTTCTCCGTCATGACGCGCTGATCTCTTTGAAGGCGCTTGCATTTCGCGCGTTGATCAACACGCAGTTACCTGTACGTCACGTCGTTGACATGAAAAGTTGATCTCTCTTTCGGTTTACATCCTTTCGGTTTCAGCACAAGATCGCGCGGCCCAGCGGGAGGAAAGATCGATGGCTCAGGAAGTAGAGCTCAAATTCCTCATCGAAAGTGGCGGCCTGCCGATGCTCGATGCCTTGCCCGTGATCGGCAAGCGTTTGCGTCGCACGCCGCGCAAGCACATCGAGACGACATATTTCGACACGTCCGACCGGCGCTTCACCGGCAATGGCTTTGCGCTCAGGGTCCGCAAGCAGGACAAGAACGCGCTGCTCTCGATCAAGCAGGCGGGATCCTTGGGCTCGGGACGCGAAGAATGGGAACGTCCGATCACGGGCGATGAGCCCAATGCCCATGACATGTCGGACTCGCCCGCCGCATCCCTTCTCCAGGGAAATGGCGGCGATGCGCAATTGTCGCCGCTCTATACCGTGGCGGTCGATCGTGCGAGCTTCCTGGTGAAGGAAGGCTCGGCGCAGATCGAGATCGCGGTCGACCGCGGCGAGATCAAGCATGACGGTGCGGAGCTTCCGGTCTGCGAGTTGGAGCTCGAATTGAAGAAGGGCGATCCGCAACAGCTTTTCGCTCTCGCCCAGCGCTTCATCGACAAGGCGCCCTTGCGCCTGAGCCTGGTCAGCAAGGGCGATCGCGGCGACCGCCTGGTCGATGGCAGCTGGGGCCGGCCCGTCGGTGCTTCGACGCCGAAGCTCACTCTCAACATGACGGCGGCGCAGGCCTTCCGCACCATTTGTCATTCCTGCCTCTATGATTTCATGCTGAACGAGCCGGCGGTGGAGGAGGACGGCGATATCGAAGGCGTGCATCGCGCCCGCATCGCGGTCCGCCGCCTGCGCGCCGCCCTCACGCTCTTCCGGCCCATGGTCGACGACCGGGACTTTGACCGCTTGCGTCGCGAGCTCAACTGGCTGTCGGACCTTTTGGGCGCGGCACGGGACCTCGACGTGATGCAAGTGGAGACCTTCGAGCCCCAGGTCCATGCGGGCTCGGCACCCCTCGGTGCGACCTCGCTCCTGGCCGAGGTCGGCAAGCGCCGGAAGGAGGCGCGCCGGGTCTTGCAGGCGGCGCTCCATTCCGACCGCATGCGCAAGCTTCTCTTCGATCTCGTCCGCTGGCTCGACCATGGCGAATGGCAGTCGCGAGCGGAGGCGCAGGACCCGGTGCTGACGCGCGCCAGTGCGCTCCTTGCCCGCCGCTTCAAGCAATTGCGCCAGCGCGCCCGCCATCTGGCGGAGGCCGATGCCGAAACGCGCCACCGGATCAGGATCACGGCCAAGAAGCTGCGCTATATGAGCGAGTTCTTCGACAATCTGGTCGTCGGCGGGAAACGCCGCTCGCGATACAGAACCTTGGTCCGCTCGCTCGAGAGGATTCAGGCCTCGCTCGGTGAAATGCAGGATGGCGAGGCGCGCGCCCAGTTCCTGCAGACGCTGGTCACCAACATGGCGGGCGACGAGCCGGCGAGCCGGGCGGCGATTACCGCCTTCGCCGCGGGCGTGTTCACCGCCGTCGAGCGGCCCAAGGAGAAGAAGCTGCTGCGCAAGGCCGAGAAGGCTTTCGCCAAGATCGCTGAGACCAAGCCGTTCCTGAAAGCGGCATAGCGCTCTCTTTACGTGGCGGCATGCATGCCTTCGCTTCCAATACCTTTCAATGTCCTTTCAATACCTTTTCAACATCCTTTGCCTCAGGCTTTCGCCATCCATGAGCCTTTCGCACCATCGGCCGAGGCGGGCTTCGGCCCGGCACCAATTGCGGCAACAAGGCTTGCCGGGCTTTGCAGACGTCGAGATCGAGCCTGCGGCTATCGATGATCCGCGCCGGCGCCGCCGAGACCAGAGCCGCCGCCCGGCCTTCCGGCGAATAGGTGCGGAGCTCCTGCAAGATGCTGCCGATTATCGTCGGAATGGCTTCGATGATGATGGCGAAGAACACGGCGATCCTCGCCGCCCATTGCGTGACGATGCGATCGAGCGCCGCGCCTTGGCAAGGCGTGCTGGTCATGTGACGATTCCTTTTGGAAAGAGCGAGGGGGAATTAAAAAAGCCAATGTGCCCGGTAGCGGACTGCCCCGGGCACATGGTTCTCGATCCTGATATTTTCCAAACTACGCTTTGGCCCACAATGTCAAGAGAAGAATGTCGCCTCACCGCGGTGACATGATGCTGTCTCACAACACCTGATAGCCGAATTCTTCCGCCTGCTCCGTCAGCCACTCCCAGAAATTCTCCGAGAAGCCGCGGAAGACCGAAAGCTCGAATGCATCCTCGCCGGTCTGGACGAGATGGACGCCGACATGTGCCATTTGCGTGACCGCCGACTTGCCCGGTCCGAAGGTGGAAGGATGGAGATCGATCGGCGTGCCCTTGGCGAGAAGGGCCCGGGCCTTGGGGCCCGCCACGCGCAAGATGACGCGGCCATGGCTCTGGTCAGAGCAGGAGGCAAGGCCCTCGAGCCGCGTTTTGAGATCGCGATAGAGCTCACCCTCCGCCTTGCCTTCGGCAATGGCGTAATATTGATCGGCGCCGCACCAATGGAAGGAGAGCGACGGCGTGCCCGTGCTTTCACCCACGCCGGGCAACGAGCATGTGTAAGCCGCCTCGATCGCCCTGGCGAGCGCCGCCGACTGGCCTTTGCGCGCAATGACGGTCACGATCGACATCGGATGGCGCACCGAGAGCGTGACGCCCGGCACGCCCTTGTCGGCGCCGAAGCGGCCCTGCAGCGCGATATCGGCCAAAGGTGAGACGCGCGGGATGGCTGAAGAACTTTTAGGCATGGAGCTTCTTGTTCTCCTTGTCGTAATGCATGGGATCGCAGATCTCGGCATACATGTGGATGTTGCGCAGGCCATCAAAGACCTTGACGATCTCGCCATGGCGCTCGCGCCCGTTCTTGAACAGCGCCAGCCCCAGCCAATAGCCGAGCGTCGGCGAATAGGCGACGGAAGTGATATAGCCCTGGCTGCCGGCGAGCGAGGGCGCGTCGTCCTTCCTCAGGAGATGCGATCCGGAGCGGATGCGGTCGCTCTTGTCGACCGGCCTGATGCCGACCACCGCATCGCGATCCTTGGCGACGAGGCCCTCCCGCGCCGCCATCATGCGCCCGATAAAATCCTTCTTGGTCGACATCATGCGCCCGAGGCCGAGATCGGCGGCGGTCGTCGTGCCGTTGAGCTCGCCGCCCGCGACATGGCCCTTCTCAATGCGCATGACCGAGAGCGCCTCGATGCCGTAAGGCGTGATGCCGAATTCCTCGCCCGCCTGCATCAAGGCGCGGGCGACGAGATTGCCGTAATCCGCCGGCACCGAGAGCTCATAGGCATGCTCGCCCGAGAACGAGATCCGGAACAGCCTGGCGGTGATGCCGCCGAGGATGCTGATCTCCTTGGCCGCCAGGTAAGGGAAGGTCGTGTCGTCGAGCGTCACATCATCGACGATCTTCTGAAGCGTCGGCCGCGCCTTGGGCCCGGCGACCGCCATTTGCGCCCATTGCTCGGAAACCGACACATATTGCACATCGAGTTCGGGCCACAGCGCCTGGTGGCAGAACTCCATATGCGTCATGATCTTGGCCGCGTTGGCGGTGGTGGTGGTCATGAAGAAATGGTCCTGGGCCAGCCTCGACGTCGTGCCGTCGTCCATGACGATGCCGTCCTCGCGCAGCATGAGGCCGTAGCGCGCCTTGCCGATTTCGAGCTGGGCGAAGCCGTTGCAATAGAGCCGGTTGAGGAATTCGGCCGCATCGGGTCCCTGGACGTCGATCTTGCCGAGCGTCGACACATCGCAGAGCCCGACCTTCTCGCGCGCGGCCTTCACTTCGCGACTGACCGGATCGAGCCAGCCTTCCTCATGCGCCAGCGGGAACCAGCTCGATCTGAGCCACAGGCCCGTCTCGACGAAGACCGCACCTTGCTCTTCCGCCCAGTCATGCAGCGGCGTCTTGCGCACCGGCATGAAGTGATGGCCGGTATAGGGCCCGGCGAAAGCGGCGAAGGGCACCGGCGTATAGAACGGCCGGAAGGTCGTCGTGCCGATCTCGGCGTTCGACTTGCCTTGCGACTCGGCGAGGATGGCGATGGCATTGACATTGCCGAGCTTGCCCTGGTCGGTCGCCATGCCGGCGGTCGTATAGCGCTTGGCGAGCTCGATCGAGCTGTAGCCTTCGCGCGCCGCGAGCGGCAGGTCCTTGGGCGTCACGTCGTTCTGATAGTCGACGAAGGCCTTGCCGTGGCTTGCCTTCACCCACCAGAGCGGCTGGATGCTGTAGGCTTCGTCGCGGCATTTGGGCACCGGCGCAGGCTTGGTCTTGAAGCCCAGATCGCTCACCGCCCTGGCGGCCTTTTCAGCGCCTTCGCGCAAGCATTCCGACAGCAGCATGGCGCCATTGGCCGAGCCCGCGGCAACGAGGGCGGCTTCGCCATTGGGCGGCAGGAAGGCCTGGAGCTTGTCGTTCCATTGCGGCTTGGCGCCTTTGTGGCAGAGAAGATTGACGACCGGGCTCCAGCCGCCCGACATCGCCACCGTGTCGCAGGCGATGCTCAGATGGTCCGAGAGCTCGACGCTGGTCACGATCTTGCCGGGCGTCACATCGGAGATGGCGCGGCCCTTGAGCACCGGGATGCCTTGCGCATCGCCTGTGCCGTCCTTGCGTGAATCGACGATCACCTCGACATGGACGCCTTTGGCCTTGAGATCGCGCGCCGTGCGATAGCCTGAATCATTGTTGGTGAAGACGACCGCCGATTTGCCTGACGCCACCGCATAGCGGTTGGCGAAGCTGCGCATCGCGGAAGCGAGCATGACGCCCGGCACATCATTGCCGCCGAAGACGACCGGCCGCTCTTCGGCGCCCGCCGCCAGCACACAGCGCTTCGCCATGATCTTCCAATAGCGTTGCCGGGGCTCGAAGGGCGAAGGCTCCAGCACGTGATCGTTCACCCGCTCGAGCGCGCCGAAGACATTGCCGTCATAGGCGCCGAAGGCGGTGGTGCGCGGCATGAGCGTGACATTGGCCATGCTCGCGAGCTCGGCGATGGCGCCTTGCGCCCAGTCGAAGCCGCTCTCACTATCGATCTCCTCATTCTCGTTGAGGAGCGAGCCGCCGAGACGGGAGCCTTCATCGAGGAGGATCACGCGGGCTTGGGCGCGGGCGGCAGTGAGCGCCGCCATGAGGCCTGAAGGTCCCGAGCCGATCACCAGGAGATCGCAATGGCCGTAGGATTTCTCATATTTGTCGGGATCGGCCTCATGCGTGGCGGTACCTAAACCCGCGGCGCGCCGGATCAAGGGCTCGTAGATCTTCTCCCAGAAACTCTTCGGCCACATGAAGGTCTTGTAGTAGAAGCCGGCAACGAAGACGGAAGCCGCGAGCGAGTTGACGGCGCCGATATCGAAATTGAGCGACGGCCAGCGGTTCTGGCTTTTGGCCACGAGTCCGTCATAGAGCTCGATGACCGTGGCGCGGGTATTGGCTTCCTTGCGCCCTCCCTCACGCAATTCGACCAGCGCATTGGGCTCGGCCGCGCCCGCCGCGATGACGCCGCGCGGGCGGTGATATTTGAACGAGCGCCCCATCAGGTGGACGCCACTGGCGATGAGCGCGGAAGCGAGCGTGTCGCCCGGATGGCCGGAAAAACCCTTGCCGTCGAAGGTGAAACCGAGGGTCGCTGAACGGTCGATGAGACCGCCTTTGGCGAGACGGAAGCCGGCCATCAGGATCTGCCCTTCTTGTTCTGCACTTTCGCGAAGTCCCGCGCCGTCATGGTGCCGAAGATCTCATGCGTCTGGGTATCGCGATCGACCACCAGCCAGGAACGGCAGCCGCCGCCATGATGCCAGTATTCCTGGAACCGGCCCTTGGGATTGTCGCGCAAATAGACATAGTCGAACCACTGATCCATGGTCTGGGGATCATTGGAGGTCGGCCGCTGGACCGTCGCATCGCCGAGCTGGGTGAATTCTTCCGAGGGACGCGGGCCGCAATAAGGACAATTGATCAGCATGGTTTGGATTTCCGGATGGGATTTCTGCTTCTCACCCTCGCCCCCAACGGGGGAGAGGGAGGGGCCCAATGCGAAGCATTGGGAGGGTGAGGGGGAACGGACGGCGAAACTTGCTGTGTCTCAGCGAAAACGCTTCGCCGGTTCCCCCTCACCCTAAACCTCTCCCCCGCAGGGGGAGAGGGGATTCGGTGAAATGCGGTGATCGAATCTGAGACCATGTCAGTCATCAGTGCAGGTTGGGTGTCGCGCCGACACCCTTTTCGTCGATCATATAGCCGCGCTGGAAGCGGTCGAGCCGATATGGCGCGTTGAGCTTGTGGGCTTCGTTCCTGGCGATCGTATGAGCGAAGCACCAGCCCGATGCCGGCGTCGCCTTGAAGCCGCCATAGCACCAGCCGCAATTGAGATAGAGCCCGTCGATATGGGTCTTGTCGATGATTGGCGAGCCGTCCATCGACATGTCCATGATGCCGCCCCAGGACCTGAGCACGCGGATGCGCGCGATGCCGGGAATCATGGCGACACCCGCTTCGATGACATGCTCGACGGTCGGCATGTTGCCGCGCCTTGCATAGGAATTGTAGCCGTCGAGATCGCCGCCGAAGACGAGCCCGCCCTTGTCCGACTGCGACACATAGAAATGGCCGACGCCATAGGTGATGACCGTGTCGAGATAGGGCTTGATGCCTTCCGACACGAAGGCCTGCAGCACGTGACTTTCGATCGGCAATTTCATGCCGGCCATTTGGGCCACTTCGCTGGTGTTGCCGGCGGCGGCGAGGCCGAGCTTCTTGCATCCGATGAAGCCCTTGTTGGTCTCGACCCCCTTGACCTTGCCGTTCTCGACGCGGATGCCGGTCACTTCGCAATTCTGGATGATGTCGACGCCGCGAGTGTCGGCTCCCCTGGCATAGCCCCAGGCGACCGCGTCATGGCGCACCGTGCCGCCGCGCCGTTGCAGGAGGCCGCCCATGATCGGAAAGCGGGCATTGTCGAAGGAGAGGAACGGCGCCATCTCGCGCACCGCCTCGCGGTCGAGCAGCTCCGAATCGACGCCGTCGAGCCGCATGGCATTGCCGCGCCGCGCATAGGCGTCGCGCTGCGGGTCGGAATGGAAGAGATTGAGCACGCCCCTCTGCGACACCATGGCGTTGAAATTGAAGTCCTGCTCCAGGCCCTCCCACAGTTTCAGCGACCACTCGTAGAACGGGTTGTTGCCGATGAGCAGGTAGTTGGAGCGGATGATGGTGGTGTTGCGCCCGATATTGCCGGAGCCGAGCCAGCCTTTCTCGAGCACCGCGACATTGGTGATGCCGTGCTCCTTGGCGAGATAATAGGCGGTGGCGAGGCCATGACCGCCGCCGCCGACGATGACGACGTCATATTCCTTCTTGGGGTTGGGCTGGCGCCAGGCGGGCGCCCAGTTCTTGTGGCCGGAGAAGGAATTCTTGAGAAGCGAGAAGACGGAATAGCGCACGGGCTTTGCAATCCCCTGTTGGAGCGCGCGCAGTGTGGCACCGTGAGCGAGTTCCTTCTTGTCGCAAAGAGACAAAATCTGCTAAAATTGAGACATGCTTTCGGATCGTCCCCAGACCATCGGTTTCCTACTGGTGCCGGGCTTCGCGCTCATGTCCTATGCCTCGGCGATCGAGCCCTTGCGCGCCGCCAATCTTTTCGCCGGCCGCACGCTCTATCGTTGGGTCCATATCGCGCACAAGGACCAGATCGTCACCTCGTCCTCGGGCGCCGCCGTCCCTGCGAATGCCCGCGTCGGCGATGATCTCGCCCTCGATCTGCTGCTCGTCTGCGCCGGCGGCAATCCGGCGCAATTCGCCCATCGCCCGACCTTCGCCTGGCTGAGGAAGCTGGCGCAGCGCGGGCTTCGCATCGGCGGCGTGTCGGGCGGGCCTTTCATTCTCGCGCGTGCCGGCATCATGGGCGGCTATCGCATGACCATCCACTGGGAACATGCTCCGGCCTTCGCCGAGGAATTTCCCGATTTGCTCCTGACCCGCGCCCGCTATGTCATCGACCGTAACCGCGTGACCTGCGCCGGAGGCGTGGCGCCGCTCGATCTGATGCACGCCTTGATCGCCGAGCGGCACGGCTCCGATCTCGCCAACAAGACCAGCGACTGGTTCCTCCATACCGATGTGCATCCGGGCGGCGGGCCGCAGCGCGCCTCGTTGAGCGAGCGCTATGACGTCCACCGCCCGGAGTTGATCGCCGCCCTAGAGCTCATGCAGAACAATCTGGGCGAGCCGCTCGACCGCGGCCAGGTCGCGCGCCATGTCGGGCTCTCCACCCGCCAGCTCGACCGTTTGTTCGGCCAGCACTTGAGCAAGAGCTTCGCCGACCATTATCGCTCTATCCGCCTGGAAGCCGCGGGTGAGCTCTTGCGGCACTCGGCCCTCACCATCACCGAGATCGCCATCGCCTGCGGCTTCGCCAATGCCAGCCATTTCTCCACCTGTTTCAAGGCCGAACATGGCATCTCGCCAAGTGGGGAGCGCCGATAAGTCCACTTGAACCTTTCCGAGTCCGAGAAACAGAACTTAAGTGAAAAATTGTGGACTAAAGCAGAGACGGATCATGAAAAAAGCATCAAGAAGCTATGCACTCTGCAGAAATGGCCATGCCACACCCGATGATATGTCGGGGTGCCTAGGTTCAGTTTCGATTTCGCCGTATTCGTCACGTGTACTGTCAATCTCTTCGAGGCAGCGAACAGCGAACCTTGCGAGATCCGGTGTTGTCGCTGATGTCGCCAGCGCGAACAAACCCCTCCGCACTGTCCGCGCATCCCTTGGCGTAAGTTCAAAGTGATAACCTTCGCCGGATAGCTCTGTTTTCTGATACGCGATGTCTTCTATTGAATAGTGAAATCTACGTTCAATAGCTTTCCGACCCGTCGAATCCGCGGCCAATACAAGAAATGTTTGATCATTAGTGTCTTCAGCCAAAACACTCGCAACAAACTCCTTTCCCGGTCCCTCAGGCATACTGGAGAATACCTCAACAAGAGGGGCTAGATCGTCGATCTGCATTTTTGAGCGCAGCATTTCAGGCACCCGGTGACCAGCAGCCTTCAGATCGGAAGGAGCGCCTAGCCTCCCCTCGGAGATGTCGAGTATTAGGCGAAGAGCCTCGTTCGTCGGGAATCTCAGGAGTGCGAGGTACCACTCGTAATCACGAAGCAAAGAAGGAAATTTCTCTCCCAGAGCACGAAGCAATTCGACGCTGCTTGCGCTTATTGGGACGATGGACACCAATAGGTCGCGCAGCCGCCAAAGGGGATACCTCAATGATTTTGGCATATGCCCCAAAACGTCGACAAGTGCCATGGGTTGGTCAGAAAAGGGAAACAACTCAAGCCAGCGGAAGACTGTGTCCGAATCCTGGCCGAGGAGCCACGGCTCCTGCCGAGCCTCATGAAACAGTTGATCCAATCCGCCCAGCAGATCATTGGCCTTCACCGCAATGCCACCTATCACCATGCTGACTAACAGTGACAACTTAACCCCAATTGGGACGGTAGCCGACACCAAACGAGCAAGAATTGCAGCGCGGTCACCGTGCGGCATTCGTACTCCTATACTCGCCATGATAATCGCTCGCTTGAGGGCTTTGACGTCCCCGGTCGATGTAAGCTCCTCTACAACCCCGAATATTGCATCCGCATATTCTGATGTTTCATCTGGCGAAGTCTGACGCAATTTGCGGTTTTCCGACGCAAGCTCTAGATCAAGTCCAGTTCGAAAGTTCTCAGAGTCGCGTTTTGGCGCCTTTCTGTACCAGATGATCTGCAATCCTTTGGCTGCACTCTCTCCAAATATCGGATCGCGCAAATAAGTCTTCAACTTGTCAGCAGCACTCACGGTCCCTACGGCGGCGAAAGCGTCTCTAAATGTCCACGCATGTGAGATTCTGGCCTCTTGAAGCGCACTCTGATCTCGAGGTTTATCGATCAATACGTCTCTAGCCCTTCTCAATTGGCGAAGGTCAAAATCTAGCATGCGCGATAATGGCTCCACTTGACTGTCGTCGGGATATCGAGACATCGCGCTCGCCAGCTGTGCGATGTCTCTCTTCTTAACGGTCGTAGAAGCCAATACCGATTGGGCCCATCCGTTCATCATTCTTACCATGCCGTTGCGCAGCCCATTGGACAATCGCTCAACACTCGGATCGTTGCCCTTATGCCGAACAATCAGATCAGAAAGGGCATAAACCCGCCTGGAATCATCTTCACTCTGAAAGCCCAATAGCGTTTCGGCGAACGGGGCTAATCTCGTAAGCTCGATGAGATCGGCTTGCTCCCGGATATGCCGGTACTCCGTTTCAGATACCGGTTTCCCGGCGTTAAGGACTTTCAACCGATCGGCAAGATAGCGTTCTATCAACTCGTGAATTGTCCTCGGGCCAACCAAGTATGCGCCATACTTAGTCCGTGGATTAGAGGGGGAGCTCGACAGAACGATATCGACGACATCTCCCGTGTCCAATGTAGGTAGCGGATCGAGATATGGTGCCGCGCTCAGGGGAAGGGAGCTACCAGCAACGATACGATCTTTCAGGGCGCTTGCGACCGCACCGGGGTATTTCTTCGCTACTTCTGTAATCACCCATCCAATTCCGTCCGATCGAAAGTCAAAATCCGGATCCGCGAGGGTCTCTCTAACATAGTCGGCTTGGTCGGAGGGGTCTGCTAAATCCGCAAAATACCGAAGGCGGACATGCGGAGGTTTTTCCTTCAAGAAGTCGCTGCGATAAGCCTCCAGGCGCCTTTTTGTATCCTCTCGCTCGACTGCGTCGAAATAGCCATTCTCTGCCAACAACTTCCAAACCGTCTCATCTGACGAGTGCAGTAGCGTTTCTGCGGATCTCACGGCGCCCCGGAAGAGCAATGACGCGATCACCTCGGAGCGCACCGCGGCGCTAACGTCCGTTCGGGCCAGTTTCTCAGCCATCGCCATGCCGTCCACACCACCATTATGCGCGAATTCACTAAGCAGTGTGCCACGCGCGCCCTCATCCAATGACTTGTATTCTTCATCCAAAAGATTTCCGAGAACGGACAGGTTAAACCGCCCCGCGGCCCGAAGCGCGGAGACCCGGATAGTAGAGGCATCGCCGGCAATCAAGGGCCAAACAACTTCTGCGAACTCGTGCCGCCCTGTCGCGATCATGAATCCAACGGCGCGGTCGATCGTGTTCGCCTGATGCCACAACTTTGCAAATGTAACGACCCTGCTACTAACTAGTACCCATACAGGCGCGCCACTCCGATCGATTATTGCGGCAGCTAACATAGGGTCAATCCCAAGACAGGCACAAACGAGGTTTGCTACCGCCGCAGCACCGTGCTCGGATTTGCGTGCAAGACGCTCGCATGCAAAAAGTATGGCTTCTTCCCAGAATCGATTGTCGATGCACTCTACCGCGAATCGATCGGACAATTTGATCGACTGGTCCGCGCGCTGCACGATGTTTTGTTCGACCTCGAGCGAAGCATACCATTCCTGGAGTTGCTGATGTTGAAAAGAGTATGCATCATCATCTTCGCACTGTATAACGTGTGTGTTAACTAGACCATCAAGAACCATCTTGGGATTAGGTGGCACTTCGACCTTGTAGGTTGTTTTTAGCAGATCGTTCACTGCACCAATGGCAACCTGAGCGCTAGCCGCGCTGATGCTGGTGTTGCTCTCCCGATGGGCGGAGACAGCCAAGGCCTTGAGGTATGTTGGATGGTTGCCCCCGAGCACACGGTCCAGGACTTCAGCTCGTTCCGGCTGCTTTTCGTGCTCTTGAATGAATATCCTCAGAAGCTCTTCCTTTGTTTGCGGCAAGGTGCCGGAGGCAGAAATCCTCAGAAGCGCCGTGAGATATAGAGGGATGCTAATGAGTTCTCGCAGACCTCTCGTTCCCTGAGCCCGTTCAAGAATGCGGAGACCGTCCTGTCCGTTGCTTGCCTTGGCGATCTCGGCTTGTTGAGCTTGTGAAAGCGGCGCGACATTGATTTGCGGTCCGGAAATTGGAACATCAAGAGCTTGTCGCCTCGTGCTCATGACAATGCATAGTAGTGGAAAATCGCGCAGAAGGCCCTTGAGCTCCTGTATGAGCTTCTGCCTGGCTTTATCCGGAACTTCATTCCAGCCATCAAGAAGCCACACCAGCTCACCGTGGTGGGCAAGGAATTTCAGGCGTTCGGGTCGAATGCCCGCGAATGCGTGTCGGTTTGCAATCCAAGTGAAAAGGTCACTACCGGTCTCCGCCCACTCGCTCAACGGCACAAATAGGGCAACAGGCCCGATCGACTGCACCACCCTAGCTAGTTGCAGGAGTGTAGTGCTTTTCCCGGTTCCGGGTGGAGCGACCACGGAAAGCCTTTGGGCCGCGCGAATCGCCGGCCCAAGTTGATCGACATTGTAAACTTGGAACCCCTCTTCATCGTCATACGAGGTGAAGAGACTCAGCTTAACTGCGTGCGCAGGCCAACGGGGTTCAGCCTCGAAAGCGCCGATATGCCTTAGAGCAGCGAATCCTACACGAGTACGGATCGAGAGCAGATCCTCATCCTTAGGAAGGGAAAGACTCGCCAAAGCATCATGAAGATCGTCTAAGAATTCCTCAGGAATACTAAAAACTTGTGCTGGTCCTCGGCCTTCCGTCAATTGCCGAAAGGCCCGAGCCTCTGCGTTCAACTTCCATTGATTAAGGAGCTGGACGGTGAAATGATTCTCATCGTGGTCAATTTGATGCGCGTGGTCCTGGCAAAGCCAAATTCCATTGCTGTAGGCTTTTCTCTGCTCTGATGTTAGCGAAGGATCATAGCGCGCAAAGCCAGGAGAAGCGGCCGTAATGTGGGCTGCAACACCTATATTCATGCTGCCCGGTTCACCCATGCGTGGTCCAATAGTGGGGCGCTGGCAGCCTGGATTAGAACATAGCCAACCTACGCGCTGCCCCAGCAGCATCCAAATTGACTTGGAAAAGTCATCTCGATTAGATCGCGGCGACTGGATTTTCTGTTTCTTGGACATGACGGGCGACCTCGATGGACCTCTGCCCTCACAAATGGGACCTAGCGGCCAACACCTTGGAATGCACTTCTGAACCAAACTATATCCATGTATGCAAGCCAAACACCTATACTAAAGGCGTCAAGTTCACAATTGGCACAGTGGAGATGTTTCTTTTATGTCGCCCTCGCCCATCGAGATCGCCTGCGGTTTCGCCAATACCAGCCATTTCTCGACTTGCTTCAAGAGCGGTGATAGTCAGCTTTAGTCGCGGCTCAAGAACATCCCGTGCACTCTCAGTCTACCCAAGGACACTCAGTTCGAAGCAGCAAGTCGGCTTTGGACTCGACCAAATCCCTTGCCAATTCCGCTAGAGGATCGATGCAATCCTGCACAAACTTCTCAAGTTTATCTTGTCGCACGAAGTCGATAGCATAGGTACCATTGAGCTTTCCCGATTTCAGCTCCCGCGAAAAGCCAACCCAATCCCGTGGTTCCGGAACGGGATCGACTTTTGCTGAGTCGATAACTAACAGATCACCACTCGTGACAATTATCGGAAACAACAGCCAGATGTATTTCCACTCACCAGAACGACTCCCCTTAGGGACATCGGCGAGGCGCGCCGTCACAGCCTTGGCCATCGGGTAGAATATGGCATCATAGAGCCCACCATGGTTTGCATGCCAACCGTTCCCTTTTCGGTCAATGCGACAGAATTGAACTGCTTTGGCTGATAGCCGATGTACGTAGTGAGTCTTGTTGAAGCCGAGGTGAAAGAAACCATCGGTCTCACGATAATGCGAGCGGCCGCCTCCCAAATCTTTTGTCATTCGGTATGTTACCGGATAGTGGAATTGAATAGGACGCACATATTCGTCGCTTGCATTTTTTGCCCTTGTAATGAAAACAAACGGGTTGCTGCTGTTTTTGCATTCGACAACTAGTTCTACATAGGCTGAGACTTTAGCCTCTTCGTTCCGAGCTACGCGTTTGACCCCGGACACGTCAATTTCGCGCGACTTACCTTCATCCGGGTCTTCGAATGCAACATTCGTCCTAATGTGAAAGTTGAGAGCTTCGAGCTGAGTTGCAACATGCTGCTCCAAAAGGTAGCCCGACTGCGAAATTGCGGTCATTATTTCTTCATTGGTCAGATTGGCGCTCATTTTTTGGCTCCTTTGTGTCGAATGATATAAAATGAAGTGTAGCCTGATAAACTTGCGACCCGAGATTATTGACCATGGGCGATGCCGTGACTTCAAGGCTAATCGACGTCTGGAACGCGGAGACTTTCGACCCGGAGTTAACTACATTCCTGAATCGCCACTCAGACCTTGCATTCGGCTACTATGAGACGGATCGGCAGATTTTCTTGACTCATGATCGCGGCCGGGGATCGAATAGATCTACGCTTCGACCGCAGAATTCGCACGCCCCCGCATTCATTGTTTTGAAGGAAGAGGTCTGCGAACACATGCGGCGCCGCACAATCCGCGCTTGGCACTATGCACGCCTAACAGACACCGAAGTTGAGATCATGCTGCGCGATGGAATTCACCTTTCGACGCCCGTAACATTGCGAACCCGCTTGGATGCACTAGTCACTTCAGGCCAATTAGCCAAAATGGTCGCCGACGCCCTGTACTCAAAGAGTCCTTTTCACAGCGATCAGCGCAAATCGACGTCGAGTAAATTCTGGATGACTTCGCATCCCATCACAATTGATGATGGCGGTATCCAGCCTCTGATAACACATTGGGGTGGCGAGGCAGCTTCAATGTGGACAAAAGACCCCACCCTTCTTGGTCCACTCGCTGCAATTGGCAAATCTCGTATAGTCGAACTTGCCGTACCTATGGCAATCACCGAACATCCCTATTCAGCAGGTGAAGCCGTAATCGCTACTTTTGGTCGGACGCTTGGTTGCATCCCTAGTAAGCACGATTTCGATCTCTATGCTACTTCCGCCATGCAAAGTGATGCAGTCCTGAAGATACACACTGAAGGCGACACTGTCTTCGAAACTGTAGGCCGCACTTATCCCCTCGGCTTCGTCGATATCGATGTGGGCCGCTGGAAAGAACTCACAGGTGAGGACGACTAGCCGCTTACAATGCCGGATTTTCACCGATCACTATTTCGTCTAAGCTAAAGGGTATATCCGGATGGCGCTGGATCACTATATTTCGCAAGTGCATTTGAAGCGTTTTTATTCGCCTGCACTCGACAACCTCATGTTCGCTCTAACTAAGAATGAGCTTAAACGCTTTACGCCGAAGGCCCGAGATGTATGTAGGATAGAAGACGGCAATACCAATGAATATCTCGAAGATCCTAGAGCAGTCGAACATTTTCTAAGAGATGTCGAAGGCAACTATAATCGGGCAGCCAACAACCTTGAAGTGAACAAACCTGATCAAGGGACGATATACTCCGTGGCAGGCTTCGTCGCCTACGTCATGACGTGCTCACCGGCGGCAATGCGAATAAACAGCGGGCCAATAGCGGGCACATTAAAGGCCACAGCCAAAACTCTGGAAAAACTCGGCGAACTACCCGATCCTCCACCGGAACTCGGGGCCAGCACTTTTGTGGAGTTAATCGATTCGGGGGTCGTGCATTTCGAGATCGATCAAAGATATCCTCAGGCGATTGGCATTAGCAACATCCTTGAGCGCGTTATTGGATTGGGCAATGCGCGCTGGGAAATCTTAGTCAATAATCACAAAGACTGTCCCTTCTTCACGTCGGACTATCCAATTGGCAGTGAACCGACGGCTGACAAGCGCGTCCTGAGTCGGACAATTCCGCTAACACCTTCCTTGGCCATTCGCATCTTTCCACGAATTGATCTCCCGAAGGAGGAGCTTACTATTGACTTCAAAGGATTCTCCTCGGACAGACGGTCGATATCGAGATTCGAGGCAATCTCAATTAATCGCTTACTGGTACAATCAGCAGAGAACATGATTTTTTACTCTACCGATCTCCCATGGATCATGCGTTTTGTTGAAAGGAACAGGCACTATCGCGTTGATACAGTTACAACGGAATTTGGCGACCCTGGACGCCTTGTCCAATGGCATCGACAGGAAATCGTTGAGTACAAACGGCCTACATGATCTGTATGTAGCGAATTTCCTCTCAAGGGGATCGGCACATGGCCGAACGCACGGATGAGATCCACGCGAAGGACAACCCACATGAAATCCACGACCTTTGACGCCGCCGCGTATCTTGATACGCCCGAACGCCAGGCTGACTACCTCGCTTTGGCGCTGGAAAGCGGCGATCCCGATGAAGTGCGTGACGCGCTTTCATTGATTGCCCGCGCCCGCGGCATGGCTGAGATCGCCAGTGCCGCGCATCTCAATCGTGAAAGCCTGTACCGCGCGCTTGGCGAGAACGGCAATCCGGAATTCGCAACAGTGCTGAGGGTCATCAACGCTCTGGGTCTGCGCCTGACGGCCGCGCCAGCCGTTCAGCCGCGCAAGCGTCGTACGCCAACACGCAAGGCAAAGCCATCCGCCCGCAAACGGAAAGCCGCCTAGACCCATCCGCCACCCGTTTGCGACCCTCCCGCAGGCAGTCGCGGTAGGGACGCGGGTCACCCCGCGCCCCCCGCACAGATCCGAGCGAGCGCTGTTAACGCACTCGGCTCCCACCTTGGATGTCTGACGGCGAAGTGGACGCTGGGCCAGGGGTGAAGAACGCGCGGATGCGGGAGGAAGTCGTTGGCTAG
>Ga0187894_10000225_pt1 | contig 75771 bp, 53 predicted proteins | sample GBC1701081metaG_FD_136650 | JGI IMG/M metagenome (GOLD analysis project Ga0187894, IMG submission 136650) | White microbial mat communities from a lava cave in the Kipuka Kanohina Cave System on the Island of Hawaii, USA - GBC170108-1 metaG ... | reverse complement strand
CCGTGCTCGATCTCTTCGACCGCCACGCCTGCAAGGCCACCTTCTTCATCCTCGGCGACATCGTCCGCTGGTATCCCGCGCTCGTGAAAGACATCGCCGCGCGCGGCCACGAGATCGCGTGCCACGGCCTGCACCACGTCGACATCACCGTCCTCGGACCGGACCGCTTCCGCGCCGATCTCATCGAGCTGCGCGATCGCCTGGCGGATCTCACCGGGACGCCGCCCGTCGGCTATCGCGCGCCGAACCTCGTCTACGCACCCTGGGCGACGGCGATCCTCGAAGACCTCGGCTTCGTCTACGACTCGACCGTCTGCGCGTCGCGATCGATCGGCGGCAAGTACAAAGGCTGGCGTGACGCCCCGACGACGCCGTACTTTCCGAGCTACGCGAACATCGCCACGCCCGGCGACGCGCGGCTCGTCGAGCTGCCGCTGCCGTCGTTTCCGCTCGTGCGCGTCGCCGCCGGATCCGGCATCATGACGCGCGTCATCGGCTATCAATGGACGGCGATCGCGCTGCGGCACGCGCTGCGGCGCGGCGACGCGTCGTTCTACTTCCATCCCTGGGAGGTCGGACGCAAGCCGGCGCCGGACGGCCACGCCCTGCGCAACGCGATCTTCCTCCGCCACACGGGCCCGTGGATGATGAACGCCGTGTCCGGCCTGCTCACGGCGTTCGCGGGACGCCTCACCACCGCGCGCGATCTCGCCGAACGCTTTCGCGCGCACGCGGCCGTCAGTGCCGCGGCTGATACCAGTCGATCCGGCGCGTCATATACATCACGGTCGCCAGCACGGTGAACACCAGCAGGCTGCCGACGAGCAGCGCGTAATCCTCCAACTGCAGCAGCACGTACAGCGTGCTGTAGAGGCCCGCGAGCATCGCCGCCGTGCGGATGCCGTTGGCGATGCCTTTGAGGACGGACGTCGCATACGTGCCGATCAGCGCAATCGTCGCGCCCGACGCGCAGATGTACGCGCGCGTGAAGCCGATGTGCTCCGAGAACGACAGCAGCAACAGGAAGAACACGCACAGCGCCAGGCCGATCGCGAAGTACTGCAGCGGGTGGACGGCAATCCGCTGCAACTGTTCGACGAGCAGGAAGCCGACGAACGTGAGGACGATGAAGAGGAAGCCGTACTTGGTCGCGCGCTCGGTCTGCTGATACATGTCGACCATCGTGACCAGTTGGACGCCAACCGCGCCCGCGTGTGCCTTCGCGACGAGCGCGGACTCGTCCAGGTCCTGCGGATGCCACGTAACGGGGAACGACGTCGAGAAGCGCGACAGCCGCCACTCGGCCGCGAAGCCCTGATCCGAGATCCGCGACGTATCCGGCAGCGCGGCGCCGATGAAGCCCGGATCGCGCCACGGCGATTGCAGCCGCAGGCGTGTCGTCGATCCCGTCGGGAGGATCTGGAGCCGGTCGGTGCCCTTGAGATCGATGTCGACGCTGAAGGCGATCGACGTGCCCGCGGGAATCGACGCGAGCGTGATGCCCTTCGCGCTGATGCCGTTGGGGAACAGCACGCCGCCCGGCATCAGCGTGAATGGCTCGCCGTTCCAGCGCAGCGACGGATCCGCGCTGAGGCCGTGCGGGTCCGAGACGTTGATGGCGACCGTGGCGTCGCCCCACGCAATCTGTCCGTCCGTGCCGGCCAGCGCCTCGACGTCTGGCCGGACGAACGTCCCGGTCATCCGCAGCGTCGTCCGATAGACGGGGACGACGTACAGGCTCCGCTGGCGCACTTCCGGCGCGAGGACGCCTGCGACCTCGACCAGCGCCGGCTGCACGCGCAGCGTGCGCGGCTGACGCTGCGTCGTGCCGTTGGGCTCCCGCCAGGTGAGGGTGTACGGCACGCTCAGGATCGGTCCGCCGATCTGCTGCCGGCCGCCCCAGCTCCGGGCCACTTCTTCAACAACGGCGTCTCGCCTCGTCTGGCGCTCCGAGCCCAGCGACCCGATCAGCATCAGCGGAATGCTCAACACGAACAGCAGAATCGTGAGGATTCCGAACTTCACGGCCATCGATTCCTTCACGCCATCCTCCAGACGCACGGCCTCATTGCCGTGCGTGCCTAGTCAAGCGGCAGACCGTGGCGCGCCCGAGGACATGGCGTGGCGGATCGAGGGCGAATTGTGGCGGAATTGAGGCAATCGCCCCGCGCGCGCCGGCGGGCGGCTGGATCCGCGTGGTTCTGCGTTACAGTCCTTGTCCAGCCATGACTGCGCCGCGCGGCCGATCCATTGCCATCGTCGAAGACGAGGAAACGATCCGGGAGACGATTGCCTTCGCGCTGCGGCAGGAAGGCTACGCGACCGATGGCTACGCGGACGGCGAGCAGGCCTGGACGGCCTTCAGCGCGGCGCTGCCGGACCTCGCCATCCTCGACATCGGCCTGCCCGTCGTCGACGGCCTGACGCTGTGCCGCCGCCTGCGCGGCCTCTCCGAGACGCTGCCGATCATCTTCGTGACCTCGCGCGAGGAGGAATTCGATCGCGTGCTCGGCCTGTCGATCGGCGCGGACGACTATCTGTGCAAGCCCTTCTCGATGCGCGAGCTGATCGCGCGCGTGAAAGTGCTGCTGCGCCGCGCGGCGCTGATGGTCAGCGCGACGCCGCCCGCCGCGGAGCACGTCCTGCGCGCCGGCAGCCTGACGCTCGACATGCTGCGCTACACCGTGACGTGGCGATCCACGCCGGTACCGTTGACGATCACCGAGTTCCTGCTGCTGCAGGCGATGGTGCGGCATCCCGGTCACGTGAAGACGCGCGATCAGTTGATGCTGCACGCGTATCCGGATCAGACCTACGTCAGCGAGCGCACGATCGACAGCCACGTCAAGCGGCTGCGCCGCAAGCTGACCGAGATCGACGCGGCCTTCGCCGGCATCGAGACCGTGTACGGCCTCGGCTACCGCTATACACCGGACGAATCATGACGGATCGATCGGCTGCCACCGATCGATCGGACGTGCCGGAGCGCCGCGCCGCTCCCGATCGCCGGACCGCGTCCGATCGCCGGACGCCGCGGCGACGCGCGCGCCGACGGTTCTCGCGCATCGCGTTCCGCCTGCTGGCGTTCAACGTTCTCGCGGTCTTCCTGCCCGTCGCGGGCCTGGTGTATCTGGACAGCTACGAACAGCACCTGCTCGACACGCAGGAACGCGCGATGGTGCAGCAGGCCCGCCTGCTTGCGGCGGCGCTCGCCGTCGGAACCGCCTCCGCTGCCGCTTCCGCGCCCGCGACGCCATCCGGCTCCGGGACGCCGGCCGGACAAGATGGGGAGGACGGACCGGACGCGCGGACGGTCGATCAGGCGTTCGCGCGACAGATCCTGCTCGCGACCGAGCAGCGCCTCGACGCGCGGATCCGCGTGCTCGACGCGAACGGCCGCCTGCTCGCGGACTCCGCGGCGCTGGCGCCCGCGTCGGCGGACCCGCCGCCCGCGCCGCGCGAGTACGCCGCGTCCGCCGATCCGTCCGTTCGCGACAGCTGGCTGTATCGCGTCGGCGCGTGGCTCGGTCAGCGCGCGCAGACGTGGCGCGCGCGCGCGCGCGCGATCCTCACGCTGGAGTCGCCCGCGCTGACGCGGCGCGTCACGCAGGGCCCCGAGATGGAACTCGCGCGACTGCCCGAGGTCACGACGGCGCTCCAGGGCCGCTACGGCGCCGCGACCCGCGCCACGCCGGGCCAGCGCTCGGTGACGCTGTCGAGCGCCATCCCCATCCGCCGCCACGGACGCACCGCCGGTGTCGTCCTTGTCTCGCAATCCACGCATCGTTTGTTGCAGGCGCTCTACGACGTCCGCCTGCGCACGTTCGAGGTCGTCGTCGCCTCGCTGCTCGTCGCCGCGCTGCTGACGCTGCTGGTGTCGACAACGATCGTGCGCCCGCTGCTGCGGCTGCGAACGGAAGCGTCCGCCTTCGCGGCGCGACGCGCGCGGCCGGGACACCGCTTTTCCGGGACGGCGCGGTACGACGAGATCGGCGATCTGGCGCGCGCGCTGGACGATCTGACGCGGCGCCTCGACGATCACGTCCGCTTCGCGGAACAGTTCGCGGCGGACGTGTCGCACGAGTTCAAGAACCCGCTCGCGTCGATCAAGACCGTCGCGGACATGCTGGCCACGATCGACGATCCCGCCGGGCGGCGGCGCTTCCTCGAACTGATGCAGCGCGACATCCACCGCCTCGATCGCCTCGTCACCGGCGTGCGCGACGTGGTGCAGATGGAAGCGCAGATCGAGCGCGAGCCGACCGAGCGCGTCGACCTGCCGGCGCTGCTCGCGAACATCGTCGACGCGCATCGCCTGCGGCACGGCGACGCCCGCGTGGCGTACGCCGTCGATGCCGAGCCCGATCTGTTCGTCCGCGCGTCGCCGGAGCGGCTCGCGCAGGTGTTCGACAACATCATCGACAACGCCGTCGGCTTCTCGCCGCCGCGCGGGCGCGTCGCCATCGCGTGCGTGGCCGATGATGGGGACGTCGTGGCGACAGTGGACGACAGCGGTCCGGGCTTTCCGGATGCACACGTCACGCGCGTGTTCGAGCGGTTCTTCAGCTATCGGCCGGCGAACCCGGCGGACGATCGTCACACCGGGCTCGGACTCTCGATTGCGAAGGCGATCGTCGACGGGTACGGCGGGACGATTGTCGCGTCAAACCTGCCGGGCGGCGGCGGACGCGTGCAGGTGCGCCTGCGCGCGGAACCGGCGGTGGAGCCGCTGCCGGCCGGCGTCGTCCGTTGATCGAGATCGATGTCGAGATCCACCGGGAGCGCTTCGCGCATGCCACAATGGCTGATGCTGCGACGGCTCAGGAGGGACGACGAGAACGAGGTCATGCGGGCCCACCGCGCGACCACACCGGACGTGCCGAATTTCCTGCACTATCACGAAGAGGGCATGTCCTTCGGCCGCTATCTCGACGTCCTCGCCGAGCGCGAGCGCGGCGTGAACCTTCCGCCGGATCACGTGCCCTCGACATTCCTCTTTGCGTTCAAGGGCGAACGGATCGTCGGCCGCGTCTCGATCCGGCACAGGCTCAATGGCATGCTCACGCGCATGGGCGGCCACATCGGCTACGTCGTCGTTCCCGAGTTCCGTCGGCAGGGACACGCGACGGCGATCCTGGGCCTGGCGCTTCGATTCGCGCATGACACGCTGGGGCTCGACCGTGTGCTGGTGACGTGTGACGATGACAATGTCGGCTCGATCAAGGTGATCGAGCGCAACGGCGGCGTGCTGGAGGATGTCGTCAGCGGGCCCGATCTGGCCAGGCCGAAGCGGCGCTACTGGATTGACGTGCGACACAGACCGCGATCCTCGGCTGATATTGACAGATTACGCACGTGGCCCAAGTGATATCTGTCAACTATGGGAGTAGCCAGCTTGGCCGAGCTCGACGCAATCAGTGAGGAGCTCCGAAAGGTCGAAGAGGCCGTACCGCGTCGTTGGTCAGCCGCACTGGTGGTGGACCGCAAAGCCGACTCGATCCGCGTGCGAGCATCCGATTGGGAGGTGCTGCTGCGTGCCCTATCCTCGACCGACGTCCTGGTGTTGACGTCGGGTTCCGATCCACTCGCGAACGCGCGGCTGAGAGGAATACACGCGAAGCGGCGACTGGTTAACGCAGAAGGGGGGGCGATATCTGCGTCCGAGGTTGCCCAGATTCTCGGAATCTCCCGTCAGGCGGTGGACAAGCGCCGGCAAGCGGGAACGCTCCTGGCCATCAGGGTCGGTGGTCACGGATATCGCTATCCGTTTTGGCAATTCGAACAGAGCGGAGTACTCGGCGGTCTCGAGCCCGTTCTCAAGGCCCTAGCACGGCATGACGAATGGATGAAGCTTGCGTTTTTTGTGAATGCAAACGTTCATTTGAATGACGAGTCACCGCTGCACCGCCTGCGCCGAGGTGATGTCGAAACCGTTCTTCAGGCGGCTGAAGCATACGGTGAGCACGGCGCTGCATGATCAAGCACCCAGGGCCACCTGATGACTTTGACAGTCGCGAGCTGGTGATCCGGGAACTCGCCGGCCCTCTGTTTCGAATTCATCAAGCGGTGCACGAGCCTCTCTACTTCGGGCGTGCCTCTCGTTATCGATTCGATGCGCCCTCTGGTAATTACGGGGTCCTGTATTGCGCCGAAGACGAGTGGGGCGCATTCATCGAAACGTTTGGACAGGCCGCCGGGATATCCACCGTGTCGGTTAATTCCCTCGCCGTGAATCCGCTCGCGAGCATCTCGTTGAGCCGACCACTGAAGGTGGTGCCGCTAGTGGCGGCCTGACTCGGATCGGGGCGGACGCGAGACTTTGCACCGGCGAACATGCTCTCTCGCAACGCTGGTCTCTCGCAGTCTGGGGGCACCCAATGCACGTCGACGGCATCGCCTATGGGTGTCGCCATGACCCACCTCATGTCGCAGTGGCCGTGTTCGACCGCGCTAAGGCCGCGGTTAGCGCGAAGTCGGTAGGGCCGCTCGTGTCCCCTGAGCATCAAGAATTGCTGGGACAAATCCTGGATACCTACCGCTTCGCGTTGGCGGAGTAGCAGTCAGCCTATTTATCCCTTCCGGCGCCGACCAGGCGTTCCGGTCGGAACGACCTTGGCGAAGCCGCGGTGACGCCGGGGCCCCCAGCGGCTGTCGGTCTCCGATCCGTGGGAACTGTTCGTACGTGAGCAGCGTCCGGACTTAAGCGATCAGGGTCGGATCGAATGAATCGCGTGCGCGCGTGAGGTGCAGCGCGGCGCTCAGCCAGGCTACGCGCAGCCAGACGCGCGCGAAGGCGATGGCCTGGTGGAGGATCAGGCCGAGCGCGATCCAGACGCCGTTGGACGCGGGCCACACGAGATCCAGCGGATGCGAGAGCAGGACGAGCGCGAACGTCACGACGCCGAACGTCAGCGCGAGCGCGAGCACCGACCAGAGGTGGCCGATGATGAACTGCAGCGCCGCGCGCCACGCGTGGATCATGCGCTGCGAGTCCAGGCACACGACGTGGATGCGGGCGTAATCCAGCGCGAGGATGCACGCAATCCAGAGGCCGACGCCGAGGCCCGCGGCGGACGCGGCAATCCCCCACGCCAGCGTTTCGCGGCCGGCGTCCCACGCCGTCGAGAACAGCAGCGTCGTCAGCAGCACGCCGCCTGTCGTGAGGATCGCGGCGCCGACGATCACCACCGCGAAGAGCTTCACGAACCGCCAGTAGAACATCCGGCCGCCGTCGAAGAACCGGCCCGGCGCGCGATCCGGCCAGGAGACGACGGTCAGCGTGCCGCCGGCGACGAACGGATTGATCACGAGCATCAGCACGATGATGCCGAAGAGCGGCGTGAGGACGATGGGGCTGACGCCGCCGGCGGTGTCGCGGAGCGCTTCCATCACGAGGATGAGATCGAAGCGTTCGCGGAGGACGTCAGCGGCGGGCGACGCCGCCAGCGCGTCGTGCAGCCAGCGGCTCGCGGGCGCGGACGCGAGCGAGGCCGAGGTGACGAGCAGCAGCCAGAGGCCGGCGACGAGACGCCAGTGCTGGCGTGCGGCGCGCAGGCCGTAGCCGACGCACGCCATCCAGCCGGCGGACACGTGTGGCTGCAGCATCACAGGCCCACGCTCGTCAGGATCTGTTGCACCCAGAACGTCCAGCGCTTCGCGAGCCACGTCGCGGCGAGGCCATCCGGTTCGGGGCGGCGGGCGTTGTTCACGCGGTTGATCTCCAGCGTCAGACGGTCGTCCGGATCGATCCACACCCACTCCAGCCGCGTCGGACGCGTGAGATCGAGGCGTCGCCGCGGCTCGACGCCGTCCCACGACAGGCGCTCCGGCGGGCGGCCTTCGAACTTCACGGCGATGTCGACCGGGATCGTCACCTCGCCGCGCCGGCGCAGATCGATCGTCGTCCGATACGGACCGTCCTCGGCGGGCGGCGCTTTGGCCACGACCGTCTTCTGTCCATCGAGATGACCGGCCGGCGGCGGCACGGGCTCGCTCTCGACGTCGACGACTTCGTAATCGAGCACGCCCAGCTTGTCGAAGAGCTGCGTGATCAGCGGCGAGAGGTCGCGTCCGCTGACCTCGTTCAGCGTGGCGAAGAGATCGTCGCCGGACGGATGCGCGAACCGCCAGCGCTCCGCGTACGTGCGCATCGCGCGCGCCATCGTGTCGCGGCCGATCTGTCCTTCGATCGTGGAGAGCGCCATCGCCGTCTTGCTGTAGGTGTAGAACGGGTACGCGGCCGGCCCGAACGCCCACGACGGCTGCCGGATCACGTCGTACCGGCGATCGGGCCCGTTGAAGAGCCGCTGCTGATCGAAGCCGCCGAGGCGCAGGCCCAGCACCGACATCGTGGATTCACGCGCGCCGTACGCGGCGTCCATCACCTTCATGCTCACGTATGTCGTCAAGCCCTCGTCCAGCCACGCTTCTTCGAATTCGTTGCTCGCCAGCATGCCCTGGAAGTACTGGTGGACGAACTCGTGGACGGTGACGTCCTCGATCACGCGCACGCCGGTGAACGGCCACTGCTGCATCAGGCCGATCGTCAGCGTCGTGATGAACGTCGGATACTCCATGCCGCCGGAGCCGAGCCCGTTCGAGGGCGGATCGACGACGGTGAGCGTCCGGTGCGGGTAGGCGCCGTAGGCGAGCCCGAGGTACTTGATGGACGCCATCACCGACTGCACCGCGCGTTCGAGCTGCGGAAGGTGCGCGGGCTGCATCAGGAAGATGACCTCGACGTCGGAGAGGCGCAGCTCGTCCACCGATCGGCCCAGGCGCTTCGCCGCGTCGGCGTATTCGCGATCGGAGACCTCCTTCGTCGCCGAGAACGTGCGGCGCACTTCGACGAAGTCTGGCGACGCCGTCCAGGCGAAGTCGTGGACGTTCTCCTGCGCGTAGACGTACGTCACGCGGCCGTCCGGTTCCACGCGCCGCGCCGTGCGGACGCCCGTCGCGCCGACGATCAGCCCGGCGGGCACGGTGATCGAAACGTCGTACCGGCCGAAATCCGCGTAGAACTCGGAGTGGCCGTGGAACTGATGACAGTTCCATCCACCGGTCGTGCGGCCGCGCATGCCGGCCGGCTCGTAGACCCCGAGCTTCGGGAACCACTGGCCGGCGAGATAGTAGTCGCCCGCATAGCCCGTGCGCGCGAAGACGCGCGGCAGTTGCGCCTTGAAGGTGATGTCGACGCCGAGACGCTCGTCCGGCGCGACCGGCTTCGGCAGCCGCACGCGCGCGACCGTCCGATCCTTCTGGTTCCCATCGTCCGGCGCTTCGAACGTCAGCGTGCCGAGCAGATCCGTGCCGTCCGGCAGCCGCATCGATTCAATGTTGATCCAGCCCCATCCATCATCCGGCATCTCGTCGTCGCGGAGCTGTCCCCCCGACTCGCGCATGAACGTCGTCTCGGAGTGCTTGAAGGCGTTGAGATAGAGATGGAACCAGAGATCGGGCACCGGGTCCGTCGACGTGTTCAGCCACGTGAGGCGCTGCGTGCCGGTGAGCTGCTTCGTGACGGGATCGAGCGTCACCTCGATGCGATAGTCGGCGATGCGCGGCGCCTGCAGCGGCAGCCGGGGACGCGACGGGGCGGCGTCGCCGGAGGCGGGTCCGGACGCCGCGGGCGTCGGCCCAGACGCCGGTGCCCGCGCCGGCGATGTGGTCTGAGCGGCGGGCGGCGCCTGGCCGCCCGCGTCGTACGCGAACACGGCGAGGCCGCAGGCCAGGCTCAGAACCAGAACTCGGGAGACGCGTGTCATAGCGTGTCGCGTGAATGATGGTCGCCGGGAGCGGACCGCACTACGTTGCCATAGAACGGCAAGGCGCCGCCAGCGTTCCGTGACGGAGTGTGTCCGGGAACGGCCGCCGCCACCCGCGCGAACGTCGATCGCGGTGCATTTGGGGCTGGCGCGCGCGGGGCGGGTCCGCGATAATCGTGCGCGCAACACCCTGCGTGTCTGGGGGGCGGGATCGCGATTCCCCCCATGTGAGGTCCCGTCACATGAACTGGCTGGTGAAGGAAGAGCCGACGAACTACGGATTCGAGCAGTTGATCAAGGACGGGCGGACGTCCTGGAGCGGCGTTCGCAACCCGCTCGCGCAGAAACACCTGCGCGGCATCCACAAAGGCGATCGCGTCTTCTATTACCACACCGGATCGGAGAAGGCGATTGTCGGCATCGGGCGCGCGCTGTCGGACGCGTATCTCGATCCGAAGGACAAGACCGGATCGCTCTCCGCCTTCGACATCGGGCCGATCAAGCGGCTGCGCAAGCCCGTGACGCTGGCGGCGATCAAGGCGAACCAGAAGTTCGCGACGTTCGCGCTCGTGCGGATGTCCCGGCTGTCGGTGATGCCGGTCACCGACGCCGAATGGAAGGAGCTGGAGGCGATGAGCGAGGCGCCGTAGCGCGCGGTCGGCTCGTCCGCGATCGCGCGCGGACGGGCGGATGAACGGATGAGCGTTGGTCCGGGCGGCGCGACGTGCCGCCCAGCCGCCTACGTGGACTCAGGTTTAGACGACTCGGGTTTGAGGATCAGGCCGCCGAGCGGCGGCAGGCGTAGCAGCAGCGATTGCAGGTGTCCGTGCGAGGACGTGGGCCGCGTGTCGACGAGGCCTTCGTTGCCGACGTTGCTGCCGCCGTACCATTCCGCATCGCTGTTCAGCGCCTCACGATAGCGGCCTTCCAGCGGCACGCCGACGCGATACCGTTCGCGGATGATCGGCGTGAAATTCAGCACCACGACCAGCAGATCGCCCGGCGCGCGCCCGCGCCGGACGAATGAGACGACACTGTTTTCGTTGTCGGTGCAGTCGATCCACTCGAAGCCGTGCGGATCGTAGTCCAGCTCGGACAGCGCGCGCTCGGCGCGATAGAGCGCGTTGAGATCGCGCACCAGCCGTTGCACGCCGACGTGCGGCGTCTCGCCGGCGGTGGCCCACGGCAGGCTGGCGTCGTGGTTCCACTCCGTCCACTGCGCCAACTCATCGCCCATGAACATCAGCTTCTTGCCGGGATGCGCATACATGAACGTATACAGCGTCCGCAGGTTCGCCGCCTTCTGCCAGTCGTCCCCCGGCATCTTCGCGATCATCGATCCCTTGCCGTGGACGATCTCGTCGTGGGAGAACGGCAGGACGAAATTCTCGTTGTAGGCGTAGAGCATCGAGAACGTGAGCTGATTGTGCTCCCAGCGGCGGTGGATCGGATCCTTCGACATGTACTTCAACATGTCGTGCATCCAGCCCATGTTCCACTTGTAGGTGAAGCCGAGGCCGCCGAGATAGACCGGACGGCTGACGCCCGGCCACGCGGTGGATTCTTCCGCAATCATCATCACGCCGGGATGGCGCGCGTGGACGATCTCGTTCAGCTCGCGCAGGAACGACACGGCTTCGAGGTTCTCGCGTCCGCCGAAGCGGTTGGGCACCCACTGGCCCTCTTCGCGCGAGTAGTCGAGATACAGCATCGACGCGACCGCGTCGACGCGCAGGCCGTCCAGGTGAAATTCGTCCAGCCAGAACAGCGCGCTGCTCAGGAGGAAGTTGCGCACCTCGGTCCGGCCGTAGTTGAAGATGAGCGTGCCCCAGTCCTGGTGCTCGCCCTGGCGCGGATCCGCGTGCTCGTAGAGCGCCGTGCCGTCGAAGCGCGCGAGACCGTGCGCGTCCTTCGGGAAGTGGCCGGGCACCCAGTCGAGAATGACGCCGATGTCCGCCGCGTGGCACGCGTCGACGAAGGCCTTGCAGTCTTCCGGCGATCCGAAGCGTGACGTCGGTGCGAAATAGCCCGTGACCTGATAGCCCCATGACGCGCCGTACGGATGTTCGAGGATGGGCAGCAGCTCGATGTGCGTGTAGCCCATGTCCTTGACGTAGGGCACGAGCTTCGCGGCCAGCTCGCGATACGACAGCGGTCTCTTGGGATCGCGGAGCTTTTTCGGATCCTGCGGCGTCGTTGGATCGTGAGGCTTCGTGCGATCGTGGGGCGTCGGATCGTCGTCCGCGCGCATCCACGATTCCGCGTGGACTTCGTAGATCGAGATCGGCCGTTCGAGTCCGCCGTTCTGACGCTCGCGCCGTTCGATCCAGTCCGCGTCGCGCCAGCGGTATTTCAGCGGCGCCTGTGTGATCGACGCGGTGGCGGGCGGCGTCTCGAACCTGCGCGCGTACGGGTCCGCTTTCAGCAGGAGCGCGCCGTTGACGCGCGAGCGGATCTCATACTTGTAGCGCTCGTTCGGGCCGAGGCCTGGGATGAACAGTTCCCAGATGCCGCTGGGCACGAGTGCGCGCATCTGGTGCGAGAGGCCGTTCCACTGATTGAAGTCGCCGACGACGCTGATGCGCTCGGCGTCGGGCGCCCACACGGCGAAGGCCATGCCCGTGGCTTGGGCGGACGTCGCGGGCGCTTTCGCGGCCGATGCGCCGGGCGTGGCCGTGCTGCCGGCCGAAGCCGCGGCGGCGCGGCCGCCGACACCGGTCCCTGTCGTCCGTGCGGCGGTCGTCGCTGCCGGCGTCGCGCCGGGGCGCGCCGTGCTGGCGGGTGTCGCGCTGGCGGGTGTCGCGCTCGTGCCTGTCGCCGGGTTGCGCGTTGCAGTGTTGTTAGTTGTGGGGCTGCCCGTCGCAGCGTTGTTCGTGGCAGGGTTGCTCGTGGAAGGGGCGGGCGTCATTGTGCGCTGATGCGATCCCAGCCGCTCGTACGACCGATAGTGCGTGCCTTCCGCGAGCAGGTGCAGATCGAGCTCGCCCAGCACGCGTCCGTAGCGGTAGGGGTCGTCGACCTCGCGTGTCTCGCCGTTCTGCAGCGTCACGTGCAGGCGGTAGTCGAAGATCGCGTCGAAGCCGTCGAAGAACGCCTCGAAGATGATCCCTTGTGGCAGGCGGCGCATCGGGATCGACAGGCCGGCGGCGTCGCCGCCGCGGACGAGGACTTCGACGGCGCGCGTGTCCGGCTGGCACGTGCGAATGACGACGGCGGGGCGTGTGCCAGGGAGGAGGTGCGGGCCGAGCAGGGCGAACGCATCGCCGTGTGTGCCGCGGGCGAGCGCGTCGAGCGCGCGTTCGAGAGCGTCGGTAGTGGACGGCATACGGACGAAACACTCCGCGAACGTTAGTCGTGCGGGCCGGGCGTCTCTGGCGTGTCGGGCACGGACGGATCGGACGGATCCGTCTCGCGTCGCTCGCCGTCCGGCGCGTCGGCCGCGCGCCGCTGTCCCGCCGGTTCCAACGGCTTGATCCCCAATTGCTTGATCCACGTGCTGCGTTCCGCCTCGTCCGGCCGGTCGCCCGGGCCGCCGAGTGACGTCCAGAGCCGCGCGCGATAGACGGGACACCAGCCTGCCATGCCCGTCAGCAGCAGGCCCGCGCCGAGCAGCCGCAGCGGTCCGCGCCACGTCCCGCCGGCGAAGGTCGCGCCGCCGAGCAGCGCCAGGCCGACGCCCACGCGCATCGCGCGTTCGGCGTCGCCGACGTTCTGGAGGCGCATGCGCGTGATGATGTCCTCGCGGGAAATCAGCTCGCGACCGATCAGCAGCGTCGCGAGCGCGGTGTTGGACGGTTCGACGAGCACCTCGCCGCCGACGTCGACCACGGGCGTGCGGCGCACGCCGTGATTCAACTGCAGGGCGCGATTGAGCGCCTCGACGTCCTCATCCACGTTGCGGTAGCGATGGCCGAGGGACAACCGGCGCAGCAGGCGGAGCGTGCGCCGCGTGTCCTCGCACCAGTCGGCGCCGAAGACCGTGATCGGAGAGGCGGCGGCTGGGGAAGTCGCGACACCGTTCATTGATAAGCAGCTTAACAGGTGCCGGGAAACGCCAGCAACCGGAGATCGGTCGACTGTGGGCACGGATCAGCAGGCGCCGACGCCCGCGGCGCGATGTCCCAGTCAAGCCTGCGCGCACGCACACACCGGATCGGGCGTCCGCGCAGAAGTCACCGCAACGACAACCTTCGCGCGCCGCGGCGCACGGTCGGACGTCGCGCCACATGTGACGTCGCCGAACGCCGTCCGCGCGCCAGGATGTGTGCCGGCCGATGCGCACGGCTCGCTTGACACGCGAATCGCGGCATAGTCTGATGAGCGCCACCTGCTCATGTCTGCCGGTTGCGGCGTCGCGCACGGACGCGTGGCGGCGAGGCGGACGAGATCGCGCTCATGACCCACGCCGTCCGGACGCCGATTCCTCACCTGCGCTGGTATATGGCCGGCCTGCTGTGTCTCGCGTCCGAGCTGAATTACCTCGATCGACAGACGCTCTCCGTCCTCGCCGGCACCATCAAGCAGGAGCTGCGGATCGACGACATCCAGTATTCGTACGTCACCTCCGCGTTCCTCATCAGCTACACCTTCATGTACGCCGTCAGCGGCCGCATCGTCGACGTCATCGGCTCGCGGCGCAGCTTCCTGATCTTCGTGTCGAGCTGGTCGGTCGCGAACATGCTGCACGGCTTCGCGCAGACGGCGTCGCAGCTCGCGTTCGTGCGGTTCCTGCTGGGCGCGGCCGAACCCGCGAATTTTCCGGCTGGCGTGCGCGCGGTGACGGAGTGGTTCCCGGTGCGCGAACGCGCCCTCGCCGTCGGCATCTTCAACGCGGGCACGGCCCTCGGCGCGGCGCTCGCGGTGCCGGCGGTGTCCGCGATGGCGCTGACGTGGGGCTGGCGGGCCGCGTTCGTCATCACCGGCGCGAGCGGCTTTCTGTGGGTCGCCGCGTGGGCGCGCTGGTATCGGCTGCCGCAGGACCATCCGCGTCTGAGCGACGAGGAGCGCGCGCTCATCCTCGACGGCCGCGCGGCCGACCGGCCCGCGGACACGCCCGCGCCCATCGCGCGGCTCCTGCGCCTGCCGGCGACGTGGGGCTGCGTCGCGGCACGCGTGCTGACGGATCCCATTTCGTACTTCCTCACGTTCTGGATCCCGCTGTATCTGCAGCAGGCGCGCGGCTTCACGCTGGCGGACATCGGCGCGTACGCGTGGATCCCGTTCGTCGCGCTCGCGCTGGGCAACGTCGCGGGCGGCGCCATTCCGCGCGCGTTGATTGCCCGCGGCTGGACGCTGAACCGCGCGCGCAAGACGATGATGCTGGCGGTGTCCGTCGCGATGCCGATCTGCTACATCACGCTGACGCAGGTGGAGAGCGCGGCGGCGGCCCTGACGCTGCTGACGATCGCGATGTTCGGCCACGCGGCGTGGGGCAACATCACGCTGCCGTCCGAAGTCTTTCCGACGCGCGCGATTGGCACCGTGACCGGCCTCGGCGGCGCCTGCGGCGGCCTCGCCGGCGTGCTGACGCAGTTGATCATCGGCCGCACCGTGCAGGGGATCTCCTTCGCGCCCATCTTCATCGCGTGCGGCGCCGCCTATCTCATCGCCTTCGTCCTCGTCACGCTGCTCATCGGCGAACTGGGACGCACGGTCGATCTCGACGCGCCGGACGGCGCCTCGAACCATTACGATGGACATGTCCGACGCTGAGCGCTCGCGCGCACGGAGCGATGATGCAGACGCGGCGGCCGATGTCGCGCTGCCGATCGTGTGTCCGGGCTTCGTCGATCTGCAGGTCAACGGCTTCGCGGGCGTGGACTTCAACGATGGACGCCTGACGCCGGATCGCCTGCGGTCCGCGCTCGACGCGATGCGCGCGACCGGCGTGACACGCTGTCTGCCGACGCTGATCACCTCGTCGTTCGAGCGCTTCGCCGCCGCGGCGCGCGTCGTCGCGCGGCATCCGGATCCAGCTGTTGCCGGCATCCACATGGAAGGTCCGTATCTCTCGCGGATCGACGGTCCGCGCGGCGCGCATCAGTTGGCGTTCGTGCGTGACGCGAGCGTGGACGACTTCCAGCGCCGGCAGGACGCGGCGGACGGCGCGATCCGCCTGCTCACGCTCGCGCCCGAAGTCCCGGGCGCGCTGCCGCTGATCGAACACGCGGTCGCGTCCGGCGTGCGCGTCGCCATCGGCCACACGGACGCCAGCCCCGCACAGATTCGCGATGCCGTCTCGGCCGGCGCGACGCTGTCCACGCACCTCGGCAACGGCTGCGCGCTCACGCTGCCGCGCCATCCGAACGTCATCTGGGAGCAGCTCGCCGCGGACGCGCTCTTCGCCTCGCTGATCGTCGACGGCCACCATCTCCCCGCGTCGACCGAGGCGGTGATGGTGCGTGCGAAATCGCCCGAGCGCGTGCTGCTCATCACCGATGCGACGGCTGCGGCCGCCGCCGCGCCCGGCCGATATACCTTGGGGGACGCCGACATCGAGCGGACCGCGTCCGGCCGCGTCTCACAGCCCGGCGCGGCGCATCTGGCCGGATCCGCGCTGACGCTGGACGCGGCGATCGGGCGGATGGTGCGCGACACGGGCCTGCCGCTTGCGTGTGTACTCGCGATGGCGCACGAACAACCGGCGCGCTGGCTAGGCGTGGCGCCGGCGGGACGCGTCCACGCGCGCTGGTGGCCGCGCACGTACACGCTCGAGATCGAGAACACGTCCAGCGATTGAGCGAACACCTGGTACCAACCCGCGCTGGCGGATGCGGGTCTGCTGTAAGATGAGCCGCCGTTTCGGAGCCCAGGTGGAGGGGGGCGCACGCGTGTGACCACGCTGCTTCGAGATCTGCGATACGCCGGACGTGTGTTTGCCAACCAAAAGACTCTGACACTGATCGTCATCGTGTCATTGGCCTTGGGCATTGGCGCCAACACCGCGATCTTCAGCCTGGTCAGCGCCTTTATCTTCCGGCCGCTCCCGGTCGACCGTCCTGAAGAGATCGTTGTCGTCTTTGTCCGCGATCAACACACGCCGCTCCACCATCCGCTCTCGTATCCCGATCATCTCGACTATCGCAAGCAGTCCGTCTTCAGCGACGTCACCGCGCTGATGGCCATTCCGCTCAACGTCGCCTCCGGCCGCACCAGCGAGCGCGTGTGGGGCGAGCTTGTCGCCGCGAATTACTTCTCGATGCTGGGCATCGAGCCGGTGATGGGCCGGCTGTTCCAGCCGGACGATGACCGCGCGGAAGGCGCGAGCCCGGTCGTCGTGGTCAGCCAGAGCTTCTGGCAGAGCCGCTTCGGGGACGACTCGTCCATCGATGGCAAGACGCTGACGATCAACGGCAATCCCTTCACCATCGTCGGCGTCGTGCCGAAGTCCTTTCCCGGCACGTACTTCGTCGGCTTCTCCGCGGACCTGTGGGTGCCGACGTCCATGCATCAGCAGGTGACGGCGGGCACGAGCGATCTGCTCACCAACCGGTCGTATCACTCGTGGCGCATCCTGGGACGGCTGGCTCCCGGGACCACGGTCGCGCAGGCGCAGGCGGCCCTGACGACACTGGCCGCGCAGTTGGAGAAGGCGTACCCGGAGACGAACAAAGGGCACACCCTGACGGTGATCGAAGAGCGGCGATCGCGTCCCGAGCCGGACATCACCGGCAACATGGATCTCGCGGCGATCGTCTTCACCGGCGTCGCCGGCTTCGTGCTGCTGATTGCGTGCGCGAACGTCGCGAACCTGCTGCTCGCGCGCGCGACGGTCCGTCATCGCGAGATCGCGGTGCGGCAGGCGCTCGGCGCGAACCGACGCCGCCTGATCCGGCAACTGTTGACGGAGAACCTGCTGCTCGCGGTGATGGGCGGCGCGGTCGGCCTGCTGGTGGCGTACTGGACGACGCAACTGATCGCGCAGCTCCGCATGCCGACGGACATCCCGATCTTCATGCCGGACCTCACGCCAGACTGGCGCGTGCTGACGTTCACGCTCGTCCTGACGCTGGTCACCGGCATCATCTTCGGCCTGCTGCCGGCGCTGCAGTCGTCGCGGCTGGACCTGGCGTCCGTGCTGAAAGGATTGCCGCCCGCGGTAGCCTCGCGCGTCGGACGCTTCCGCCTGCTCGACGCGCTGGTCGTCGTCCAGGTGGCGCTGTCCGCCGTGCTGCTGGTGTGCGCGGGGCTGTTCCTGCGCAGCTTCGTCGAGGCGCGGCGCATCGACGTCGGCTTCACCACGCGCAACGCGCTGCTCGCGTCCATCGACGTCGGCCTGCAAGGCTACGAAGAGGCGCAGGGTCGTCAGTTCTATCGCGATCTGCTGCAGCGGCTGCGCAGCGCGCCCGGCGTCGAAGCGGCGACGCTTGCGCACTACGTGCCGCTCGACTTCGTCGTCGCGCGCGGCGAGATCTACATCGACGGACGCGAAGTCACGGCCGGACCGCCGCGGGTCGGCGTCGGCTGGTCGATCGTCGATCACGCCTATTTCGACGTGATGGGAATCCCGCTCGTGCAGGGCCGCGGGTTCACGCCGGCCGATGAAGCGGCGGCCGAGCCCGTCGCGATCGTCAACGAGACGATGGCGAAGCGGTACTGGCCGAACCAGCAGATCGTCGGCCGGACGCTGCGGATTGGGACGCCGGACGCGCCGGCGGTGCGCGTCGTGGGCGTCGCGAAGGACGGGAAGTATCGGTTGCTCGGCGAGACGCCGCGCGCCTTCATGTATCTGCCGCTCGCGCAGCAATACAGCGCCGACGTGCAGATCGTGCTCAGGACGGCGGGGGATCCGGAATCGGTCGCGAACACGCTGCAGCGCGAAGTGCGCGCGCTCGATCCGTCGCTGCCCGTGTACGGCATCCGCACGCTCGACCAACTGCTCGGCGGACGGGCGATGCTCGGGCCGCGGATGGCGCTGCTCTTCACGGGCGTGCTCGGTGCGCTCGGCTTGTCGCTGGCGGTGATTGGACTCTACGGCGTCATCGCGTACGCGGTGAACCGGCGGATGCGCGAGCTGGGCATCCGCGTCGCGCTGGGGGCGCCGCCGGAGCATGTCGTGCGGCTTGTCGTGCGGCGCGGCCTGTGGCTGGCGGGCCTCGGGCTCCTGATCGGCGGGCTTGCGGCGTTCGCGCTGCAGTCGGTGCTGACCAACCTGCTCTACGTCAGTCCGACGGACCGCTGGACGCTGGCGGGCGTCGCGCTGGTGCTCGTCAGCGTGACGCTGCTCGCGAGCTACGTCCCCGCGCGGCGCGCGGCGCGCGTCAATCCCACCATCACGCTGCGATCGGAATAGCGCTCGGCCCTTGATCGCGACCCGGCTCGGCCGTCCGGTATAATCGTGCCCGGCTCCCAGGATTCCCCTGCTCCCAGGATCCGCTGTCGAGGCCGATTCCATGACCGACGTCACCCCACAGGCCGGCGCGTCCGCCGGCGATTTGCAGTTCGATCGCGCCGTCTACGATCAGGCCGCCGGAGCGCCGCTGAAGTGCGCCGGGTGCGGCGCCGTCCTTGCCAACAGCTACTACGAAGTCAACGGACAGACGACGTGCGCGCGGTGCCGCGAGCAGATCGAGCGGCACATGGCGGGGTCGGCGGGGCCATCGGGCGTGCTGATCGCGCTCGCGGCCGGTACGGCCGTGGCCGTCGGGTGCGCGCTGCTGTACTTCGCGATTCTGAAGCTGACCGGCTACGAATTCGGGCTGATCGCGGTCCTCGTCGGCTTCGCGGTCGGACGCGTGGTGCGCTGGGCGTCGCACGATCGCGGCGGCGCGATCTATCAAACGATTGCCGTCCTGCTCACGTATCTGTCTATTGTGGGCGCCGCGGTGCCGATCCTGCTGTCGCAGGCGAACAGCGAGTGGTTCTCGTCCGGCGCGGCGATGGTGGCGCTGCTCGTGCTGCTGCTGATTTCGCCGTTCATGGGCGGCGTCAGCAACCTGCTCGGCCTGCTCATTCTCGGCTTCGGCCTGTTCGAGGCGTGGCGCGTCAACAAACGCGTGCCGGTGCAGGTGACGGGCCCATATCATCTCCGCAAGGACGCGCCCCTCGCCGGCCAGGCGCCGACCGCGCTCTAAGCAATCCGGCGCCGCACGGATCGGCGCTGCAAGGAATCTGGATCGCCTGCATGGTGCGATGTTCTCAGTGTTTCGCGGAGGTCTCTCCGTCGCTGCTCAGTTGTCCGAACTGCCACGGCCTCGTCCACGCGACGCAGTTGAAGGCGCTGGCCGCGCAGGCTGACGCCGCCGCCGCGCGCGGCGATCTCAGCGAGGCGCTCGGCGCCTGGCGCACCGTCCAGTCGCTGCTCCCACCCGGCTCGCGCCAGCACACCATCGTCGGCGAGAAGATCGTCGAACTGAGCGGACGCGTCGACACACGCGGCGTCCTCGGCGTGCCGCCGCCGCCCGTGCCGTCGATCCCAGGCGCGTCCACGACGTCGTCATCGTCCTCCTGGGCGTCATCCGCGCCCGCGGCGTCGACGTCGACCTCCACGGCGACGACGAAGCCCGCGCAGGGCGACGGCGGACGCTGGGGCAAGTGGGGCGGCGTCCTTCTGGGCGGCGGACTGCTGGTCTGGAAGTTCAAGGCCGTGCTCGCGATCGTGCTGACGAAGGGCAAGCTGCTCCTGCTCGGGCTGACGAAGGCCAGCACGCTGTTCTCGATGCTCGGCGCCTTCGGCGTGTACTGGGCGGTGTTCGGCTGGAAATTCGCGGGCGGGCTGATCGCGTCGATCTACGTCCACGAGATGGGCCACGTCGCGGCGCTGCGGCGCTTCGGCATCAAGGCATCCGCGCCGATGTTCATCCCCGGCTTCGGCGCCATCGTGCGCATGAACCAGCATCCGGCGACGGCGCGCGAGGACGCACGCGTTGGCCTCGCCGGACCCATCTGGGGCCTCGGCGCGGCGCTGTTCTGCTACGCGGCCTACCTCTTGACGGATGCGCCGCTCTGGGGCGTGCTCGCGCGCGTCGGCGCGTGGATCAACCTGTTCAACCTGCTGCCCGTCTGGCAGCTCGACGGCGCGCGCGCGTTCCACGCCATGAGCCGCACGCAATGCTGGCTCTCCACCTTCGCCCTTGCCGCCGCATGGATGTTCACCGGCGAAGGCCTGCTCGTCCTCATCGCGCTGGTCGCCGCCTATCGCGCGTTCACGGCAAAGACCCGGGAAGACGACTGGACCGCGTGCGCGCAGTACGCTGGCCTCGTCGCCATCCTCTCCTGGATGACGCTGATCCATCCCGAGATGCGCGTCTGATTGTCCTGTCGCCCCCGCGAGACGCGCGCGCGCCGCGTCAGACGCCATCGCGCGCGTGCGCCAGGCGTCCGCCGACATAGGTCGCGCGGACCGCGCGATCGTCGCCCAGCGTCATCAGCACGAACAGCAGCTCGTCGATGTCGCGCACGCGCTCCGTGCGGAAGCGCAGCAGCGGCGTCGCGCTCGGATCGAGCACGACGAGATCCGCGTCGTTGCCGGCGCGCAGCGTGCCGATGCGATCGTCCAGCCCCAGCGCGCGCGCCCCGCCCAGCGTCGCGAGGAAGAACGCGCGCCGCGCGTCGAGCGGCGATCCGCCCAGTTGGGCCACCTTATAGGCTTCGTTCAGCGTGCCCAGCAGCGAGAACGTCGTGCCCGCGCCGATGTCCGTGCCGATGCCGACGTGGACGGGCCGCGCGGCGTCCTTCGCGGCGGCGAGCTTGAACAGGCCGCTGCCGAGGAACAGGTTCGACGTCGGACAATGCGCGAGCGCGGTGCCCGTCTCGTGACAGCGGCAGAGCTCCGCCTCGGTGAGGTGGACGCCGTGCGCGAGCACGGCGCGGCGTCCGATCAGGCCGTAGTGCGCGTAGACGTCGAGATAGTCGCGGCGCTCGGGGAACAGCTCCCGCACCCACGAGACTTCCTGCGGATGCTCGGAAATGTGGCTGTGGACGAAGACGTCCGGATGTTCCTTCCAGAGCGCGCCCGCCAGCTCCAGTTGCGCCGGACTGCTCGTCGGCGCGAAGCGCGGCGTGATCGCGTAGAGCAGCCGTCCGCGTCCGTGCCACTTCGCGATGAGCGCTTTCGAGTCGTCGTAGGCGGATTGCGGCGTGTCCAGCAGCGCCGCCGGCGCGTGCCGATCCATCAGCACTTTCCCCGCCACGATCCGCAGCCCGCGCCGCTCCGCTTCTTCGAACAGCGCATCCACCGACGCGGGATATACCGCGCAGAACACCATCGCCGACGTCGTGCCGTTGCGCAGCAGCTCGTCGCAGAACACCCGCGCGAGCGCATCCGCGCGACCCTTGTCCGCCAGCGCCTGCTCGGCGACGTAGGTGTAGTCGTTCAGCCAGTCGAGCAACTGCTCGCCGTACGCGCCGATGATGCCGGTCTGGACGTAGTGCACGTGCGCGTCGATGAAGCCGGCGGAGATCAATCCGTCCGGATAGGCGTCGACCGTGACACCGGCGGGCACATGTCCCGCCAGCTCGGACGCAGGACCGACCGCGTCGATGACGCCGTTGCGGCAGAGGACGAGGCCGTCGGGTTCGTGAACCAGACTACGCGCGGGATCCGTGAGGAACGGATCGTCGCGGAAGTACACCAACGGTCCGCGGACCGCGCTCACCGTGTCTGGTACGCCCGCTGAGGTCATGAGGCAAGACTACTGTTCCGCGACCTGCCTGAGCAAGACCGCACACCAGACGCTGCGCACTTTTCGTGGGACGCAGTAGCGACCGGCGACCCGTTCGGGCCATGATGGAGCGTCAGATCAGGAGGCCGCGTCGAGTGCTGCGTACGGTTGAGACATCCACCGAGTCCCCGCGAGACGTGCGGACCGTCTTCGCGGGCCTGATGCTCGTGATGCTCCTCAGCGCGCTCGATTCGACCATCGTCTCGACCGCGCTGCCCACCATCGTCGGCGAACTGGGCGGCCTCGATCACCTCTCCTGGGTCGTCACCGCGTACCTGCTCGCATCCACCGTCGTCACACCGATTTACGGCAAGCTCGGCGATCTGTACGGCCGCAAGCGCGTCTTCCAGGCCGCCATCCTGATCTTTCTCGCGGGTTCGGTCCTCTGCGGGCTGAGCCAGAACCTGCTGATGCTGATCCTCTGCCGCGCGCTGCAAGGCCTGGGCGGTGGAGGCTTGATCGTCGGCGCGCAGGCCATCATCGGCGACATCGTCTCGCCGCGCGACCGCGGACGCTATCAGGGCATCTTCGGCGCCGTGTTCGGCATCTCCAACGTCGCCGGTCCGCTCGTCGGCGGCTTCATCGTCGAGCATCTGTCCTGGCGCTGGATCTTCTACATCAACCTGCCGCTCGGCTTCGTCGCCTTCGCGGTGATCGGCGCCATCCTGCGCGTCCCCATCCGCCGCACCGCGCACCAGATCGATTATCTCGGCGCCGCGCTCATCGCGTCCTGCCTGAGCAGCGTCGTGCTGCTGACCACGCTGGCAGGATCGCGGTACCCGTGGTCGTCCGCGCCGATCCTGACGCTGATCGCCGTCAGCCTGGTCACGCTCGCCGCCTTCATTGTCGTCGAACGGCGCGCGCCGGAGCCGGTCGTCCCGCTGACGCTGTTCAAGAACCCGATCTTCGCCGTCGCCAGCGCCATCGGCTTCATCGTCGGCTTCGCGCTGCTCGGGTCGGTCACGTTCCTGCCGTTGTATCTGCAGGTGGTGAAGGGGATCGATCCCGCGGATTCGGGCCTGCAATTGCTGCCGATGATGATCGGCATGCTGACGATGTCGATTTCGAGCGGACAGGTGATCAGCCGGATCGGCCGCTACAAGATGTTCCCGATTGGCGGGACGGCGCTGATGACGCTGGGGCTGTTCCTGCTGTCGCGCCTCGACGCGGACACGAGCCCGCTCGCGATCGCGCTCAATCTGCTGATCCTCGGCGCGGGCATGGGCAGCGTCATGCAGGTGCTCGTCCTCGCCGTGCAGAACTCCGTCCCGTATCACGATCTCGGCGTCGCGACGTCCGGCGCGACGCTGTTCCGCGCGATCGGCGGATCGCTCGGCGTGTCCGTCCTCGGCGCGATCTTCTCGATCCGGCTGAATGCGGTGCTGGGCGAGACGGTGGTCGTCGGCGAGCAGATGGTCACCGGCACGATCGCGCCGGCCGTGCTGCGCCAGATGTCCGAGCCGATGCGGCTCGCCGTCGTCCATGCCTACGCGGACGCGCTGCACGCCGTGTTCCTGTCGGCAATGCCGGTCGCGGCCGTGGGCTTCCTGCTGTCGTGGCTGTTGAAGGAGATTCCGCTGCGGCGCACCGTCGAGGCGTCCGGCATCGGCGAAAGCTTTGCGATCCCGAAGGACACGAATCCGGTGGCGGAGATCGAACGCGCGCTGAGCGTACTGGTCAGCCGCGACGTCCGCAAGCGCGCGTACGAGGAGATGGCGCGCCGCGCCAATCTCGATCTCGAGCCGATCGACGTGTGGGTACTGCTGCGGCTTGACGAGCGTCTCGACGGGGCGGCCGACGGGATCATCGCGGCGGACGATCTGGTGCATCGCTTCCGCGGTGAGCCGCAGCGGCTCGCGGCGGCGTTCGAGCGCCTGCAACGGGACGGCCGGCTCGCCTCGCGCGTCGACGCGTCCACGGGCGCACGCGTGCTCTCGCTGACGGCCGACGGCCGCGCGCTCGCCGATCGGCTCGTGAAGGCGAAGGAAGAGGGCTTGCGCGAGCTGCTCGCGGGCTGGTCACCGGAGCGCCACGCGGACCTCGCGGCGATGCTGACGCGGATCGCGCGCGGGCTGGCGACCGATCCGCACTATCACGAGCGCGCCGCGCCGGCGTCCGCATCGCCACGCGCGGACGCGTCCGCCGGCTGACCTTCGCCTCGCTGTCCATCTTCCCGCTGCCGATCTTCCCGCTGCGCCTCTTCCGGCTGAATGGGCGTGAGGTGGACATCGACGATCGCGGGGAGTGCGCACAGGCTGGTGCGGACGGTCGCGAGGACGCGGCAGGCCTCGGCGTAGTCGAGCGCGGGATCGAGCACGACGTCCGCGGACACCAGCAGCTTGTGCGGGCCCATGAAAACGGTGACGAGGCGCGTCACGTCGCGGACGCGGGGATCGGCGAGCAGCAGCGTGCGGACGTGCTGCTGGTGGGCCGGGGACGCGGCGCGGTCCGTCAGCAGATCGCGGTTGCGGCGGGCGAGATCGCGGGCGATGCGGATCAGGATTGCGCCGATGATGACGGCGACGATCGCGTCCGGCATCGACGATCCGGTCAGCTCGTGCGCGGTGAGCGCGATCATCGCGAGCACGACGCCGATGATGTCCGCGCTGTCTTCCAGGAACACCGCCGGCACCGTCGTATCCGTCGTCGTCTTCAGATGCGCGCGGACCGACACGCCGCGCGTGCGCGCTTCCCCGCGAAGCTGGCGATACGCAATCATCCACGAGATGCTGTCCGCGACGAGCGACGCCGCCAGCACCGCGTAGCCGAGCCCCACGCTCGACAATTCCTCCGGCGCGAACAACTGCGACAGGCCTTCGCGGACGGACAGCACGCCGCCGCCGACGAACAGGCCGATCGCGGCCAGCAGCGCCCAGTAATACAACTCCTGTCCGTAGCCGTACGGGTGTGTCGCGTCCGCGGGGCGGCGGCTGCGCACGAGCGCGACGTAGAGCAGCAGCTCATTGCCGGCGTCGGCGGCCGAGTGCGCGGCTTCCGCGAAGAGCGACGCGGATCCCGTGATGGCCGCGGCGATGGCCTTGCCTGTCGCGAGCGCGAAGTTGAGCGAGAACGCAAAGACGACGGTGCGGACGCTCTCGTGGCCTTCCGGGAACTCGGAGAGCTGGCGGACGGCGTCCGCCGTGGCGCCGCGGTCCGCCGTCGTCATCCTCATGTGCGTCCGTGCTGCCGGTGCGGCGTGTTACGCGCGATCCGGCGATGACGCCGCGCGCGTGGTCGACGTGCTCCGCGGCGGCGGCGTCGCGAGCGGCGTCGCGCGATCGAGCGCGGCGCGGTCCCAGCGTGCGCGATCCGCGGCGGCCTCGTACGTCGTCTGCAGGAAATCGATCAGCAGATCGTCCGGATGCGCCGCCTCGCGCATGCGGTCGTACGGCAGGAGGAACTCGCGCATCTCCGGATGATAGAACGCCTCGCTCGGGCGGACGGCGTACGTCGAATAACCCTCGGGTTCGGGATACGCGTACGCGTAGAACGCCGCGCCGCCGGAGGCCTCGTTGCCGGGCCAGAAGCCGGCGCTGCTGACTTCGTGCGAGTACGCCTCGTGCATCACCCAATTGCCGACGTGCGGCACACCGCCGGGATGGAGCGGCGCGGTCCGGCCCGAGAAGCGCGTGTACGCGAGGTCGAAGCCGCCCCAGAAGAAATGGATCGGGCTCGCCTTGCCGAGAAAGCGTCCACGAAATTCCTGGAAGACACGATCCGTCTGCAGGATGATCTGCCAGAAGCGCTCGACGGACGCCGGGTCGTAGGTGCGGTGCTCGCGGTCGTCCGCGAAGGGGATGGCCGGAGCGACTTCCACCGGGTGCGGCCACATCGGCACGTCGAGATCCAGCTCGCGCAGCGCCTGGCGATAGGCCTGATAAAATTCGGCGACGGTCTGCGGTCCAAGCGGCAGCGACCGCGTCGCGCCGTCGTTGGCCGTGACGTGCAACTGGTGGCTGAAGAAATCGAACGCGACTTCGAACAGGCGGTCGCCGTGCGGCAGCGGCGGCGTCACGAGGCCGCGGCTCGCGATGCGCAGCGCGACGTGCCACCAGTGATTGGACGGCGGCGCGGACGCCAATACCGTCTTGCCGACGATCTGCGACCACATGTGGAGCGTGTCACGCGTGGCGCTCCACGCGGCGTCGAGCGGCAGCGGCGGCCACGGGTCGTGCGCACCGCGCGCGCGGGGCGTCTCGGAAGGCGAGGACATGAAACCTCCAGGGGTGATGTCCGATGACGCCGATGCTGGAGCGTCGGATGAGGGCGGCGTCCCGGTCAGTGTCTCACACGTCCGCACCGGTGAAGCTGGACCGAAGCGGCCCAGACTGAAGCGACCCAGAGCGAAGCGACCCAGACCAAACCGACACTGTCACCGGCCGCCGGCGGGCCGTCGCCTGCCCGGACTGGACGCGCCACCGCGATCTTGCATAGGCTAGGCGCTGCAATCCTGAGCGCTGCAATCCTGACGCGTCATTCTTCGTGGAGGACACACCGTGCGCCGTTTCTGGCCCGCTCTCCTGGGACTTGGACTCTTGACCGTCGCCGCCTGCGGATCGCCGTCATCCCCGCCGCCCGCGACGTCCACGCCTTCGTCCGGCGCCGCGGGTGACGCCGCGTCTCGATCCGGCAGCGGCGGCCCGCGCGGCGCGCTGCAGGCGTTGTTCGATCGCGAGTGGGAATGGCGCCTGAAAGAACAGCCGCTGCTCGCTTCGTCCATCGGCGATCACCGGTACGACGACCGCCTGCCCGACGAGAGTCTCGCCGCGCAGACGCGCCGCAACCAGGAGAACGACGCGTTCCTGGCGGACCTGGCGAAGATCGATCGCAACACGCTGGAGGCGGCGGACCGCGTCAACTACGACATCTTCAGATCGCAGTTGGACGACCGCCGCGAGGCGTTCCGCTTCCGCGAGCACTTCCTGCCGCTCAACGCCGATTCCGGATTCCACACCTACTTCGCGCTCATGCCGAGGCAGATGGTGTTCGCGTCCGTGGCGGATTACGACAAGTACCTCGCCCGGCTGCGCGCGTTTCCGAAGTACGTGGACGATCACATCGCGCTGATGCGCGAGGGCCTGAAGGCCGGCCTGACGATCCCGAAGGTGTCGCTCGTCGGCGTCGACGCGTCCATCCAGGCGCTGATCGTGGACGATCCGACGAAGAGCCCGCTGTGGGATCCGTTCGCGACCGTCCCCGGCGCGCTGCCCGGCGCGGACCGCGATCGCCTGCAGGCCGACGGCCGCGCCGCGATTGCCGATGTCGTCACGCCCGCCTACCGCCGCTTCCTCGACTTCATGACGAAGGAATACCTGCCCGGCGCCCGCGAGACGCTCGCCGCTTCGTCTTTGCCGGACGGCCAGGCGTATTACGCGTTCCTCATCCGCCGCTTCACGACGCTCGATCTGACGCACGAGCAGGTCCACCAGACCGGCCTCGATCAGATGAAGGCGCTGCGGACCGGGATGGAAGCGGTGATGAAGAAGACCGGCTTCACCGGCACGTTTCCCGACTTCCTCACGCGCCTGCGCACGGATCCGCGCTTCTATCCGAAGACGCCCGAGGAGCTGCTGGAGCGGGCGTCGTTCATCGCCAAGCGCATGGACGCGAAGCTGCCGTCGCTGTTCACGCGCCTGCCGCGGCAGCCGTACGGCGTCGCGCCCGTGCCGGCGTATCTCGCGCCGAAGTACACCGCGGGCCGCTACAACCCGAATCCGCCGAACGGCACCGAGCCCGGCTACTACTGGGTGAACACGTACGCGCTGAATACGCGTCCGCTGTACAACCTCGAAGCGCTGACGCTGCACGAGGCCGTGCCCGGCCATCACCTGCAGAACGCGCTGTCGTACGAACTGGACGCGATTCCGCCGTTCCGCCGCTGGTCGTACCTGTCCGCGTTCGGCGAGGGCTGGGGCCTGTATTCCGAGTGGCTCGGGATCGAAGCCGGCTTCTACACGGATCCGTACAGCGACTTCGGACGTCTCACCTACGCGGCCTGGCGCGCGGCCCGACTCGTCGTCGACACCGGCCTGCACGCCAAGGGCTGGACGCGTCAACAGGCGATCGACTATCTCGCGCAGAACACCGCGCTGTCGCTGCACGAGTGTACGACGGAGACGGATCGCTACATTTCGTGGCCGGGACAGGCGCTGTCGTACAAGATCGGCGAGCTGAAGATCCGCGAGCTGCGGCGCAAGGCGGAACAGACGCTCGGACCGAAGTTCGACGTCCGCCGCTTCCACGACGCGGTCCTCGGCGAAGGCTCGGTGCCGCTGACCGTGCTCGAACAGTCGATCGATCGGTTCATCGAAACGGAGCGCACGCGCTAGCACACGCGCAGGAAGGGAGCGGGCGATGGCCAGGGACGAAGAGCGGGTCGGCTCGGCTTCCGGGGATGTGCGGGTGATTGCGTTCGAGACGGCACGCGTCGAACGGTTCGGGCCGGACGGCCCGCCGATGCTGATCGTCACCGGCACGGCGCCGTGCCTCAACATGGAGCTGCTGCTGACGCCGCTGACGTACGACGATCGCCCCGAGGACGATCGCGCAGAGGACGATGGCCCAGAAAACGATCGCCCCGAGTACTGGGGCATTGAAGTGACCGGCAAGCTGCGCGGTCCCTGCGAGCCTGGCGAACGGCCCTACGCGGTGTCGATCAGCCTGATCGGCTTCGCGCGTCCGGACCGCGTCGACGGCGTCTACGTGCTGCCCGCGCCGAAGGACGTCATCGGCTCGCTGGGGATCGAGGTGATCGGGACGAACGGCACGGAGCGGATCCGCGTCGAGGCCGTCAGCCAAGAGACGGCGGCGCCGCCATCGTAGAACGCGTGCGGCGCCGTTCGACGGACGCGACTGGCAGGACACGACTACTCGCAGGGCACCTCGCCAGCCCGAAGCGGTCCAATGCCTTGACGACAAAAACATGTGTTGTCGAGGCGGCGGACGCAGAGTCCGTCGACTTCGAAGCAGCCGATGCTGCGACAGCCGCCCCTTCCATCACCGACACAGGTGGGAATCGCCGCCTGCGTCGTGTCCGCGGGGATGAACGCCGTCGCACCGAGCAGAAGCCCCAACACCATCAATCGCTTGACCATCAGCGAACCTCCTTGATCGCCACACCATATCCTGGATGCCGGCGCGCGACGTCGATGTGGTACGCCGCCGGTACGCCGGATCGCGGCGGGCGAGATCCACATACTGCCGCTGCATGTGACACACACTGGTGTCATGCCGGTGCGCGTTGGTGCGCGATCAGGGGCCGCGTCCGTTCTCGGATAATCGAACACTGGACATGAATCCGCGCGGCGCACTTATGGTGCTTTCGATCCTGATAGTGCCGTGGCGCGCGCGCGCGTCTCCAGCGATCCCGTCCGGGGTCGTCTGTCGCGCGGAGACCATCGGTGTCACACACAAGGAGTTGTTCAATGATTGCAAGTACGGCTCGTTTCGGTCGCGCCCTTCTCGTTGCATTGATCTTCGGCGCCGCCGCGCTCGTCATGCCCGCCGCCACGCCGAACGCGGCCGAGCGTCCGTGCGTCCTTTGCCCGGACGTCATGCTTGAATGCCCGGCCTGGTGCCCGAACTGCACGATCACCGCGCGCACGTGCCAGGCCTGTCCGACCATCCTCTGTCCGTAGCGCCGACCTCGCGCCATTCGCGCGGCGGTCGCGTGACCGTCCGCGTGAATGGCGCCGCCACACCTCCCGTCACCCGCACCTCCGCATCTCTTCGATTCCTCATCCTCCTCCGCCGCGTCTCGTGCGTGGTAATTTGCGCCGCCGTGCCACGGTCGTCACCGCGACGACAAACGTCCGCGGTCAGATGTCTGCGGACATGAACGGCGACTTCACCATCGCGTCTCGCGGCGCCGCCGGCGTCGAGCGGACGTACGCCCGGCTCGCGCCCGTGTACGACGCGATCTACGGCTGGCTGCTGCAGCCGGGTCGCCGCAAGGCCGTCGCGCGGATGGCGCTGGCGCCCGGCGATCGCGTCCTCGAAGTGGGCGTCGGCACCGGCCTCGGATTGGATCTCTATCCGACGCACGCGCTCGTCACGGGCATCGACGTCTCGCGCGACATGCTCGCGCGCGCCCGCGCCCGTGTGGACGAGTTCCCCTCCCGCGATCACATCGATCTGCGCGAGATGGACGCCTCCGCGATGACCTTCCCCGATGCCGCCTTCGACGTCGTCTATGCGCCGTACGTCCTGAGCGTCGTGCCCGCGCCGATGGCAGTGGCGACCGAGATGGCGCGCGTGTGCCGTCCTGGCGGACGGATCGTCCTGCTGAACCGCTTTCGCAGCGCGCACGCGCTGCGGGGACGGATGGACGATGTGGTGTCGGGATGGGCGGGGGGATTGGGGACGCGGTGGAACCTGCCGCTGGAGCCGTTCCTGCGTGACGTGCCGCTGCGGCCGGCGTCGATCGAACGCACGAACGTCGCCGGCTTCACGACGCTCCTCATCTGCATCCGCTGACGCGCGGACGCGGTGCACGGCGACGCGCGATCGCGGCGAAATCAGGCGCTTTCGCGCAGCGGCTTCTGGCCGATCGCCGCGGCGGCGTCGGCGCCGACGAATCGCGCCAGCATCGGCGCGGGCACGGCCCGCAGATCCAGCAGCATCAATGCATCCAGCACGTCGCCGAAGGCACTGTCGACGTTCATGCCGAGCGCGCGCGCGTTCAGGGACAGATACTGGCGGAGCAGCACCGGCAGGCCGCGCTGGCCCTGTTCGATCTCGCGGATGATCTCGTCCAGATCCGACACGCTGAGGCGGGCGAGATCGCGGAACAGCGCGTGGTGGACGACCTTGCCGAAGCGCGGCGGATTGCGCGGCACCGCGACGCCGCGCCAGCCGGGCATCGCGTGCGACGCGTTCAAGTAGCCCGACACGACCGCGCGCGCGACTTCCGAGTACTGCCGGCTGATGCTGACCGCGCCGAAGAGATGCCGGTGGACGCCGTGCTGCGCGATGAGGCGGCCGATGCCCTTCCACAGCAGCATCAGCGGCGCGAAGTCCTTCTGATACGCCGGCAGGACGAAGGATCGCCCGAGCTCCAGCGCCGGACCGAGGCGATCGAACAGCCGTCGATCGAACCGGAACAACGTCTGCGTATAGAGGCCGCGCAGGCCGTGCATCGGCAGGATGCGATCCGTCGCGCCGAGACGATAGCCGCCCGCGACCACGCCGCGCTCGCGATCCCAGAGCACGAGCTGCGTGTAGTACTCATCGAACGCGTCGCGATCGATGTCCGTGCCGCTGCCTTCCTGCACGGCTTCGAACGTCACGGCGCGCGCGCGGCCGATCTCGTCCAGCAATCCGGGCACTTCGTCGCCGGTCGTGGCGATGATGCTGAAGCGATCGTGATCGACGAGGTCGGCCTGCGCCACGAGTGCAGACATCGCGTCGACGAGCCGCGTGCGCGGCGTGTGTGCTGACGCGATCGCGGGTGCGGTGGATGGACTCGTGCGCGCTGGCCGGCGTGCCGGGGATGCGTGCGCGGATTCGAGCGGCATCGGCGATGACGGTATGGACGGCGGTGGGGGCGGTTGGAGGACGCGTGCGCCGACGGCGTACGTGCGCATCCGCAGGTACGCGGTGGCGTCGCGGATGTCGAGGCGTTCGAGCTGCTTCGGGGCAATCACGCGTCCGAAGTGGATCGTCACGTCGCGCCGCTGCTGCCGCAGCAGCTCGCGCGGCAGCATGGCCGTGCGCAGCAGCGGATGCAGCGGACCGAGTCCGTAGAACCACGCGCTGTTGACGCCTTCCACGAACACCGGCAGCACGGGCGCCGCGCAGGTGCGGATCAGGCGCGTCACCGAGTCCTGCCAGAGCGCGTCCTCGGCGAGCCGGTCGTTGCGGCGGATCGACGAGACTTCGCCGGCGGGGAAGATGACGAGCGCGCCGCCGTTCGTCACCCAGCGCACGGCCTCGCGCACGCCGCGGGCGTTCTGCGCCGCGCGTCCGGGCCGATCGAAGGGATCCACGAAAATCGTGGACTCGCGCAGGTCAGGGATTTGCGCGAGCAGGAAATTGCCCATCGACTTCACGTCGGGCCGGACGCGCGAGATCAAGGACTGGAGCACCAGGCCGTCGGCGCCGCCGAACGGATGGTTGGCGATGATGATGAGCGGGCCGGTGGCGGGCACGCGCTCCGCCGGGTCGGGGCGCGCATGGGGCGTGATCTGGAGGGCCTCGATGGCGAGATCGCAGAACGGGCGTCCGCCGCGGTGCTCCGCGGCCGCGGCGTACATCTGATTCAGGCGTGACAGGCCGAGCAGGCTTTCCAGTCCGGGGCGGACGAGGGCGAGGACGGTCCGCAACAGCAGGCCGTCCGGTTGTGCGTGAATGCTGAACGCGCCGGTCCGGGACGCCTCGGAGGTGCGAAGGTCCATATGGCCGTAGCGTGCGGTTTCACCCTGACAACCGCATGACCGTCCGGCCAAATCGTTGTAACGCCGCTCGTCCGCTCGTCCCAGGACCTGGTCCTGGTCGGCGTGTGGACGCCGCGCCGGCGCGCTCGCGGCTAGCGGCGCAGCGGCAGCAGTGCGCGCAGCCGATCCTCGCGCAGGTAGAGTCCGCCCCAGATCAGCAGCGCGACGTAGATCGGGAACAGCGTATGGCTGAAGAGCGGGCTTTCGGCGCGCACGTGCGTCGCGATCGCGCCGCCCAGATAACCCGTCATCAGCACCGCGCCCAGAACGGACGTCCGCGGAATGAGATACAGCGCGACGCAGACGATCTCGATCAGGCCAATCACCGGCGCCAGGTGGAGCGCATAGCCGAGTTGATTGAAGGAGTCGACGACGGGCGGGATGGTCGTGAATTTGATGACGCTGTCAAAGATCAGGAACAGCGCCGCAAGCGCGCTGAGCGCATAGCTGATGGCGCGTGTCGTCTTCGAGCCCGTAACGGTCCCCGTGTCCGAGTGCATACGTGTATCCTCCCCCATCGTTCGCGATCGTTCCGGGTCCAGCCGGACGCCGGCGGGAGCCGCCGATTCGCCTCCCTGCTCATACGTCGAACGGACCGCGGCGAAATCGACATCCCCAGGCGCGTTTTGTGAGCCTGGACGCGAATTGCCGCTAAGCCGGTGCGTAGACGCAGTTTAGGTGCGTGATATGGTAGCCGTGATGGCGTCCCGAACGCCAACCGCTCCGTGTCGCACGGGAGCCCGTGCCGCGAGTCGAAGGGAAACCGACGCCGAACGGACGTGCCAGAGCAGCGTTACGCGGAAGAGATTCATATGACACCTCGATCGTCAGCATCATCCACGGCCGATCGTCCACGCACCGCCGCGGAGACCATCGGCCCGGACGACCCGCGCTACGCGGATCTCGTCCGCCGGGGCTTCAACAAGCGATTCACCAGCACGCCGGACGTCTTCCGCCTCGTCCAGTCGACCGACCAGATCATCGACGCGCTGCAGGCCGCCGTCCGCGACGGCAAGCACGTCGTCGTGCGCAGCGGCGGACACTGTCTCGAGAACTTCGTCGCCAATCCCGACGTCCGCGTCATCATCGACATGTCGCTGATGACCGGCGTGTCCTACGACGCGGAGATGAACGCGTTCGTCGTCGAATCCGGCACGCTGCTCGGCGAGGTCTATCGACGGCTGTACCTCGGATGGGGCGTGCTGCTGCCCGCGGGCGTGAGCCCGGACGTCGGCGCCGGCGGCCACATCCTGGGCGGCGCGTTCGGCTTCCTCTGCCGCGAGCACGGCCTGGCGGTGGACTATCTGTACGCCGTCGAAGTCGTCGTCGTCGATGACGCCGGACAGGTGACACGCGTCATCGCGACGCGCGATGCGTCCGATCCGAACCGCGATCTGTGGTGGGCACACACCGGCGGCGGTGGCGGCAATTTCGGTATTGTCACGCGCTACTGGCTCCGATCACCAGATGCGACAGGGACGGATCCGCGCACGCTGCTGCCCGCCGCGCCCAAGGCCGTCGCGACGCTGCGCGCGTCGTGGAAGTGGGGGGAGCTCAGCGAGCCCGCGTTCGCACGCATGCTGCGCAACTTCGGCGACTGGTGCGAGCGCCACGCCGCCGCGGATTCGCCGTACGCGAATCTGTACGTGATGTTCTCTCCGAAGCGCCACGAGATTGGCACGGTCGACCTGATCGCGATATCGACGGCCGGAGGCGACGCCGCGGAGCGGCAGTTCGACGACGTGCTGACGGCGCTGAACGCCGGCGCCGGCGTCGCGCACACGCGCAAGGTGGAGCACAGCTCCTGGCTGGCATTCGCCACGAACCCGTTCCCCGAGTTGTTCAGGGTCGGCATCGACAACGCGCGCTGCAAGATGGGCGATGCGTACCTGCGCAAGGGCTTCAGCGATCGACAGATCGGCGTGGTGTACGACTACATGACGCGGACGGATCACCACGTCCTCGGCGGCAGCCTCGGCATGGTGACGTACGGCGGACGCGTCAACACGGTGCCGTCTGACGCCACCGCCAAGGCGCAGCGCGGCGCGGTGATCACGATGGCGTGCGCGGTGGGCTGGGGCGATCCGAAGGATGAAGCGGCGTCGACCGCGTGGGTGCGCGCGTTCTATCGCGATCTCTTCGCCGAGACCGGCGGCGTCCCCGTGCCGAACGACGCGTCGGACGGCGCGATGATCAATCATCCCGACATCGATCTCGCGAATCCCGCGTGGAATACGTCCGGCGTGCCGTGGCACACGTTGTACTACAAGGACAACTATCCGCGATTGCAGCGCGTGAAAGCGCGCTGGGATCCGCGCAACATCTTTCATCACGCGCTGTCGATTCGCGCGTAGTCGATCTCGCATGCAGGGGGCCGCGCGCAATCGATCGCGCACGCCATCGATTGCGCACGCGCGATCGATCCTGCGCATGATCGATCCGCGTGCGCCGATCGCGTTCGAATCGTCCCGAGCGAAGCCCGCGACGAAAGGCGTGCGCGTGTGCGCGTGCGTGCGCCGCTAACGCGCAACGTCATCCAATCCGTCACACATGGACACGCGGATCGCACGATGATTCCGCGTCGCGTGCTTTGGCACGTCCTTCGCGATCTCTGATCGCGCTTGCGTACCGGCTGTGCGCATGCGACACGACAACCACTGTCGTGTCGCGCGGCGCGACGCACACCGGTCCCCCCGAAGTCCCCCAACATCGGCGTAATGAGGTGGTCTGTCTGCAGGGCCACGACTGAAGGCGCGGTCGCTCCGTGAGCCGTCCCCCCACGCTCACGCTCAAGCAAGGATGGCATCATGTCCCGGACTGCCACCGTTCTGCCCGGAGTCCGTCGTGTGCTCCGGACGCTCCCCGTGTCGCTTATCGCATTCGGCCTGCTGCTGCAGATCCCGGACATGCGCGCGGCCGGCAACGTCACCGGCATCGTGTTCCAGGACTTCAACGCGAACGGCGTCCTGGACACCACCGCCACGATCCCCAATGCCGGCAGCGGCGCGATCCCGATTGCGGTCGATCGCGGCGTCGGCGGCGTGACGGTCACCGCCTTCGACAGCGCCAACGTGCCGCAAGGCGCGGCAACGACAGCGTTCGACGGCACGTACACATTGACCGCGAGCGGCACGGGGCCGTATCGCATTGAATTCACCGGGCTGCCGTCAGGCATCACGCCGGGGCCGCAGGGACCGGGCGGGACGACGATGGTGCAGTTCGTGCCGGATGGCGCGTCGACCGGCATCAACCTCGCGGTGATAAACGCCGCGGAGTACTGTCAGAACAATCCGCTGATCGCCACGCCGTGCTATCAGTTCGGGAACCAGGCGACGGTGACGGCGCCGACGTTCGTCAGCTTTCCGTACTCGGCCGGATCGGTCGACGGCGATCCGGTGGTCGCGAATTACGGCAATCCCACCGCGCACGCGATCGCGGTACCCGCGCCGCAGATCGGCACGACGTGGGGCGCCGCGTACTCGCGTCCGCTGCGGCGGATCTACGTCGGCGCGTTCTTCAAGAAGCACTCCGGCTTCGCCCCCGGCGGCCCCGGCGCCGTCTACGTCGTCAATCGCGACACGGGCGCGATCGACGCGACGTTCACCGTGCCCGGTGCGACGATCGACGCGCACGACGCGGCGGACTTTCTGCACGACAACTTCAACACCGGCTGGGATGCGGTGGGGAAGACGTCATTGGGCGGCGTCACCGTCTCGGATGATGGCACGCAGGTGTTCGTCATGAACCTCGAACACCGGACGCTCTATGCGCTCGACGCGCAGAGCGGCGCGGTCATCGCGAGTCGGGCCGCGCCGACCGCGCTGCCCGGGTGTCCGGCGGACGGTGACGCGCGGCCGTTCGCGTCGACGTTCCATCAGGGCGTCGTGTACGTCGGCCTGACCTGTACCGCCGAAAGCTCGCAGAACCCGGCGGATCTGCATGCGTACGTCTACACGGCGGATCCGGCGAGCCTCGTCTTCAGCGCGGCGCCCGTCTTTCAGGCCGCGTTGAACTATCCGCGGACCATCGTCAGCGCCACGTCGCCCGCGGAGTGGCTGCCGTGGTCGCCCGTCTTCGCGAACCTCGCGCCGGAGGGCATTCAGGTCCACTATCCGCAGCCGTGGCTCACGGACATCGCGTTCGACAACGGCGGCAATCTGCTGCTCGGCATCCGCGATCGTCTCGGCGATCAGGCCGGCATCAACACCGCGGACAATCCCGCGCAGCCGATGGACCTGCGCTTCGGCGTCTCGGCCGGCGACACGCTGCGCGCGTGCGGAACGCCCGCCAGCGGGTGGACGCTCGAAAGCGACGCGAACTGCGGCGGCGCCGGTCCCACCGGCGGTGCAGGCACGGACGAAGGGCCGGGCGGCGGTGAGTTCTATTTCAGGGACGAGTACGTTCACGGCAACGGCACGCATCACGAGATCACGCTCGGCACGCTCGCGCAGATCTCCGGCTTTCCCGATGCCGTCGCCGGTGCGTTCGATCCCGTCGACATGGAGAGTCCCAGCAGCATCTTCATCGGCGGCCCGATCTGGCTGCGTCACGCGACCGGCGGCCGGCCGAAAAGCTATCGCCTCTTTCAGAACACCGACCTGGGGACCTTCGGCAAGACGAACGGCCTCGGCGACATGGCCGTCCTGTGCGACCTGGCGCCCATCCAGATCGGCAATCGCATGTGGACCGACGCGAACGGCAACGGCATCCAGGATGCGGGCGAAGCACCGCGTGCGGGCGTGGTGGTGCAGCTCCTCGCGCCGGGCGGCGTCACTGTGCTGGCGACGGCGACCACGGACGCGAATGGCGCGTACGCGTTTTCGAACGGTCCCGGCACGAACACGGCGAGCAGCGTCTTTGCCATCGCCGGCCTGACGCCGAATACGGGCGGCTATCGGATCCGCATCGATACGACGCAAGGCACGCTTGCCGGCACGATCCTGACGACCCCGAACAACGGCGGCGATTCCATCGACTCCGACGCGACGCAGACCGGGACGCTTGCGGAGATCGCGTTCACCACGGATAGCGCCGGCGTGAGTAATCACACGCTCGACGTGGGTTTCGTGCCGCCCGGCGCCCCAATCATCACGGGCCTCGTCTTTCTCGACGCCGACGTGAACGGCGTCCGCTCGCCGACGGAGACCGGCGTCGGCGGCGTGACCGTCACGGTGTTCGACAGCAGCAACACCGTGCAGGGCACGACGCCCACCGGTCCGAACGGCGGCTACGTCATCACGCCCGGCGGCGCGGGGCCGTATCGCGTGGAGTTCAGCACGATTCCGCCGGCGCTGCAGCCCGGTCCGCTCGGACCGGACAACGGATCGACCGTGCAGACCGTGCCCGGCACGCCCGCGGCGAACATCAGCCTCGGTCTCGTCGATCCCGCCGGCGCATGTACGAATCCCATCGTTGCGACGCCGTGCTATCTCTCTGGCGATCCGTTCGCGCCTGGATCGACCAGCGGCTCGAACCCGGTGCTCGTGTCGCTGCCGTACGACTCGTCCGGGTTCACGCCGCCGATTAATCCCGACGCACCCGCGTCGCAGATCGGCAGCGTGTGGGGACTCGCCTGGCAGCGCACGACGCAGAAGCTGTTCTCCGGCGCGTTCCTCAAGCGCCACGTCGGCCTCGGTCCGCTGGGCCTCGGCGGCCTCTACGTCACCGATTATTCCGCTGGCGATCCGGCAACGACGCCGCCAACGACGACCCCGTTCATCGATCTCGCGGCGCTGGGCGTACCGGTGGGCGCGATCGGTCCACGCGGCTTGCCGGCAAACGGTGCGACGCCGTCGCTCGACACGGAAGCATTCGGCCTTGTTGCGAAAGCCGGCCTCGGCGATCTCGATCTCTCCGAGGACGGCAACACGCTCTACGCGGTGAACCTGGCCGCGCGGACGCTGCTGCGGATCGACATCAGCGCCTACAACACGAGCGGCACGCCGCCGACCGCGACGGACATCACGACGATTCCCGTACCCGATCCCACGCCCGCGTGCGTCAACGGGCTCGCGCGGCCGTTCGCGCTGAAGTTCCGCGGCGGCGTGCTATACGTCGGCGTCACCTGTACGGCGGAGCTCGGCGGCACGACGGCCAATCTGCGCGCCGTGATCTATCGATACGATCCTGTCGCCAGCGCATTCACGAGCGTGCTCGACGTCCCGCTCGATTACACGGACGGCGGCGCGGCATCGTTCGGCTGCCGGCAGTTCGAGCCGTGGACCGATGAGCCGATCTTCCGCACGGCGGGCGTCAATTCGTGCCGCCGCAGTCCGGTCGTATCCGACCTCGAGTTCGATGTCGACGGCAGCCTCATCATCGGGATCATGGATCGAGCCGGCCATCAGTTTGGTCATCAGAACTTCCTGCCGACAGAACAGACGCTCGTCGTCAACTTCGCGATCGGCGGCGACATCCTGCGCGCGGCCAACGTCGGCGGCGTATTCGTTCTCGAAAACGCGGGCACGACGCCGACGGGCGGCGGCTGCGGCGTGAATACGGTCTTCGGCGGCATCGGCGGCGGCGAGTACTACTGCGGCGAGCGCTTCAATCCGCACTTCGAAACCGCGATGGGCGGCCTCGCGCTTCTGCCGGGCAGCGGCGAGCTGGTGGCGCCCGTGATGGATCCGCTGCAGATCTATAGCGGCGGCATCCGCTGGTTCAACAATCAGACGGGCTCGGGTGCGACGTCACTGCTCGATCCGCGCGGCGCCGAGCTCTATAGCGCGTCCGTGATTGGATCGTTCGGCAAGGCGAACGGCCTCGGCGACGTCGAACTGCTGTGCGCCGTGCCTCCCGTGGAGATTGGCAACTTCGTCTGGATGGACTCGAACGCGAACGGCATCCAGGATCCGGGCGAGATGCCGATGGGCGGCGTCGCGGTGCAACTCGTCGCGCCGGATGGCGTGACGATCCTCGGCACGGCGATCACCGACGCCAGCGGCGCGTATCTCTTTTCGAGCGCCATCGAGCCGAGCTCGACCAGCATGATCTTCGGGATCGCCGGCCTGACGCCGAACACGTCCGGTTATACGCTGCGCCTCGATCTCACGCAGTCCGCGGTGGGCGGCAAGGCGCCGACGACACCGAATGCCGGCGTGAACGACGCCATTGATTCGGACGCGACCACGGTGGGCACGAACGCGGTCATTCCGGTGAACACGGACGCCCCTGGCGCGAATCACTCGTACGATTTCGGTCTGACCGCGCTCACGCTCGGCAATCTGGTGTGGCTGGACACGAACAACAACGGTGTCGTCGACGTCGGCGAACCAGGTATCCCAGGCTTGACCGTCAATCTGTACGGCGATCCCAATGACGACTGCGCACCAGACGACATCGTGATCACCAGCAAGACCGACGGCTCCGGTCACTATCTGTTCACCGATCTCCCAGCCGGCAACTACATCGTCGAGATCATTCCACCGGCGAGTTTCGTCAGCAGCACCGGCGCGATCGGATCCGCTATGGGTCCCTCGGAGCCCGCGCTCGATCCGGACACGGATATCAACAACGACGACAACGGGACGCGGTTCACGCCGATGTCGGTGCGCTCGTGCGCGGTGACGCTCGCGGGCGGCACGGAGCCGACGTCGGATGATGACGCCAGCACGAACACGAATCTCAGCGTCGACTTCGGACTGTTCCCGTCCATGTCGCTCGGCGATCTCGTCTGGCAGGATTCGAACAATAACTGTCTTCGGGACCCGAGCGAGCCAGCACTGGCCGGCGTAGCCGTGAGTCTGCTGGACGCCACCGGCACGACGCGCGCGACGACGACGACCGATGCGGCGGGCCTGTATCTCTTCGCGAATCTCACGCCGGGTGACTACGCGGTGCAGGTGGCGCCGCCAGCAGGTTTCGCAAGCAGCACAGGCGCGAACGCGACGACGACCGGCGCGTGCGAGCCGGGACCGGATCCGGATAACAACACGAACAACACCGATGACGGCGCAGCGGACGGCGCGAACGTCCGCAGCGCGCCGGTGACGCTCACCATCAACGGCGAACCGACGAACGATGGCGATGCGGACACGAACAGCAATCGCACGATCGACTTCGGCCTGTATCAGCCGCTGTCGCTGGGCAATCTGGTCTTCACGGATACGAACAACAACGGCATCGCCGATGCGGGCGAACCTGGCGTGCCGGGCATCAGCGTCTCGCTGCTCGATCCGACGACCCTGACGCCGCTCGCTACGACCACGACGAATGCGAGCGGCAGCTATCTCTTCACCAACCTGAACGCCGGCGACTATGTCGTCGAGATCGTTGTGCCGCCTGGCTTCTCGTCCAGCACCGGCACGCCGGGCGCGCCGGCCGGACCCGTCGAGCCCGCGCCGGATCCAGACGACGACGTGGACCAGACCGACAACGGGACGCACACGACGCCAACGTCGATTCGGAGCGCGCCGGTCACGCTGGCGTCCGGCAGCGAGCCGGTGAACGATGGCGATGCGAACGCGAACACGAATCTGACGGTCGACTTCGGCCTGATCGCGCAGCTCGCGCTCGGCGATCGCGTCTGGATCGACACGAACAACAATGGCGTGCTCGATGCGGGAGAGCCGGGCCTCGCGGGCGTGACGGTACAACTCTCCGCGGATGCGAACGGCGACTGCGTCGAAGACGGCGCGATCGTCGGCACGACGACGACGGATGCGACGGGCACGTATCGCTTCGATATGCTTGCGCCCGGCCGATACATCGTCGCGATCGTGCTGCCGGCGGGATTCGTGTCGAGCACGGGCGGCGCCACGTCAACGGGCGGTCCATTCGAACCGGCGCCCAGTCCGGACACCGACGTCGACAGCGACGACAACGGCACGATGGTATCCGCAACGCGTGTGAGGGCGTGCGGTGTCACACTCGCGCCGAATGCGGAGCCGATAAACGATGGCGACGCGAATCCGAATACGAACCTGACGGTGGACTTCGGCGTCTTCCGTCCGGTCGCGCTCGGCAATCTCGTGTGGTTCGATCGCAACAACAACGGCATCGTGGATCCGGGTGAGCCCGGTCTGAGCGCAATCCCGGTGACGTTGTATATCGACGCGGACGGCAACGCGGTGCCGGACGGTCCAGCGGTCGCGACCGCGCCGACGAATGCGGGCGGGCAGTATCAATTCACGAACCTGACGCCAGGCACGTACCTCGTCGCGATCACGCCGCCGCCGGACGCTGTCAGCAGCACGGGTGCGAACGGCTTCGCGCGCGGTCCGTACGAAGCCGCGCCGGATCCTGACAGCGATCGCGACAACGACGACAACGGCACACAGACCGCGGCGGTGCCCGGCGCGGCGATCGTCAGCACACCGGTGACACTACAGGCCGCGAGCGAGCCGACGTCCGACGGCGACGGCGCCGACGGCAATCTCACCGTCGACTTCGGCCTGTTCACGCCCGCATCGATCGGCGATCGCGTGTGGCGCGACACGAACGGCGACGGCGTGCAGGATCCGGATGAACCCGGCGTGCCTGGTGTGCCGGTCACGCTGCACGTGCCGGACGGCACGGTCCTCGCGTCGACGATCACCGATCCGTCCGGTGCGTGCCGGTTCGACACGCTGACGCCGGGGCCGTACTTCATCAGCCTCGCGCCGCCGCCAGGTCTCGTGCCGACGCCGCCGGGGCAGGGCGGCGATCCGTCACGCGACAGCGATGCGGATCCCGTTAGCGGACGCATGCCGGTCACGACGCTCACGCCGGGCGAGCACGATCCGACGTGGGATGGCGGCCTCGTGGACGCGCCCGGACTCACGCTCGGCAGTCATGTCTTCCGCGACAACGACAACAACCGCCGGCGCGATCCGAACGAGGATGGCATCAGCGGTGTGCCGGTCATTCTCTATCCGGATGCGGACGCGGATGGCGTACCGGACGGCCCGCCGATCGCGACGACAACGACCGGCGCGGACGGCGCGTATCAGTTCACGAATCTGGCGGACGGCAAGTACGTCGTGCAGATTCCGGCGGACGCCTTCGCGGTGAGCGGTCCGCTGGCGGGACACGTCACGAGCAGCGGGTCCGCGCCGCCTGACGACGATGTCGACAACGACGACAACGGCATTCCCGCGAGTGGTGGCGTCATCACGAGCGGGACGGTCATGCTGAACTCCGGTGTCGAACCGACGAACGACGGCGACGGCAACGCGAACAGCAACCTCACGGTGGACTTCGGCTTCTACCGGCCGAACGTACCCGTGATTGGTCTCACGCTGCAGGCGGGGACGCCGATCGACAACGGCGACGGCACGTTCGACGTGCCGTTCACGGCCGACGTCGAGAATCTCGGATCGGTGCCGCTGACGAACATCCAGGTGCAGGTGCCGCTCGTGCCGTCGTTCCCGCTGCCGACGACGTTTGTCGTCGTGCCGGGATCGGTGTCTGCGGATTCGTGTCTCACCGCGAACGCGGCGTTCGACGGCGTGGGCACGCCGACGCTGCTCTCGGGCGTCGACGCGATGCCCGTCAATGGGCGGTGCGAGATCCGCTTCATCGTGCGGCTCGTGCCGAACGGCTATGCGGCGCCCTACGTCATCTCGGGAACGGCGACGGCGGACGGCACGAGTGACGTGTCGAACGACGATATCGATCCGGATGCAAACGGGAACAGCGTCGCGCTGGAGCCGCCGGACGATGTGCCGGTGAACCTGCGGCTGGTGCCGGGCGGATCCGATCTCGAACTGCGCGTCGATCACTTCGGCGATCCGTCGCAGGCCGGGAGCATCTTCGACTTCTTCTTCCGCGTCACCAATCGCAGCAGCGTGGCGACGAACGGGCCGATTACGCTCGTCTACACGCTGCCGCCGTATCTGCGCATCAGTCCGATGCCGGGCATGCTGCCGTTCGGCACGGGCTGGGCGTGCGCGGTCGACGGACAGCAAGGGCAGAGCGGGGAGACGGTGCGCTGCACGTACGAAGCGCCAGTGCCTGCGGATCGCGAGATCTCGGTCACCGTGTGGACCGAGATCCTGCAGGTGCAGCCGGTGCTCGCGAGCACGGGGTCGGTGTTCTACGGCGGCGATCCCAATCTGGCCAACAACACCGCGACCGACGCGATCCGCGTCAGCGGCGACGGCAATCGTTCGCTCGCGGACCTCGGCCTGCGCGTCGATGCCACGGCATTCGCGGATCCCGGTGAACGTGTCACCGCGCGGGTCGCGGTCACGAACGACGGTCCAGCCGACGCGGCGGACGTCGTTCTCAACGCGGTGCTGCCGGCGTCGCTGCTCTTCCAGGACGCGGCGTCCACGCAAGGCGTCTGTCCGCCTCCGGCGGGCGGCGTCCTCTCGTGCGCGCTCGGCCTCGTGCCGCGCGGCGCGGCGGTCACCGTCACCGTGCGCACGAACGCGTCCGCGCCAGGCGGCGCGATCCAGACGTTCGCCGTGCGCAGCACGTCCACGAACGACGCGTCCAACGCCAACAACTCGGGCGCGGCGATCACGCAGGTGAGCGGCATCGGGCCGACCACCGACACCGATCGCGACGGCATGCCGGATCGCTGGGAGCTGCAGTTCGGCCTGAACCCGCGCGTCGCGGACGCGCAGGAGGATCCGGACGTCGACGGACGCACCAACCTGCAGGAGTATCAGCAGCGCGGGCATCCGCGCGGCTTCTTCCGTCAGCTCTTCGCGGAAGGCGCGACGAACCAGTTCTTCGCCACCGAGCTGGCCGTCCTCAATCCGCAGGCCGCGGACGCGAATCTGTGGCTCACGCTGATGCGCGACAACGGACAGTTGATCCATCGGTATCAACGCGTCGCGGCGATGGGGCGCCAGACGTGGAACGCATCGCTGCTGCTCGGCACGGACGGCGGATCGTTCTCGACGCTGATCGAGTCGGACGTCGCGATTGCCGCCGATCGCGGCATGCGGTGGGACGCGATGCTGAAGTACGGCAGCTCCGGCGAGATCGGCCTGCCGGCGCCGGCAATGCGGTGGATCTTCGCGGAAGGCGCGACGCACGGGTTCCAGTTGTTCTATCTGATCGAGAATCCGGATCCGGTCGCCGCCGCGGACGTGCGAATCACGTATTTCACGCCAACCGGCGCGCCCGTGATCAGAACGCGGTCCGTGCCGGCGCACAGCCGCGTGACGATCTACGCGAACGAAGTGCCGGAACTGCGGGCCGTGGACGTGTCGGCGCAAATCGAGTCCACGAACGGCGTGCCGATCGTCGCGGAGCGCGCGATGTATCGCGACGCGAACGGACAGGTCTTCGGCGCAGGACACGCAGGCACGGGCGCCACAGAGGCCTCGACCGCATGGTTCTTCGCGGAAGGCGCGACCGGCGCGTTCTTCGATACGTACGTCCTGGTCGTCAATCCGGGCGTCGTGCCCGCGACAGTCACGGCGCGATACCAGCTCCCCAGCGGCGCCAGCTTCTCAAAGGACTACGTCGTCGCACCGGCGAGCCGGCGGACGATCTCGGTCGAGAACGAGGATCCGCGGCTCGCGGCCACGTCGATGGCGATCGCGCTGACGTCGACGCAGCCCATCGTCGCCGAACGCGCGATGTGGTGGCCCGGATTGGCCGTGAGCCCGGAGTGGTACGAAGCACACGTGTCGCTCGGCGCGACGGGCACGGGGACGAAGTGGGCCGTCGCGGGCGGATCGGCCGGCGGCGTCGACGCGGAGGCGACGTTCCTGCTGATCGCGAATCAGGCGGCATCCGCGGGCGAGGTCGCGGTGACGCTGGTGTTCGATGACGGGCGCACGGCCGTGCGGACGTGGACGCTGCCGGCGACGTCACGCACGACGATCGATGTGGGCGCGGCGATTCCGGAGGCCGTGGGCCGGACGTTCAGCGCCATCGTGGAGAGCGCGGGCGCGTCGCCGGTCCCGCTCGTGGTGGAGTGCGCGCGCTACAGCTCGCCCGCGGGCCTGCTGTGGAGCGCGGGCGCCAGCGAGCGTGCGACGCGGCTGACGCCGTAGCCGTCAACGCGCCGCCGCCGACGCGTCTGCCGCAGCGATGTGGCGATGCGGATGAGCGAGCGGTGTGGGACCGCCGGGCGCGGACGGCAGCATGTCCGTCGCGTCCGGCGCGTCTGGTCCAGGTTTGGTCTGGTCTTGCGAGCGGGAGCCGCGCCTTGCTCGTGAGACCCGCCCGGCCGCGCGCGGGCGCGCGCGCGCGCCGGGCGTTTTTGTGTATGCGGGTCGTGTGGGGCGTCGGGGTGGTACGGACGTGTGGTTTGTGGCGGGCGGCGACGGCTGCGACGGCTGGCGGGGCAGCGCGGGCGATGTCGGCTGTTCGGCGCGGGCGTCCGGCGCGTTGATGTGATCGCACAGGCCGTCACCCATGAGCACCGACGCCAGGAAGCTGTCTTTTTCCACCGTCATCCCCATCGTGGTCACCGCGCTGACCGTGCTCGTGGGCCTCTGGCAATACGTCCAGACGCGCCAGGGCGAGTTCCGCAAGCGCTATTGGGAAGAGCAGATGCGCTGGTATTCGGAAGCGACGCAAGCGGCGGCCACCATCGCGACCGCCGCCTCGCTGGAAGAGACCGTGGAGGCGCGGCGGACGTTCTGGCAGTTGTACTGGGGCAAGCTGGCGCTGATCGAGAGCCGCGAGGTCGAACAGGCGATGCTCGCGTTCGGCCTGGAACTGAGCGCGTGCGAGCAGGACGCGGCAAAGTGCTTCGAACAGTCGTCCGACATCAGCGAGCCCACGCCGCTGCGCCGCCGCTCGTACGAGCTCGCCCACTGCGCCGCGTATTCGCTGACGCAGACCTGGAACCCCACCAGCCGCGCCCTCGACGCGCGCGGCGATAACTGTCCGCACGTCGCGCGGACGCCTCCCGCCCGCATCGCCACACCAGGGACACGCACCGATCGGCCGACTCCTTGAGGAGCAGCCGATCGACGATGTGAAGGCGCCGATTGCTCAGAGCGAGTGATGGACGCGGACGCCGTTACCGAACACGGACACGACGTCCTTCGTCACGTTCGGCATGCCGGATAGTCGCAGCTCGGACAGGCGCGGCAGCCGCGCCAGCGCGGCGACGCCCGCGTTCGTGAGGCCCGCGCACGTGTCGAACTGGACGCGTGCGAGCGACGATATGCCGCTCAGCAACTCCGGCGTACGATCCGTGATCCGGTTGTAGCTCGCGAAGTAGTTCTTCAGCGCATCCAGCCGCGTGATGTGCTCCGTGGCGACGTCCGTCGTGTCGCGGCAGTACATCAGCACGAGCGATTCGAGCCGCACGCACGCGCCGACGTGTCGATAGCCTTCGTCCGGCACGTCCATCGGCATGAATTCGCGCAACGCCGGAAAGCGCGGCAGCGCCGACAGCCCCGCATCATCCACGTTCTTGCAGCTCACCGACAGGTAGCGCAGCGCCGGCATGTCCGCCATCGCCACGAATCCGCGACGCCGCAGGTTGTAGCAGCGCCGGCCCCAGATGTGCTCGATGGACCGCGACCGGCTCAAGGCCACGAACCCTTCGTCGCCAGCCACCGTGTCCTGACACATCAGGAACCGGAGGTGCGGCAGCGCCGCGATGTCGGCCATCGAGTCGTCTTTGGCGTCGAACGCGAGCCAGTTCAAATGCGCCAGCCGCACGAGCGGCGCGAGACTGGCGCCCGTGATCGCGAGCCGACTGCTGTCGACGTCCAGCGCGAAGAGGCCATCGAGCTCGGCCAGCGCCGCGAATCCCGCGTCCGTGAAGGGACCACGCAGCATGAGGAAGTTCGGCCGCGCGTCCGGCCGCAGCAGCGCCATCGCTTCGTCACCGCCCCGCCACGTCTTGAACACCGGCAGTTCGCGGAGCAGCGCCAGCCCCGCATCCGTGACCGCTTCCCCGGACCGGAAGTCAGACAGGTCCACCTTGCCGGCCAGCGCGCGGATCGCGCCGTCACCTGACGCGGTTCCCGCCACGTCCACGCGGCGGAGCCTGTCGCACGCCGCGAGATGACTGGCGCCGGCGTCCGTCATCGGCGTCCAGGCCAGGGCAATCGTTTCGAGCGCCGGCAATCGTCGCAGCACCGCCAACCCGCGATCGGTGATTCCGCATCCACTCAGGTTCAGGTGCCGCAGCTGCGGCAGGCGAGCGAGATGCCGCAGGCCCGCGTCCGTCAACTGCCTGGATCCTTCGAGGTCGAGTGTCGTCAGATGATCGAGCCGCGAACAGCGTTCGAGCAGGTCGTCCGTCATCTGTCCATTGGCGTGAAGTCCCGGCGAGCGCCGCTCGCGCATGAGGTCGAAGACCTCATCCCAATCACGCAAGCGCACCATCGCGTCGCGTGGCGAGGGCTCGTCACCGGTGTAGACGCCCACTTCTTTTGCGGCAATGGTCGTCTTGCCCGGCGGCACGGCGATCGCGAAGGCCGTCAGCGCATCCCAGTTCTCGAAGCCTTGCGCCCGCGCGACGAGGAACTGCGCGTCCGCGAGCGTGATGGTGTCATCCTCCGGGCCGCGCGGCTGTTCGGGTCGCCCGAGATCGAGGCGGACGTAGCGCCGCGTCACTTCCCAGGTCCGCATGTGGCCGAAGTAGTCCCACACGGTCCGCATCGCACTGGAATCGCCGGTGTGATAGGCGGAGACGAGCGCTTCGGCGACTTTGTCGTAGCGGCGCATCGCCGCGTCCTGGGCGAGGCGGTCTTTGAGCGCCTGCCATCCAGGCAGGCCGTGCTCGCGCGCGAGCGCGTGCTGCACGTCGCGCAGCGTCGGCTGCGCCGGCGCGTCCGGCAAGGCACGTGCAAAGCGCGCACGCGCAGCGTCTTCATTCGTCAGCAGCGCGTTCAACCAGCGCCTGGCTTCGCGCTTCACGTTGTCGAGGGTCGTCCTGGCACTGATGGGCCTGGGCATGGAAACCTTCCTCCCGATGTGCCTGCCGTCCGCTGAAGATCAGGCTGGAAGAAGGTTCGGTGACGCGGTCACGAACCGATTGGGTGGAAGTAAACTCCCTTGCCGCGGACCAGAGGCGCCCCAACGCGCACTGTCCAGCAGTCTCGCGCTTTCAACGGCCCTTGTCAATTTCCGCCGCAATTCCCCCGCGCGCGCTGCCGTTCGCATGTGGTCGATCGGCGGCGGGCCTGCGGTGGTGCGGTGCGAACCGTGGACCGGCGGATCGTTACGGCGCGGCTGCGGAGTCTCCGAGGGCGCGATCGAGTCGCGGAAGGATCTCATCGTAGATCTTGAGGAGCCGCGGCTCGATCAGCGTGCAGTCGCCGAAGTAGGTGGCCACGCCGTTCAGGAACGATTCGGTGCTCGAGATCGCGTACATCGATTGCGTGATGGCGCGCGTCAGCTCGTCGAGTTGTTCTTGAACGGCGTAGACGTGCGCGATGGCGAAGGCGAGGTCGGAGTCGATGTAGGTCAGCGATTGCGTGGCCAGGGCGAGGTCCCACGCGCTGTGTTCCATGAAGGCCGGGGCGAGTCCTGTATCCGGGATCGGCAACGTCTTCGCCGTCCGGGGATCCGTGGCGAAGAACGCCTGGAGGTTCTTCAGCTTGACGATGTGCTTGTCCTTGACGGCTGCCACACTCTCGCGATTGGCGCGCAGCTCGGTCCGGAAGCGCAGGAGCGCCTCGTGCGCGAGCTCACGATGCTGCGCGCGTTCCCGCCACTGTTCGCCCATCAAGCCAAGAAAGACGCCGGCGCTGATCAAGATCACTTCGAGTCCAATCGTCAGCACCGACCTCGACCGCCGCCCCGCATGTCCCGCCGCCGGGTGTCCCGCTGCCGCGTGTCCCGCCACCGCATGTTCCCACGCTGCGTGTCCTGTTGCTGCGTGCTCCGACGCCGCGTGTCCCAACACTGCACGCTCCGACGCTGCGTGTGCCGACGCGGCGTGCCCTGGTCCAGCATCCGCCCGCGCGGTGTCCGCGTCCCGCGCCGGACCGGCATCATCACTCCCCTCGTCCGCAAGCTGTCCCCGATGCACGTCGGACACTGACCCCTCCCGCGAATCCACCCGCGCGCATAGTGCGCGGTCTCGTCCACGCTGTCAATGCCGTCGCTGCGCCGTCGCTGTTCGCGTATCCGTGGGGCTCTCATGGATCTGTGCGCGTACCGCGTCGCCATCCAGTGGGTTGCTGCATGCCATTTTTCAACCCAGCAACCGATCCTCGATGCTCGCCTGCCAGCGCCGCCAGAACCAACAACACATTCGTAAAAGCAGATCCAATGCATGAACGATTGGTCGGCATGCTTTCGATGACTGTTCTCCTGAGCTGCACGGTCGCTGCCTCCCCCGTACGTCCCGAGGCTGTTCCCTCTCATTCTGAAGCGATTGCCCGCAAGGTTGCTCTGTCCGCCGGTCCGGCGCAGGTGAACGCGTTTGCGAATCACGGCGGTGTGCAGGCCGTGCTGTTCCTGGGGATCAACAGGACTGCCTTCTGTCTCAATGCTCCTGACTGGACGATCACGGTAACCGGTGCGGTTCCGAACAGTGACGTCCTGCAGCGTGAGTGCCGGCGCGATCGAATCGAAGGCTGGCTGCTGGCCTGGCAAGGATCTATCGGTGTCACCAACAGCGCCGGGTCCTTGGTGTTCACAACTCACGGACCCAACGTCGGTGGCGAATACCTGGGGCAGGTCATCGTCGCAGGCGACGTGTCGAATCCGATCTCCTATTTCGCGGGCGCTTGCTGACCTTCGCGGCGCAGGCGGGCCGCGAAGCTCGCCTGCGCCCAGCATCACGGACATTCAACAGGCTGTCCTTCACAGTCGGCGCTGACAGTCGGCCGTAAGACGGTGTGATAGAGTGCTGCCGTCATATGATGTGATGACGACGGTGTCGGACGATGTACGCGAGACATCAGATAGATACACGATCGCGTATCGTATTTCGTCGCGCATCGCATCCTTCCTCAAGGAGCCCGCTGATTGCCTCGACGGACGGGGATCTGGAGTCAGAGCGTTGTCTTGGAGATGCTCTTTCTGTTCCTGGCTCTGACTCTTGCTCTTTCAACGGGAATCACGGCGACTGCTCATCTCTTCTGGCCGTACGACGTCGACCTGTTCCGTGATATCGCATCCGCGCGCACGATAGCGGACGGCCACTGGCACGCCGATCCGTACTACGCGGGCGAATACTTATGGTACAACCCGCTCGTACCATCGCTCGTGGCAGTCCTCTCGTGGATATCCAATCTCGATGTCCCGCTGGTGTATACGCGCGCGGGTGCGTATCTGAATCTCCTGCCCGCGCTCGCGTTCTACGCGCTCGTGCGCGCGTGGTTCGGCGCCGTGCCCGCAGCCGCGGCGCTGACGACATTCCTGTTCGTCGCGCCACGCGGTGCGCAGCCGTGGGTGACGGCAACGTATACACCGTGGTTGTTTGCGTCTTCTTTCAGTCAGGCGTTCTTCTACCTCAGTGTCTTGTGCTGGCTCTCCGTCCGTCGGAAGGCGACAACGATCGGTAGACTGACACTCGCTCTGACGCTCGGTCTCGCGCTTCTCTCGCACGCGGCGCCCGCGCTGCTGTTCGTGCTGGTGCTGGTCGTGGATCAGGCGCGCCGCATTCATCGAGCACACCGGCAGGAATCTCGCGCGTCCGTCCGAGCACTCGTCTGGGAGTTCGCACTCATCGTCGGGATCGCCGCCGTGATCAGTCTGCCTTTGACGTGGTGGATTGCCGGGCACTATCACTTGCAGGTGCAGAACCCGCTGCCGGCGCAGTGGCAGTATGACCTGCTGACGCTCGAACACGTTCGCGGCTTCCTCATGTCGCATGCCACGCCCGCGACAGCGCTCGCCATCGTTGGAGCCATCGCCCTCTGGAGGAGGCCAGCACATCAGGAATCGTTGACCGTTCTCTGGATCTGGACCTTCCTCAGCATCGCGCTGGTAGGGCGTGGTTATCTCGTACAACTGGCGCCGTGGACGAGCAGCTTCTTGCCGTCGCCCGTGCCTGACTATCACTATCTGCTCTACCTTCGCGCGCTGATCAATATCTTTGCGGGGTATGGATTCATCATCATCATCAAGCAGCTCGTGGATCTGACGCGTCGGCTGACGTCAGGTCGCAGGCGCGTGGAATCGGCCGAATCGCTCGATCGACAGGATGACAGCCGTGGATCGGATTTCGATCCTTCATCCATTTGGACTCTGCGTCTCGGGTATCTTCTGCTGGCGATCGCAGTGGCGGCGACGGCGCCGCGCCTGGCAAAGCGCGCCGACTTCTCGTCCGCCGTTCGTGAGGCGAACGCATTCTCGACGAAGACGTCATACAGCGCGATCTACCAGTGGATTCGCACCAGCGTCGGCTCAGAGGCCGTGTTTCTCGCCTCGAACGAGATCGGCCAGTTCGTGATCGGTCCCGCAGGGGGGAAGCTGGTCGCGGTCGATCCGTATTTCTCGAACCCTTACGTGGACTATCTGTCCCGCGGCCGCGATCGGCAATTGCTCTTCGAACGTCTGGCTCGTTCGGACCGGAATGAGTTCTGCTCGCTTGCCAACCGCTACCGCGTCCGCTTCGTGGTGTCCGATCCCACCGTGCCACTGCCGCTCCACGGCATATCGATTGTCGAACCAGTGTTTCATCACGAAGAACTGCGCATCTGGGCCGTTCGGGGCTGCTCCTACTGATCTGCCGCTTGTTCAGTGCTGGTCCTGCATCGCGATCGTTGGTGTGATGTGTGCGGCGCGGCGGGCGGGGAGCCAGGCGGCTATGAGGCCGGTTACCGCGAGCAGCGTGGCGGTGGTCAGGAAGATCCGTGGATCCCACGGGCTGATCTGGAAGACGAGTGTTGTCAGCCATCGGCCGAGCAGGACGGCGCCGGTGAGGCCGGCGAGGAGGCCGATGCAGAGGACGATGACGGCTTGACGCAGCACGAGTGCGCGGATCTGCGCGGCGCTCGCGCCGAGCGCGATGCGGATGCCGATTTCCTGCGTGCGTTGACGGACGTTGTAGGCCAGGACGCCGTAGAGGCCGAGTGCGGCGAGCAGCAGGGCCACACTCGCGAAGGCGCCCATCAGTACGAGCGCGAAGCGCTCGCGGCTGGTGCCGCGTCCGATGATGTCGGTCAGCGGCATCGGCCGGTGCACGACCAGCTCCGGATCCAGAGCGGCTACCTTGGCGCGAACCGCGGCCAGCACTTGCATCGGGGGCAGCTCTGTCGCGACGACCTGGGTCAGCGTCCAGTTCCGGTTGCTGGCGTATTGGCGATGCGCGTGATAGACGACGAGCGTTGGCGCTCCGTACGGATCGAGCGTGACATCGTCGACAACGCCAATGATGCCGAGCTGCTGGCCGGCCGCCGCAATCTGCTGTCCGATGACGCCGTCGAACGGCATGCCGGGGAACGCCTGCCGCGCAAAGTTCGCGCTGACCACGGCGCGCGGCGGCTCGCTGGCCGTATCACGCTCGTCGAAGGTCCGCCCGGCCAGCACCGGAATGCCGAACGCCGCGAAGATGTTGCCGCTGATCGTCCGCTGTTGAATGTTGAACCCATTCCCCTGGCTCACGGCCATGCCGGCGCGAGGACCGCTGCGCACGTATGTGTTCCACATGTGAAAGCCACCGGTCGCGGGAAGCCGTGAGATCCCGCCGGCAGCCGTAACACCAGGGATCGTCTGCAGCGCGCGAGCGAGATCCTCCTGCACGATCGCCCGCCGCGCGGCATCGTATCGGACGGTCGGCAGATTCACATCAAAGGTGAGGACGCGTTCGACCCGGAAGCCGAGATCCACCTGCTGCAGACGATAGAAGCTCGCCAGCAGGACGCCAGCACCGACGAGGAGCGTCAGCGCGAGCGCGAGCTGCGCGGTCGCAAGACCGCTGCGAAGCCATCCCTGTCGGCGCGTGCCCGTCGCCGAACGCGATTGCTGACGCAACGCGTGGTTGGGCGAGACGCGCCCGAGGTGCAGGATCGGCGCGACGCCAAAAGCCACCGTCGTTGCCATGGTTACCGCCAGCGCAAATCCCAGCACCATGGGATCGAACGCGACCGCATCCAGGCGCGGCAACGCCTCGCGGCCGAGATTCTGTAATACGGCGACGCCGACACTGGCCAGGGCGAGTCCACACAGGCCGCCGAGACTGCCGAGGACAGCGCTTTCGACGAGGAGCTGACGCGCCAGCCGCCGGCTGCCCGACCCGAGCGCGGCACGAATCGCGAACTCGTGGACGCGGCCGGTGGCGCGTACGAGCACGAGATTGGCGACGTTGACGCAGGCGACGAGCAGCACGAGCGCGACCGCGGCGAGCAACAGATGCAGCGGTGCGCGAGCGGGCGCGACGAGATCCTCCTGCAGCGGGACGGCGAGGAGGGAGCTGAGGCCCGCGGCCGGCCAGCGTTCTTTCATCGAGGGACTCAGCGCGTCGAGCTCCGCTCGCGCCTGCTCGAGCGCGACACCGGGACGCAGCCGGCCGATCGCCGTGAGCGAGTAGTTCTCCTCGTACGTGTCTTGCGTCAGGTTGTACGGGCTCCACGCGTCCACCGCGCCAGCGATGGGATCCTCGAAGTCCGCGGGCGCGATGCCCACCACCTCGAACGGCTCTCCGCTCAACTGCAGGCTGGCGCCGACGATCGACGGATCGCTGGCAAACAACGTCCGCCACAGCCGGTCGCTGAGCACCACGCGTCGCGTTCCGGTGTCATCGGTCCGATCGAAGCCCGGCCCGCGCAGCGAACCCGCTCGCAGCGTCAGAAAGTAGTCGCTCGTGACCCGCAGCACGCGGAGGCGCTGCCCCTGTCCGTCCTTGACGAAATCGCGGCCGGTCTCCGAGTAGGTGAATAGCGCCGCAACGCTTTCGAACGACGATGTGCGGTCGCGCAACCACGTGAAGTGCGTGGCCGCCAGAACGCTCCTGGTGTGGGGCTTGTCGGGGTCCTGCTGATAGAAGCGGACGAGTTGACCGGGCTGTTCGTAGGGGAGCGGAGCCAGCAGGACGGCCTGGACGACGCTGAAGACCGCGGTCGTTCCGCCGATGCCCAGCGCGAGGGTCGCCACGACGATGGCGGCGAATCCGGGGTTGCGTCGGAACTGCCGGACGGCATAGCGCAGATCCTGGGTGACGCCGTCGAGCCACGAAATGCCGTTCATCACATACACCTCCTCGCGGACCAGTGTCGCGTTGCCGAACTGCCTTCGTGCCGCGGCGCGCGCGTCATCCGGCGTCATGCCTGCGCGGACGTATCGCTCTGCGAGCAGATCCAGATGTGCATCCATCTCGATCCGCGCCTCGGCGTCCAGGCGTCGTCGCGCCCAGGCAAAGCCAGGACGCGAGCAGAGCGCGAGCAATCCCGTCCATAGACGCACGATCCGAGAACCTCTATTCATGTCCCAACGCCAGCATGGGATCGATCCGTGTCGCGCGCCGCGCGGGCAGGTAGCTTGCCAGGACGGCGACCGCGGACAGGAGCAGCGCCACCGCTGCAAAGGTCACGACATCCAAGGGCGTGACGCCGTACAGCAGGCTGGCGATGAGCCGCGCCAGCGCCAGCGATCCCAGCATGCCGAGGCCGAGACCCGCGGCGATCAACAGCGTCGCGCGGCCCAGGACCAGGCGCAGGATGTCGCCTCCCGTTGCGCCGATCGCGAGACGGATGCCGAACTCTCGCGTCCGCTGGATCACGAGGTAGCTCATCACGCCGTACAGTCCAATCGAGGCGAGGACCAGGGCGAAGAAGGAGAAGGCCGCCAGCAGCAGGGTCCGGAATCGCGGCTGGCCCACGGACGCGGACACCCATTGCTCCATCGTTTCAATCCGATCGAGCGGGACGGCCGCGTCGATCGTGGAGACGATACCGCGCAGATCCGCCGCCATTGCCGCCGGATCGACGGATGTGCGGATGACGATGGTGGTTCGGGCCTCGTTGTTGGGCGCCTGTGCGAAGGGGACGTACATCTCGGCTTGTGACTCGGCGTCCAGACCGTCGTGGCGGACGTCTCCGACGACACCAATCACGGTCCGCCAGGCCGGCGGGCCGAACTTGATCCGCTGTCCCACCGGATTGCGATCGCCCCAATAGTGGCGGGCCATCGACGCGTTGATCACCACGACCGGCGCCGTGTCACCCGTGTCCGCGGCGAGAAAGGCGCGTCCTTGAAGCAGCGGGATGCCGATCGTTTCAAAATAGCCGGCGCTGACCGGACGATACTTCGAGACGTTGTAGTCGCCGATCGGCAGCGGCGGCCGGCCTTCGATCACGAAGCCCCAGGCGTTGTCCATGCCACTGAGCGGCAGATACGCCGTCAGGCCGGCGGATCGCACGCCCGGCACGGCGCGGACGCGTTCGAGCAGGTCGCGCTGGAACACCGCGATCCGGCGCGCGTCCGGATAGCGCGCGCGGGACAACGACACGCGCGCCGTCAGCATCTGTTCGGTGCGAAAGCCGGGCGAGACGTGGAGCAGCGTCCAGAGGCTCTTCGCCATCAGGCCGGCGCCCACCAGCAGCACGAACGCGATGGCCATCTGTCCGACCACCAGGCCGCTCCGCATCCGGGATGCCGCGCCGCCGGCGACACGCCTGCTCTGCTTCAGCACGTCGTTCGCGCTCGCGCGCCGCATCTGGAGGAGAGGCGCGATCCCGAAGAGCAGGCTGGTGAGGATCGAAATCGCTCCCGTGAAGAGCAGCACGCGGAGATTGAGGGTGATGCCGGACGTGCGGGGCAGATCCGCCGGCAAGTACGGTGTCAGGGCGCGAATGCTGGTCGACGCCAGGATCAGCCCCAGGGCGCCGCCCGTCAGGGCCATGAAGAGGCTCTCGGTGAGCAACTGCCGCGCGAGCCGGCGCGGTGTGGCGCCGAGCGCGCGGCGCAGCGCCATTTCCTTCTGACGCGCGGCCGTGCGGCCGAGCAGCAGATTGGCGACGTTGGCGCAGGCTATCAGGAGGACGAGGCCGACCGCGCCGAGCAGCGTCCCAAGCGCCGCCTGCACGGGCGTGGTCACATGCTCGAACAGAGGCACGACCGTGATGTCCTGCTCCTTGTTCCATGCGGGATAGAGGCGCGTCAGGTTCGCGGCGACGCCGGCAAGGTCGGCTCGCGCCCGGGCCAACGTCACGTCAGGCGCGAGCCTCGCAAAGACGCGCAGTGGATGCGTGTTGCGCGGCAGCTTCTGCGGGTCCAGCGCCAGCGGTATCCAGACGTCGAACTCATTCTGCGCCTGGAAATCCGACGCGCGGCTCACGAGCTCGAACTCGCGCGGCAGCACGCCGACAACGGTGTAGCTGACGTCGTTCAACGTGACCGGTGCGCCAAGCACATCACCTCGGCCTCCGAAGTGGCGCTGCCACGTGCGGTGACTCAGGATGGCGACCTGATCCCGGCCGGGCCGATCTTCTTCGCCGAGGAACGGACGGCCCAGCGCGAACTGCGTGCCGAAGAGCGAGAAGAACGTGGCGGACACGGCCGCGGCTCTCAGCCGCTCCGGTTCGCCGCGTCCGGTCAGGACGAAGTCCGGCCTCGGATCGATCGCGGCCATCTCGCGGAACGATTGGCTCTGTTCGCGCCAATCGACGAAGTTTCCCGGTGTGACGAACTCGAGCGTGTCGCTGTGACGCCGCTGCTCCCACAGCATGACGATACGGTCGGGATCGGCGTAGGGGAGGGCCTTGAACAGCACGGCGTCACAGACGCTGAAGATGGCGGTGCTGGCGCCGATACCCAGCGTCAGCGTCAGAATGACGGCGACGGTGAAACCAGGGGCGCGTCGAAGCTGACGGCAGGCGTAGCGGAGATCCCGGATCAGCCCATCGAGCCAGCCGATGCCGTTCATCTCATACAGGTCTTCACGGACCAGCGTCGCGCTGCCGAACTGCCTCCGCGCGGCGTCGCGCGCATCGCCTGGCGTCATGCCCGCGCGGACGTAGCGCTCCGCCAGCAGATCGACATGCGCCTCCATCTCGACGCGCGCCTCGGCGTCCAGACGCTGCCGCGCCCAGGCAAAGCCAAGCCGCGCACACCACGCTACGACGATCGTCCACATGTCAGGTCCGCGCCATGCGCAGCAGACGGGCGATGACGCCCGCGATACGTTCCCAGTTCGCCGCCTCCGTCGCCAACTGGCGGCGGCCGGTCTTGGTGATGGCGTAGAACTTCGCCTTGCGGTTGTTCTCGGACGCGCCCCAGCTCGCCGAGATCCAGCGCCGATGCTGGAGCCGCATGAGCGAGGCGTAGACCGTGCCCTCGTTCAATTTCAAGGCGTCATCGCTCACCTGTTCGATGCGGCGCGCGATCCCGTAGCCGTGCAACGGCCCCATGCTGTCGAGCGTCTGCAGCACCATGAGATCGAGTGTTCCCTGGAGCACGTCCATGCGTGCGGTGACGGCGGTCTGTCCTTTGGCCACAACACAGGAGTACTATGGAGACCTTTGGGATGTCAATAGGAGAGAGAAGAAAAACAGGCAGTGCAGGGACCGGCGAGGGATGGCCGCGAGGGCGCCGCGAACCGGGCGACGCCTCCAGAAGAGGCTGAACGGACAGTGACGAAGCGTGGGCGCAGCGAGGCGAGTTGCGCGTCCGGTTTACGCTTGGCGCGTCCGTTCACGCCTGTCGCGCGGGTGTTTCCGGCGTGAGATGTCGTGTCAGCGCCCAGAACACCAGCGCAGTCGTGCTGATGGCGGCGCCCAGCAGGCAGACCCCGTTCCAGCCGGCTTGCGCGTAAACCAGCGTTGACGCGATCGAGCCCGTTGCCGAGCCGATGGAGTAGAAGATCATGTAGCCAGCGGTGAGGCGGCTCTGAGCTTCAGGGCGGGTGCGATAGACGAGGCTCTGGTTCGCGACGTGGACCGATTGAAGTCCGAAGTCGATGGCGATGACGCCGACGACCAGCGTCCAGAGGGAGTGCGGGAGCAGCGCGATCACCGGCCACGAGGCCAGCATCGCGGAGAGTCCAATCGCCGTGGTCCGCTGCGCGAAGCCGGCGTCCGACAGGCGGCCCGCGCGCGACGCGCCCAGCGCGCCAGCGAGGCCTGCGAGCCCGAAGAGTCCAATCTGCGTATGGGAGAGCGAGAGCGGCGGCGCGGCGAGCGGCAGCACCATCGGCGTCAGGAGCACGGTCACGGCGCCGAAGATCAGCAGCGCGAGCATCGCGCGAATGCGCAGCGCCGGTTCTTCGAGGAAGAGCTGGAACACCGATCCAATCAGGCGTGGATAGGATAGCCGCGCGCCCAGGCGCGGCTGGCGCGGGACGGTCTTCAGCAGCAGTGCGGCGATGGTGACGGTGGCGGCAGCGGAGAAGAGGTAGACGGAGCGCCATCCGAAGAGGTCGGACAACGTGCCGGCCACGGTGCGGGCCAGCAGAATCCCGATGATGATGCCGCTCGTCACACCGCCGACGATCCGACCTTGTTCGGAGGGATGCGCGAGGATGGCGGCGTACGCGACCAGCACCTGCGTCACGACCGCGAGGACCCCGACCGTCGCCAGGCTGGCGAGCAGCACCGCGGCCGTCGGCGCGGCCGCCACGCCAATGAGCGCCAGCGCGGACAGCAGCGACTGGCCGACGATCAGCCGCCGGCGATCCAGCAGATCGCCCAGCGGGACGACCAGCAGAAGCCCAAGTCCGTAGCCGATCTGCGTGGCGGTGATGACCATCCCGATCGCCGCATGACTGATCCCGAACTCCGCCGCCATCGTGTCGAGGAGCGGCTGCGCGTAGTACACGTTCGCGACCGCAAGCCCGCCCGCGACCGCGAACAGGATGACCACGGCGCGCGACAGCGCCGACACCTCATCGACCGCACAGGCAGCCGCCCGAGGCGCCTGGATACCGGCGCAGAGCGCGTCCAGATCCAGGGTTCGTCCAATCGATTCGCCGTCCGTGCTCATCCGTGCTCCTGCCCGCGTCTCCCGTCGAGGCGACGCGTTTGTAGGTTGCAAAGTGCAACCACAACACAATAGCCCAAAGAGGTTGTAAAATGCAACCATGTCGTCCGCGCCCGGCCGCAGCGACGAGGCGGTGACGCCGCAACAGGGACACGACAACCGGGACGCGACCGCAGGGCCGCGCCGCAGGAACCTGGACGACAGGGAGCATCGGGCACATGCGCAAGAGGACCAGCCACAAGCACGCCGCGTGCCCCGTCGCCCGGCCGTTGGATGCCATCGGCGACTGGTGGTCACTGCTCATCGTCCGGGACGCGTTCGACGGTCTGCGCCGCTTCGGCGAGTTCCAGAAGAACCTCGGCCTCGCCAAGAACATCCTGTCGACACGGCTCCGCACTCTCGTGGACCACGGGATCTTCGACACCGTGCCCGCCAGCGACGGCAGCGCGTATCACGAGTACGTCCTGACCGAGAAAGGCCGCGGATTGTTCCCCGTCCTCGTGGCACTGCGGCAGTGGGGCGAGGCGTATTTCTTCGAGCCAGACGAGACACACGTCCATCTGGTCGACAAGAAGAGCGGACAGCCCGTCCGAAAGGTCGACGTTCGCGCGCAAAGCGGACGCGTCCTCAATCCGTCGGACACCGTTGTCCAGATCCTTCCACGCCCGACGCCACGACGCCGGAAGTCGTGAGGCAGGCGGCACGCGCCCCCTGCCTCGCATTCGGCACAGACTCATCGGTGCATGACGGACGTTCGATTCACCTCCAGTTCACCCATTTCCCGGCCAGTTTCCCGGTCAGACTCACGACCAGCTCACAGGCACGCGCTCAGGCCGTCGTAGATCGATCGACCCGTGCCAGGCAGCGGCGCGTACAGAGGCGACGGTCCGGCAAGCGCGGCGAGGACGTCGCGGATAGGCGTGCCGCGCGCGAGCGGACTCCGACATCGCCAGACCTGCGCGTCGACCACGATCTTGCCCGTCAACGGGCTGATCTCTTCGTTGCTGGCCGCAAACGTCCACACGCAGCTCCCCATCGCGCCGGTCTGCCTGTCGACCGAACAGCGATAGCGCAACGATTGAATGTTGCTGTACTCCCCTTCGCAGAAGGTATCGCCGCAGATGTCATCGAAGTTCCGTTTGAGATTCAGCACCAGCGTGTGCCAGGCCTCGATATCGGCATCCGCCGTGAGGTAGGCGCTGACGTCGACGTACTCAGGCGACGCGGATCCCTTGAGCGCGCCGGCTACGGCAGCATCACGCGAGCGCTCCTGTCCGTGAGTCACACCCGCGAACGACCAGAGTGCCACCGCCAGAACAGGCGCCCATCGACTCATGCGCACGCGCATCGCCGAGGTTCTCGCGGTGTCCGGCATTGTGCTTGTTCTTCCAACTGGGCTTGTCCTGCTCACGATGTTGGTCCTCCAATCAGGTTCACCTCTCTTCAAGGCAAGAGTGGGGCCACGAGGCCGGGTGTCCGGCTCGGCTCTGGAACTGATTGACGTAATGGAAGATGAAGGCGCGCCGCGCGGAAGGCTGGCTGCGAGCTGGAGAAGAGGCGTTCGAAAAGGTGACCTCCGGTTGACGCGAGGCGTGGGCGCTGTCTGCCGCATGGACGCGCGTCAGCAGAACGTTTCGCGGCATCCGGTGTCCAATGAAACACAGAGGAGGGATCCGCGGACGCCTGCCGCGGAACCACATGCGCGACGCCGTCCGTTTTGTCGGTGTGTTCTGCCTGTTCGTGTCCTTCGTTCTGCTCGACGCTCTACCGGTTGGAGCCCAGACCCCGGTTGGCGTCCAGACCCCAACGCCCGATCAGACATCTTCCGGCGCATATCGCCCGGTCCCGATCGAGAACTTCCGGACGATCGTCACGCTTCAAAAAGAGCTTGGCGCTGAAGGCTTCGCGTTGATCCTTCGGATCAATCGGGTCGATCTGGCTCACGTCCGGCAAGGCTCGACGCTGCTCGTGCCCGATCGCCTCGACGACATCGAGGCGCTGGTGCCGTTCCCGCTGGACCTCGATCCGGCGCAGGCACCTCCCGGACGCCTCCTGCTCGTCTCTCGGCGTGTGCAGGCCTTTGCGGCCTATGAGAACCATCGGCGCGTCCGCTGGGGTCCGACGAGCACGGGACGCCGCGAAACGCCGACGCCGGCCGGTCTGTTCCATACCAACTGGAAGTCCGTTCTGCGGCGCAGCACCGACAATCAGGCGTGGCTGCTGCCCTGGTACGTCAACTTCGAGAACCAGCGCGGCGTCTCGTTTCATCAGTTCGACCTGCCCGGCTATCCGGGCAGCCACGCGTGCGTCCGTCTCCTCGAAGAGGATGCGCGGTGGATTCATGCGTGGGCCGAGTCCTGGCAGTTGACGGACGGCGGACGGACGGTGCTGGCACACGGAACGCCGGTTGTCGTGTTCGGTGACTACGCCTACGACGCGACCCCTCCCTGGACGGAGCTCATCACCGATCCGCACGCCGCGCACGTGTCGCCGACGGAGATCGGCACTGCGCTGGCGCCGCATCTGACGCTGATTGCCGCTCGTGCGGACGAGCGTCAACGTGTCCTTGCCAGGCCCGCTCAGTTCTGACAACCAGGGGACACACACGGTTGATGCACGTACATGGAAAGAGGGCGTCAAGGGGTGAGCCCCTGACGCCCTCGTCCACGGACGCAGCGGACCGCCGGAGCGGCGTGGGCCGACGGGAGTGGTCCACGCGTCCCGGCGGCTCGCCGGCCTATGGCACCGGCGTGCCTAGCGCGCTCGCGCCCGCCGACCAGAATTGATCGCTGGTCGAGCGATAGCGCGAGACGTCAACCGTCAGCGGCATCGAGCTTTCCACGATGAGACTGAACCGCCTGTTGGCGGCTTCCAGCGCACGTCATGAGAGAGCCTGCGGTCGACGCACAGATTTCACGTGTCCACTGAGGCAGTGGAGGACGCCGCCCGCGTGGCGGCGACATGCGCATCACGGCGCGCGGCGTACGTGCGAAAGTCACGCCAACGGGAACGGATGTCGAAGTCGATTGGATTGCGCTCGCGCGCGCCGCGTGCTGCCGCCGAAACGCACACTGGTGCCGCGGCGACACACGTTGCACACGACAGACACACCGGACGGGCCGAAAATATCGGGATTTCTGGAGGCTGCGAAAGACCACTTCACGCCTCGTACCATCTCATGCGGTACGATGGTCCATCAGCGAACCGTCCTTCAGGAGCAGCAGACCCGATGATCGATCCGATGTCCGACGATGAGCCCCAGGTCGACGAATCTCGGGGCGACGAGTCTCGCGGTGATGGCGCTCGGCGCAGTTCCTCTTCGCCCGCGATGCTGGACGAGCGGGACGATCGGTTCCATCTCGGTCCGTCGACGATTGCCGGCGCGGGACACGGCGTGTTCGCGCGCGTGGCGCTCGACGCCGGGGACCGGCTCGAAGTGATCGGTGTGCTCGTCGCGTCCGACTCGGTGTCCGACCGCTGTTCGCATTTCACGGATCGCTACAAGTTCCGCATGAACGGCGCGCTGCTGATTCCCGTCGGCTATGGCGGCATGGTGAATCACGCCGTCGACGCCAACGTCGAGCAGCTTGTCGACGGTGACCGCATGTACTTGCGCGCGCTGCGCGCCATCGCCGCGGGCGAGGAGCTCTTCCTCACGTACGGTCCCGACGCCGTGCGACGGTTCATCCCGCAGTCCCCGAAAGTCTGACGCCACCGGTTGCGTGTCAGTGTCTGTAGATTGTGTCCGTAGATTTGCGACCGTTGATTGCGGCCGTTGACAGCGCGCGCGTCCTGTCCGACACTACCCCGCAGTGCGCGCTGGGGCGCCTCCTGTCCGCGGCAAGGGACTCTCCCACCCATCTCTGTCTCACCTGGTGCCGTGAACCTTCTTCCGGCCTGTACTCAGCGGACTTCAGGCACATTTACGGAAGGAAGGTTGTCATGAGCGACGAGCCTGCATCGATCGCGCAACTCGAACGTCTCCGGAAAGAAGCCAAGCGCTGGCTGAAGAACCTCCGCGCGGGGAACGCTGACGCGATCGCGCGGCTGCGCCGTGCGTTCCCGGACGCGTCGGCGTCGCCAGTCCTGCGTGACGTCCAGCACGCGCTCGCGCGCGAGCACGGCTTCGAGAGCTGGCGACGCCTGCAATCCGACCTGTCGAGCGCCTTGGCAACTCGCGTTGCGATGTCGCGCGACGAAGCCGTCGCCGCGCTGCTTGCCGCCGCGGTCGACGGTGATGTCGCGCGGGTCGCGGCGCTGCTCGACGTCACGCCGGACATCATCGACGAGCGCGGTCTGCTGGATGGACATACGGGGATGCGCACGGCGCTGCACTTCGCGACGGGTGCGCCGCACGATGACGTCATCACGCTGCTGCTCGACCGCGGCGCCGATCCAAACGTGCGGTGTGAAGGGGACTGGGCGTTCCCGCTGCACTTCGTTGCCGAGAAAGGCAGGCTGGATCTCGTTCGCCTGCTGATCGAGCATGGCGCCGATCCGGTCGGCGCGGGCGACTATCACGAGCTGGAGGTGATCGGCTGGGCCACCGCGTTCGAGTACGTCGCGCCGAATCGCGAGCTCGTCGCGTATCTGCTGACGCATGGCGCGCGGCACACGATCTTCTCGGCCGTGGCCACCGGCGACATCGAGGCGATCCGCGGACTTGCGGCCGCGTCGCCTGCCGACGTCGAGAAGCGCATGGATCTGACGAACCGCCGCCGGCGTCCGTTGCATCTCGCGGTCGTCAAGCGGCAGATGGAGGCGTTGACGACACTGCTCGATCTCGGGGCGGATCCGGACACGCTGGACGAGGCCGGACTGACGGTGCTGGATCAGGCCGTGCTGAGCGAGCAGCTTTTTGCCGCACAGACGCTGGTCGAGCGCGGTGCGGCCATCACGCTGTCCGCCGCGGTTGCGCTCGAACGGGAAGACGACATCGTTCGCCTGATCGCCAAGGACCCGGACGGCTTGAAGCCTGGACATCGCTGGGGAGCGTTGATCGTCCGTGCGAGCGAGTACTCGAGCGGCCGGATGGTCGAGACGCTGCTGCGATTGGGCGCGTCGGCCAACGCGATCGACGACACTGCGACATCGGTCGACCTCACCGCGCGATACACGGCGCTGCACGCGGCGGCGTGGCAGGGGAATCTGGCGGCAGTCGACGTCCTGCTGCGGCATGGCGCCGACCCGCGCGTCCGCGACGGCAAGTACTGCAGCACGCCCGCGGGATGGGCCGACTACGCCGGGAAGACCGCCGCGCGCGATCTGATTCTGACCGGCGCGATCGATATCTTCGACGCCATCCGGTTCAACCTGCTGGACCGGTTCGACGCGATCCTGGCTCAGGACGCCGGGGCGTTGCATCGTCCCTTCGGCGCGTACGCGTCGTGCGAACCGGAGGGCGCGTGGTGTACGCCTCTCGCGGCCGCCGTCATCCAGAACAGGGCCGACATTGTCCGCCTTCTGCTCGGCCGGGGCGCTCCGCTCGTTTGCGCGCCGGACGGCCGTTCGCTCGACGACATCGCCCGCGAGCGCGGCCATGACGAGGTCCGCGCGGTGCTGCGGCAGGCTGCGACCGGCGACGTCAGCGGATGAGGTTCATCGACGGGTCGATGTGAATGAGCGACGCGCGCGAAAGACGACAGCGTGGCAGCACGTGGGGGCTCTGTCGTAATCTGTCACGTCAGCGATGACAGGACTGGTGCGACGACGTTGGAGGAGGATCTGTGGCGAAGACGGATTTCAAATCGGTAGACGAGTACATTGCGACGTTTCCAAAGGACGCGCAGAACATCCTGCAGACCGTGCGGCGGGTCATCCGGAAGGCCGTGCCGGACGCCGAGGAAGTGATCAGCTATCAGATTCCGGCCTTCAGGTCGTCGGGCGGCTGGGTGTTCTACCTGTCCGCCCACACGAATCACTATTCGCTGGCCTGTCCACCGCCGTTTGCGGTCTTCACCGCCTTCGCGAAAGAGCTGGCCAGGTATGAAATGTCGAAGAGCGCGATCAAGTTCCCGAAGGCGGAGCCCGTGCCGGAAGGCCTGATCGGCCGGATGGCAAAGTTCCAGGCGGCAGAGAACCGCGAACGCGCGCAGAAGACGACGAGCACGCCCGCGAAAGCGGCGAAGGCCACAAAGTCGGTCAAGGCCACGAAGGCCGCGCCGAAGAACGCCACGACGAAGAAGGTGACAAAGACAGCCGCGAAGAAGCCGGCGTCGACGAAGGCGACGTCGATGAAGCGGGCGGTAAAGAAAGCAGCGGGGAAGAAAGCGGCAACGAAGAAGCGCTAGCGCCGCGCGGGGCGATGGCGGTCAGTGCGCCGTCTACGGTGCGGTCGGGACCGTGGCCGGCGTCGTGGTCGTTGCGCGGTGGGCCGGGTTGACGAAGTCGAGGACGAGGGGCTCGTCCCGCTGGCGTGCGTCCGGACGGATCTGGCGCGGCGTCAGGCCGAACTCGCGATGGAAGCGGGACGCGAAGTGGCTCGGCGTCTTGAAGCCCACGGCGAGCGCGATGTCGAGCGTCGAGCGATTGGTGTGCTCCAGCAACTCGTGGGCGCGCGCCAGTCTGCGGGTCATGACGTACTGGAACGGCGTCATGCCGACCGTCGCCGCGAAGGCGCGTGCGAAGTGCGCGGGACTCAACGCCGCGACGTCCGCCATCATCTTCACGTCCAGATCGTCCGCCAGGCTGCTCTCGACGTAGTCGCGCAGACGGCGAAGCGTGTACGCCGCCAGGCGTTCGCGTGCGTAGCGGACGGGAATATACGCCTGCGTCCGCCGCGCGAGCGCCTGTATGACCTCGCGCATCACGTGATCCGCAAACAACCGGCTCGACGGCGCCTCGTCTGTCAACGTGTGCCAGAGGCGGATGAGCTGGTGCGCAAGGTGCGGCTCACGGAACGGTTGCTCCTGCCGGATGGCGACGTGGGCGCCGGAGTCTCGCGTGAAGTCTTCGACGTGCGCCTTCGGAATGACGATGGAGAGGATGTGGGACGGGCCGTCCGCGATGAAGTCGCCGGCCGTATCCGGCGGCGCGGCGAGGATCGCGCCGGGCGACATCGCCAGCCAGCGTGGCGGACGATTGAAGCCGACCTGGATCAACGGCGGCGTCTGCAGCACGAGGTGGACCGCGTACTCGGGCACGGCCGGATCGACGATGGCGCTCGCGGGCGGCGTCATGTTGATCATGTGTACGGAGCCGGCGTCGATGATCCGGTACTCGTCCGGCACGACGCTGCGATGTAGTTGCGGACGCCACGCGAGCGGGCCGCCACGAGACCAGTCGTGGAACTGGAGAACCTGCGACATAGATCCTGACCTGACCTGCTCGAACGTCCGCGCGCCGCATCTGCGGCGGCACCGGCCGTGCCTCCCACCGTCACCATCCGCAGTGGGTTGTCCGCGGCGCCTTCCCACGGTGGCGCTATCCGCGGTGGCCTGCCTGCAGAGCATCGTATCTCAGACCGGGCCGGCTGTCGGTCGGACTGTCGGCCCGTCGGCTGGCCGGTCAGCCGGTCCTCGAACCGTTCACAGGAATCGCCCCCAGACCGTCGCGCTGTCGTCACGCATCACCCGCGCTCTGTCAGGCGAGGGATCGCGGCTCCTAAAATCGCAGTTTGAGGACAGACAGACGCGTCCCCCGCTTTTACGCTGACGGCATGAAACGAAGGAACTTCCTCCACACGCTGCTGGCGGGAAGCGGGCTCGCGAGCGTTCAGGTGCTGCCCGTCGCCGCTCGGGGCTCGTCCGCCGACACGCAGACACCGCCGTCGACCGGCGCGTCCGGCCGCGGCGCCGGGCGCGAGCGGATCATCGACGTCCACCTGCACGCCTACCCGGCGGATGCGGCTCTCCCGGCATCACTGACCAACCCGGCGACCGGCACGCCCACCGAGGCGCGGACCGGACACGCGCACATGCAAGCGTGCCTCGCCGAGATGAAACGCCTCAACATCGTCAAGGGCATCGTCAGCGGCGGGGACGGCGATCGCCTCGCGGCCGCCTGGCACTGGCAAGACGCGGCGCCCGATCGCTTCCTCGCGGCGGCAGGTATCCGCGGCTCGGAGGAGATTCCACTACCCGAACTCGGCCTGCTGCGCAAGGCCTTTCAGGATCGGCGGCTGCACGTGCTCGGCGAGGTCACCGCGCAATACGCCGGCCTCTCCCTCAGCGACGCGAAGTACGAGCCCTATCTGGCGCTCGCCGAGGAGTACGACGTCCCGGTCGGCGTTCATACCGGGCTCGGGCCCGATGGCATCTCGTACGATCCGTGCTGTCGCGGCTTTCGTGCGAGCCTCGGCAATCCCGCGCTGCTCGAAGAGGCGCTGAACCGGCATCCGAAGCTGCGCGTCAACATCATGCACGGCGGCTGGCCGTTCATGCAGGAGACGATCGCGGTGCTGTCGATGTATCCGCAGGTCAATATGGACGTCGGCGCCATCGACTGGATCCTGCCGCGTTCCGCGTTCCACGCCTATCTGACCACGCTCGTGCAGGCCGGCCTCGGCAAGCGGGTGATGTTCGGCACCGACCAGATGTACTGGCCCGAAGCCATCGGCCGCGCCGTCGACGCGATCGACACCGCCACGTTCCTGTCCGCAGCCGAGAAGCAGGACATCTTCTACAACAACGCCGCCCGCTTCTTTCGGTTGGATCAGCCAACCGAACGCAAGAGCGCCTGATCGACGGCCGGCCGTTTCGTTCCATTGAAACGGCCGGCGCCGCCCGCTAGTCGGTGGCGCGCTCCATCTGCACGTCAACGCGATCTCCCACAACTTCAGATCTTTCCAACGCGAACTGTTGTTCGCCACATATTCGGTGGGTCGATATCGACCCGAAGATGCGTTCGGCAAAACGAGAATGTAAGTCGGATCGCCGCACGTTGTATCTCCGGCGAGGACGTGGCCGCATCGATGTCTGCCTGCTGGGCGACTGCGGCGAGCGAACGTCGACGCCATGTCGTGCGGGCGACGACCAGCGCAACCTCGTCCTTGCGATCGCAATGCGTCCTGCCATCGATGCGCGCGACATCCGATCAACCAGACGCACACACGGCGCGACGCGTGCGCGAACATCGCGATCGAACGGTTTCGACGCCGCGACGAATCCTGTCTGTGCCAACATCGGTAGCGCATCGCGCAGTCGTTCGAGTCGAGCCGCGCGTGTCGGGCACGCGACGTTCCCGATCGTGGCAGCATCACCGACGAACGCCGCGCCTGACAGGGACCAATGCTGTACACGCGTGCCAGGTACATGCACGGGTATCTGCCTGCGACAAAAAATACTTTGTACATATCATTTGTAATGAAGATGCGGCCTTTGATAAAAGATGCGTAGCGCTCCCAACTTCATTTCGGCATCATCGGCATCATCGCAAAGTTCCTCTGACGACAGACCACATGCGGTACGAGTTGCCCCACCTGGTTTACGAGCACGTTGAACTCGAGAGAGTGGCGTCCTTCTGGCCCGCAGGCCATGAAGGAGACGCGATTGACGGACGAGCGGACGGTCACGCTCCCTCGGGAGCCCGATAGCGGTCGGTGCTGGAGGTACTGAAGCGGCACTCCGGGGGGAAGTGCCTGACGATCTCCGCGTGACGGAACACACTTCGAAGACGTTGGAGTCTGCCGACGTGCGGCGCCTGCGACACACCGTGGAGCAGGAGAACGGACGGCGACGACGAGGGTGCGGACGGTGACCTCGAGATCAGCGTCTTCAAGCGTTCACGCGAATCATTGATAGGCGCGCGTGCGCCGACGACAGGTTGCGTCAGCCTCGCGACGCGATTGTGTCAGACTGGTGCGCGTCCGCGCTGTTCCGTAGCCTATCGGTCATTGGCTACGGTCTTTCGAATGGCACTGGCGTGAGCTCGCGTGGCGCAGATACTCCGCGAGCAGGCCGACCAGTATCCCGCGATAGCTATCGGAAAATCTCTGGTCCGAGCATTCTGGCAGGTTATCGCACTGCTCATCGGGCCAAAGCTGTGGGTGCCACCGAATACTCGTAGGGAGGTATGTCGTCCTCTCAAGGCTGGGGTCCGCCATCCCCACGACATGTCGTCCTTCTGGTCGACGATGATGCCGGCATGCGCGCGGTGGCCGGTGCTGTACTGCGCCCGCTCGAGATCGCCGTCCACGAGGCGCAAAGCGGCGCGGCGGCGCTCGTGGCGATCCGTTCGCGTCGGTTCGATCTCGTGTTGATCGACTTCACGTTACCTGACATCTCTGGACTCGATCTTATTGTCGAGCTAAAAAAAGAACGCCTCTTCGTGCCGTGGCTGCTTATGAGTGATCAAATGCCGACTTCCATTGCGGTGAAGGCCATGAGGCTCGGCGCAGTGGATGTTCTGGAGCAGCCATTCGACATCGCGCGTGTGGTGACCACGGCGCTTCGCGATCTGCCGCCGCGGCGGTACGAGGTGGAGTGGCCGAACGTGCCATCGGCCTCGCAGCTCGGCTCTCCGCGCTCCGCTGCCGAACGATGGGCGTTTCTGGTGCTGCGTGGCTGCGCCGCCGAGCACGACCTCAAAACGATCAAGGACTGGGCGTCGGACGTCGGCATCAGCTACAGCGCCCTCACCGAGAGCTGTCGCCTCATTGGCATCCGGCCGCACGATGCGCGCGATCTGCTGCGCATGCTCCGTGTGTTGTTCCGATCGAATGGCCTGCTCAAAGACCTGGAGCACGGCCTCGACGTCAACGATCATCGGACGCTGAAGACGCTCATGGCGCGCGCGGGGCTCCAGGGCGACCGTCAAGACAAGACGATCTCGCTCCGCGAGTTTATCGATCGGCAACAGTTCGTCGATCCGGAATGCGAAGCCATGCGTCTGATGATGAAGACGCTCGATCACATGGATCGCGTACGGCGAGATCACTCATTCTGACGAAGCATTCAGAGACACTGTGTCTTGTCCGCATGCAGTAGGCCGGAAACTTCCAGCCAAACTTCCAGCAAAAATTTCGGCGTAACGTCGCTTCAGTTCGATTTCCTGACTCGTTAGACTCCTCAAGCCATCACCGTCAGACGTCTCACAGGGTGATCATCGACATCGTGTGAGACGAATATCGGTAGTGTCCCGCGATAGAGACTCCTTGTGGAACCTTCGGCCTGAGACAACACAGGAGGGGGCATGTCTGAACGAGACCTAGAAAAAGATCACGAGACAGAGGTACGCGAGAGCGAACGAGAGACAGAGCAGACGGGCGGCGTCGATCGGCGCACGTTCGTCAAGGCGAGCGCGGTCGCCGCTGCGGCGGGCGTGACTGTGCTCACCGCCAGCAAGACGAGCGTCTTCGCGCAGTCCGCGCCGGCTGAGCCGGTCCTGTGTGGTACGGTCGCACCGGCCAGTCCGCCGACCAGACCATTCATCGACACGTTGCCCGTGCCCTTGCCGGCCATCCCGCGCTTCCTGTCGCCACAGCCGACCGAGGCGCAGAATGTGGGCGAGGCCGCCAGGGCCCCGCATCAGCGCTGGAACGCGTTCCTGCCGCTGTTGCAATATCAGATGGACGCGAGAGCGTCGACGCATCGTTTCCATACCGATCTGCAGCCGTCCTATATCTGGGGGTTCAACGGCGTGTACCCGGCGCCGACGCCGCTCAGCGCCTACGGCGTGCCGACGATCGTCCGGATGAGGAACAGCCTGCCCGTGAACACGACCAGCTTTGGTCGGAACGAGCTCACGGTCCATCTCCACAACGGCCACACGGGATCGGAGAGCGACGGGTTCGCCGACGACTTCTATGGCCCTGGGCTGTACAAGGACAATCACTACTGCAACGCGTACGCGGGCATCGATGCCTTCGGGGGCAACGGCGATCCCCGCGAGGCGATGCACACCTTCTGGTTCCACGACCACCGGGCGGCATTCACCGCGAACAGCAACTACCTGGGCCTCAACGGTATGTACATCTTGTATGACCGGACCGACCCAGGACACGAACTCAACACGCCCGGCTCGCTGCGGCTGCCGAACTACTACGGCATCACCGACATTCCGCTGATCCTCACCGACAAGCGGTTCTGCGCGGCGGCCAACGGACGCAATGAGTTGTTCCAGGTCGTCGGCGGCGGCGCGCCTGGCGGCGACAAGTGGATCATCAATGGCAAGATCCAGCCGCGCATGACGGTTCGCCGCCGGAAGTACCGCTTCCGCATCCTCAACACGGGCGCGGCGAAGGAGTGGAACCTCACGCTGATCAAGCCGGATGGCACGCAGGCGCCGATGACGGCGGTGGCCACGGACGCGAACTTCCTCCCGGCTCCGTTCACGCTGACGAACATCCCGCTGCTGATCCCCGTCGCGTCGCGCTTTGACGTCATCGTCGACTTCGCCGCCTACCCGGCAGGTACCAAGCTGTATCTGAAGGAAGCGGTGGCGCAGAACGTTGGTGGCGCGCCGATCGCGGATCCCGCGCCCGGTCTCCCGATCGGCAACGTGGTGATGCGCTTCGACGTCGTGAACCGCGAGTTCTGGTTCCCGCCCGATACGCCGGCGATTCCAGCCACGCTGGCCCAGATGCCGGCTCCGATGGTTCCCACTGCATCCTTCACGTGGGAGTTCACGCTGGTGGCGGGCGTGTTCCTCATCAACGGCCTGCCGTTCGATCCCAACCGCGTGGACCACGTCATCTTGAAGGGCACCACCGAGGAGTGGACCCTGGCCAACGACGTGGCGGCCGGCAATTGGACGCATCCGGTCCACATCCACTTCGAAGAAGGCCGCATCCAATCGCGGCGCGTTCGCGTGAGTCAGAACCCCGACGTCTTCCAGAACATCCCGCTCTCGTGGGATGAAGTCGGCCGACGCGATGTCTATCGGCTGGCCCCGCAGCATCGCGTGGTGCTGCGCCAGCGGTTCAGAGACTTCACTGGACGCTATCTGATCCACTGCCACAACATGAACCACGAGGACGATTTCATGATGGTCCGGTGGGACATCGTCGACACGATGGAAGAATTGACCGCGAAGCGGAAGGAAATCGACCAGCGACGCATATTGGCCGGATTGAAGCCGCAGTATGAAGGAGGTCACCTATCATGAACCGACGCGAATGGTTCAGCAGCCTAACAGGCGGCGCGGCGGTATGCGAGCCAGTCTCGGGGCCTTGCGGCGCGAGCCTCATCCCGAACGCGACTCTTCGCACGCATGACGACGTCCCCGTCCGGTTCTACGACGACGTGATCCGCGGCAAGCAGGTCGTCATCAACATGATGTACGCGACCTGCGAAGGGCAGTGCCCGGCCATCACCGCACAGTTGGTGAAGGTTCACGAGACGCTGAAGGGACGCATGGGGAAAGACCTCTTCATGTATTCCATCTCGATGAAGCCGGAGGTCGACAACCCGGCGGCGTTGAAGTCGTTCGCGGAGATGCACGGGGCGTTGTTGCCGGGGTGGACCTTCCTCACTGGTGATGCCTACGACATCGAGACGATCCGCTATCGACTCTTCGGCATGGACCATATCAAGTTCGATATGGACCTCGGCATGCACACGTCGATGCTGCGCATCATCAACGATGCCACCAACTGCTGGACCTGCGTGACACCGCTGGCCAGCGTGCGGACCGTGGTGCAGCACATCTCGTGGGCGGATCCTCCCAAGTCGTTCGAGCAGCGCATGGAAGACAACCGCAAGCTGCAGCGGGAGATCGACGCCGAAGTAAAGCTGTACGGGTATCGGAAGATCGTCTAAACAGGCTATGGCTATGGCTCGATCAATCCGTTGGCAGTCGTGTGTGGCTTGCCTGGCGATGCTCGTGAGCCTGTTGGCTCCTGCGTCGGCGCTCGCTCAGAGCCCGTGCGAGGAGGAACAGGCCCGCGCGGCATCGCCGCCGGGTGAGCGTTACGTCCTGATCCTTGCCGGACGTACGGGAACGTTCTCCGACCAAAGCGGCCCCGCCTTCGCGATGACGCTCAAAGTGGCCGGCGAACAGGTGCAGGCCGACGCCGTTGGCATCTACAGTGTCGACGGGCGGCCGGCGTTTGGCGCCGTCCCGCGCGGGACGTACCTGGAGATGATGAAGGAGCCTCGCAACGCGTCGTCGGCGCTGCTTCGTGTCGCCATGACACAAGCCCAGCATCAACGAGCGCTCAAGATCCTTCAACAATGGGACCGACGAGCACGCGAAAGGATGCTGCTGTATCCAGAGCTAGACATGAATAACATCCTGCTTGCCAAGCAGGTTGTCGAGAGTCTCAACGCCTGCGGCGAGCGGATTACGCTGTATCCCCTCGATTGGGGAGTGAAGGACCACATTTCCGAGGACAATCCACGGTCGCATGTGCCCTTCCTCTATTTCAAGGAACTGCGACGTCTCAACGACGCTCGTCACGTGCGGGACGGCGACATGCCGGCAAGCACGCTGGCTGGCGGACCGAGAGCCGCTCAGAAAGGCCGCGCCGCAGAAGGCGGGCGTTAGACACCGCATTCGAAAAGTGAGGAGAAGCTCAATGTCACAGACACCGGAAGACTTGCCGCGGGGAAGCATGCTGACGGGCTCTTCCTGCACAGCCCCTGGCCCGTATTACTCGAATCGCAACGCCAAGGTGATCGTGTTCCTCGGCCCCGGTCAGGCGTTCCCGCCCGATGCGGATGGCGCTTCGACCACCTGGACGCTCTTGACGGAGACCTCCAGGTTCAACGACGGGCAGTTGGTGGTCTAGGGAACCGTCGCCACTCGTGAACGCAGAGGCCGCTATACGGCTCGACTCGCGCCGCGTCACCGGACGCGTGCCGAAGGAGCCGTATAGCGTTCCTCGTTTGTAGCCGTCCGAAGGGCCCGTTGTCCGAAGGCCCCGTCCGAAGGGATGAAACCGATGACAGGCACGACGCGCCGTTGGATGTGGGGAATCATCGCCTTGGTCGGCGCCTGCATCTGCATCCCGGCCGATCCCGTGCGTGGCCAGCGCGTCGGCGGGGAATGTCCGTTCGAGATCGAGGGTATCTGGAAGCCGCAGGTCACCGCCGAGGCCGATCCTGTCCTGCTCCGTTTCGCCAAAGATGGTTGGGTCAGCCTGCTCCAGGGGGGCGCACAGAGCCGGGCGCAGGATTTCGACGTCGTGACCCAGGTGAACTACCGGCTGGACACGTCCCAGGGCGCGACACGCCTCCTGTTCGAGTCACGCAAGGGGAATGATGTGTTCCCGCCGGGCACCAGTTCCTGGGATGTGATTGCGTCCAGCGACACCACCTTTTCCACGGTCGATCCGACGTCCGGCGAACGGACCGACTGGGAGCGCGTGCAGACGCATCGGTATTTTTTGACATTCGCCGCACGCAGCGACGTCAGGACGCGCAACGACCTCGTGCTCCTGATGTGGACCAGTTTCGACGGACGCGGCACCGACCTCGAGGCGCTGGGCGTGTCCGGCGGTCGAGACCGCGCCGCCGTGTTCGGACGGATTCCCGCGGCGCTTGCCGCCGAATTCGCGGCCGACCGGCGCGACGAGTCGCGCGTGATGTTGCGGCTCGAAATGAGCGAGCCGGAGTACCGGCGCACCCACGCCGTCTTCGCCGCGTGGGATCGGCGCTTGAAGTCGAGAAAACCGTTGACGGCCGATCCGCAGCAACTGGCCAGCGAGTTCGTGGATGAGACTATCCAGGCCTTCAATCGGTGCAACCTCGTCGTCGAACTCCCCCGCTCGTCCACCGCGGCCACGACCGCGACCGGTGAAGGCGACGCGCTCCAACGTCTCGTGACGTTCGTTCGTCAGTTGAAGGCGACGAACGCCAACCGGCACGTGACCGACGATCAATTCTCGGCGCCGCTCCAGCCCTGACGATCCCGAACGGCCACGAATCACCGCGCCTCGCCCCGGGGCAGAGGCAGAGGTGTGCCACGCCGCGTTGCCCGATATTGCCCGACGGCAGCGGTCGATCTGGCTAAGTTGTTGAAGGGATTATGGCGGAGAGAGTGGGATTCGAACCTTCGCTCTCTCTTGCCGGTCAACAACTTCCAGGATCTCCGCTGCCGGGGCTGCCATAATCACCGGGCCTGCCGTGGCGCATTGCCCGATATTGCCCGACGATCGTGGGGGACCGTCTGCGAGATTCATTCTACGGAGGCTAGTATTACTGTGTTACAAAATTGTGTACGACAGAACGGACAACAGGAGAGCTGTGGGAGTAACGCCTGCGCGAGCGCGATGCGCAGCGTGGCGATCGAGAGCGGATTATGACGCTCGGG
>Ga0187894_10000224_pt1 | contig 75854 bp, 78 predicted proteins | sample GBC1701081metaG_FD_136650 | JGI IMG/M metagenome (GOLD analysis project Ga0187894, IMG submission 136650) | White microbial mat communities from a lava cave in the Kipuka Kanohina Cave System on the Island of Hawaii, USA - GBC170108-1 metaG ... | reverse complement strand
GCCACACTGGGACTGAGACACGGCCCAGACTCCTACGGGAGGCAGCAGTGGGGAATCTTGCGCAATGGGCGAAAGCCTGACGCAGCAACGCCGCGTGAGGGATGACGGCCTTCGGGTTGTAAACCTCTTTCAGTAGGGACGAAGCTTAATACGTGACGGTACCTACAGAAGAAGCACCGGCTAACTACGTGCCAGCAGCCGCGGTAATACGTAGGGTGCGAGCGTTGTCCGGAGTTATTGGGCGTAAAGGGCTCGTAGGCGGCCCGTCGCGTCGATTGTGTAATCCCGTGGCTCAACCACGGGCGTGCAGTCGATACGGGCGGGCTCGAGTTCGGTAAGGGAGACTGGAATTCCTGGTGTAGCGGTGGAATGCGCAGATATCAGGAGGAACACCGGTGGCGAAGGCGGGTCTCTGGGCCGATACTGACGCTGAGGAGCGAAAGCGTGGGGAGCGAACAGGATTAGATACCCTGGTAGTCCACGCTGTAAACGTTGGGCGCTAGGTGTGGAGAACTATAATGGTTTTCTGTGTCGAAGCTAACGCGTTAAGCGCCCCGCCTGGGGAGTACGGCCGCAAGGCTAAAACTCAAAGGAATTGACGGGGGCCCGCACAAGCGGCGGAGCATGTTGCTTAATTCGATGCAACGCGAAGAACCTTACCAAGGCTTGACATGTCGGGAAAACTGGCGGAGACGTCAGGTGCCTTTCGGGGCGTCCGGCACAGGTGGTGCATGGCCGTTGTCAGCTCGTGTCGTGAGATGTTGGGTTGAGTCCCGCAACGAGCGTAACCCTTGTCCTGTGTTGCCAGCACGTTATGGTGGGAACTCACAGGAGACTGCCGGGGTCAACTCGGAGGAAGGTAGGGATGAATTCAGGTCCTCATGCTCCTTAAGTCTTGGGCTGCAAGCATGCTACAATGGCCGGTACAAAGGGCTGCGAAACCGTGAGGTGAAGCGAATCCCATAAAAGCCGGTCTCAGTTCGGATCGAAGTCTGCAACTCGACTTCGTGAAGTTGGAGTCGCTAGTAATCGCAGATCAGCAATGCTGCGGTGAATACGTTCTCGGGCCTTGTACACACCGCCCGTCACGTCACGAAAGTCGGTAACACCCGAAGCCAGTGGCCTAACTCGCGTATGCGGGAGGGAGCTGTCGACGGTGGGATCGGTGATTGGGACGAAGTCGTAACAAGGTAGCCGTACCGGAAGGTGTGGCTGGATCACCTCCTTTCTAAGGAGCCCCACTGAGGTGGGGTTAGTAAGATAAAGTACAAGGGATGCACATCGAGCTACGGCGCACACTGTTGAGGCCTCAGGCAACAACCGCATGAGGATCTGAAGGTTTGTCCACTTCACACCCAATTGGGTGTGAAGTGGTGGCCGGAGGTTGTGCCTTAGATTTCCTGCCCTATGTCGTATCAGTCTCAACCGTCTGGTATCGGCATGGGTGGGGTAGCTGTTTGATATTTCAATAGTGGACGCGAGTGTTTTTACTGTGTGTGGTCGTTGAGGTATGTACGGGCGTATGGTGGATGCCTTGGTACCAGGCGCCGATGAAGGACGTGGGAGGCCGCGATAGGCCTCGGGGAGCCGTCAACCAGGCTTTGATCCGAGGATGTCCGAATGGGGAAACCCGGCAGTCGTTGTGGGCTGTCACCCCCACCTGAATACATAGGGTGGGTGGAGGAAACGTGGGGAAGTGAAACATCTCAGTACCCACAGGAAGAGAAAACAACAGTGATTCCGCGAGTAGTGGTGAGCGAAAGCGGAAGAGGCTAAACCGTTGCCATGCCAAGCTGGCAGGTGTTGTGGCAACGGGGTCGTGGGATTTGCCGAAGTTGGGGCTGCCACCCCGGCCGAGAAAGCATGTCAGGGTAGTCAAAGGTTGTGGAAACAGCCGGCACAGAGGGTGATACCCCCGTAGACGAAACTTTGACTGCTTCCTCGAGGCAGGCTCCCAAGTAACACGGAGCCCGAGAAATTCCGTGTGAATCCGGCGGGACCACCCGCTAAGCCTAAATACGTCCTGGTAACCGATAGTGAACTAGTACCGTGAGGGAAAGGTGAAAAGCACCCCGGGAGGGGAGTGAAATAGAACCTGAAACCATACGCCTACAAGCCGTCAAAGCTTTCGTTCAATGCAGATCACTTGTGGTCTGCATTAGTCGGGAGTGATGGCGTGCCTTTTGAAGAATGAGCCTGCGAGTGTGGGTATGTGGCAAGGTTAACCCGTCGAGGGGAAGCCGTAGTGAAAGCGAGCCTGAATAGGGCGTTTAGTCGCATGTCCACGACCCGAAGCGGAGTGATCTACCCATGGGCAGGGTGAAGCGTCGGTAAGACGACGTGGAGGCCCGAACCCACCAGGGTTGCAAACCTGGGGGATGACCTGTGGGTAGGGGTGAAAGGCCAATCAAACTCCGTGATAGCTGGTTCTCCCCGAAATGCATTGAGGTGCAGCGTTGTGTGCTGCTTGTCGGAGGTAGAGCACTGGATGACCAAGGGGGCTTACCGGCTTACCAAAGTCAGCCAAACTCCGAATGCCGACAAGTATGAGCGCAGCAGTGAGACCACGGGGGATAAGCTTCGTGGTCGAAAGGGAAACAGCCCTAAGCACCGGCTAAGGCCCCCAAGTGTGTGCTCAGTGGGAAAGGATGTGGACTCGCACAAACAGCCAGGAGGTTGGCTTGGAAGCAGCCATCCTTGAAAGAGTGCGTAACAGCTCACTGGTCGAGTGAGTCCGCGCCGACAATGTAGCGGGGCTTAAGCACACCGCCGAAGCCGTGCCACCTATGCCTTAGGTGTAGGTGGGTAGGGGAGCGTCGCGCTCACCGGTGAAGCAGCAGGGTGACCTCGCTGTGGAGGGAGCGCGAGTGAGAATGCAGGCATGAGTAGCGCAACAGGGGTGAGAATCCCCTGCGCCGAATGACCAAGGGTTCCTGGGGCAGGTTCATCCGCCCAGGGTAAGTCGGGACCTAAGGCGAGGCCGACAGGCGTAGCCGATGGACAACGGGTTGATATTCCCGTACCCGCCGTGATACGCCCCGATCTTCCGCTCGCACCCGCAATCTTTGTTGCCTTGTTTGAGTCCGTAAGGACAACGGCGGGGTCAGCGGGGAAAGTGGATGAGCGGAAGGTGAGCAAAGGGGTGACGCAGACTGGTAATCCAACCCGGGCGATGGTTGACCCGGGGTAAGCACGCAGGCCGGCGCCCAGGCAAATCCGGGCGCCACCAGGCTGAGATGTGATGCCGAGCCGATTTAGGCGAAGTGGATGATCCTATGCTGCCGAGAAAAACCTCTAGCGAGTATCTAGGCGGCCCGTACCCCAAACCGACTCAGGTGGTCAGGTAGAGCATACCAAGGCGATCGGGTTAACTGTGGTTAAGGAACTAGGCAAAATACCCCCGTAACTTCGGGATAAGGGGGACCCTACTCGGTGATCACCTTCCGGTGTGAGCTAGGTAGGGTCGCAGAAACCAGAGAGAAGCGACTGTTTACTAAAAACACAGGTCCGTGCCAAGTCGCAAGACGATGTATACGGACTGACGCCTGCCCGGTGCTGGAACGTTAAGGGGACCGGTTAATTCTTTTCGGAGAGTGAAGCTGAGAACTTAAGCGCCAGTAAACGGCGGTCCTAACTATAAGGATCCTAAGGTAGGAAATCCGGGATTGTTATGTCTCGGGTCTGCCCTCCATGAAGGCGACTTTGTGGATGCAGTCGGCTATATGCTGGAAACTCCGAGTATCCGGGACTACCAGAATTGTCAGTGGGCGTGTTTAGCCTTGTGATATGACTGGTGACAAAGTGCCCGGTGCGGACAATCAGCAGGAAAGGCCAGGTTTCGAGCAGTGGATTGTCGGGTTCATTATGCGAACAATATCTGCTGAGAAACGCGATTCCTGGAATCCTCAGAGGCCATACGCCGACCACCTCTATTGACAACGAGGTGAAGATATGGTCCTAGCCTCATGGCGACATGAGGAGTTCTAGAGCGAAATTCCTTGTCGGGTAAGTTCCGACCTGCACGAATGGCGTAACGACTTCTCTACTGTCTCAACCACAGGCCCGGCGAAATTGCAACACGAGTAAAGATGCTCGTTACGCGCAGCAGGACGGAAAGACCCCGGGACCTTTACTACAGCTTGATATTGGTGGTCGAAGCGACTTGTGTAGGATAGGTGGGAGACTGTGAAGTTCACACGTCAGTGTGGGCGGAGTCAACGTTGAAATACCACCCTAGCCGTGTCGGCTACCTCACCTCGGTCCATGAAATCTGGATCAGGGACAGTGTCTGGTGGGTAGTTTAACTGGGGCGGTTGCCTCCCAAAATGTAACGGAGGCGCCCAAAGGTTCCCTCACCCTGGTCGGCAACCAGGCGACGAGTGCAAGTGCACAAGGGAGCTTGACTGTGCGACCGACAGGTCAATCAGGAGCGAAAGCTGGGACTAGTGATCCAACACCGGCATGTGGAAGCGGTGTTGCTCAACGGATAAAAGGTACCCCGGGGATAACAGGCTCATCATCCCTGAGCGTCCACAGCGGCGGGATGGTTTGGCACCTCGATGTCGGCTCATCGCATCCTGGGGCTGTATCGTGTCCCAAGGGTTGGGCTGTTCGCCCATTAAAGCGGTACGCGAGCTGGGTTTAGAACGTCGTGAGACAGTTCGGTCCCTATCCGCTGCGCGCGGAGGAGACGTGAGAAGACCCGTCCCTAGTACGAAAGGACCGGGACGGACGGACCTCTGGTATGCCAGTTGTCCCGCCAGGGGCATGGCTGGTTAGCTACGTTCGGACAGGATAACCGCTGACAGCATCTAAGCAGGAAGCCCACTTCAAGATTACGTCTCCACCAGGACATAATCCTGGGAAGGCCCCCCGTAGACCACGGGGTTGATAGGCCAGACGTGCAAGCCTGGTAACAGGTTCAGCGAACTGGTACTAATCGGCCGATGCCTCAACTCCACACACAGCAATAACATTCGCGTCCACATTGACATATCGAAAAGGTAAGTCTCCGATTTCTGGTCACATAGCTATTGTTCGATGTGCTTGAAAGCTGGGGTTGGTGGCTATAGCGAAGGGGAAACGCCCGGTCCCATTCCGAACCCGGAAGCTAAGCCCTTCAGCGCCCACGGTACTGTTCGCGCCAGCGAATGGGAGAACAGGTCACTGCCAACCCCTTTCACACTAAAAAGAGACCCATATGGGTCTCTTTTTAGTTATGGCCTCTTATTTCCCAGGATAATTCGTCGCGAGGTTATCCACAGCAGGTCTTTGTCGCGTTCCCAGAGCCCTTTATGGATGTCACAGTGGTTGGTATGACGCTGTGGAAACAACACCGAGCCCTAGTGAAATCTATGGCTAACGCTCTCGCTGATCTGGTCATTCCGAGGAGATGCGCTGGCTGTGGGCGAGGCAGTGAGTGGATGTCGGAGATGACGTCAACCCGGCTACTGTGCCCCACCTGTATTCGGCTGTTAAGTGGATCGGGATTTCCGGTGCTACTCAACCCCACGCCAACGGGCTTTCCTATCACCTTCGCGGTGGCGGACTACGCCGATGCTGTTCGAGCTATTGTGCTCACCTATAAGGAGCGTGGTGGGCGAGCGCTGGCCAGTCCGTTGGGGATCGCGTTGGCTAATGCCGTGGCGGCCGGCTGTGTAATGGCAGGGTACGACTTCGACCAGCCTGGATCAGGGATAGGTTTGGTGCCAGTTCCTTCCACCCGCGCCGCCACCCGCCGCCGTGCCTACGACGCGGTGGGCTCCATTGCGCTCGTTGCCGCGGCGCAGCTTCGCCGCCGTGGTATTCTCGCTCGGCGGTTGACGATATTGCGTCAGCGAAGAACTGTGATGGACCAGTCCGAGTTATCAGCCGCTGCCCGAATGAGAAACCTTGCTGGAGCTCTGACAGTGCCTGCCCAATTTACTTCTCTAACCGTAGGGAGCGCGATCATCGTGGTTGACGACCTGGTGACCACGGGCGCCACTCTCACCGAAGCCGCCCGGGCAGTGCGCGAGGCCACCGGAGTAGTAGCAACCGCGGGCGTGGTGGCTGTCACCCCGCGAAGGTGCTGATATCTTCCGAGGGGCGACCTCGGGAAGTGAGGCGAAGCCCAGGGCCGGGGAATCCAGCGGTTTTATGGCCGGGTGTTTTAAGTTTTAGAGAGGAACCTCACATTCCTCTACCTCTTCCGCCGGGTTCACGCTAGCGTCTTGCTATGGCACTCGCCCGGGTCCGTGGTTGCGTCGGGTGGGAGTTCTCGGATTTCCGAGAGGCCCATCGCGACAAGCCGATGCCAGCCGCAGGCGAAACGGCCCACGTAAGGCGACTCTTCGTCGACCGATCACGGTGCGGTTTAGAGGTAAGTCCTGCCTCGCCCAAGGGCCCGATGTCCTTTCCCACGAGAGAAGGGGGGTAGTGGCAACAATTGCCGCGAGACCCTCAGCAGGCAGATGTGGGGTCGAAGACCAGGTCGGCCGAGCGGGTGCCTTTCCGTAGCTCATGGTTGCGCCGATAGGAGGTTTACATGGACATTGTGGTGAGAGCCCGCCGTACCCAAGTATCCCCACGATTTCGCCAGCATGTGACGGAGAAGTTGAGCAAGCTATCCAAGCTTGATGGCCACGTCATCAGTCTCGATGTGGAGGTGTCCAAGGAACGCAACCCCCGGCTGTCGGACCGATGTGACCGCGTCGAAATTACCTGCCGATCCCGTGGACCCCTCCTTCGCGCGGAAGCTGCCGCGAGTGACCGGTATGCCGCGCTGAACGTGGCTTTAGCGAAACTCGAGGAGCGGCTGCGCCGCGCCGCTGACCGTCGGCGGGTGCATCACGGCTGGCGTAGCCCGGTTTCGGTAGCGGACGCCACCGCGGCCTTGTCTGCCAATGGTAGTGCCCCGCCAGCTCGGTACGGAGCAGATGAGTCGGATGTCCAGGACAGCTTTCTTGATGGCGCCGCTTCGAGCGATGGGCCCCTTGTGGTGCGGGAGAAGACCCATACGGTTACTCCGATGACCTTAGACGGGGCGCTATCCGAAATGGAGCTGGGCGGTCACGATTTTTACGCGTTCATGGACACCGACTCCGGCATGCCTAGTGTGGTACATCGCCGCCGGGGCTACCACTATGGAGTAGCCCGGCTCGCCACCTAATGCTGGTGTAGCCAAATTTGGTGATTTCGCGTCGCCGGGCGGAGCCGACCCGGCGACGCGAAATTTTATTCACCTGGTTTTGCTGACGGCTTGGCTTACCGCGTTGGGACCGTGGAACTTTTCATCTGGCAGGTCCTTAAGGGCGGAGAGGATGTTCTCGTCAGCGCCGTGTTGCTGTGCATGCTGAACGAGCCGCGCTTTACTGGCGGGGTAAGCGATCCCCTTGAGGGACTTTTGCAGCTGGATGGGATTGACAGCCATGATCCTCCTTTTCGATTAAGACGACAGGCCAGACTACTGCCCCGGCCTTCGAGTACCTCATCCACCGCTACCCACTTCGCGAAAGGCCAAACACACCAGAGGGTGATTCTATGGCGGGCCGTTGACCGCTGACTTCACCGCTTCTGATAGCTAGTCTCTTAGACTGTGCCTACGTGATCGATGGCATAACAAGGAGGCGCGAATGAGAGACGGATCGTTCGCTGGTCGGTTTGAGGAACACCGCGTGGATAGCCAGGCGCTGCGTGGTAACCCATTGGGTGACCCGCACGAGCGACCGTTGTGGGTCTACCTGCCTCCGACTTACGACGCCGATCAGCAGCGACGTTTTCCGACCATTTATGTGATCCAGGGCATGACCCACCAGGTGGAGATGTGGTGGAACCGTACTGCTTTCCGCCCTACGGTGATGGAGCTGGTGGACGCTCTGTTCGCTGAGCCGGAGACTCCGCCCGTCCTGGTGGTTTTTGTGGATGCTTTCACCGCTTATGGTGGGAGTCAGTTTCTCAACTCCCCTGGCACCGGCCGTTATTTGGATTACCTGTGTGACGATGTGGTCGTCTATGTGGATGCCACTTTCCGCACCCTGGCGAATCGGGATCACCGTGGACTAACCGGGCATTCTAGCGGCGGGTACGGCGCGATGGTGGTGCCCATGTTGCGGCCTGACGTTTTCGGCGCGCTAGCCAATCACGCCGGTGATGCCCTCTTCGAGTATTGCTACCTACAAGATTTCCCGAGTGTGGTGCGAGGACTACGCAACCATTACGAAGGGTCGTACCAGAAGTTCTGGGAGGACTTCCGATCTCGGCCGGCTATGTCCCGATCGAGCGATTATCCGCTGGTCAACACGTACTGCATGGCGGCCTGCTATTCCGCGGAGCCCGATGGCACAGTGAGCCTGCCGTTCGATCTGGCGACCGCTCGGCTGCGCGAGGAGGTGTGGGGGCGGTGGTTGGAGCGGGATCCAGTTCGGATGGCAGCTCGGCACGCTGACGCGCTGTGTTCGATGCGCGGCATTTATTTAGATGCCGGCAAGCACGACGAGTACTACCTGGACTTGGGTACCCAAGCCTTCGCCGCGGAGCTCGACAAGCTCGGAGTGACATACTTCCTGGAGCTCTTCGACGCCGGACACGGCAAGGTCGAATACCGCTACCCGCTGGCCCTCCGCTTCCTTGCCGAGCGACTGAGGTGAAAGGTTTTCCACGGACTTAGGACGCTGATCTCACTCGTTTGGTGATGGTTTGCCACGCCCGCCCTGCGTTTGCCAGCATGGAGGAATGTTTGTAGCTTCTAGCCTTCCACTTGAGCGTATTGGCGAGCTATGCCGCCGATATGGCGTGACGGAGTTGTCAATCTTTGGCTCAGCTGTGCGAGACCAGGAGCGTCCCGACAGCGACATGGATTTTCTCTACGTCCTCGAAGACCCGTCGATTGGCGCACGCATTATTGATCTTCAGGATGAGTTCGCCTCTGTCGTTGGTCACTCCGTTGACCTCGTGCCCAAAAATTACCTGCACTGGGTTGTCCGCGATCGAGTTTTGGCCGAGGCTAAGGTCATTTATGCCACCGGGTGATGATCTCTACCTCGTCGAAATCGTCGTAGCGCTGTGCTACAGAAACTCATGGTCATTGGTGAAGCGGCACGTAGCATGAACGCCGAGATGCGTGACCGGTATCCCTCAATCCCGTGGGGACGTATTATGGGATTCCGTAACTTTGCCGTTCACGAATATTTTGCGGTCGAATGGAACATCGTCTGGGCTATTGCTCACCGGGATGTCCCGACTTTGGAAAAGCAGGTCTTTTCGATACTCGCCGTAGAGTATCCGAACCTCGCCGCTCCTTTGGAGCGGTCAAACTGAGCTGATGTGGCACCGCGGGAGCGAGGAATCCGCTAACCACATACGATGGGATCGCGGCGGATATCGCTGCTGCCTATTGCGTAACCGCGCAACGGGCACCCCGCGGCGAGGAGCTCATCAAGTGCCTGTTCTGGACAAAATTCTGCGTGCTGGTGAGGGAAGGCTGCTGCGCCAGCTCCGTCACATCGCGGATGCGGTGAATACCATCGAGGAGGATTTCGTCACCCTCACCGACGAGGAGCTACGCGCTTCGACAGATGAATTCAAGCAGCGCTTGACCGATGGCGAAACCCTCGACGACATTGTGCCTGAGGCATTCGCCACGGTGCGGGAAGCCGCCAAGCGCACTTTGGGGCAACGGCACTTCGATGTGCAGCTTATGGGTGGCGCGGCTCTGCACTTGGGGAACATTGCCGAGATGAAGACCGGTGAAGGGAAGACCCTGGTTGCCACCCTGCCGGCATATCTGAACGCGCTGGCCGGCAAGGGCGTGCACGTGGTTACCGTCAACGACTATTTGGCCGAGCGGGACGCGGAGTGGATGGGCCGGATCTACCGCTTCCTCGGTCTGTCGGTGGGCGTGATCCTCGCTTCGATGACCCCGGCTGACCGACGAGCGGCCTACAACTGTGACATCACCTATGGCACCAACAACGAATTCGGGTTCGACTATCTGCGCGATAACATGGCCACGTCAGCCGACGAGTTGGTGCAACGCGGTCATTCCTACGCGATCGTGGACGAGGTTGACTCGATTCTCATTGACGAGGCCCGCACTCCTTTGATCATCAGTGGGCCAGCGGAGCAGAGCGGTAAGTGGTATTCGGAGTTCGCTCAGGTAGTGACCCGGCTGCGTCGCGATGGTGACTATGAGGTGGACGAGAAGAAGCGGACGGTGGGGGTCCTCGAGTCGGGTGTGGAGAAAATCGAGGACCATCTAGGGATCGACAACCTGTATGAATCGGTCAACACCCCGTTGGTGGGTTTCCTCAACAATGCGATCAAGGCCAAGGAGCTCTACAAACGGGACAAGGACTACGTGGTGTTGGACGGTGAGGTGCTCATTGTGGATGAGCACACCGGCCGTATTCTCGCTGGTCGTCGCTACAACGAGGGCATGCACCAGGCCATCGAAGCCAAAGAAGGAGTGCGGATCAAAGACGAGAACCAGACGTTAGCCACCATCACCTTGCAGAACTTCTTTCGCCTCTACGGCAAACTGGCTGGCATGACCGGAACGGCCTTGACCGAGGCCAACGAGTTCCATCAGATTTACAAACTCGGCGTGGTCTCCATTCCCACGAATAAGTCCATGATCCGCATGGATCAGCCGGATCTGATCTACAAGACCGAGTCGGCCAAGTTCACCGCTGTGGTCGAGGATATTGTTGCCCGGTATCAGCACGGCCAACCAGTGCTGGTGGGAACCACCAGCGTGGAGAAGTCTGAGCATCTGTCTGGGTTATTGCGCAAGCAGGGCATCCCGCATGAGGTGCTCAATGCCAAGCAGCACGAGCGGGAGGCACAGATCGTGGCGCAGGCTGGCCATGCGGGCGCCGTCACGGTGGCCACCAACATGGCTGGCCGCGGTACTGACATCATGCTCGGCGGAAACCCGGAGTTCATTGCCGCGGCCGATTTGGCGCAACGCGGACTATCTCCCACGGATACGCCCCAGGAATACGAGACGGCCTGGCCGGACGCGCTTGATAGGGCTGCCCGGTCGGTGGTGGCGGAACATGACAAAGTCGTCGCGGCCGGCGGACTGTATGTGCTGGGCACGGAACGGCATGAGGCGCGTCGTATCGACAACCAGCTGCGGGGTCGATCTGGCCGGCAGGGCGACCCGGGAGAGTCACGGTTCTACTTGTCACTTGGCGACGATCTGATGCGGCTGTTCAAGGCCAACATTGTAGAAGCCGTGCTCACGCGGTTTAACGTGCCAGAAGATGTGCCGATTGAATCCAAAATGGTGACCAACGCCATTCGGTCCGCGCAGACCCAGGTGGAACAGCAGAACTTCGAGATCCGCAAGAACGTCCTCAAGTATGACGAGGTGCTCAACCGGCAGCGGGAGGTCATCTACGCTGAGCGGCGCCGAGTCTTACAAGGGGAAGATCTGCATGAGCAGGTTCGCCACATGGTCGATGACGTGATTAAGGCGTATGTCTACGGCGCCACCAGTGAAGGTTTTCCTGAGGAATGGGATCTGGAGCAGCTGTGGACCGCCTTGCGCCGTCTTTATCCGGTCGGTCTTGGCATTGCCGAGCTGGAATCCTCCTCGGGAGACGGTCGGGGTGGGCTGTCCTCAGAGTTTCTCCTGGAACGGATTTCGGTTGATGCCCGGGCTTCTTATGATCGGCGCGAGCAAGAACTAAGGCCCGAGGTCATGCGTGAGGTGGAACGCCGGGTTGTTCTTTCGGTATTGGACCGGCGCTGGCGGGAGCACCTGTATGAGATGGACTACCTCCAGGAGGGTATTGGCCTGCGCGCCATGGGGCAGCGGGATCCTCTGGTCGAATACCAACGCGAGGGGTTCGACATGTTCGCCGCCATGATGGACGGCATCAAAGAAGAATCCATCGGCTACCTGTTCAACCTTGAGGTGGAGGTAAACCCGGTAGCTGCCGACGAAGGGGTAGTTGCGTCGGGCGCCGAGCTGACCGAATCAGCGACCGAACGACAGAACGGACTCGAGGCTGAGCGTCGCCCGGAGATCGTGGCCAAAGGACTCACCCCGCCGCGGCGACCAGAGCGGTTGCAGTACACCGCGCCCTCCGTGGATGGGGAAAGCGGTGTCACATCCGCTGAGGCCTCCGGGGTGGTCAGCTCGGACGACGGCGCCGGCTATCCGCAGGTGGCCCGCAACGCGCCGTGTCCCTGTGGGTCCGGTCGTAAATACAAGCGCTGCCACGGCGCGGTCCGCACCGCGTCATAACCCGTGTGCGAATCCCTATAGGGAAGGCGGTTCGCTAGGGGATGTTAGCGTTCGCCTGACATCCCCTAGCGAACCCGTGGTCAACCGAGCTCGAGCGCGGTGCACAGCCAGCGGCCGTTCGTGCTCTCGAGTCGGAATGCTCCCGCGCGTGGTCGGATCCCGTCATCGATGAGCACACATACTTCGGCAATGTCCCGGCGCGGTTGGCAAATCCGCACCGAGCGCACCACAGCTCGGTTCCGGCTCTGGCGCTCCATGGCTGCTTCACCGGTGAACACCATCACCTGTTGGGATAAAGCGTCATAAACCTCCTCGTTGGTCCAGCGCAGCAGTTGGGTAGCGGGCCGCTCCCCGGTCACCACTTCCACGAGTGCCTGGGCTAGTCGGTAAGCCCAGGCATTAGGGTCTGGCAGGTTACTCTGTGATGTGTTTCGGGGCGATATGGTCCGGGGTGAGATGGTTCGAGAGCCGAACCCACCCGGTCCAGGATATGCGGGCTCCTCCACGAGAAGAGGCGCTAGCCGTAGGCTGGGAAGAGCGGCCGGTGTCGCGGGAAGCCCGGAAGGTAACGGAAAAGATAGGGCAAGTGTTCCTTGGACCGCGTTTTCTGTCGAACTCAATGATCGGGGAAATCCCTGGAAATTCTCGTCGTCGTAAGGCGGCTCCGGGTTGGGATAAGGAAGACGGCGTAGCACACTTAGCTGATTCATAAAATCCCCCGTGAAGTGTGTACTTAGGGTTGAAAGTTATTGAAAAGTCCTTATAAGGCACCTCCGATCGGGCTGCCCGGTAAGCGGCGACAGGAGCCCGCTGCCAGCGAATTCGGTATGGAATAAGCTTCTCTATATGTAGTACTCTTCCGGTCAATCTCGCGTCAAGACATTGAACGTTTCTGTGGATAACTTCGATCGGAGTTCTTCTCAATAAATTTCCCATTAGCCCATCTTTGACAGAAATTCTTTGGTGAATCAGCACAATTAATCTTTTATTTCCGTTAAAAAAGATTTCTCAGAGAATTTTTACGGTACTGGCAGCGACATGTTGAGTCAGTGGAAGAAACGAAGCTTCCTCAGCGTTACCCCGCGAACAGCAGGAGAAGTCCCCCTACGGTGTAGCCCACCATGAGCAGCAGCAGCGGGAGCTGGCCGACTAGTGCCTGCCCCCGGGGAAACAACCGGATCGCCCGATCATGAGCCGCGATTGTTCCTAGCACATGTCCAACCACCACCCCGAGCACCTGGACCATGGCGATGGTAGCCGGGCTTACCACGGTGTAGTCCACCTCTCGGCCGGCCATGTGAAATATATCGGCGCCGGCGCCGAGCGGGTCTGAAGCCACAATGAGCGTGCGCTGGCCCTCGAAGAGAAAAAGTGAAAAGTAGTGAGCGATCACATAGCCCACCCCGATCGGCACAATGGAATGCGCGAACTGTCCTGGCAGTGCACTCAGGGGCGTTCGAGAAGGCGTTGCCTGGGGCGCCTGCTTCCAGACAGTGCCAAGCAGACCAGCCAGCCAGGTCGCCAGGGAATAGGTTCCCACCACCGTGATGATCATGCCTAACAGCCCTAGTGTGCCCGTGGCAATGGACGGCAGCGAGGCCGATTGGACGATATTGACCCAGTACGGCGAGCTAGAGAACCCATCGTAGGCGGTAGAGCCGATCACGACGCACACCACACCGACCAGACCCGGCGCTGGACGCAATCCAGCCAACCCAGCTAAGGGGTTGCGGGTGGTCCACTGCCCATCTTCCCGCCGCCCGATGGGCGCTAGCCTGCCGATCAGGGACGAGTAGACCTCAAAGGCGTCGCAGCGATGGAACCAGGCGGACCCGAATACCGTGGCGCCAAGCAGGTTTACCCCAGCGTAGCTAGCGAAGGCGACTTTCAGCGTCACAGTTGAGGTCCGGTCTGGCGCCACCAGCTCCAACCAGGTGAAGGCGAACAGCCCTGCCGCGGCTGGCCAATAGCCCAGCCAGGAGGGCAAGGTGGCGATGCCCTGGTTCGCGGGGACCCGCAGCAAGCCTGCTAATGCCGCGTGGATCGTCCGCAGTGGATTGAGCCAGCGCCAGATCGGGCCTAACAGCAGCGACGCTGGCGCCAGCCCAACCCAGAAGATCACATAGACGAAGCCCGCGGTGGGGTTGCGGGCGTTGTCTTTCCCCCATACCGTCGCTACTGCCACGAATGTGGTCAGCCCTAACCCCACCAGCCGCAGTGCGCCACGCAACCATCGGCTGTTCAGCACCTGCTGCGCGCGAGACGGGAGCACCCGGCCGGCCTGCTCGCCGGAGAGCCTCGGGGTCTGCCACAGCATGCCGAGAGCGGCGAAAGACACTAGCACCGCGATGGCCCCGCCGAGAAGCGCGTACGAGAACGGGATCGGGAGATCCTGCCGCCCGCCAATGCCATGGGCCAGTAGTGTTAACCTAGTTTCTGGCCTAGTTGTCATTGACTTGCAAAAGGAATAGCGGTACGTCCTTCTCCCCATGGGCCTCGGCTTCGAAGCCGCCTGGGGTATCGGCGACGAACGGGGGAATGGCTATCGTTTGGCCTTCTGGTATTTCGACCATCTCCGTACTGTAGCCATGGACGTGCACTTCGACCGGTGTGTCACTGGCCACTGTGATCGCGACGGTTTCGCCTTTGGCTACGGTGACGGTTCTGAAGCCGGGAGAGACCTGGCCGTCAGCGATTTCCACGGCGATTTTTCGCGCGTTCGACAGATCGGGGGTCTGGGATGTTTGGTCATCAGCACCGCAGCCGGTGAGTAAGACAACTCCGACGGCGGCGATCATTCCGGCAAAGTGGCGTGGTAAACGCACGGCAGCGGTCTCCTTAACTCCCAACGGGGGTTGTTTCCCATGATCCTATGCCGGAGAGATCCTTCAGCGCATACTTGTCCTCATGGATGCCGTCACCGAGGTTCCTGTCCCCGCCAATGAGCCGGTTCGCTCTTACGCCTCATACAGCCCAGAGCGAGCCCGGTTGGAGGTTGCGCTTGCCCAGCTGGCAGCCGAGCCCATCGAACTTCCCATGACCATCGGTGGACAGGCGCGGATGGGCGCTGGGGAGCGCGTCGACGTGGTTCAGCCGCACCGTCACCGTTCTGTGCTGGGCACGCTGGGTACCGCCACTGCCGACGATGCCAGAGCAGCGATCGCCGCGGCTTGCCAAGCAGCGCCGGCCTGGCAGGAGTTGCCCTTTGAGGACCGAGCGGCGATTTTTCTCAACGCCGCTGAGCTGCTGGCTGGCCCATGGCGGGAAACGCTCAATGCCGCCACCATGCTCGGCCAATCCAAAACCATTTCCCAGGCCGAGATCGACGCCGCGTGCGAGCTCATCGACTTTTGGCGCTACAACGTCCACTTCGCTCACCAGATCCTGGCCGGACAGCCTCATTCTGCCCCCGGGATCTGGAACCGTATGGATCATCGTCCGCTGGAGGGCTTTGTCTACGCGATTACCCCGTTCAACTTCACGTCAATCGCCGCGAACCTGCCGACCGCGCCGGCGCTGATGGGCAATGTGGCGCTGTGGAAACCGTCTCCGACGCAAACGTTTGCCGCGCACTTCACCATGCGGCTGCTCCAGGAAGCTGGCCTGCCACCGGGGGTGATCAACCTGGTCACCGGCGATGGCCGGACGGTATCCCAGGTGGCGCTGACCCATCCGGATCTGGCCGGGATCCACTTCACCGGCTCGACTACAACCTTCCAGCTGTTATGGCGGACCGTGGGGGAGAACATCGCGATCTACCGTTCCTACCCCCGCCTAGTGGGTGAAACCGGTGGCAAAAATTTCGTGGTCGCTCATCCGTCCGCCGATATTCCGGCACTGAAGACCGCGCTGATACGCGGAGCTTTCGAATATCAAGGTCAGAAATGCTCGGCTGTTTCGCGGGCTTACCTTCCCCAGTCGATCTGGCGCCGCATGCGCGATGACTTCCTCACCGAAGTCGAGGCGTTGCCGATGGGAGATGTCACGGATCTGTCCAATTTCCTCGGTGCGGTCATCGACACACGTGCCTTCGCCAGACACCGGGATCTGCTGGATCGGGCTTCCTCCGATCCCGCCATCACCGTGCTCGCCGGCGGCACCTGCGACGACACGGTGGGCTGGTTCGTCCGTCCCACTGTGTTGAACAGCGATGACCCTACGTCCGAGATCTTCACCACCGAATACTTTGGCCCCATCCTGGGGGTGTATGTGTATGACGATAGCGACTATGACCGGATGCTCCATCAGATGGAGAGCGTGGCGCCCTATGCCCTGACCGGCTCATTCCTCGCGCGGGATCGTCGTGCTATCATGCATGCCACCACGGTGCTGCGTTTCGCGGCTGGCAATTTTTATATCAACGACAAGCCCACTGGCGCGGTCGTGGGGCAGCAGCCGTTCGGTGGCGGTCGGGCCAGTGGAACCAATGACAAAGCCGGCGCGCTCCAGAACTTGCTGCGTTGGATCAGCCCTCGTTCCATCAAGGAAACCTTCGTTCCGCCGACCGACTACCGATACCTGCACATGGGTTAACCTTCACCCATCCGAAACAGCCGCGGTCCCGAAGTCAGTAGACCCATGAGCTAGTCGACATCGGGCGATCAGCTTACTACTCTCATGCTTAGAGCGTCCGGCAAGCTTCCGTGAGGTCTTGTCGTGATGGCAGTGAATGGGTCGGGTCTTTTTGCTGTTGAGGGAGCATCACCCTTATGGCAGTGTAGATGGGCGATTCCTGTCATGATCAGTGTTGCTGGACAGTTGCGATAGCGTGGATACGGTGAGCAACAACGACTCAACATGGTGGGCATGGTGGATAACGAAAAAGTTGAGCTGCTGACCCGAGCAGCGCGGGTGGCAGCGTCCTCCCATGCCTCGACGGGTCTAGATAAGCGGGGCCTTTTCTTTTTCTTGCGTCATTACTATCAGCATGTGGTGGCGGAGGATCTCCTTGGACGTGACCCCCTCCAGGTGTCTGGCGCGGCGCTGTCCCATTACGATCTGGCAACCACTCGGCCGCGGGGAACTGCTCAGGTAAGGGTCTTCAACCCCACGGTGGAGCGGAACGGGTGGGTGACGAGCCAGACTGTGGTCGAAATTGTCACTGACGATATGCCGTTCCTCGTTGATTCGGCCACGATGGAGTTGTCCCGTCAAGGTTGTGCCATCCACGGGGTTATTCATCCTCAGCTAGTAGTAAGTCGGGATATCACCGGTGCCCTGACACAGGTGTCTGGCAGCGCCGAGGAAGACCAAGCACCCGCGGGCGCCATGGTCGAGTCGTGGATGTACATCGAGATCGATCGAGAGCCCGATCCCGTTCAACTCCGCCAGATTGAAACCAAACTGCGGCTAGTGCTGCGAAATGTTCGTGATGTAGCCGAGGACTGGCGAAAGATTCGTGGCGCCGCGTTAGGTATCGCTGACGAACTCGCCGCGGATTCCGCTTCTTGGCCGGAGCACGAGGTGAGCGAGGCTGGGGAGTTACTGCGTTGGCTCGCTGACGAACACTTCATCTTCCTCGGCTACCGAGAGTACACGGAGCAGCGACAGGATGGCCAGCGTCTACTGGATTCGGCGCCCGGCACCGGCCTAGGCATTCTTCGCGGGGATCAATCGGGATCGCTCTTCTTCCGCGATCTTTCAGATTCGGCTGATCAATCAGCGGCGAGTTCTCCGGACACCCTCTCCGTGTTGGGGGATGATCGGCTGCTGGTATTAACCAAAGCCAATGCCCGGTCCACGGTGCACCGTTCACGGTACCTTGACTACGTCGCAGTGAAAAAGCGGAACCCCAACGGGGTGGTTGTTTCCGAGCGACGGTTTCTCGGATTGTTCAGCTACCGCGCCTATACCGAGAGTGTGACCCGTATTCCGGGGCTGCGACGTAAGGTGTGCGAGGTCCTGGAGGCAACCGGTTTCCCAGCGGGGGGCCACAGCGGCAAAGCGGTGCTCGAGATTCTCGAGACGTATCCTCAGGATGAACTGTTTCAGATCGCCACGGCGGATTTGACGCCGATCGTCCTGAGTGTGCTGCATTTGCGAGAACGGCGGCGAGTGCGCCTGTTTTTGCGTCCAGACAGCTATGGTTGTTACTTCTCCGCATTGGTCTACCTGCCGCGGGATCGTTATACCACCTCGGTGCGGTTGCGGATACAACAGATCCTGCTGGAAGAATTACAAGGCGCCACCGTTGAATACACCGTCCGCGTCAGTGAATCAGTGCTGGCTCGACTGTATTTTATTGTGCGCGGCAGATCAGTGGACCACCTGGACGACGTCGATGCCGACCGGATTGAACAACGGCTGGCTGCAGCGGTGAGATCGTGGGGCGACGACCTCGCCGATGCGTTGGCCGAGGCGTACGGTTCGGAGCGGGGGGCCCAGCTCTACTCCAGGTACGGCAATGCTATTCCAGAGGGATACAAGGAGGACTTCTCACCGAGGGTCGCCGTGGCCGACCTGGAACGCATGGCAGGACTGCAGTCCAGCGGGAATTTTGCCATGCGCCTGTACGAGCTAGACAGTATGCAGCCAGGATCGCGGCGGTTCAAAATCTACCGAGCTGGACCGAGTCTCTCACTGTCCGAAGTGCTCCCTATTCTGCAAGGGATGGGCGTGGAGGTGATGGATGAACGCCCTTACGAGTTTCGGCGCCCCAATGACACATCCACCTGGATATATGACTTCGGCTTGCAATACTCACCGGCGCCCGAGGCGGTGGCCGACAGTCAGGATCCCGAGACCGCTCCAGAGTTGTTCCAGGACGCCTTTGCCGCGATCTGGTCTGGCGAAGCAGAAAGTGACGGCTTCAATGCGTTGGTATTGCGGGCTGGGCTGACCTGGCGGCAGGTCGCGCTTGTGCGCGCCTATGCCGCGCACCTTCGTCAGGGCGATTCCATTTTCAGCCAGGTTTATATTGAACAGTGTCTGAGCTCCAATGCGTATATCGCCCGACTGTTGGTGCAGCTGTTCGAAGCCCGTGTCAATCCCGCGTATGCCCAAGCCGGGCCGGAGGTGACTGACGGCTTCGAGGAAGAAATCATCGCCGCTCTGGATGCGGTCGTTAGTCTCGACGATGACCGTATCCTGCGTTCCCTGCTTAACCGGGTCAAAGCCACCCTGCGGACCAACTACTTTCAGCGGGATGTGGAAGGCAACCTCAAGCCTTATTTGGCCATCAAGTTCGACGCGAGGGTTATCAGTAACCTGCCGTTACCTCGGCCGGATTATGAGATCTGGGTGTATTCACCGCGGGTCGAAGGGGTGCATCTCCGCTTCGGCGCAGTGGCGCGGGGCGGACTGCGCTGGTCCGATCGACGTGAGGATTTCCGCACCGAGATCCTTGGCCTCGCCAAAGCGCAGATGGTGAAGAACGCCGTGATTGTGCCCGTCGGCGCCAAGGGCGGGTTCGTGGTGAAGCAGATTGCGGATGCCGCGGACCGGGAGGCGACCATGGCCGAAGGCATTGCCTGCTACCGCACGTTCATCCGCGGCTTGCTCGATGTCACCGACAACCTGGTAGGAGACAGGACGGTGGTGCCGCCAGATGTGATCCGTTACGACGGCGACGATCCCTACTTGGTGGTGGCCGCGGATAAGGGCACCGCTAGCTTTTCTGACATCGCTAACGGCGTAGCCGCTGAGTATCGGTTCTGGCTCGGTGACGCTTTTGCGTCGGGCGGATCCGCTGGGTACGACCACAAAGCCATGGGGATCACCGCGCGAGGCGCGTGGGAGTCTGTAAAGCGGCACTTCCAGGAACTCGGACACGATACTCAAACTCAGGATTTCACCGTCATTGGTATCGGGGATATGTCGGGAGACGTCTTCGGCAACGGGATGCTGCTGTCTCGACACATCCGGTTACTTGCCGCCTTTGACCATCGGCATATTTTCCTCGACCCCGACCCAGACCCGCGGGTTTCCTACACCGAGCGCGCGAGGCTGGCCGGGTTGCCGCTTAGCTCCTGGGCTGACTATAACCCCGATCTCATCTCGACCGGCGGGGGGGTCTACCCCCGAGCCGCTAAATCGATTTCGGTGACTTCCCAGGTAAGAGCGGCATTGGGCATCGCTGACGGAGTGATGCGGATGACTCCGGCTGAGTTGATCAAGGCTATCGTGATGGCGCCCGCCGACCTGTTGTTCAACGGTGGTATCGGCACCTTCATCAAGTCCGCCGCAGAAAGTCATGCCGCGGTGGGGGACAAAATCAACGACGCGATCCGAGTCGACAGTGACCAACTGCGGGTCAAAGTGATTGGAGAGGGGGGCAACCTGGGCTGTACCCAGCTTGGCCGGGTTGAGTTCGCCCTAGCCGGCGGCAAGGTCAATACTGACGCTATTGATAATTCTGCCGGGGTGGATTGCTCTGATCACGAAGTCAATATCAAGATCCTGCTCAACGCGGTTGTCGCTCGGGGCGAGATGGAAGAAGAGGAGCGTGCTGCCCTGCTCGCCGCCATGACCGACGAAGTGGCGGAGCTGGTGCTGCGGGATAACTACAACCAGAACGTGGCGCTATCCAACGCAGTGGCCGAGGCAGCCAGTTTGCTTCACGTGGACGCCCGATATATCCGGCATCTGGAACGAGCGGGCCAGCTGGATCGAGAGTTGGAGTACCTGCCATCCGATCGTCAGATCGCCCAACGACGTCAGGCTGGGTTGGGTTTGACCCAGCCGGAGCTTGCCGTCCTGCTGGCCTACACCAAGATCACTTTAGCCGAGGAGTTGCTCGCCTCCACTTTTCCGGAAGACCCTTATCTGCGAAAAGAGTTATACGAGTACTTCCCGACTCCGCTACGGGAGCGGTTTGCCGAGCATATCTACGATCATTCCTTGCGCCGGGAGATCATTACCACCCGTGCTGTCAACAACCTGGTGAACAACGCGGGGAGCACGTCCGTCTTCCGTCTAAGAGAGGAGACCGGTGCTTCGATAGAAGACATCACCCGAACGCATATCGTAGCCGCGGTCGTCTACGGACTGCGCGGACATGTAGCTGGCATCCAGGTGCTTGACACTACAGTGTCTGCCGAGGCACGAACCCGGATGCGTCTGGAAGGCCAGAAGCTGATCGAGCGGGCCTCTCGGTGGCTGCTGGCCCACCGACGATCCCCTCTTGACATTGCCAGTCAGGTTGACTTCTTCGCTTCGGGTGTGGCTGATGTCGTAGCTCATCTGCCCAAGTTGCTCCAGGGAAGTGACCTATCAGCGATGGAGCGGGTCCGGGAAGAGCTGGCTCAGCACGGCGTTCCTGATGATCTTGCCACCGCGGTGGCAAGCATGCCGTCCGCGTTTGCCGCGCTGGATATCGTGGGCGTGGCACAGGAGTCTGATCACAGTGTCATCGACGTCGCCGAAGTCTACTTCGATCTGGCGGACCGGTTGCAACTTACTTCACTGCTGCGGCGAATTGTCGCACTGCCCCGTACTGATCGCTGGAAAACCATAGCCCGGGCCGCGTTGCGGGACGACCTGTATGCTGCCCATGCCGCGCTAACCTTCGATGTGCTGGCTATTGACGAGGTGCGGCTCACCCCAGGTCAACGGTTCGCGGCGTGGCAGGAGCGCAATGCCGCGGTGTTAGCACGAGCCCGCCAAACCTTAGCGGATATCGAATCCGGCGACGTTTATGATTTGGCGACGTTATCGGTGGCTATCCGTGCCATCCGGACGTTACTTCGTTCAGGAAGTATGCCTTAGGGCTTCAAGCCCTAAGGCATACTCGTGTCATCATTTCTTAGTACCGGTGACTCGGATGAGACCTCCCTGGGCGCCTATGGCTGTCACCGAACTTCCGCCGATCTCGAGGCCGTAAATCCCCAGTCCGGTTTGCTCCATGACCGTCACAAGGTCGCCGTGGCCGAGCAGGGCTTTGGCTTCGTTGCCCGCGGCAAAACCGGCTGGTGAGCTGATTCGAGCTCGACGTTCCAGAGCGCAGAAGGTGAACGCCCCGCCCTCAGCCGTTCGCAGGATTGGCGCGGGAAACTCCTCGCGGTGGGAATAACCGTACCGTTCCACGGTGATCCCCTGCTGTTGTAGTGCTTTCTTGTGCGCGGCGTCTCGCGCCAGCGTCCCCGCGAGAATTTTATCCTTAGCGAACAGTGACACGTGCGGGCCGTTACCGTCTGCGTTGAGGTAGTCGCTAAGGGCGCCGCAGACTTTTCCGGGATCGGTGGCCAATCCGGCTGGGCTCGTTACCAGTTCGGCGTGGCCTTCTTGGTTCACTCGAAGCTTCGGGGCTTGTTGGGGCTTTTCCACCCCGATGGTGGCGATCATCTTCCACGGCGTCGTGGCGCTCTGCTGTTGAAACAGCAAGGTCAGATCGAAGTCATCCTTGGCCACATCCGGGTGAGCCACTGCGAGGAAAGACCGAGGGTAGTTTGCAGCTTCGATAATGACGATTTGGTTGTCAGTCAACCTGAACGATTGATGGGGGGGTGGTTTTGGATCGGCGTTCTTTCGGATCGAAATGGCGGCCGTGTCGATGATCGCCATCGCGTCGCCCTCGATCTGTTGGAGCCTCTGCTCGTCGCCATTGGCGTTCGCCTCATTATTCTTGGCCGCGTAATCGTTGACCACTCGCTCCGCCTCGATGTTGGTCAGGAACGGCGCGGAGTCGGTTGTCTTTCCGCTGCAGGCGGTCAGGCTGAGCAGAACAATGGTGACCAGCCCAGTAGCGGTCTGGCGCAGGAAGTTAGTGAGCATACGGTCCTCGTCATCTTTCTTAGCGTCAAAGGCTGTCTCCGAGCGGCACCCTAGCGATCATGTGCCGCCGCCGCCACTTCTCATTGCTCGGATTGGTTCAAGGGTCCCTTCACGCGATAGGACTAGTTGAAGGGGCCCTTCAACCAGTCGCGTAGGCTTGGCATCATGACGGTGGGAGATTCCGGTGACCAGCTCAAGTCCCTGCAAGCGACGTTGGCGTCCGTCGAGGCTGTGCTCGATCCGGACGCACTGCGCACGCGGATCGCGGAGTTGAGTAAGCAGGCGGGTATACCCGAGCTGTGGCATGATCCGGAGCACGCGCAGCATGTCACGAGCCAGTTGTCTACCTTGCAGGGCGAGCTGAGCCGGATGGAGGGACTGCGGCAGCGGCTCAACGACCTCGAGGTGCTCTTTGAGCTCGCTGATGCCGAGGACGACGCGGCAACCCGGGCCGAAGCGGAGCGTGAGCTGTCCGCGTTAGGTGAGGCAATCAGCGAGCTCGAGATCCGCACCCTGCTGTCCGGGAAATACGATGCGCGATCGGCCCTGGTCACTATCCGATCTGAGGCAGGGGGTGTCGATGCCGCTGACTGGGCTCACATGCTGCTGCGGATGTATGTGCGATGGGCCGAACGGCACGGTTACCCCACCGAAATCTACGACACCTCGTATGCGGAAGAGGCGGGCATCAAATCGGCCACTTTCGCGGTCAAGGCGCCATACACCTATGGCACGCTGTCCGTGGAGCAGGGCACGCACCGGTTAGTCCGGATTTCCCCCTTCGACAATCAGTCTCGTCGCCAGACCTCGTTCGCTGGGGTCGAAGTGATCCCGGTGGTCGAACAAAGCGATCATGTGGACATCGATGAATCCGAACTGCGGATCAATGTCTATCGATCCAGCGGACCTGGTGGCCAGGGCGTGAACACCACCGACTCGGCCGTACGCATCACTCATCTGCCCACCGGCATCGTGGTGTCGTGTCAAAATGAGCGCTCTCAGTTGCAGAACAAGGCTACTGCCATGGCCGTGTTACGGGCCAAGCTGCTGGAGCGTCGCCGGCAGGAGGAACGGGCCACGATGGACGCTCTCAAGGGTGAGGGCAGCGGATCTTGGGGAAACCAGATGCGTAGCTATGTGCTGCACCCATATCAACTGGTCAAGGACCTGCGCACGAATTACGAGACCGGTAAGGTAACCGCAGTGCTCGACGGTGAGATCGACGACTTTATCACAAGCGGCATCCGCTGGCGGCGCCAAACCGCTGATCAGCTTTGAAATCTTCTCCTCAGTCGGGCACTACAATAGAAATATCTCCATATCACCTTATCAAAAGCTCTATGCTACGGTAGCCAATTTTGCTACGGTATTCCGGATTTATCGTAGTAAGTAGCTGCCGAGAATTCGATAGTGCCCCGTGGCGGAAGGACTCTCATGACGAGACGGTCAGGCGCCGTTGTCGGGCTGGCGATGGGTGTTCTCCTCGCTACCCCCGCGATCTTGACCGGACCAGCCAGTATGGCAGCGCCCGCGCCGTCGCGGGCTGTGCGCAGTCAGGAGCCGGGGCCGCTTCCCCCAGAAATCATGGCGGGCAAGCCGCTTCCTCTTGAGGCGCTGGTCGCTGCGCAGCGCCGGAAGCTTGAGACTGCCGAAAGTGATCAAGCATCGTCGTCGAGCGTGACCAAGGTTGGTGACACGAGGCTCTGGCCCTCTCTCAACGCTGTCGAGAGCACTCTCTACCTGAAGGAATACACCCTCCGCGGCATTGGGAAGCATATCGAGATGTGGGTAGCCACTGGCTCGGACGAGGTCGCCAGCGGGTTGAGTTTCCGGAAGGGTGATTGCCGCAATGGACCGCGTACCCAGGTGACCGATGCCCAGATTTCGCGCTTCATTCGTGAGTTCGAGGACACCATCTTTCCGACGTCCTCTCGGGTGTTCTCGATGCCGCAGGACCGGGACGGCAATGAGGCCGCTGGTGATGGGGAAAACGATATTCCCCCAGGCTATTGGCAGGGCACCGGCGACCGTATTGTGACGCTCATCGACAATGTGCGAGACGAGAACTTCAACAATATCAAGAACCAAACCTACGTTGCGGGCTTTTTCTCTCGGGATATTACCGAACGGGTCGATCGCAATGTGATGACCCTCGACGGGTTCGACTGGCTGCATCGTACCGGCGACAGCCCACCCAATGACCCGTCGGATGATCCATGTGTCAGCGCGCCCGCGCGACCGAATGCCTATGAGGGCACCTTTGCCCACGAGTATCAGCACCTGCTGCATAACGATGTCGATGCTGACGAGACCGTGTGGCTCAACGAGGGCCTGTCCGAGTACGCGCAGACGCTGACTGGTTACGCCAACCCAGCTACACCGATTCGCCAGACGGGTTTCGAGGGCGGTATGCAGTGTTTTCTCGGCTGGCTGGCGGTCAAGACCGACGCGAACCCTAACCCTCGCGTGGCCTGTGGTCCGGAGAATTCGCTGACCAACTGGGCAGAGCAAGGCGCCGAGGAAACCTTGGCCGACTACGGCGCTGTCAACTCGTTCGTCATGTACCTAGTGAGCCGTTTCGGCGCTGACGTAGCGACCGACTTACATCGTGGGAAGTCGAATGGCCTGGAAGCCGTCCAAGAGATGTTAGACGATCGTGCCCCTGGATTGCGGGCGATGGATGTGCTGCGGAACTGGGTCGCGATGAATGCGCTGGATGGCATCCTCGATGATGGCGCCCAATTGTCCCATGGGTTACCTGGGATCTATACCAGCCGGCACCTCCACCAAACCATTAACTGGGACAACCCGCATACCCACAATGCGCCAGGAGCTCCCCCCAATGGCGCGGATTTCGTGCGGCTTCGCGCCAAGGATGGTAGTTATCTCGCCGCTCACCAGATTCGATCTATCACTTTCGAGGGAACTCCCACGCTCCCGTCGCGGTCGTTGGAGTGGGCGGTGGATAAAGATGCCCGTCCGGATAATCCTGCGCTCGCCAGTGGCACTGGCGATGGCCTGGACCGTTCTCTGGTCAGAAGTGTCACCGTGCCGGACGAGGATCCAACGCTGACATTCGACACGAAGTATCACACAGAACCTGGGTGGGATTTCGCGGTGGTGCAGGTCTCCCGGGACGGTGGCAAGACCTATCAAAGCGTGGCCAATGCCGCGACCACCAGTAAGCATGACCCTGGGGCTGACACCCGAATCACCGACCAGCTGCCAGGCTTGACCGGCGACTCCCAGGGGTGGAAAACCCAGAGGTTTGACCTGTCCGCTTATGCCGGGCGAGATGTCATCCTGTCGTTCCGGCACTTAACTGATGCGGCCAACTCCGAAGCCGGTTTCTGGGTCGACAACATTAAGGTTGGCTCGAAGCTACTCAGCGATGGCTCATCGCTGAGCGGATTCCGCACCGCGTCCCAAGCCGCGCCGATTCCGGTCCAGGACTGGACGGTTCAGCTCGTTGGCTACGGATCGGACGGAAAACACGCTTACGTCGGCGCCCTCCCGCTCCGCTCGGACTTCGCCGGTTCGTTGAACGAGACGATGATCCGTCGTATGCTGGGCGATTCCGATGTGGTCGCGGCACTCGTGATGCAGGATGACCCCACCGAAACCAGCCAGCAGCAAGCGCGGTATAGGCTCGTGGTGAATGGCGCCCGGCAACCGGGTGGCTAAGAGGCCGCAAGGCTTCTAACCACCCGCGGCGCGCCATCGACGCAAGCACTACACTGACGATCGTGATGCCATCGTGATTCGATTCGACAACGTGACCAAGGCGTACCCGCAGCAGTCTCGTCCGGCGATCAGCGATATCTCGCTGGAGATTTCCAAGGGGGAGTTTGCCTTTCTGGTGGGACCCTCTGGTTCAGGCAAGTCGACTCTGCTGCGGTTGGTTCTCAAAGAGGAAAAGCCCACCCGTGGCCACATCCATGTGGCAGGTAGGGACCTGTCCCGGCTGTCCAATTGGAAGGTGCCGGCATTACGCCGCCAAATCGGCACGGTTTTTCAGGACTTCCGGCTGTTGCCCAACAAGACCGTGCGGGAAAATGTCGCCTTCGCGTTAGAAGTGATCGGCAAGCCTCGCCGCGCCATCCGCAAAACAGTGCCCGAAGTTCTTGACCTCGTCGGTCTTGCCGAGAAAAGCACCCGCATGCCCGACGAGTTGTCCGGGGGTGAACAGCAGCGGGTTGCCATTGCGCGAGCCTTCGTCAACCGGCCGCTGATCCTCATCGCTGACGAGCCGACCGGTAACCTCGATCCAGCCACCAGCGTGGGCATCATGAAGCTGCTGGATCGGATCAATCGCACCGGCACGACCGTGGTCATGGCCACCCACGATCAGGCCATCGTGGATCAGATGCGCAAACGCGTGCTGGAGCTGGAAGGGGGCCAACTCGTGCGCGACCAGTCTCGCGGCGTTTACGGTTACGCTCACTAACTGACATCCGACCCCCTGCCAACCTTGCTAGGTGAGCCTCTGACATGCGTGCCCAGTTCGTTTTCAGCGAGATCGGCATTGGCCTGCGACGCAATCTCACCATGACCGTCGCGGTCGTTGTCAGCGTCGCGATCTCGCTCGGCCTGTTCGGAGCTGGCCTGCTTGTTCGCGAGCAGGTCAACACCATGAAGGACTACTGGTACGACAAGGTTGAAGTCTCCATATTTTTGTGCCACCAGGACAGCGACACGCCAAGCTGCTCAGCTGGCGGAGTCACCCCGGCCCAGCGGGATGCCATCCGTAACGAGTTGGCGTCGCCTCCGCTGAATTCCTACGTCGAGAAGGTTTTCTACGAATCGCAAGAAGCAGCCTACGCGAATTTTCAAAACGACAACCCGGCGACCGCGGCGAGCTTCACTGCACAGGACATGCCGGAATCCTTCCGGGTCAAGCTCGTCCATGCCACGGATTACCCGCTGATATCCAGCGCTTTTGTCGGTAAGCCCGGAGTCGAGGACGTGCATGATCAGCGCGAGGTGCTGGATCGATTTTTCAAAGTGCTCAACGGCTTCCAGACTGCCGCGTGGTTCATTGCCTTTATGCAGTTCGTGGCGGCGGTGTTGCTGATCGCGAACACGATTCGGATCGCCGCGTTCAGTCGACGTCGGGAGACCGGCATCATGCGGCTGGTCGGCGCCTCCAATTTCTATATTCAGCTGCCGTTCCTCCTCGAAGGCGCCTTCGCCGGACTTATCGGCGCCGGACTGGCCTCGGTATCGCTGATCATGATCAAGAAATTCCTGGTTCAGGATTACTTGCAACCTTCCTTTCCGTTCACCTCGTTCATTGGGTGGGACGCGGTATGGACGGCTATTCCTATCCTCGCGCTGCTCGGAGTAGTGCTCCCCGGCTTGGCTTCGTTCTTGACGTTGCGCAAGTATCTGCGGGTCTGATAGGGCATACTGCCGGCGTGTCAGGCTTTAACGGCTGAGACTTCTGTGATTTTCTGATAGTCCTGTGACAGGAGTGCTGCTACTCGGCGGGGAGGTCGCTGACCCTCATGCGTATCCGGCTTGGCGGTGTGATCGCGCTGGCCACCGCTGGTCTCCTGGCAGGTAGCTTGGTTCCGGCGAACGCTGGACCGGAGCAGGAAAAGTCGCGGGTTGACGCGAGCGTCCGCGAGCTCAGAACAGACCTAGATGAGTCCACCGAGCGGTTAGCTGGTGCTTCCGCGGCTTTCCAAGCCGCGGAAGCCAAACTCCCTGGCGCGCGAGCGGCGGCCACCAGTGCCGCCGAGCAGTTCTCCGCCGCCCAAGCCCGCGATGCCGAGATGCAACGCAAACTGGACGAAGCCGTAGCGGCTGAAAAAGCAGCCGAGGCTCAACTGCGGGTAGTCGCCGCGCGCGTAGCTGAGACCAAGCGGCTTATCGGACGCTTTGCCCGGCGCACCTACCAACAGGGAGCTTTGCTCCAGCTGTCTGTGGTGTTGCAAGCGCGCACCCCGGCTGAACTCCTCGAGCGGTTTGCCGTGGTACGTACCGTGCTGCGATCGGAAAGCGCCGCGCTGGATCGGCTTCACCGAGCTCAGGCCGAGCTCACCCAGCAAGAACGCGAACTGGCGGCTCGGCGGTCTGAGGTCACCGCCCGGCGAGAGGAAGCCGCCCAGCAGCTGCGCGACACCCAGCAGCTGAACCAGCAGGCTCAGACCGCGCGGCAGCAGGTGCAGGCACTGGTCAAAGAACGTGAGGACGCCAAAGTGGCGGCCCAGCGGGAGCGAGCTCGCGATCTGGCCAGCTATAACGTGATGCGGGCCGAACAGCAGAAGCTGGAACGCATGATTCGGGAGCTGGCCCGGCAGGCTCGGGAACGCAACGCCCGCGACTCCGATGATTTCCCCGATTCATCTCTCGATGGGGATGGTTACCTGTCGCGACCGACGTATGGACTGGTCACCTCAGGATTCGGTTATCGGCTCCATCCCCTGCTGGGATACCGGCGGATGCACACCGGCACCGATTTCCGGGCGGCGACAGGGACACCGATATTCACGGCAGCGAGCGGTCGAGTCATCTCCACCGGGTCTACCGCTGGCTATGGCAGACGTGTCATCGTCGAACATGGCGAGGTTAATGGGGTATACCTGGTGACTACTTATAACCACCTCTCGTCGATCTCAGTGCATGTGGGACAGCGGGTCAGCCGAGGGCAACAGGTGGGCAAAGCTGGAGCCACCGGTTTGGCGACCGCTCCACACTTGCACTTCGAAGTGCTCGTGGACGGCAGTTTCCAAGACCCCATGAAGTGGCTCTAGAGTAGGAGGCTCCGCCTCAATGTTTTCGCTGATAGCGAGGTGGTAAGAGTCGGAGCAAACCATGGCACGAGAATCCGGGCGTAAGCTCATCGCCCAGAACAAAAAGGCGCGGCACGAGTACCACATCGAGGACGTCTACGAAGGCGGACTGGTGCTCACCGGCACGGAAGTGAAGTCACTGCGCGCCGGTCGGGCTTCACTGGTGGACGGCTACGCCGCCATTTCCGACGGCGAGGCATGGCTGCACAACGTCCATATTCCTCCGTACGCTGAAGGCACCTGGAACAACCATGAACCCCGCCGGCGTCGCAAGCTGCTGTTGCATCGCGGACAGATCGATCGGCTGATGGGCAAGATCAACGAGGCTGGATATACCCTGGTGCCGCTGTCGCTGTACTTCAAAGACGGCCGGGCCAAGGTCGAGATCGCGCTGGCCCGAGGCAAGAAGCTCTACGACAAGCGGCACGCGCTCGCCGAAAAACAGGCCAACCGCGAAGCCGCCCGAGCCCTCGCCCAGCGTACTCGTGGTGGAGACGATTGACCGGGTCATCGAAGTTGTTCGGCATGAGCCAAAAATTGAACCGAACAGAACTGTTGGTGGATGACATTGCTATCGCCGCTGGGGTAGGCGACCGGCTTGCGGATGATTCTGCCGTGGGGCTGTCCGTTGCGGAGCTGGCTGCCAGCGTCGGTTTTGATCCCGAATCCTTCACCTGATCGATTCGGCTATCTGCTTGCTTCGGGGAACATATTGGCCAACAGGGGGGTTGTGGAGGTATAGTCAAAGTACAACTGGATAGTGGAATCCTTGGGGATGAACGGTTTCGACTTTGGATGTTGAGACAGGAGAAGCGGGCCGAGGATGGCGGCGACGATCTCGTTAACCATACGCCGCAACCTAATAAGTGCCAATCGACGCACTCTTGGCCTCGCTGCCTAATTAAGGGAGCAGGTCTGTCAGCCCGGGGTTGCCTCTGACCCGGTGTCTGGCATCATCTAAGAGGCTTCACTTCCGGACCCGGTTGCGGGATCCGGCGGGACATCCCACAGCAACTGAGCCCGTCAGCAGATCAGCCTGTGGAACTGCTGGGGCCGAGAAAATCGATAGCAGGCTCCGCCCGAAGAAGCCCTGGTTCGGCGCCAAAGGACGCGGGTTCGATTCCCGCCATCTCCACGAGCGCTCAAATTCCGGTTTGAGCGTTGTTGAAGATGACGTTCCTATCCCTAAATCGCCGAAAGATTTCCTCTTCCCAGATAACGGCGTCCGTGTTACGGATTCACGCTGTGCTAGAGAGCTGACAACACAACGACGGAGTGTTAGTCTATAGCTATAGAGGGGGGTGCCGACGCTGACGAAAGGGCCCAGAGGCCTTGCTAAGGCTAGTCAGCCAGGGCCCCTCTCTCATCTCTGTGCTTTATTTTCTAGAGTCATCTGAGTGGCAAGCTGAATTGTTGGCGTGTTTGCTCAGTGACCTATATTCAATTGCGATCTAACTATTGTAAGATCATCTGACTATAGTTAGCTCATGGCTCGAGTTCATGTCTTTGCGGACGAGGCGGGAGACTTTACTTTCCTGCGTCAACGTGGCGCTTCCACTTATTTTATTATTGGCACTGTCACTATGGCGGATTGCTCTGCGGGGGAGGAGTTGCTGGCGCTGCGGCGTGAGCTGGCGTGGCGAGGGACGGTCCTTGAGGGTTTCCACGCCACCAACGATCGTCAATGGGTTCGTGATCAAGTTTATGATTTAATCTCACGAAGCGATATTCGCATTGACGTTACAATCCTCGACAAGTCCAAGAGGCATTCTCACGTCAGAGCTGATCCCGTTTATTTTTACAAGACGGCTCTCTATCAGCACTTTAAGTGCGTTGTTCCACAAATTGCGCACGCAGAGATGAGCTGATGGTCGTTGCCTCATCTCTGCAGATTAAGAAGAAGAAGGCTGCTATTTATGACACAGTCAAAGATGTTATACAACAGGTATCTCCTGCGCATCGTTTTGTGACTGCCTTTGTCGCCAATTTTACTGACCCATGCCTACAGATCGCAGACTATGCGACATGGGCTGTCCAGCGGCTCTACGAGCATGGCGATGGCCGTTCCTTCGACCGCGTCAAGCATCTCGTGGCTAGCTGCTTTGAGCCATTTGCGCTTAGCGAGACGCGGTACTACTGATTTCGTCTGGCAGTTTCGTCACGACGGGATTTCTAATCTCTCACTGGATCAATCTCACAGAGTTTTAGAGGTGATGATCGTTGGAATCTGGGTAGGGGGTAGGGAGTCGGCTATGCAGAGGGGTAGTTGTCGATGACGTCCCATCTTGGCGGCGTTCTGGGTGAGCAATGACCCCGCGATCTACCGAAGCATCGACCACCTTTGCCGCGCCGGGGTACTCGTTGAGGTGACCGGCTATGGGCGGAACCGAGTGTGGCTGCCCAAGACATCTTCGACTTGCTAGACGAGTTCGAGCGGACGGTTGGCCGTCGCCGAGTCTCACGTGCTCTTAACCCTCAGAAATAGCGTCCGGAAGCTACACTCTTCAGCCTGGTTAGCGGCGGAACAGGCCGACCCCTCAGGAGCAGAAGCAGGCTTGCTCATTGACGTGAAATGTATAGTCCTGCCAGTGCTGGTGGATGTAGGTGAACCGCTCCGGGTGATCTTTCCACAGCGTTAGCAGCTGGTCCTCGACCGCGTTTTGGCGAACGCGGATGAATTCGAGTAGGGCTTGGGAGACCGGGTAGTAGGACCAGTGCCAGCGTTCTTCGATGAAGCTGGGCTTTGTGGAAGCAGAGGTATAGGGCTGGATGAACCCGTGCCGGGCGCCGTGAGCTTGCAGTAAGCGGTATTCGGGCTGTCGTGGACCGTCATCTGCCCATTCGATGGGATTATCACTAAACAGATCGAGATCGGTACCCCAATGGTGCCGCGATATACCGGGAGCGGCGGAGGTTTGCAGGATTTCGACCTGACGCTGCTTACTCGACAGGGAAAACCAGCAGGTTCGGTGCTTGTCATTGTCTGGGTCCCACCCCGTGGCCGCTTCTAGCAGCGAACCGCACTGGGCTCGACTGTTTTCGGTGATCCGGCCGAACGGTCCGGTTCCACCCTCACCGCTACGCAGAAACTCATACTTCCGATTCCAAATTCGGGCCTGCGCATTGGCGTCACGACGCCAGGAGATGATGTCTTGAGTTGAGGCCCCCATCGCCGCGAGCAGGCAGCCCGCGTGGGCATCGATTTCCTGCTGGATGTCTAGGGGAGCTGGTCGCACTCCGGTGATCCAGGCCACCACATCCTCGTCAGGCATCCCGCTGATCAGTCGGGCAATCCTGTTTTTGCTGCTGTTTAGCTCGGTCTGGCTGGTAAAAGTTTGACACGAAGCTTCGCTACTGGCCTGTGTTGTCTCTCGAATCATCGTGATAGTCACCGCCAGAGTCAGGATGATAGCGATCCAAAGCCAGCGACGCTGCCAGGTATTTTCCATCGCCCACCCATTTCTCGAATACGTCTGAGGGAAGCGTAGCTTTCCAGTAGCTCGCGGCCAAAGGCTCCTGGTCATCTCCGCGGGTCAATCTGCCAGAGCTCTAGCGTGACGGTGGCGTCAGTATCCTCGTCTGGTAGGCGAGCAGCCTCAGCATCCCCGCGGTTAGTGTAATTATGACTTCTCTTAGTTACGCTTATGAGCGTAACTGTAAATATGGAGGTGTTGTGAGATCTGTGTGGCCGGCTGTCGAGTGGGAGGACCGCGAGTGGTCCTGGCAGGGCGGCGTGCGACCGCCGCGAGCTGATCGCCTGTTTACATCGTATCGTTCGGCGATTCCACCCCACATTGCCGACCTCGATCCGTGGCTCAATGGTGAAGTTGCGAATCGAGTCGCTGCCGCCGAGGCGGCAATCGCCCGCCTGGATGGGCTCAGCACCACTGACCTCACCGCGTTCAGTGGATTGTTGCTGCGCTCCGAATCGGTCGCTTCGTCAAAGATCGAACACCTTGATGCCTCATACCGTGACGTCTCCGCGGCGATAGCGGGAGCAGCGTCACCCAAATCCACAGCGGGACGTGTTGCCGCCAACATTCAGGCGATGCAGTGCGCTGTCAACACGGTAAGGACGGCAAATAATTTTAGCCTCGACGCCTTCACCGAGATCCACCGTATTCTTATGCGCGCCGACCCTCACGAGGGACGCTTGGCCGGAATCATCCGCGAAGACCAAAACTGGATCGGAGGAAGTGACCACTCGCCGCGGGATGCCCTGTTCGTACCACCACGGCCCCAACGTGTACGTCCGCTCTTGGATGACCTCGCTCAGTTCATGAACCGGAACAACCTTCCGCCTGTGGTGCAGGCGGCACTCGCTCATGCGCAGTTCGAGACCGTCCACCCATTCGGGGATGGCAACGGACGCACCGGTCGGATCTTGATTCATGCCGTGCTTCGCCGGCGTTGGGCCGCAAGGCAAGTCAGCGTGCCAGTCTCGACAGTGTTGCTCGTTGATCCTGACGCGTATTTCGACGGTCTTACCGCGTATCGGGACGGCAACCTGAGTCTTTGGCTAACGCGGTTCGCTGATGCTGCCGCGCGTGCGGCTGACCATGGACAAGAGATTGCCGACCAGTTTGAGCGGGTACGCAAGGACTGGTGGGATGAGGTCAATCCCCGCCACGGATCCACAACCGAGGCGCTGCTCGAAGCCACTTGCTGCCAGCCGGTTGTGACCATCGACCATCTTCGTAGCGTTCTTCCCAAGAGCAGCGATCCCGCGATCTACCGAGGCGTCGACCGGCTTTGCCACGCTGGGGTACTGGTTGAGGTGACTGGCTATGGACGGAACCGAGTATGGGCTGCTCAAGACATCCTTGACCTGCTGGATGAGTTCGAGCGGGGCATCGGTCGCTGACAGATCCCGCGTGCTCTCGACCCTCAGGAGTAGTATCCGAAACTATAGAAGCATGACAGAGCTCGCGAGGTGATGATCACCGGAATGTGGGTAAGGATAGAAAGAAGACAGGCTATCCGACAGGAGTATGTACCGATGACGTCCTACCAATACACCGTGCCAGGTCTCGATCCCACGAACGCGGAGCAAGTGGCTCAAAGGCTGCAACAGCGCCTGGTCGCGCTCACTGATCTCCATCTAACCCTGAAGCACATCCACTGGAATGTAGTGGGACCGAATTTCATCGCGGTTCATGAGATGCTCGACCCTCAGGTCGACGCGGTGCGGCTGATGAGCGACGACGTGGCCGAGCGGATTGCCGCGCTGGGGTTCGAACCCGTGGGAACTCCGGGGGCCATTGTGAAGAGTCGCTCATGGGAGGACTACGGCATCAACCGCGCGAGCACCCAGGAGCACCTGGCCGCACTAGATGTCGTCTACCGTGGCGTGGTCGCCGACCACCGGACGGTGATCGAGGAGTTCGATGAGCTCGACCTGGTGAGTCAGGACATGCTGATCGGCCAGTCCCGTCAGTTGGAGCAGTTCCAGTGGTTCGTCCGGGCGCATCTTGAGGATTCGTCGGGCCGGCTCGCTCACGCCGGTGCGAGCGGTGAGCGTGAGGCTCCCCAGGCGGTTGCCGACCGAGCTTACTGAATCAGTGTCGTTCGTCGAATTCATGATCGCGTTCGGCCCGTGCTTCGGCGATGAGGTCCGCAGCTGGGCGGTCGAGTTTTACAGGTTCTAGCTCCTGTACCCTGGCTAGCCACTCTTCTCGGGTGGGAAACGCCAGATCGCGCATAACGAGTGCGTAAAGGTAATCCCGCAGGCTTACCCCGCGCAAACCAGCGCGCCGACGCAGCTCGGCATGCACCGGAGTTGGAACGTCTTTGACCTGGAGATGTGTCATGCTTTAACACTAGTGCGGTATTGAGATGTCACCAGAAGAGTACTGCTTCTCGTACTTGTGGGCTGTAAGGGTAATCGTTCCCACCATTGTCTTATAGTGGGAGATAGCGAGAGAGTGGTGGGAGGAACTATGGCATATTTTATGGTGGCCCTAGACGCTAAGCGGCGACCTACCTTGCCAGCCCAATTGCTGAAAGAGGCGGGTATTTCCTTGAAAAAGGCCCTGGTAGCCCGTGTCGCGGGAGAAGGCCGGATTGTGTTGGAGAGCCCTGAGGCCGCTCGGGCGGCAGTGCGGGAGCGAGTGAGGGCAGCGGCACGCGCTGGCAGCCATGATGTCACCGGAGATTCAGTTGCGGATGTTCGCGCTTTTCGGGATGAAGACAACCGCCTCGTCGACGCTAATATGACGCGGCGCGCGGTGAGCGAGGTCTCTGAAGAAGAAAGTACCCGTCGTGGTAAAGCTCTCCTCGAATTGCTCGGGCTATGAACGATCATCATCCCCGAGTGGTTCTTGACGCGAGGTGGCGTTCGATGAGCGGCACTGTTTCGACTACGGTTACCCGCCGGCCCAGCTCGGCGGAGAGCGAGGTGACGCTGGCGTCCCGGACGCCGCACGGCACGATGCGCTCAAAAGCCGATAGGTCACAGTCACAGTTGAGGGCGAAGCCGTGCATGGTGACTCCCTGAGAGACCCGGATTCCCAGCGCCGCGACTTTGCGGTTTTCAACCTGGTTCTCTTCTGTCGTCCACACGCCACTGCGTCCCTTGATCCGCCTGGTCGCCAGGCCGAGATCGGCGCAAACCCGGATTATTGCCTCTTCCAGCCGGCGCACATAGGCCACCACGTCTATGGGTTGGGGTAGTCGCAGGATCGGATAGCCGACGAGCTGGCCGGGTCCATGCCACGTGATCTCGCCTCCTCGATCTACGTCGATGACCGGGGTGCCATCTGGAGGACGGTCGGTGGATTTGGTGCGCTTGCCCGCGGTATAGACCGGTGGATGTTCCAGCAGCAGGCAGGTGTCAGAAATTTCTCCGGCTACTCGGGCGGTGTGCAGCCGGCGCTGCTCAACCCACGCCTGTCCGTAGGGAACAGCATGCTCGCCGAAACCGGCATGAACGAAACGCAATTGTGCGGAAACCTCAGAAAACGCAGTTAAGAGAGCGATTGTCGGCATCGTAAAGATTGCAATTTCTTAGTTTACCTGACCCGCCGCTGGCCAACAAAGTAAAGGAGTAGTTTTCACCTGGTTCGATCTTTTTGTTACTTCCGATGGGGTCAATGGTGTAAGCAGTGTAGTAGCGCTTCTCTTCCTTGATATAGATGCTTTTCGGTGTCAGGCTGATGTTCGGGTACAAAGTTAATATAACAGTGCCTGGGCTGCTGAATATAAAGCTTACACTCCAGTTCTGTAACGCAACGGAGCCGGTGTTGTAGATAGTAAACGTTGAGGCGCCTCCGGTGGTCTTTCCGTTACTCTGGTAGTTCGTGTTGTATCGAACATAGCCCTCGGGTTTTGGAGCGGGACGTGGCGCGGGTTTTGGCGCCGGAGTCGGGGGCTTTACCTGCGGCTGGGTGGGCTCGGGCGTGCTGTGGGGGTGTGACCCAACGGGAGGTTTCTCCGCAGGGTCCGTCTGCCTATTAGAAGGCGACGGGGGCTTGTCATCACAGTTCCCTATCTTCACACCGGGAGGTGGGGTCATGCCTGGAGGTAGTTGCATGCCTTCAGGCAGTTCCACGCACGTGCCGGCTAGTCCAGGAGGAAGTGGTGGAATACTGCCGGGGGCTACGGGAGGGGGCGTGGGGGGAACGGTAGGAGATGTATTTGGCTGACAGGAGGGGTCAAAAGGAGTAAACGCGCAGTCAGAAGACCCCGCCTGTTGGGCGACCCGTTGGGTGCTGGCCCGCTTCGTGGCAGGCATCAGCGCCATGCCTCCAAAAAGCAAGCCGATGAGGGCCACCGCGGTGATGACCCCGACAAGCACTACCCGCAGACGGCTGGTCGTGGGAACAGCCTCTGGAAGGTACGTGTGTCGCCCCAATGTATGTCTCCTCATCGACTTTGAACAAGCGCGACGAGCCCCCCGGAGGAGACGTTGCCTCCAGTATATCGGTTTAGCTTATGGTGCGCATCTTTTCCGCTCCAGACAGTAACGCCTCAGCGGATCGAAGCCCTATAACCCCAGGTCGGCTTCGAAACGGCCCTCCTCCAGCCGGTTGCGGGCCGTGGTCAGGAAGCGCGCGGCATCCGCGCCGTCTACCAGTCGGTGGTCGTAGGTCAGCGCCAGATAGACCATGGAGCGGATGGAAATAACCTCGCCCAGCTGAGGATCCGTGACCACCACCGGACGCTTCACCACCGTGCCAGTGCCCAGGATGGCAACCTGCGGTTGGTTGATGATGGGCGTGTCGAACAGCGCGCCGCGGCTGCCGGTGTTGGTGAGGGTAAAGGTGCCACCGCCGAGCTCGTCCGGAGTCACCTGGCCGGATCGGGTCCGCTCAGCCAGATCCGCGATCTTGCGGGCCAGCCCGCCCAAGTTCAAATCCCCGGCCCGAGAAATCACCGGAACCAACAGGCCACGCTCGGTGTCGACGGCGATACCCAAGTGTTCGGCATCGTGGTAGGTGATTGTTCCCGCTTCGCCGTCGATAAGCGCGTTGAGCTTGGGGTGCTGCTTGAGTGCTTCCACGGTGGCGAGCGCGAAGAATGGCAAGAACGAGAGCTTCACGCCCTCACGTCGCTCAAAGTCGGACTTAGCCTGCTCGCGGAGCCGAGCGATGGCGGTGACATCGACCTCGACCACGGAGGTGAGCTGAGCCGAGACCTGTAGTGAGGAAACCATGCGTTGCGCGATCACCGCGCGCAACCGGGACATCTTTTCAGTCCGGCCGCGCAGCACGGACGGGAGGGGCTGGTCAGCTCCGGTAGCAGACTTCGCCGGTGACGGCTGGGTCGCGTCCGGAGCTGCCTGGATGGACCTAGCCGCGTCCAGCACATCTTGCTTGCGAATACGGCCACCTACCCCAGTGCCTTTCACTTCGGACAGCTCCACCCCGTGTTCGGCGGCGAGCTTGCGAACCAGTGGGGTGAGGTAGGTCGCGGTTATCGGCGCTGGCTCGACAACGGGTTCAGCTGGCAGAGCTGCTGGGGATGACATCGCGAAGTTGTCCCGCTCGGAGGAGGCGTCAGCGGGAGCGCTATCAGCTGGGGCGGAGGACTCTACCAGCGACTCAGCTGCCTGGGATCGTTCTTCTTGCTGCGAGTCTTTCGGCTGCGCGGGCGGGCTCTGGCCGTCGGTGTCGATTTCCGCCAGGGGGGCGCCTACCGCCACGGTTTCGTCCTCGGCGACTTTGATGGCGGTCAGGATGCCGGAAACGGGCGCTGGGATCTCGGTGTCGACCTTGTCGGTAGACACTTCCAGCAGGGGCTCGTCAGCCTTCACATGGTCACCCTGGTGTTTGAGCCAGCGGGTGACTGTCCCTTCGGTGACACTTTCACCGAGCTGAGGCATAGGAACTGAGACCGACATGGTCCGGGATCTCCTTCGTGGTCACGATGATGGATCGCTCAGGGCGAGCGCTCAACCGTGGGCATGCAACGGTTTGCCGGCCAGCGCGAGGTGAGCCTCGCCCAATGCCTCGGACTGGGTAGGATGGGCGTGGATGAGCTGGGCGACCTCCGCGGGCAGTGCTTCCCAGTTGTAGATGAGTTGGGCCTCGGCCAGCAACTCCCCAACCCGGCTGCCCACCAGGTGCACTCCTACCACCGGTCCATCCTTACGTCGGACGAGCTTCACCGCGCCCGTGGTCTTGAGGATCTGGCTTTTACCGTTGCCAGCCAGATCATACGTCAGAGTCTCGATGCCGTTCGCGTCGTATCGCTGGGCGGCGGCAGCCTCAGTGAGCCCGACCGAGGCCACTTCCGGCTCGCAGTAGGCCACCCGGGGCACTCCGGCATAGTCAATGGGCGCCACATCCATACCGGCCAGGCGTTCCGCTACCAGGATTCCTTCGCCGAAACCGACATGTGCCAACTGGGGGGTGGGGATGAGATCGCCCACCGCGGAGATGGTGGGGACGTTGGTCTGGCAGTAGTCATCCACCGGAACGAAACTCCGGTCCATGGCCACGCCCGCTTCCTCATAACCCAACCCGGCGGACACCGGTCCACGCCCCACCGCCAGCAGCAGCAGTTCCGCTTCCAGTGGCTCACCGGTTTCCAGCAAGACCCGCACCCCATTCTCGGTGTGCTCCATTGTGCTGAATCGAGCGCCGACCTGGAAGGCGATACCCCGCTTGCGGAACGCCCGCTCCAGCAGCGTGGAGCTGGCTTCGTCTTCTGCCGGAACCAAGTGCGGCAGCGCCTCGACGATGGTGACCTCAGCGCCGAAGGAACGCCAGACGCTGGCGAACTCCACTCCGATGACTCCGCCGCCGAGGATCACCGCGGACGCTGGCACACGGTCTAGCTCTAGGGCATGATCACTGGAAATGACCCTGGTTCCGTCCAGCTCCAGGCCTGGCAGAGACTTGGGCGTCGAGCCCGTGGCCAGCACGACGTGGCGCCCGGTATAGCGGGTTTCGCCTACCGCCACCGTGGTCGGATCGACCAGCCGGCCCTCGCCTTCCACATAGGTGATTCCGCGGCTTCTGACCAGTCCCGACAGGCCCTTGTACAGCTTGGCGACGACGCTGCCCTTATAGACGTTCACCCCCGCCACGTCGATGCCGTCAAAGGTGGTTCTGATGCCGAAGGAGGGGCTTTCCCGAGCTTGGTCAGCCAACTCCGCCGTATGCAGCAGCGCCTTAGTGGGGATGCAGCCGCGATGCAGGCAGGCGCCGCCTAGCTTGTCTTTCTCGATCAGCGCCACAGTCATGCCCAGCTGAGCCGCGCGCAGCGCGCACGCGTACCCACCACTACCCCCACCGAGAATGACGACATCAAAGCCGGCCACGTCATGTCCTCCACTCGACTACTCGGTGCGATTCGCGTCTATCTTTGCACTTTCTGAGGGCCGCAGGACAATCCGTTGACAGGGGAATGACGGTGACCTTCATCCCGCTAGATTGAGTGAAGGTCACCGTCATTCGGTTGACGATGAAGCGAAGGGAAATCTGGTGAGATTGTTCCGCCGCAAGCGAACTGGTCAACTACGACCTGCCGATTCCGCTGACGAAAAGCACTTGACGGCCTTCGCTCGAGGTCACCGTGGAGTAGAAGCGTACATCGAGCCGCGTACGGCCGTCACCGAAACCACGGTGGTGTTGGTGGCAGACACCGGGGAGTGGACTCGTCGCCGGGTAGCCGGCCCGCAAGCCGCTCACGCGCTGGCACATCGGTTACGTGTCCCGGCCTACGATGCCGCCGTAGTGGGGTATCCGCAGCGGATGCGGGAATGGAACCGCCGCCGGACCGAGCAGCCCGAGTAGCGTCTAGATGCCGGTAAAAATTTGTCTACTCTAGCTTTACTTGATACTGAAGCCCCCCTAAAGTTATTTTTTGTGAAGCGAAAAGAATTGATTCGGAAGCTAGGGAAGGCCGCCAAAGTCACCCACGTGGAGTGGAAGCTTATTCAGGAGGGCGGTAATCACACCGTGTAAAAGCTGGGTCGCATGACCATTCCGGCGCCACGACACAATGAGATCGGGGAACGTCTGGCCGAAGCGATCTTCAAACAGGTTGAAGAAGAGTTGGGAAGGAGGTGGTGGCGATGACCGAGCGCAAAACTTACCGCGCGGTCTGTGAGCGCGATGGGTCGTGGTGGTTCATCCAGGTGCCAGGGGTAGCGGGCGCGTTCACTCAAGCCCGCCGACTCGACCAGGTCGAGGTCATGACCCGGGATGTGGTCGCGTTGCTCCTCGAGGTGGATCCAGCGTCGTTTGATGTGTTCGTGGAACCGGTGGTGCCGGAGCCGGTGCGTCGCTCTCTCGATGTTGCTCGTACTTTGCGTGAGGACGCAGAGCGAAAGCAGGCTCAGGCAGCACGGCAAACGCGGGATGCGGCGCGTGCCTTGGCAGACTCTGGATACACTTTCCGAGATGTGGGGGCCGTGCTCGGAGTGTCCTATCAACGGGTCGCGCAACTGTTGGCTTCTAGCAAGGGTAAACCACTGCGAAAGGCGCTATTCTCTTCCTGATTCAGGGATGACCTTCCGCCGCCATGCGTGCCGTCAAGCCCCCAACTGGTCAGTGCGTATAACGATTCCGTTACGGTCACGCATTCTAACCTAGTTGGCAGTCCGGCTCAGCTTCGAAAGTTACTGACCCTCTACTGCCATTTTCAGAGTTTTCCCATGCGTACCTTCCAAACACGTATCCGCAAAGTTGCTGTTGTCCCGGTGGGTTTTCGATCGCAACGTTTTCTGGTTTGCAGAATAAGGTTTGGCTATCACAAGCCTTAGAAGCAGTATTACCGCTAATACCATTAGATACGCTATTACTGATGAAAATCGATGTTATTCCCGCGTTTTGCTCGCAACTAACCGCGGCCTCGCTGCGAACAACGTCTGACCCGAAATCCGCAAAAATTTTATCGAGAGTTATTTTAACTGACGGATGGCATGCTGAAGGTGCTGACTGCTGCGCGTAGGCTGATGTGCCCCCCCCCGCTGAAGATGGCTGCTAAGACAGTAGCGAAGAAGGCGCCGGAGAATTTTCTCAATCTCATGTGGTATCCCCTCCACGTGTTTCCTACCTCGGATAGCGGGGTAGCCGAGGACATCATAGCGTATGGCAATCCTGGTCGAAGCAGATTTGGTGACGCTTCTGATCTGCCGTTATAAGCTCACCGGGTAAAACTCTGTAGATCAGGTAAACGGCGAGCGCTCAGGTTCGGGGATACCGGCTTGGTCTAAGGTGGCCATCTCGGCTTGGGTGGCCGCCGCGGCTCGCAGCAGCGGCAAGGCCAGCAGCGCGCCAGTTCCCTCACCCAGCCGCACACCATAGTCGAGCAGAGGTTCCAAACGAAGCCGCCTCAGTGCCTTGTGGTGCGCGGGTTCGGTGGAGCGATGCCCAGCCAACCACCATTCCCCGACCCGGTAGGCACAGTGGTGCACCAGCAGTGCGCAAGCGCCGGGGACGATGCCATCCAGCAGCACTGGGGTGCGGCGAATCGCGGCCTGTAATAGAAAACCACTCATGGCGGCGAAGTCAGCGCCTGTCGCGGTGGCGAGCAACTGCAACGGGTCATCGGTAACCGAGCGAGCTCGGCGCAAAGCCTGCCTAATGGCCGCGCCCTTGCGGATCCACGTTGCGTCGTCGATGCCACTGCCGCGGCCGATGACCGAGATAGCGTCCCCGCTGGTGAGCGTGGCCACCAGCACCGCCCCGGGGGTGGTATTGCCGATGCCCACATCGCCGGGGATGAGCAGATCGGCGCCGGAGTCCACCTCGGTGTCGGCAATAGCCATGCCCGCGCGGAAGGCCTGCTCCGCCTGGTCCCGAGTCAGCGCATCTTCGGTGTCGATGCGGCCGCAGCCGCGCCGCACTTTGTGTTCGGTCACGCTTGCCGGCGCTTCAGGGAAATCGGCATCCACGGCCACGTCCACCAACCGGATGGTGGCGCCGGCCAGTGGCGCCAGCACATTGACGGCCGCGCCACCTGTCAGAATGGTCCGCACGATCTTCGCGGTGGTTTCAGGTGGATAGGCAGACACTCCGGCTTGGGTGATGCCGTGGTCCCCGGCGAAGATCACCACGCGTGGCCGGGTGATGGGGCGGGGTGGGCAGGCGCCCTGCACTCCGGCCAGCCATATCCCGAGCTCCTCGAGTCGACCGAGTGAGCCCACCGGCTTGACCAGTCGGCGAACATGGGCTCGGGCCTGCTCGCGGTACTTTTCCTCGGGTTGCGGAACGAGCCGACCCAGCGCGTAGAGATCTAACGGAGTATTCACGAGTTCTCAGCTTAGCGTTTGAGTTGACGGAGTTATCCATAATTCCAACGTGGGACCTACTCAACTAGTCAGTACCGCGGTTACAGTCGGGAGGTTGTCTATCGAGGGGGTATGGGGTGAAACAGCGTTTCATTCGAGTAGGCGACAAGCTCGACGATGATGTCGTAGCCGTGCGTGGAGGTGAACTAGATCCTGAGATATTGCGCTCAGACGCATTACGCACCCACGCTATTTACGGTGCCTATGGGGTTTCGGTATTCGCGGCGCGGGATACCACCCTTGATGAGCTGGCCCAGCAGGCGCCTTTGGTTCGATTTGGGCGCCTCACTTTGATCATTGTGGGAGTGCTCCGGTCTGCTGAGCTGCGGCTGGAACCAACTGGCCGTAATTTTCGTCACTTCACCATCGAATTCGACCAGTTGGATGAGGGAATCACCCGGCTTTGTCATCGTGAACACCACGTTATACTGAATCCGTACCATGCATCTTAAGAGCGGTAGAGGGAGCGGTAGAGGGAGAGGTAGTGATGAATCTTAATATTGATCTTGCGGCTGATTTGAACGCCCAAGATGACGACGGTCTCGGCTGGTCTACCCTTGCCGACGCTAGTGATCCTTCTCGCATCCGTCCAGGCGCCATAGTGCTGGCGGGCAACTGCTACGGTGAGGCTGTGGTACGCATCGTTGCCATTGACGACGACGAGCAAGTTCACTTTCGCATCCTGCCTGGCTCTGTTGCTCAAAACCATCATTTCTTAGATCGAAAGTCTTTTAATCCTGCCGCACTTTCGGTATTCGCGGCGCAATCGCGGATGCTGACGTGACGAGATGTTGAGTAGTGTCACGTTGGCCCGAGGAGGCTCCGCCGATAGGACTGGTCCGCTCCGTTATACCCGTGTACCATGGTCGGCTTCCCGAGCTAATGCCTTCTTGGTGGACGCTCTAAGCTTGGTCAGCACAGGAGGCTGGCATGTCTTGGTTTTGGCAGTACCGTGACCGCAACGGGGACGTTTTCGCCCCGCAGAGCGCTCCCGTCGAGGAGTTCGGCGCCCAGGCGGACGCGGAAACCTGGCTCGGCGAGAACTGGCGTACGCTGCTCGCCGTCGGGGTAGAGCAGGTGAGCCTCTATACTGATGCCACCGTCGTGTACGGCCCCATGAGCCTGCGCCCTGAGGAATAGAGAGTCGGGATTTCTCGCGGCTACTCGGTCAACGCGAATGGTAAATGTCCGCACGATAGTCAATGGCGGTGATTGTGACAGTGCGGGTTCGTTCATCGATGTCATAGATGATCCGATAGGCGCCGCGTCTAGCGGAGTAGGAACCTTGCAATGGCGGCCGGATTAATCGTTTGCCAACGCGATGCGGGTTATCAAGCAGCGGACCGGTGATGAATTCAGCGACAGCAAAGGCAACCCCGGTCGGTAATTGCTCGGCAATCGCGCGACGCGCGCTGGGACCGGTGTGTAGCTGGTAGGGATAGTCCGGTGGTTGCGGAGATGACGTACTCACGAGCCAGCGCGTTGTTCCCGGTGCCGGCGTTCAGCCATGGCGGCGAGAATTCCTTCCGTGTCCACGATTTCTCCTCGTGCGATTTCCGCTCGCGTAGTAGCAATCTGCTCCATGAGCGCGGTATTGGACAGCACGTCGAGGGTTTCCTCTAAAGACTCCAAGTCTTCTGGGGAAACAAGGACACCGGCAGCTCGGCCATGCCGAGTGATCGTGACGCGTTCATGCGTACGGTCAACGTCGGTGAGGAGTCTAGAGAGCCGATTCTTCGCGTCCGCGAGGGAGATCGTCATAGCCATGCGTCTATTATAGCCAAAAGAAGGCGCGGGTACTGGTTACTTGGAAGATTCAGATCTTTTCGCCGCGTTTGACTCGGGGTGGGGGCAGCCGCAGTCGGCGAATTTGCATGCTGCGGAGCAGCGCGTACCCAGTAATTCCCTGATGGCTCTCAGTGGGAAACCGTTCTCTCACTGCTTGGCGTAATCCTCGGACGAGCAGCGCGGAGTCCACGAGAACCAGCGCGAACATGGCCAGCAGCGCCAGCTGGGCGAGGATGATGGTGATCGGTTGGGGAACTTGCCCCAGCGCGAAGACGACGAGCGTTCCCGGTACGAACAGTCCCGCGGCATTACGCCGTGAGTCCACATAATCCCGGACAAAGCCGCGCACTGCTCCGGCGTCCCGCGGCGGCAGATTCCGGGTGTCGCCGCTCAGCAGTGCCGCCCGCATCCGCCGTCGTTCCTCGCGGGTGCGTTGCCGGGCCTGTGCCGCGGCCTGTCTCCGGTCTTTAGGTGGCGTCATGCGGGTGCGCCGTCCGCGTTCGGCATCGCGCCGCTTGGGGGTGGGCCGGCCTTTTCCCGAGGTGGTCGCGTGATCAGCCCGTTCCTCGGGCTGACCCGAATCGCCAGGGGAAGTGGAAGCTGAAACCGAAGTTTTCTGTCGAGACACAACCACCAGGGTAGGCCATGCCGGACGCTGTTAGCCCCAGGGCCGCTACCGTCCCCGCAGGATATCAGAGTGAGGTTAGAGAGGTCTGGCGAACCACGAGCGACATGATGCATGAACCGTTAGGGTGATGACATAACATATAGCCCAAAAATGAGTATACCAAAAGGTAGAGTGACTTAGGCATCACATCAAGAGCTTATTCCGGTTCGGGGGGCCTATGCTCGTCTTATCAGCTCTGTGGGGGGCTGTCTATCTTCTCATCGAGATCGCGTTACGTCAGCTTTCGCCGCCGCTAATAGTGTTCGGCCGCATGGGGCTCGCTGCGTTAGTCTTGGTCCCCTTAGCTATCAAGCGTGGAGCTTTCCAAGCCCTTCGCGGACACCTCCGCATTGTGCTTGGGGCGGTTCTGGTCCAATTGACAGTGCCTTCGCTTCTTTTGACCTTTGGTCAGCTTTCGGTGTCATCAGCGCTGGCGGGAATTCTTGTGGGCGCACAGCCGCTCTTCGTTACGCTACTCGCTGTGCGTTTCTCCCCCACCGAACGATCGCGGGGATGGCGGGGTCCCATAGGCATTGCCGTAGGATTCATCGGGCTTGTGCTCATCTTCGGTGTTGACCTCAGCGGCGGTGAAGGTGCGCTTATAGGCGGATTGCTTTTGCTGATAGCTGCCTTCTGCTACGCTGCTGGGGCCATTATGATCCATCGCTGGCTTACGTCCGCTGAACCGCTCGGCATCGCGACTTCGGGCGTGCTGGTCACTACGGTAGCGCTTAGCGTGCCGGCGATGCTGTCATTGCCTGACCAGCTGCCGGGCCTGGATACGCTACTAGCGGTTAGTGTGCTCGGCTTAGTTTGCACAGGTTTCGCCTTGGTGTTGCACTATCACCTGATCGCTAGCTTTGGGCCAACGCGAGCCGCCTTAGCGTTTTATCTATCGCCTGCCTTCGCGATGGTTTATAGCACCTTGTTGCTCAACGAAGGCATCACTGTTTCCATGTTCGTGGGGTTGATTGCCATCATTGTGGGCTCGGTGCTTGCATGGCGACGCCCTGGCGCGCCTTTGCGGTATGAGAAGCGACTCCATAGCGCATCCCTTGCTTTGCCGCGTTAGCGGAGTGCTGTTCAGGATACTAAGGTGAAGTATGAGCACTCGGGAAGTTCGGAGTGAGAAAGGGGCACGCGCATCCTATGAGTTTGATGAAGCGGCTGACCATGATTTTCCGCGCCAAGGCCAGCAATGCCTTGGATCGGGCTGAGGATCCGCGGGAAACCCTGGATTACTCGTACCAAAAACAGCTGGAGATGCTGCACAAGGTGCGTCGCGGCGTGGCTGATGTGGCCACCTCGCGCAAGCGTCTGGAGCTGCAAACGAGGCAGCTACAGCAGCAGGCGGACAAGCTGGAGCAGCAGGGCCGCCAGGCGCTGTCCCTGGGCCGGGAGGATTTGACCCGTGAGGCACTGGTCCGACGCTCCGGCCTGCAACAGCAGCTCGCTGATCTGCGGAGTCAGTACGACAGCCTGAACGAGCAGGAACAGAAACTCATGGTGGCTTCGCAGCGGTTGCAGGCCAAGGTGGATGCTTTTCGCACCCGGAAGGAAACCCTGAAAGCCACCTATACCGCGGCGGAAGCGCAGACCAAGATCGGCGAGGCATTCTCCGGAATCTCCGAGGAGATGAGCGATGTTGGCTTGGCCATGCAGCGGGCAGAGGACAAAACCTCCCAAATGCAAGCTCGGGCTGGCGCCATCGATGAGCTGCTCGCCTCCGGCGCGTTGACCGACGCGACGGGCACAGCCAAAGATGACATCACTGCTGAGCTGGAGCGGATGTCCTCCAGTTCGGGCGTTGAGCTCGAGCTCGCCCGGATGAAGCAGGAATTGGGCGCTGGTGCTCCGCGCACACAGATCGAGACGAACCCACCAGCCCCAGGACAGGGGGACGACGCATGATTATCCGAATTCTGGGTGAGGGGCAGTTCGACGTTGCCGATGATGCGCTCGACGAGCTCAACGAGTTGGATAACGCGCTCACTCGTGCCATCGATAGCGACGATGATGTAGCCTTTCGCGCCGCGCTTACCACGCTGCTGGACACGGTTCGCCAGCGCGGGGCCCCAGCGCCGGCCGATGCCTTGGTCCCGTCCCAGCTCATTCTGCCCGCGGCAGACGCGCACCTGGACGAGGTCAAGGACTTGCTCGGCGAGGAAGGGCTCATTCCAGGCTGACCTCTACCTGCCGACCAGGTTGACCTTTACCTACCGAGAAAGGAGCAACAGTGCGTACCCGCTTCCCCCCAGACCGAGGGCTTGTCACTCGTATGCTGCTGACCATGTTCTTCCTCGGTCTGCTCTATGTCATCTTCATCGCCGTTCTCATCGGGGCGCTGGGTCAGGCCTGGCCGGTGGCCATCCTGGTCGCTGGGGGATTCTTTGTGGTCCAGTACTACTTCTCGGACCGAATAGCGCTGTTCGCCATGCGGGGTCGTGAGGTCAGCCCTGACCAAGCCCCTGAGCTGCACGGCATGGTGGACCGGCTGTGCGTCCTGGCTGACATGCCCAAACCCCGGGTGGCAATCGCGGACACCGATGTGCCTAACGCCTTCGCCGCCGGGCGCAGTCCGCAACGGGCAGTGGTATGCGTGACCAGCGGCATGTTGCGCCGGTTGGACGCTTCCGAGCTTGAGGGAGTCCTCGCCCATGAGCTGTCCCATGTCGCGCACTCCGATGTCGCGGTGATGACCATCGCGTCCTTCCTCGGGGTGCTCGCCGGCATCATCACCCGGTTCGGTTTGCAGTTCGGCATGCTCGGTGGCCGCGGCCGGCGCGGCTCCCAGGATAACAACACATTCGTAGCGTTTCTGCTCGTGCTGGTGGTGAGCACACTGGTCTATGCTGTCAGTTTTCTGCTGATCCGGGCGCTATCCCGCTACCGGGAGCTGTCCGCGGACCGGTCCGGTGCGCTGCTCACCGGCAAACCATCCAGCTTGGCCAGCGCGCTGACCAAAATCACCGGAGAAATGGGACGGGTGCCCACCCGAGATCTGCGGCAGGCCGAGCCGTTTAACGCGTTCTTCTTTACTCCCGCGTTGGCGGAGGGATTCAGCCTATCCTCGCTGTTTTCCACTCATCCCAGTTTGCCGCGTCGGCTGGATCAGCTGGGGCGAATTTCCGTTGAGCTAGGCCGAGGCTGACGGCATGGGATTCTGGGATGTGCTGGTAGGGCGTAGCAAGCCAGCCCCACCTGACCTGGACCAACTGTTCGGCCTGCCATCCGCCGCGATCACGCTGCACACCGCGGGTTTCACCCCGACTGGTCTCGGTTCGGTCTGCGTCAAGAAAGCGGAAGGTGGCGCGTTCGCCGCGGCGCAGGCTGACGTTCAGGCTTTGCTGGATGCTGATGCCGGGCCGCGGGTGGAAGAAAGCACAGACTCCTACGGGTTCACCTGGCTGTTGTGCCGACACGATCCCACGGACGTTCCTGCCTTGGTCAACGATGTGCACGCGGTCAATACCACACTGGCCGACGCCGGATTTGGCCCGGCTTTATTGTGCTCGCTTGTCGGCTTCACAGGGACAGCAGGGCGCCGGCTCGCCTTGGTCTATCTGTACAAGCGAGGCACCTTCTACCCCTTTGCTCCGCTAGACGGCCAGCGGCGGGATACCGCGTTAGAGCTTCAGATCAAGGCGCAACTGGCTGACGATTTGCGCATCGAATCCGACGTATCTCGCTGGTTTCCGGTCTGGGGCGCTCCTGGCTTGGAGTGACGGACCGCTCGAACCAGGTAGAATTAAGCGAAGGAACCCTTCAACGAATAAGACACGGAGCGGGCGGATGACAACCCAGACCACCGAGAGCGGCATCGTGCTGACGGACGCTGCCGCCACAAAAGTTAAGAACCTGCTGGAGCAGGAAGGACGCGAGGACCTTTCGCTGCGAGTGGCCGTGCAGCCTGGTGGCTGTTCTGGTCTGCGTTACCAACTGTACTTTGACGAGCGCTCGCTGGAGGGCGACGTGACCAAAGAGTTCGGTGGCGTCAGCGTGACAACCGATCGGATGAGCGCGCCCTACCTCAAAGGGGCGACCATCGACTTTGTGGACACTATTCAGAAGCAGGGCTTTACCATCAACAATCCGAACGCCGAGGGTTCCTGCGCCTGCGGCGACTCATTCCACTAAATAGACGATCTTCCGCTAGGAATGCGCCATAGCCTGCGGCTATCACACTGCCACTGCAGTAGAGTGACGCCTCGCTTTCTGAATCAACGTGCGCTGTTGCCACAAGCTTTTTAGCGTGACATACTGCGTTCCACAGAAAAAAGGAGAGGCGCTATGGCGCAACGTAATGTGACGGTACAGCTTGATGAGGATGTGATCTATCAGGCTAAAGTCCTCGCCGCCAAGCGGGCTATGTCGGTGAGCAGTCTCGTGGCTCAACAGCTAGAGCAGCTTGTCGTGGCCGATGCTCGCTATGAGGAAGCATGGCGGCAAGCGCGCAAGGCCATGGGCGCTGCTGAACCACGAGGGGGCCAGACCTGGCAACGTGAAGATTTGTACACCTGATGTACCGACTGGCCACAGCCGAACTTACCTTTGTCGACACTAACGTTCTCGTTTATGCTCATGATCTGTCAGAAACGCTGCGCCGTCCCATAGCTCAAGCGTTGCTCGATCAACTATGGCGGAGAAGAACGGGAGCGCTCAGCACATAGGTACTCCAGGAGTTCTACAACGCTGCTACCCGTAAATTCGATCCGCCTATGGCTAAGCAGGATGCTAGGCAGATTATCGGCGCTTATGGGGAATGGCATGTCGTCCAGATCGACGTCCCACTCATCCTTGCCGCATCCCAACTCGAGGAGCAGCATACGTTGTCCTTTTGGGACGCCCTTATTGTGGAAGCCGCACGCCGATCGGGCGCGACGCGGCTCATGTCCGAGGACCTGCAAACCGGGCGTCGGATAGCTGGCCTTGTCATCGACAACCCATTTCAGCCGGACCCCACGGCGAGCTGAGAATCGCGACAGAGTAACGTGTGGCCACGCAGACCATGACAAAACTGACTGGGTCCCTGGCGGCGTAGGTAAGCGTGCCCTTAGTCAGCCAATGTCCTAGTCGTGAAAGGCCACACGTGGGTTCCTCTAAAGCCGATCGCCGACAGCGACGCTGGGCCTGGCGCGCGGGAGTTCTGGGCGCGCTGTGGGCGACTGCCGGATGCGCGGTGGCGGACCGTCCTCGGCTCGGCATGCCGGAACCCGTCACCGAAGGAGGCGCGCGCATCCTGGCGCTGTGGCAAGGCGCATGGGCAGCGGCCCTGGCGGTGGGCGCCCTGGTAGTGGGGCTGATCATCTGGAGCGTTATCTTCCACCGGCGACGCCGGCACGGACAAGATATCCCCCCGCAAACCCGCTACAACATCCCGATCGAAGTGCTCTACACGGTCGTGCCGTTCCTGATTATCGTGGTGCTGTTCATTTACACCTTCCGGGATCAGAACGAGCTACAGAAGCTGTCTGCCAAGCCCGACGTGACCGTGAACGTGGTAGGCGCGCAGTGGATCTGGGCGTACAACTACGTGGACGCGAACGTATGGGACAGTGGCACTCCGCCTGAGCCGGCAGTGCTCTACCTGCCGGTAGGAAAGACGGTCCGCTTCCAGGTCACCTCGCGGGATGTGATCCACTCCTTCTGGGTGCCCGCCTTCTTGCGTAAGATCGACGCCATCCCAGGTCAGGTCAACGTGTTCGAGGACATTCCCCACAAAGAAGGCGCCTTTGCCGTGAAGTGTGCCGAGCTATGTGGGGTGGACCACGCCCGGATGCTGTCCTCGGTGAAGGTGGTCAGTTCGGCCGAATACCAGCGCCATCTTCGGGCATTGCGGGCTAAGGGCCAGACCGGCGCGCTGCCCAACGAGATCTCCTCGACATCCGACATCTCGGAGAAAGCACCGCATGACCACACCTCCTGAACAGCCTTCGCTACCCCGCAAGCGACCGGGGAACGCCGTCCTCCGCTGGCTCACCAGCACCGATCACAAGGTGATCGGGTATCTCTATTTGATCACCTCGTTCATTTTTTTCCTGGTGGGCGGTCTGCTGGCGCTGATCATGCGGGCCGAGCTGGCTCAACCGGGCACCCAGGTGGTGAGCAACGACCAGTACAACCAGCTGTTCACCATGCACGGCACCATCATGATGCTGATGTTTGCCACGCCGCTGTTCGTCGGTTTCGCCAACGTTCTCGTGCCGCTGCAGATCGGCGCGCCTGATGTGGCGTTTCCGCGGCTGAACATGCTGAGCTACTGGCTGTTTTTATTCGGCAGCCTGATCGCGATCGGCGGTTTCCTTACTCCGGGTGGCGCGGCCAGTTTCGGCTGGTTCGCCTACTCCCCGCTGAACGATGCGGTCAACTCGCCCAGCATCGGCGCGGATATGTGGATTTTGGGCTTAGCCCTCTCTGGGCTGGGCACCATTCTGGGCGCCGTCAACTTCATCACCACCATCGTCTGCATGCGGGCCCCCGGCATGACCATGTTCCGGATGCCGATTTTCACCTGGAACGTGCTGCTCACCGCGTTACTGGTGTTGATGGCTTTCCCGGTGCTGACCGCGGCGCTGCTCGCTTTGGAGGCTGACCGTACGTTCGGCGCGCACATCTTCGGCGGGGACTATGGGGCGATCCTGTGGCAGCACCTGTTCTGGTTTTTCGGCCACCCCGAGGTCTACATTGTGGCGCTGCCGTTCTTCGGCATCATCTCCGAGGTGTTGCCGGTGTTCAGCCGCAAGCCCATCTTCGGCTACAAGGGCTTGGTGTTCGCCACCATTGCCATCGCCGGGCTATCCGTGACGGTGTGGGCGCACCATATGTTCGTCACCGGGCAGGTATCGCTGGCGTTCTTCTCCTTCACGTCGTTTTTGATCGCTGTGCCCACTGGCGTGAAGTTTTTCAACTGGATCGGCACCATGTGGCGGGGTTCGCTCACCTTTAAGATGCCTATGCTGTGGGCCATCGGCTTTTTGGCGACCTTCCTATTCGGAGGCCTCACCGGAGTGCTGCTGGCCTCGCCTCCGATCGACTTCCACGTCTCAGATACCTACTTTGTGGTGGCCCACTTCCACTACGTGCTGTTTGGCACCGTGGTCTTCGCTATGTTCGCGGGTTTCTACTACTGGTGGCCCAAGTTCACCGGCAAGATGCTGAACGAGCGGCTGGGCCAGGTTCATTTCTGGATGCTGTTTATCGGCTTCCACACCACGTTTCTGGTGCAGCACTGGCTGGGCGCCCAGGGCATGCCCCGCCGATACTCCGACTACTTGGCCAGCGACGGCTTTACCACGCTCAACATGATCTCCTCGATCGGCTCGTTCTTCCTAGATATGTCCATCCTGCCGTTCTTCTACAACATCTGGCGCACCGCCCGAAAAGCGCCCAAGGTGGCTGTGGATGATCCGTGGGGCTATGGCCGGTCGCTGGAGTGGGCCACCTCCTGCCCGCCGCCGCGGCACAATTTCACCGCGCTGCCGCGGATTCGCTCGGAAAGCCCAGCCTTTGACTTGCACCATCCTGAGATAGCCGCGCGGGAGTATCCCACGGACAACCAGACCCCGCTGGCGCCGGCCCTGGGTGGGCCCGACCTGGCTGACCGAGATGCCGCGCTGGCGAATGATAGTGACACGGAGGACGACTCCAAGGACCGGGGCCCATGAAACTAGAAGGTTTGATTTTCGCGGCGGTGGCGATCTTTCTCGCGCCGGTCACCGTCATCTACTGGTACTTGGCCAATGAGCCGGTGGGAACCACGGCACTGGCGCTATCCACCGCGCTGGTCTTCTTTCTCGCGTGCTACCTGTTGTTCACAGCTCGCCGCATTGATCCGCGACCAGAAGACGACAGCGAGGGTGAAATCGCGGATGCCACGGGAGAGCTTGGGTTCTTCAGCCCGCACAGCTGGTGGCCATTAGCCTTGGCCTTTACCTCCGCATTAGTGACTCTCGGTCTGGTCTTCGGCTGGTGGCTGGTGTTTTTTTCCGCTCCGCTGCTGCTCATTTCCGTCATCGGCTTCGTTTTTGAGTACTACCATGGAGGCAGCGCCCGGCACTAAAAGCGCTGAGAGGGGATAAGCGTCCCCTGTCGGGGGATAGGGGTGGTGAGTTGGCTGGGGGAGGGAAAATATGCCGCGGCGCAACGTAGATGGATTGCCCCCGTGGCGAAAGCTAGCACCTCTTGTGCGGGTGATCGTTCTTTCCTGGAAGAGGGGTGGCGTCTGGCTGCGATCCCTTGGCCTTCGCGCAACATCCGCCCGTTCCTGGTTACGGTCGATCAGCGGTCACCTGCAACCGGTCGGCTTACGTCTACGGCAGATCGATGAACGCCTGAAGCCGGTTTACTCCTGCCAGCGTTCGGCCAGTATTCGCTCGCGATCGATACAGTCCACCCCTAGGTCACGGCTGACAGTGGTTCGGCCGCGATTCAAGACACTCGCGCTGTCAGCCGTCACCGTGGTGATGCTGATCCCGCCTGTGGTGGTAGTGGCCCGGTATTCAGATGAAAGCGTCCCTGTTCCTCGCCAGCCCACCGCGTCTATCACCATCCAACCAACCAACCACGCTAAGGAGATCGATCTGACTGCCCCGGTGCGGGTCAGTGCTACCCAGGGCACGCTGACCGAGGTCACCGTGGCTGATTTCCGAGGCCGCCCCCTCAAGGGCACGCTGAACGCCGAGAGAATGATCTGGTCCTCCACTGGGGCGTTGACGTTCAATACCACCTACCGAGTCACCGCGAAGGCGGTCGACCAGCACGGGCTTCCGACTACCGCTACCGCTACCTTCACCACGGTTACGCCGGACAAGCTGCTGAAAACCTCGGTGGCGCCGCTTCATGGGGAAACCGTGGGGGTTGGCCAGCCGATTGACGTCAAGTTCTCCCAGTCGGTCAAAGATCGTGCCGCGGTCGAGCGGGGGCTCAAGGTTTCTGCCACGCCTGTCGTGGCGGGATCATGGCACTGGTTTGATAGCCGGAACGCGCAGTATCGCCCGAGAAAATTCTGGCCTGCCGGAACCAAGGTCACCCTTCGCATCGGGCTCACCGGGGTGAAGGCCGGGCCTGGCCTGTACGGCGCCGAGAACCGCGTCATCTCCTTCACCATTGGCCGTTCCATGGTCAGCGTGGTGGATGTCACTACCCACACCATGACCGTGTACCGGGACGGCAAACTCATCCGCACTATCCCGGTGACCAGCGGCAGTCCCGAATATGCCACGAGGAATGGCCCCAAGGTGGTGCTCTTCAAAGAGAAGTCTCGGCTCATGGATTCCAGCACGGTAGGCATTCCTGAAGGCCATCCAGAGTATTACCGGCTGAATGTGGATTATGCAGTACGGCTCACCAATAGTGGTGAGTTCGTTCATGCGGCCGACTGGTCAGCAGCTGCCCACGGCCGGATCAATGTCAGCCACGGCTGTATCGGCATGAACACATCCGATGCCCAGTGGTTCTATGACAATGCCATTCGTGGTGATGTCGTTGAGGTGCAGAACTCACCCCGCAAGGTTGCGGATTTCCGAAACGGATACCTGGGCTGGAACATGTCCTGGTCGCAGTGGAGAGCCGGCAGCGCGCTGCGGTAGCGGCGAGGACATGAGAAGGCGTGCTTCTCATTAACGAGGTGTGTTCTCTTCCCAACCGGTGGCCTGAGCCGTACCGTAGTAGTGACGGGCGGCGCTCGCTGTTCGTCCGGGAGGCCCTTTCCGTGTCATTGTGGAACAACTCGGGAGGGCCGGCGCCAGGCCCTCGGGCCCGGTTCCGGTCCATCGTCCACCACTGAGTTGGGGTGTTGGCGCGCGCCTCACAGGGGAGACGGAACGTGGCCACGACGACCCCACGCCGACCTGCGTCCAGGGAACGGCGCACCTATGTTCTCGACACCAGCGTCCTGCTTGCCGACCCCGCGGCTCTCACCCGGTTCGACGAGCATGAGGTGATCCTTCCGGTTGTGGTGATCACCGAGTTAGAGGCCAAGCGCCACCACCCCGAGCTGGGGTACTTCGCCCGAACCGCTCTGCGGCTGCTGGACGAGTTGCGGATCCAGCACGGCCGGCTTGACGCGCCACTGCCCATGGGCTCCGCCGGCGGCGTGGTACGGGTGGAGCTCAACCACACTGACCCTCTGGTGCTGCCGCCGGGATTTCGTCTCGCGGACAACGACACCCGCATTTTGGCGGTAGCCCGTCACCTGCAGGCTGAGGGCCACCAGGTCACGTTGGTTTCTAAGGATTTGCCGCTTAGGGTCAAAGCCGCCGCGGTGGGGTTGGTCGCCGAGGAATACCGAGCTGAGCTCGCCGCTAGCTCGGGCTGGACCGGCATGGTGGAGCTGAATGTCAGTGCCGAGGCCCTCGCCCAGTTGTACGCTGAGGAACGGATCGAGGAGGAGCAAGCCCGCGAGTTGCCGTGTCACACTGGAGTGACATTGATCTCAGAGCGTGGCAGTGCGCTGGGGCGGGTTGCTCCGGACAAATCCGTCCGGCTTGTCCGTGGCGACCAGCACGCGTTCGGGTTGCATGGCCGCAGCGCGGAACAGCGGATAGCTCTGGATTTGTTGCTCGATCCCGACATCGGGATCGTTTCGCTCGGCGGTCGGGCCGGCACTGGCAAGTCGGCACTGGCCCTGTGCGCGGGTTTGGAGGCGGTGCTGGAGCGACGGCAGCACCGCAAGGTCATGGTGTTTCGCCCGTTGTATGCCGTGGGTGGTCAGGAGCTGGGCTATTTGCCGGGCAGTGAGAACGAGAAAATGTCCCCCTGGGCTCAGGCGGTCTTTGACACCCTGGAGGCACTGACCTCACGCGAGGTCATTGAGGAGGTCACCGCTCGCGGCATGCTGGAAGTGCTGCCGTTGACCCACATCAGAGGTCGTTCCTTGCATGACGCTTTTGTCATCGTGGACGAGGCGCAAGCGCTGGAACGCAATGTGTTGCTGACGGTACTCTCCCGGATCGGCGCCGGCTCCCGGGTGGTGCTTACCCACGACGTCGCCCAGCGTGACAACCTCCGGGTAGGCCGTCATGACGGCGTAGTCGCCGTAGTGGAAAAGCTCAAGGGGCACCCGCTCTTCGCGCACGTGACCCTGACCCGGTCTGAGCGTTCGCCCATCGCCGCCCTAGTCACCGAGATGCTGGAGGCGCTCTAAATCGGATAAGCGCTCGGCGCGGGCGAAGTGAACGAGCGGGGAGGTATCGAAGGTGACGGTGGTCACAGGGCCGGCTCGAGTTCTCCACGGAGACCCGCGAGGGGGATTTCGTCAGTGATCGGCAGTTCCTCTTCGGTTAACGTCCCTCGGAGTAACTCTAGAGCTCGCCCGCTTCCGATCTTCTGCTGGCGGTACATCTTCAGCACCCCCGCGGCGTAACGGGGAGGAACTGAGGGCGGAATAAGCTCCTCGCTGACCGCAAGGCCATGCTCCATGAACTCCGCGCGGCCTGGTAGCCGGCTGGTAAGACCTTGCCGTTGTGCTTCTCCGATAAGCCCAAGGGTTTTCAGGCTTGTAGCTTTAGGCGTCGTCGCGGTTGTCCTCGAGGTTGCTGTCGATCCGCGTAGCCTTGGCCAAGCCCGTGAACGATGCCCCCTCGATGAAGCACACCTTCATCCCCCACTCGGTGAACCAGGCGAGGTTGCGGATTCTCTATAGAAACTTATATAGTTTTGGTTATGAGTGTTCTTCAGCGTCCTGTTGAGTTGTCGGTTACTGATGCGAGTCGACGAGGTATCGCTGGCCTTGTCGCAACGGCTGAGCATGGCGAGGAGGTCATTGTCACCCGTCGCCGGCAGCCGGTTGCCGCTATCGTGGGTATTTCTCGCCTCAACGAGCTGGCTGAGCTGCAAGCCGACCTTCGCGATCTCGCGCTTGTTTTGGCGCGAGCCTTTTCCGATACTGGTCGGCGAACCAGTTTTGACGAGGTTCTCGCTGCTTTTGGTCACACCCGGGAGTCGCTTGCGGCATTGCCTGACGACTGAGTGCCATGGACATCGTTTTCACTGATGCCGCCCTTGACGATCTGCGACGCATCGGTCCAGTGGCCGTGTCGCTGGTTCTGAAGAAGATCTTCTTACTTGAGACCAATCCTATGGCTGGGGAGCCGCTTGGTGGGGAACTCACCGGCTACCGAAAGCTCGTTGTCGGCAACCGCACCTGGCGCATTGTCTATCGTGTTGTCGACTCTGGCCAGGTCGAGGTCTGCGAGATATGGGCTATTGGTCTGCGTAGTGATGGCGAGGTATATGCGGAGGCATCAGTTCGCGTTGCCAAAGCCCTGACGCGGCAACCCAATATGGCGCCTCTTGCCAGCGTTATCGTTCGTCTCGGCCGTCTCACGGTTGGAGTGCAGTTGCCGGAAACGCTCAAACGCCGGGAACCTGTTCCGGATTGGCTGGCCGAGCGCCTCGTGTACACGGCGGGTATGACGAGGGCTGACGTAGCTGCCCTGGACGCGGAGGAAGCCCTCGATGCGTGGACGCAATTCATCAGCTCGCCACGGGATTGACGTGGCCCTCAAGCAACGTCGCTGACGGGGGTGAGGTTCGGTTTGATTTCTACGTGCAGATCGACTGCCTTAAACCGGTCCAGAGTGGCGCCGTCCGCGGTGTCTGCGAGCACGTGCGCGAGGCGCAGATCATCGTCATAACCGGGCATGGATGGAATTAATTCCCAAGTATGTCGAACCACAGCTCCGGAAACTTTGGCAGAGTTTTGCCGGTGGTGGCGATATTTTCCACTTCGATGCCGGGGACCACTAGGCCCAGCACCGCCGCGGCCATGGCCAGCCGATGGTCATCGTAGGTGGTGAAGATTCCACCGTGCAGCGGTTGTGGCCGGATTGTCAGACCGTCCGCGGTTTCGGTGACGTTCCCACCGAGGGCATTGAGCTGAGTAGCCAGGGCGGCAAGCCGATCGGTCTCGTGGGTGCGCAGGTGGGCGATGCCACGCAGGGTGGAAGGAGAATCAGCCAGCGCCGCTACCGCCGCTAGCACCGGGGTGAGTTCCCCCACGTCATGCAGATCGACGTCGATGCCATGAATCTGGCCTGACCCGGTGAGGGTTAAGCCGGTGAGACCGAGTTCCCACCGGCCGCCCATGCCAGAGAACAGGTTCCGCAATGCATCACCGGGCTGTATGGTCTGCTCCGGCCAGCCGGGAATGGTTACCCGTCCACCGGTCACCAGCGCCGCGGCCAAGAACGGCGCCGCGCTGGAGAGATCCGGCTCCACCACGAGATCACGTCCGACGAGCGTTCCTGGCGCTACCCGCCACCGGTTTGAAGTGCGATCGTCCACGTCTGCTCCGGCAGCGCGTAGCATCGCTACGGTCATTGCGATATGGGGGAACGAGGGAATCTCGGGCCCTTGATGCCATACCTCGATGCCCTGGTCGAATCGAGCGCCGGCGAGTAAAAGACCACTCACCAGCTGGGAGGACGTTGAGGCGTCGATGGTGACCACCCCGCCAGGCAACCTCCCTTTTCCGTGAATCGTGAGCGGCAGTGTTCGTCGTTGCTCGTCCGCCACGAAAGCGCCTAGTTCGATCAGCCCGGTCACCAGGGGGCCGAGCGGCCGTTGCCGGCAACGCGGATCCCCATCGAAGCGCACCGGGCCCTCAGCCAGCGTCGCCACTGGCGGAAGGAAACGCATGACCGTGCCCGCGTTACCCACGTCTATCGTGGCCGGTCCGCGCAACGCTCCCGGCATCACCCGCCAGCGATGCTCCGCTACTTCGTCGATCTGTGTGCCTAATGCCCGTAGCCCGGCTGCCATCAGCAGGGTGTCTCGGCTGCGCAGCGGCTGTCGCAGCGTGCTCGGCTGGTCTGCCAGTGCCGCCAGGACCAGCGCCCGGTTCGTGATGGACTTGGACCCAGGCACGGTGATCGCGGCGATCACGGGTTCGGTAGCCAGCGGAGCAAGCCAGGTCGGTGGCGGTTGTTGAGTCATCCAGAAGTTCCTGTGAAATCCTTGGCTTCAGTTATGGGGAGGTAAGGGAGTGTTTTAAACGTTCCGTTGGTTCTCGACATAGCGTTTGACGACCTCCAAGGTGGCGTTGCTAACGGTGGCGACGAAGTACGAGTTGGTCCACAATGTGGGCAACCGGGACCGCAGGTGCGGGAACTCCTCACGCAGTAACCGCGACGAGCGCCCCTTGACCTGCTTGACGAGTCGATGAATGCCGAACTGGGGATCACACGACACGAGTAAGTGCACGTGATCAGGCATCGTTTCCAATTCGATGATCGGCGCATTCCGCTCAGAGCACACCTCGCGGATGATCTCTTTGAGTCGTATGTCGACCCGATCGCCGATGACTGGACGCCGGTACTTGGGGCACCACACGACGTGGTAGGTGCAGTGGTACACGACGTTCCGGTTAGACCTGACCTCGTCCATCCGGACACTATATAGTGCCGTGCTGTATACTTCCTTCTGTGATCGAGACAGTGCGTTACACCTACCGGCTGCGCCCCGGTGCGGGCGCGGAACGCGCACTGCTCGACGAGTGGAGCCGGTGCCGATTCCTGTGGAACGAAGCCGTCCACCAGCAGAAATTCGGTCGTAAACCAACGTTGTGCAAACTGTCTAAGCTTCTCACCGAGGCCCGTGGGAAGTTCGTATGGCTGCGTGACGGATCGCAGGTAGCGCAGCAGCAGACGTTGCGGACCTACGCCGCTGCACTGCACGACGCCTACAGAGTCAAGGGGCGGCGCAAGCCGACGTACAAGGCGCGCAAGAAGACTCTGCCCTCGCTGGAATACAGCACCCGAGGGTTCTCCGTCCGCGATCGCAGGTTGCGGCTGCCGAACGGCGTCAGCATCCCGGTCGTGTGGTCCCGCGAGCTTCCGTCCGAACCGACCAGCGTCCGGGTCTACCGGGACAGCCTCGGCCACTGGTACGCCAGCTTCGTTGTGCGCCGCGACATCGAACCCGTCTCCGACGCGGACGGCTCGATCGGCATCGACTGGGGTGTAACCGTCACCGCGACCGCCACCGATGCTGCCTACGACCTGCCGTTCGGTGGGCACCGCACGCGTTGCGCCGCTGAGCTGGCTAAGGCGCAACGGAAGATGTCCCGACGACATAAGCGGGGCGTCGCTGCGTCGAAGGGGTACCAGCGGGCCCGACGTCACGCGGCGAAGCTCCACAAGAAAGCCGGCCGGCAGAACGCGCACGCCGCCCGGGACTGGGCGCGGCGAGTCGTCGCCGCGCATCACACCATCGCGGTGGAGGACTTCAAGCCGAAGTTCCTCACCCGGTCCACGATGGCCCGCAAGGCCGTTGACGCCGCGATCGGTGCGACGAAGCGGGAACTGATCGAACGCGGTACGCGGGCGGGCCGGAGGGTGGTGCTGGTGCCGCCCGCCTACACGACAATGACCTGTTCCGAGTGCTTTGCGATAGCCAAGCAGCGCCTGGAACTGGCCGAACGAACCTTCCGGTGTGAACACTGCGGCTATGTCGCGGATCGAGACCGCAACGCCGCCAGGGTAATCCTGGCCACGGTAGAACCCGACCGTGCTAGTGCTGACGACGTAAGACACTGCTCAACCCCTTCCGAGGACACGATCAGTGCGGTCCGAACTAGAAATCCCCCAACTTCAGCCATGGGGAAGGATTAAAACGGGAATTCTATCCCGCGACACGGAGCGTTGATGGGAATGCTCAAGGCTGAGCAGGTGTTGATCTCGGAATAGCTCTGTCTCCGCGCGCATGCCGCGAAAGGCCACGATATGCCCGCCTGTTTGGGTATGCTTTCTCTCAACGATCCCGCCCCCGGCCAGGAGTCGGATAGCCGAAGGATATCCTTCCTGTTACGGGGGTATATTCCAGATCCCGCCGACGCCCCTAGACAACAGGCTCCTAACGTGTCAGAGGAGGTGAGTCCGGTCTTGGAGACCTTGCCCGAGCATGGCGCTCGGTTCGAGCAGGATGCTTTGCCGTTTCTCGACCAGATGTACTCGGCGGCGTTGCGCATGACTCGCAACCCCACGGACGCGGAAGATTTGGTCCAGGAAACGTTCGCTAAAGCCTACGGATCGTTCCACCAATTTCAGGAAGGAACCAACCTCAAGGCGTGGCTCTATCGCATCCTGACGAACACCTTCATCAACTCCTACCGGCGTAAGCAGCGGGAACCGCTACGCAGCGCGGCTGAGGAGATCGAGGACTGGCAGTTGGCCCGGGCTTCCTCTCACATGTCTACTGGGTTGCGCTCGGCCGAGACGCAAGCCCTGGATCGCCTTCCTGACGTTGATATCAAAGAAGCGCTGCAATCCATTCCGGAAGAGTTTCGTCTCGCCGTCTATCTAGCGGATGTCGAGGGGTTCGCGTATAGAGAAATCGCGGACATCATGGGTACGCCTATTGGCACTGTGATGTCCCGGCTTCATCGGGGGCGGCGTCAGCTGCGCACGTTGTTGGACGATTACGCGCGCGAACGGGGGTTGGTTCCGGCTGCCGCCACCTCGGAAACCTCGGTTCGACCAGCGGGGAAGGAAACGAGCTGAGATGAGTGGCGAAAATTCCTCAGACCTCGAGTGCTCCGAAGCCCTGGCTCGGATCTACGAGTACATTGACAACGAGATGACCTGCGATGGATACGCGCGAGTCCGTTCCCACCTTGAAGCCTGCTCTTTTTGTTTAGAAAAGTACGGCTTGGCCCAGGCTGTCAAAACCTTGGTTCATCGCAGCTGTGGCTGTGATGAAGTGCCCGAGGACCTGCGGAACAAGGTGCTTGCCCGCATCAGCCAAATACGGGCGCGGATCACCGAAACAGAATAAGAAGCACAGCTAGCGGTTTCTATCCCCGCCGGCTCTTGGGCGCCTCCTTACTCGCGGGGCTTGGAAGCCTCCTTGATTGCTTCGATCTCGATGGTGTCGTCTTCGTTGGCCGTCTCGACTGGCTCAGCTGGCTCGACTGGCTCAGCCGCCTCCGGTTTGACCCACCACGCGGAATCGTCGCCGACTCGGCTGAGCATTCCCGCGAAGACGAATATGCCAATCCCGGCGGCCACCAGGATATCGCCCAGGCTGATGACCTCCCGATGGAACGGGAAGGGCACCGGCACGATATCGGCCAAGAAGCGCAGAATCGTGTCGGCGTTGGCGGCTTCGTGTCGGGGGGAATCCACCATGCCGGAAAAGCTCACCCCGGCACGCGCGGCCGCGTCCGCGGCCACGGGCATCGCCCCGTTCAAGCAGACCACCAGGGTATTGGCTAGCAGGCCCAACCCGGCCAGCGGAATGCCAGTCAGCTCGAGATTGCGGAATACGAACCGGGCTGCCAAGATCACCGAGATCACGAGCCCCAGCGGATACGCGAACCCCACCACATTGGCGGTCAGCGATCCGACAAGCTGGATCAGCAGAGCGGCCACCAGCCAGCCGCCGTCTTTGATGGGCAGCTGGATGAGCCCAGCCAAGCGCCCCCCGGCGAGTAGCCCAGCGACTACCGCCACGACAAGAATGAGCAGTGCGAGTCCCATAAGGGATAGTCTTCCAAGTTGAGTGTCATGTCGGGGTGACGACACGGCAGAAGCGATGACGGCGTTTCAAGTAGATCTTTGTATAAAGAGGACAAAATTCGTGTAGAGAGGACAAAACAATGGTGGAATCTCTGCTCGTGGCCAATCGCGGCGAGATCGCCCGCCGGATCATTCGGACCGCGCAACGGCTGGGGATCAAGGCCGTGGCCGTGCGCTCGGAGGCAGACGCTGGTCTGCCGTATGTGCGGGAGGCTGACGACGCGGTGCTGCTCGGGCCGGCTCCACCGGCTTCGAGTTATCTCGATATGACAGCTGTGCTCGAGGCAGCCGCGTCCACCGGAGTCGAGGCGGTCCACCCCGGTTATGGCTTCCTGTCAGAGAACGCCGAATTCGCTCAGCGAGTGATCGACGCCGGGCTAACGTGGGTGGGCCCGTCTCCGGACGCGATCACCCAAATGGGTGACAAGATCAATGCGCGGAACCTCATGGCGGCAGCCGGGGTGCCGGTGGCGCAGGGCACTGCTGAGCCCGTGGATGACGTGGACGCCGCTCTTGCCGCGGCTGACGAGATCGGCTACCCGGTCATGGTCAAGGCTGCCAGTGGGGGTGGGGGCATTGGCATGGGTATCGCTGAGGACCCCGAGTCCCTGCGCCAGGCATTCGAGACCGCGCGCAACCGAGCCCAGCGGTCCTTCGGTGATCCAGCCATTCTGCTGGAGCGTTATATTCCTCGGGCTCGCCACGTCGAGGTGCAGATCCTCGGGTTGGCGGACGGGCGGGTGATAGCCCTGGGGGAGCGTGACTGTTCCGTCCAGCGCCGTCACCAGAAAGTCGCCGAGGAAACTCCGTCGCCGGAAATCTCCGACGAGCTGCGGCGCCGTATGCTGGCCGCTGCGGTGCGGGCTGGTGAGGCGGTGGGCTACCGCAACGCCGGCACTGTCGAGTGTCTCGTCAACCCCGCCACCAGCGAGTTCGTCTTCTTGGAGATGAACACCCGGCTGCAGGTGGAGCACCCCATCACCGAGCTGGTCACCGGGATTGACCTGGTGGAGCAGCAGCTGCGGATCGCTGCGGGTGAGGACGTCACCTTTGACGCCACCGCAATATCGCCGCGAGGACACGCGCTCGAGCTGCGGATCTATGCGGAGGATCCCCGCCGCTTTCTGCCCCGTCCGGGCAAGATCACCACGTGGCGTGAGCCGTCCGGTGACGGAGTGCGGGTGGATGCCGGGTACGGTGAGGGCAACACTGTCACCCCGTATTACGATCCGCTGCTCGCTAAGCTCTGTGTCTGGGGCGCCAGCCGGGCCGAGGCGCTATCTCGCGCTCAGACCGCCGTGGCCTCTTTCGAGATCGGTGGGTTGACCTGTAACCTGCCGTTCTTTGAAGAACTATTGGCGCATCCCGAATTCGTTTCGGGGAACTACGATACCGGTCTGGTGGACCGGATGCGCGCCTAAGGCGTGACGAATGACCTCCGGCATGGTTCGATATCCCAGCAACCCGTAACAGAAAGGGCTCGAGGTGGAAGTCCGCGCGGACATGGTGGCCAATGTGTGGCGAGTTCTCGTCGCCGAAGGGGATGCGGTTCAAGATGGGGACACCATCGCCATCCTGGAGTCGATGAAGATGGAAATCCCGGTGATCGCGGAAGACTCCGGCGCCGTCACCCAGCTCGCCGTGGCCGAAGGTGACGTCGTCCAAGATGGGGACCTTATCGCCGTCATCGAGTAGGCGCGATATTCAGCTGCTACGACCCGTTGAGGCCAACCAGTGCATTCGGCTGGGATATCACCCGGGTTGTAGTGAGCGGACGAGACCGGCGCTCACCAACTCGTCGTGCACCACCTGGCGTATCATCTCGGGCAGGGAAACCCTGCTCACCTCGCGTTTTAGGCGCTCCAGCACCCACGCACACATCAACCCGGATGGGGACGTGTGCCGTATCTGAGCTAGGTGAGGCAGCTCTTCCAGACGATCAACCGGGATGCGCAAGCTGTAGACCTGTGCCGGTTCTTTCGGTGGACGAGTTGATCGGACCATAGGCACGTCGTTGTCGCGGTATTGCTCGATGGCTTCCGCCTCTTCGGCGAGGAGCTCGGCAATATTTTTATCTGCCATGTTCAGACTCCTTCCTGATAGCGCCGGGCTTCATTCGCTAGCGTGGCATGGAATAGACGAAAAGAACCATGAACTGGGCAGGTTGACGTGACGCTTAGGGTGATCGATATCCTTTACCCGGCGCTTCATGAAAGCATGGTCGTCTATAAACGAGCTGCCTGACGAACCGATCACCGAAGCGCGGCGCCCACCCTTGATGAAGAGTCCTTCCGCTAACCCGCGCTGGTCAGGGTGCCGTGTTCAATACACCGTGCGGTCCAGCCACGAGGGGTGACTTGCACCACCATGCGCCGGCGGCATTGTGAGCAGTATCGCGGTGGCTCTAGGTGTCGAGTGTTTCGGCACTGGTCATGGCTAATTTCCGTCAATGGCTTACCGCAGTGGTCGCAGTACTGAGGATTTGGGCAGGTTCTCTCTGTCACGTTCTCTAGGGTAAGACCTTCGGATGTCGTCCTCGCGGCGCACATGATTTGATCATCGCGGCTACAGCCATCGCGTGTGAACGGCAGTTGGTCACCTGGGATAAATCAGCGGTCTTCCACGACCTTCCCGACGTGAAAATCATAACCGTCTCGTCCCTAGCTGGGTGAACCCCTAGCCCTCGCTAGAGCAGCCGGGCTTTCAGGGGTATTTCGCGGATCTCAGTGCTGTCTCGTTCCACTCGATAGGCTCGGCGCCCAGGGCGGCAGGTGACCACGTCAACCAATTCAGTGTCCACGAACCGCAGTCCGACGCCTTCGTCTGCCGCGATGCCGGCCGGAAGGCTATTTTCCTGAATGAACCGGTGGTAGGCCGGGCGACGCTGCGCCTCGCCGTCGTAGTGGGGACAATTGCTGTCGACAAGCAACCCGAGCCCGTCGCTGAGCGGCGCTAGGTCCAGACCGAAGGAGTCGGTGACGCCGCTCTCGAACCAGCACAACGACCCAGCGCTCACCCCACACAGCACCACCCCGGCCTGCCAGGCTTCCCGCAGGGCGGCGTCTACTCCATGCACACGCCAGATAGCCAGCATAGCGGCGGTGTTGCCGCCACCAACATAGATGACGTCCTGGTCTAGCAGGAAGGCGCGTAGATCGGTAACGCTGCGCTTGAATAGCGCAAGGTGCGAGGCGACGGCCCGGCTGGGTGGAAAGGCTTCATAGAAGCGCACGATGTAGGTATCCGAGTCCCCGCTGGCAGTGGGGAGGAAACAGACCTTGGGACGCCCCTTACCGGTCAGGCCCAGTACATAGTCATCTAGGCTTGCCCAGTCCGGGCCGAAGCTGAACCCGCCGCCACCCATAGCGACAATCTGCCTCACGTCATCTCCTTGCTAAGCTCATGACCAGCAGGTTTGTTGCCATTATTTCATATTCGAGTACAGTCTTACTCTTAAAAATGGGACAAGTGTTTCTTTGATGAGTGGTATGGAGTAAGAGTTAGGATAGGAGAAAATTGCTAGGTGATCTAGCGAGCCGTGCCGGCCTATGCTGTTCTGGAAGAAGTCGCGAGGGCTGAACGCCTAAGCCGCTCCTATCGCGCTATAAAAACACGACACGAGAAAGAGGAGGGGAACCGATGGCAGAATCAGTTGCTGGCGCTGGGGAGGCGAGTAGCGGAGACGGCTCTCAGGTTGAGATCCAGCTTCCACTTGAAGTTCAGGGCCCTACGGGAATTGGTCAGATAGGCAAAGCTCATGCTGGCCCTGATGGCGAAAGGTTAGAACCTAGCGGTGAGGATTTTTATGAAATATCTATGCAAGAACCCGTTTATGCTAACCCGAAAGAGGATCCATTTTATAGCCCTACCGATATTCTATGGGATAAGCTAGATTTAGAAGCAGATATCTTAGAAAGAATAGTTATTACGGATGGAGTAAGAGAAAATCCAAGAAATATTCGAGAAGTTCTAGCTCCATTCAAAGACTTCACTTATAGTGCTTATGTAAATCGTAAAACTGGCCAGATAGTTGTGAGATTTGATGATGGCAGCTTCCGCTATACTGACGGACATTTTGAGGGTGTAGATACTTACGAATGGGATGAATTCGCAAAGTCTTTTACTAAAGAAACTATTTCATTTGAAAGAAAAGGAGAATCTGGGGAATTTTTAGTGAGTAATTCATCGAGAAATCAATAAACAAATTTCGATGAGGAGTGATCATAAATAATTGGCTCCGTTTTGCCATTAACTTTAGGAGTTCACCATTTTTCGCTGCCTGTTCACAAGGTCTGGGAGAGGGATTTGATGGGCATGTGGAGTTGCTGGAGTAGGCTGAGGTCGTCTTCGGGTGGGCGGCCTAGCGTGGTGAGGTAGTTGCCGACGATGACGGCGTTAATGCCCCCGAGCAGTCCCTGTTCGGTTCCCAGGTCACCGAGAGTGATTTCGCGGCCTCCGGTGTAACGCAGGATGGTGCGAGGCAGCGCGAGCCGAAACGCGGCGATGGTCTGCAGGGCCTCGCGGCTTGCCATGACGGGTAGATCACTGAATGGGGTGCCCGGGCGCGGATTGAGGAAGTTGAGCGGCACTTCGTCAGGTTCGAGCTCAGCTAGCTGGGCAGCGAACTCGGCCCGCTGTTCAATGGTTTCGCCCATGCCCACGATGCCCCCGCAACACAGCTCTATCCCGGCTTCGCGCACCAGTAGACAGGTGTGCCAGCGCTCCTCCCAGGTGTGCGTGGTGACGACCTGAGGGAAGTGCGAGCGGGCGGTCTCCAGGTTGTGGTTGTAGCGGTGTACCCCGATCTCGACCAGCTCGTCCACGTGCCGCGGGGTGAGCATGCCCAGTGAGGCGGCGACGTTGATATCTACGGCTTGCTTGATCGCGGCCACCCCGTCGCGGATTTGTTTCATAAGCCGCTCATCCGGCCCGCGCACCGCGGCCACGATGCAGAACTCGGTGGCACCGGTGGCCGCGGTCTCGGTGGCCGCCTTGACCAGCGCGGGAATATCCAGCCAGGCCGCGCGGACCGGCGAGTTGAACCGGCCAGACTGGGAGCAGAAGTGGCAATCCTCTGGGCAGCCGCCGGTCTTCACCGAGACAATGCCTTCCACCTCGACTTCGGGGCCGCAGTGACGCAGCCGCACCTCGTGAGCAAGCTGCAACAGTTCCGTCAGTCGGTCCTCGCCGAGCCGCAGCACTGCCAACACCTGGTCCTGATCCAGCCCTTGGCCATCTTCCAGAACCTGCTGACGAGCCACATCGAGGATGTCACTCACTGCTTCGCCCTTCGGTCGCCCAGCCCCATCGACCGGGATCGTGGTTACGTCGAAATTCTGCCGCGTTAAAGACCCCACCCAAGGCCGGGGACAGTCCGGCGTGAGCCACGGCGAGAAACCGTGCCGGAGGTAGCGTGGCCGCGCCAGCTGGTAAGACGCCTGCTAGCGGCCGGGCGGCCAGAATCTCGAGATCCTGGATGTTGCAGCGGCTGGCCAGGTCTGGCTCGATTGGCCAGGCGCCGATGACCACCCCGGCCAGCTCGAGCCCCCGGTGAGCCAGTGCCTCCAGGGTGAGCGCGGTGTGGTTGAGTGTGCCCAAGGTGGCATGGACCACCACCAACACCGGCGCGCGCAGCCAACGCGCCAGGTCAGCAATGGTGGCGCCGTTCTCGTCATACCGGACCAGCAGCCCCCCAGCGCCCTCTATCAGCACCAGACGGCGGCTCGTCGCCAGCTTGCGGATTCGCTCGGCCGCGTCCGCTAGGTCCAGCGGCACAGCCCCTGCCCGCCGTCCGGCCGCGGCGGGGGAGAGCGGGTCGGGAAAGCGCGCGTACTCGTGCAGGTCGGTCACGCTGGACAGTCGACGTACCGTCGCCAGGTCCCCAGGCTCCCCGGAAGTGACGCCGGTCTGTACTGGCTTGACCACGGCAACCGGGACGCCTCGGTGGGCCGCTAGGGCAGCCACGGCAGCGGTTGCCATAGTCTTGCCCACCTCGGTGCCGGTTCCGCTGACCACAAGAACACTCACAGCCGACTACCTTAGGGTAAGAGGTTGCGCTCGTCACGTCCTACCACTAGCGCGGCGACGTTGCCTGGCGAGATTTCCGATAGCGTCAATGATCATTTCGGCGGCTTGGGCCTCAATGGGCAGTGACGTGGAATTATCACAGCAAGGCGGCTTGGTCCGCTCATCCGGGGGCATGTCGATGCCGAGCGTGTCCAGCACCGTAAGATAAACGTCAGTAGCTGAACGGTTATGGGGACCAACCCCCAGAATGACGACGTGGTCAGAATCAAGCCATGCGGTGAGCATGCGGTCCGAGCCGTCAAGGTGGCGACAGCAGATGTGATCGAGCGGGCTCCCGGCAAGTCGGTAGCCCGCTGCTTTGCAGCGCTGAGCTAGCAGTTCCTCAATGACCCGGCGAGCGGCGGTGGCTTGACGTCCGCGGAGCCCCTTGAGCTGACGCTCCGCGACGGTAGTCATCGAAACGTCGATGGTCGTCTCCGGCGACTACCCGGAATGATCTCGTTGAGCTGATCCAGATCTACTCGCCTGATCTGGCCGTGGGAGAGATCGTCGAGCGCATCAGGAAGTGCTGGGTCCTCCAGCGTGGCCCGATCCCGTAACTCGCGGAGTACTGATGCAAGGAGCTGTAAGTTCTCGCCGTGGGCACGCACCTCGTCGAGCGCTAGCTTCGCTCTTGCCAGGGAGCGATAGGTGACTCGCGTGGGTTTCTGATTGGGGACGGTTTCGAGGACGCCAGCGTCGATCCACGCTCGAATGGTCGGCGCGGACAGGCCGAGCACGGCTACAGCCTCAGATACCTTCGAGCCGTTAGCACGCGAGGCTAACCGGTCGTGCACACCAATGATGCGCCAGCGCTTTGTCTTATCCGGCTCCAGGTTGGCGAGGCGTTCCAGCTCCACCAAGTCTGCTACAAAGTCGATTGCAATCATATCCTGATAGTACCACATTAACTTTCCAAAAAAAGCTATTTTTGGAAAGCCATTTCTCGTGATTGGAGCTCCCCGGGAGTGACGCCGGTCTGTACTGGCTTGACCACGGCAACCGGGACGCCTCGGTCGGCCGCTAGGGCAGCCACGGCAGTAGTTGCCACAGTCTTGCCCACCTCGGCGCTGGTTCCGCTGACCACAAGAACGCTCACAGCCGACTACTTTAGAGCCCCCGGCAATAGAACTGCTAGGCTCGTGTGCCCCCAGCTGCCGGCGGGGGTACGGGGGTCGTCCCCCGAAAGACAGCAGCCGCCCGTCCGCATATGTCTAATATTCCGACGGGCCGCGGCCTTGCTATGCTCGCTCGGCTCTGCTTGTCTGGTCGCAACGACATGATCGGCTTCCTGATTCAACGCCCTAGTGCCGGGCGCTCTTAACTCCTAGGAATGCGGAAAGGGTCCCCTTCATTCATAGGTGAGTTTTAGTGGTCGGAGAAGGGAGACTAGAGATGACGCCTCCGACTAGAAGTAGAGCAGGATCTAGCGCTCACGCGGAATACCAACGCCAGCGGCTGGCGTGGAAGCGTAACCGCCGGCGTGTTGCGCTGCGCTGGTCTCCGGCATGGATCAGCGCCGCTGTTTTCCTCGGTTGGATGATTGGCCGGGATTTACGCTTTCTGGGCGCGGCAGGACAGTGGTTCGGCGTGGGGTCCGGTCTTGTCATTGCCGTAGTTGTGCTGTCGGCGATTTATGCTCCAGATAAATCAGTGATGACGTGGAGCGCCGGAGCGGAGGGGGAACGCCGTACCGGCAGAATGCTTGACAAGCTAGAGCGGCGGCATGGTTGGGTGATTTTGCACGATCGAGCTGTTCCTGATTCCCAGGCCAACCTCGATCACCTTGTTATCGGCCCGCCCGGCCTCGTGTATGTGGACAGCAAAAATTGGGAACCTAAGCGGGTAAGAACTAAACGGGCGCCGTTGACGTCTAACGGCGTCAGCTTATGGTGTGGGCGACAGAACAAAGACAAAGAGCTGCGGACCGCTCGGTGGGAAGCTGATCAAGCCGCCCAGGCTATTGGCCTTGCGCTGGGTGAGGACACGCCATCCATCCAGACCGTGGTGGCTGTGCATGGCGCGGACGTTCCCGTCGGGCCATTGCAGGGTGTCATGGTGATCGGCGCTTCTCAGCTATATCGCTATCTCCAGAATCTGCCGGCTCACTGGAGCCAAGAACGAATCCGTACGGTGGCCCTCGCCGCCGAAAAATCTCTGCCGGCCTATATCTGACCGCTATGCGACCTACCAGCTGGCTGTCCAGCGGGAGCTCAACCCAGATGCCTCGCGGGCGCTGACCAAAAGAGACAAAAACCTCCCGAGCGGGGGTCCCGCTCAATGACTAAAGCATGTCCTGCGAGCTCACTGTTTGGCAGCTAAACAGATATCTGTTTCAAACTAGCGCCCGTTTCAGGAGACACGAAACAGGATGATTTCTGAAACGAAGCTAGCGATGGCGTGATAGGCGTTACCGGGATGTCCCAAGTGGCAGCCGCGGATCCGGGACAGGGAGCCGGTGATGGAAGCAGCGACCCGGAAGTTTCTGGTATGGGAAAATCCTGAGCTTGCGGAGAGTATTCTCGCGGGTATTCAGCAGGCTCACCGAGGTGAACTCGTTGACCTCGGTGACTTTACCCAGTACATAGCCGAGGAGGATGAGGACTAGGACGTGACCCTCGCGATCATGCTTTGTCTGTAGTAGTTCCCGCAACGTTGTGTGAGGGTGACCAGCGTAATACGCGCGAATCTCACGCGGTCGGAGCGATGTCCGTATAGGCGAGGGCTGGCGCGGGGTTGAAACTTCCATGGTCACGTAAGTATGCCTTAGCATCTAGGTATGGAAGTTTTCCCCGGCATCACGATGGATCCGGATATCCGCTTCGGTAAGCCCTGTGTCACCGATACGCGTGTGGATGTCGCAACCGTGGTTGGCGCTTTAGCCGTGGAAGAAAACATGGAAGCTGTTCAGGAGGCATACCAGCTTACCCGCGCGCAGGTCCTTGATGTGCTCTACTATGCGACTCACCTCGCCGGTCACATGCCTCCAGTTGTGAGGAAAGCTTCTTGAAAATCCAGCTCGGCGAGAACTTTCCATTGCAGCTTTATCAAAGACCTAAGAAAGCTGGCTACCAAGCAGAGCACATTATTGCTTCAGGTCAGCGGGGTCTTTCTGACTTAACTATTGAGCATCGCCTTAGGACAGTTCATGTCTGGTGTTCTTGACGCAGGATACGGAGTTTGGAGATCTGACAGATCTGTCGGCGATCGTGGTGATATCGCGTGTGCCCCAGCGCCTTCCTATCAAGGAGCGGGTCGAGTTGTGGTTTGAGGCACTTACGGAATTTCTCGATCGACAACCTGGTATAGATGTTTACGAGTTTCTCGAAACCGCCACTATTGTGCCTCGGGACTGATTTTCAAGGCTCTTGCTCGACCGGATCTGAACTTCAATTCTTCAGAGCGGCGAGGGTGGTGTGGGTGAGGGTGAGGTCGGTGTCGGTGAGATCGGCCCGGGCGGTGAGCCGGAGTCGGGAGATTCCGTCGGGGACCGATGGCGGGCGGAAGCACCCGACCCGTACCCCTAGTTCGGCACACCGGTCCGCCGCGGCCACTGCGTCGTCAGGGGAGCCGATGAGCACGGAGATGACCGCGCCGTCGGGCTCGGTAGCCGTAAACCCGAGTGCGCGGGCCATTGCTGATAATTCCGCAGCGCGGCGTCGGACGGTCTGAGCCAGCTGGGGTTGCTCGCGCAGCACGCCCAACGCCGCCAAGGCGGCGCCCACGCAGGCAGGGGCTAACGCGGTGTCAAAGATGAAGGAACGGGCGGTGTTGAGCACGTGCTCGACAACCTGACGACTCGCCAACAACACCCCGCCCTGGCTGCCCAGAGCTTTGGACAGGGTAGCTGTCACCACCACATCCGGGGCGCCGGCCAGCCCGGCCGCGGCGACCGCTCCCCGGCCTTCTTCCCCGATCACCCCGAGGCTATGGGCCTCGTCCACCACTAGTACGGCACGATAGTGCCGTGTCAACTCGGCAAGCGTGGCCAGGGGGGCACGATCTCCGTCCACCGAGAACACCGCGTCCACCACCACGACAGCGCGTTCCTCGGTTCGCTCGGCAAGGGTCTTCGCCACTGCCGCTATGTCACGGTGGGGAGTCACTGCCACCCGGGCTCGGCTGAGCCGGCAGGCGTCTACGATCGAGGCATGGTTGAGCGCGTCGGAGACCACCAGGTCGCTGTGGCCCGCTAGGGCGGGAAGAACTCCCAGGTTGGCAAGGTATCCGGAGGAGAAAACCAGCCCGGCTTGGGCGCCGACGAATTTCGCCAGCGCCGCCTCCAGCTGGGCGTGCAGTTGAGTCGATCCTGTGACGAGCCGGGAGCCTGTGGCGCCTGCTCCCCAGGTGTGTGCGGCTGTCATGGCGTTTGCTGTCACTGTGGGATGACGGGTTAAGCCTAGGTAGTCGTTGCTGGCTAGGTCGAGCAGGGTTTCGGAAGCTGCCCGATGGTGTAGCTGTCGGCGCAGTCCGGCTGCCCTACGCTGGGCAGCATGTTCATTTAACCAATCCAGCGGACTGGGAGCTTGGCTGTTCATCTGGATGCGAGGGCTGGAGGAGTCATTGGATGATTTCTCGGATGGATGCGTCTACTGCTGAGGTCAGTTGTGTCAGGTCTGTATCTTGGATGGCTAGCGGTGGCATGAGGATGATCACGTCACCTAGGGGGCGGATCCACACGTGCCGGTTGCGGGCGGCTTGGCAGATCTGAAAGCCGGTGCGCTCGCCCACCGGCTGTACTTCGATGCCGGTCATGGCGCCGATCCGGCGTATCTCCTTGACGCCGTGGTAGGTCTCGATTGGTTTGAGTAGCTCTCCGAGCCGTTCGCCGACCCAGGCGGCGTGCTGGACTGTGTTTCGTTCTGTCAGCGCAGTCAGGTTTGCGATGGCAGCGGCGCAGCACAGTGGGTTCGCGGTGTAGGTGTGGCCGTGGTAGAAGGTGCGGCATGAGGAGGGGGCGCCCAGGAAAGTCTCATAGACTGCTTCGGTGGCTAGCACGGCGGATAGTGGCAGGTAGCCTCCGGTGAGTCCTTTACCACAGGTGAGCAGGTCAGGACGGATGTCGGCGTGTTCTACGGCCCACATCCGGCCGGTGCGGCCGATTCCGGTGGCTATCTCATCACAGATTAGCAGCGCGCCGGTTTCGTCGCAGATCTGGCGTATTCCCCGCAGGAAAGCCGCGTCGTGGGTGAGTATCCCGCCAGCCGCCTGCACCATCGGTTCGACGATCACCGCGCAGACCGCTGAGCCCTCTCGGGTCATGAGCGTTTGTAGCTCGGCTACTACTTCAGCGGCCCGCTCGGCGCGAGTTTGACCGGGTTGGAGCACTCCGGGGGAGGAGATCATTCGGGTCTCGATCAGCAGCGGCCGGTAGGTGGCGTGGAATACATCGATGCCGCCTACGCTCACTGAGCCCAGGGTATCACCGTGGTAGCCCTCGGCCAGGTGGACGAACAGTGGCCGTTGCTCGCCGCGCTGGGCCGCGGACTGGTAGGCCATCTTGAGGGCCGCTTCCACGGCTGAGGAGCCGTCTGCGGCGTAGAAGACCCTACTCAGGCCTTCTGGGGCGCTGGAAAGCAGCAGCTCGGCCAGTTGGATTCCGGGTTCATGGGTCATGCCGAGGAAAGTCGCGTGGTCGAGCCGGTCCAGCTGGGCGCGGATCGCCTCGTTGATCGCTGGCTCAGCATGACCGTGCGTGGTCACCCACAGCGAGGACACGCCATCCAGATAACGTCGTCCCTCACTGTCATAGAGATACATACCCTCAGCCCGGTCGATGACCAGCGGGTTGTCAGCTTCCCACACCGCCTGCTGGGTGAAAGGGTGCCACAAACAGGCCAGGTCGCGGGCCAGTAGATCTTGGGTTCGGTGGGCCGGGTTTCGGTCGGGCGTGCTGTTCATAGCCCCTCATCCTGACAGACCTTACCGATGTTACCTGCTGCAGAGGGCAGGAATTGTCGTTGTGGCCAGGGTTCGTCACGTATACGTGACGAACCCTGGCCACAACGACAATTCCTCGTGGCGCGGGCGGCCTTGCGAGACGAACGGCAGTGCGGGATGGTAGTTGCATGCGTCGTGGGGAAAACCAAGGACCCGATCTCTCCGCGCTGGCCGGGGAGCTGTTCGTTGATGCCCGCTCTCGCGCAGGAGCTGCCGACGACTTCGGGCACATTGTGTCGCGCAAGCCGCTCGCGGTGGTACGGCCGAATTCCATCGCGGATGTCGCGGCGATTGTGCGCTTCGCAACCGAGCACGGCATTCCGATGGCAGCTCGTGGCCAGGGACACGCCAGCTACGGTCAAGCGCAAGTGGATGGCGGGCTCGTCATCGACAT